>Ga0315553_10003125_pt1 | contig 13031 bp, 12 predicted proteins | sample SalMarSW160140MG_FD_203099 | JGI IMG/M metagenome (GOLD analysis project Ga0315553, IMG submission 203099) | Salt marsh sediment microbial communities from the Plum Island Ecosystem LTER, Massachusetts, United States - Salt Marsh Sediment SW1601-40 ... | reverse complement strand
GATCTTGGTAATGGAGGTAAGAAGCCAGAATGACTCATCACTTGGTTGTGATTGGTGATAGTACATGCATGGATGAGGTACAGGACGCGTCTGTCCACCTTGTCGTCACTTCCCCGCCCTATTGGAACCTGAAGAACTACGGTGAGGATAGAGGGATTGGACAGACTGCCACAACCTATGAGGACTATTTCAAGTCCATCTGCGATGTCTTTCGCGAGTGCGTTAAGAAGCTTGTTCCAGATGGTAAGCTCATCATCAATATCATGCCCATTCTTCTAACCGGAAAGAACACTAAATTTCATCGTAGGGTTACAAAAACAGTCTTGCCAGATCTTGAGGAATATATGACCTCGCTTGGCAATATGTACTTCCAATCATTGTATATCTGGGATAAACGAAAGGCAGTCAGATTCAGTTCTTGGGGCTCTTATCCATATCCACCAAATCTTCTCTCAACCTATCCCTATGAATGGATTATCGTCTTCTCAAAGAGTGGAAGGAGGCCTCCGATTGACAAAGAAATCAAAGAAGCATCGTCTATAACGCACAACGAATTTACAGACTGGGTTCAGAACTCAATTTGGGATTTCCAGACAGCTTCAGCTAAACAAGAAAATCATCCTGCACCATTTCCTGAGGAACTTCCCCGAAGATGCATACGTTTGTATTCCTTTGTTGGTGACACTGTGCTGGACCCATTTGCTGGTAGTGGCACAACACTCAAAGTCGCTCGAGAGCTAGGAAGAAATTCTATTGGATATGAAATCAATCCTGATTACGAGATTTTGATTCGTGAAAAGATTGGGTCTACAGCACAGGATACTGAGGACAGCTTCGAGTTCATATCGAATAAAGGCTAAACCTAAATAGTTCACAAGTCAATGGGAGATTATCGAGCAGAAGAATTGGTATTCTGCATACAAACGCAATTTTCTAAGGGAGGTCCATAGAAGTTTTGACATATGATGTCATTGTAGTTGGAGCTGGTCCTGCAGGTTCAACTGCAGCATATGATTGTGCCAAGCAAGGCCTCAAGACATTGTTACTGGAAAAGTACAAACTTCCACGTGAGAAACCATGTGGTGGAGCAGTAATGTATCGGGCCCTCCGGATAATTGGCGAAAAAATACCTCGAGAACTGGTTGAGCAACGGATTTACGGTCTCAGATTTCTTCTACCGGATGGCAGAGGAACTGAATTTATTTCAGACAAGTTGATTGGAATCACCGTTTTTCGAGACCGCTTTGATGAGTTTCTTGCACGGCGTGCAAGTAATGTAGGGGCTGAGCTCATTGATGGTGCTCCAGCTGTAGATGCATCTGTATCATCACAAGCAGCTAACGTTCGTCTTGCTGACGGAAGAGAGTTCAGTGCAAAATATCTCATTGGAGCTGATGGAGTGAACTCTGTTGTGAGTCGAAAACTTGGACTCCGTCCTAAGAGGAAGGACTTGACTAAGGTAGGTCTCGGAATGGAGGCTGATTTCCACGTTGGTGAGGCTGGAGTTTTAGAGGCAACTGGTGGAAATCCGTCAATCCTAGAAATGTGCCCAGTTGAGGGTCGAGTTAGTTATGGTTGGGTCTTCCCAAAAAGGGAACACCTTGCTATTGGGATTGCAGGAGCCGGTGTTCATATGCGTGCTCTGAGGACTCAATTTGACTCATTTTACAAACATGCGGAGAAACGGTTAGGTATTAGTCTCAACTTGGAGAAGAGAAGAACATTCTTTCTTGGTGGAGATGGGCTCGGCAGTAAGAACGTAACTCGACGTGCAATCTTAATAGGCGATGCAGCAGGTTTTGTCGATCCCCTGATGGGCGAAGGGATTGCCTATGCAATGCAATCCGGCGTTTTTGCAGCTTCAGTCATCTGCAATGCGTATGATGAAGACCGCTATGATGAAGATACACTCTCTAAATATCAGGATCTCTGCCACGGGGCGTTTTCAGCTAATTTTGGTTTAGCAACTCAAATTGGAATTAGAGGACCTATGTTAGCAGAGATTATACTCCCTAAAGCGAATGGACACAAGCTAGCTTCGAACGTAATGACAATGGTGGCTCGTGGTGAGATTGGCTATGCCGACATACCCTATGTTGTACTCAAGAAACTCCCAAGAGAACTACCCGCTATAATCAAACAAGTAGTGCTTTCTCATCTTACCACACTAAACTGAAAACCTTCATAGGCACGAAGTCATCGGTTAATTCACTAATGAAAATCCCGTGGACTGGACTGATTGTAGTCTTGCTTATCACTTTGGCAACAAGTCCAATCAGAATGCAGCAGACATCTCATGTTCCTATTTTCAGTGGAGCCAATGCGTATGAGTATCTTGTAGATCAATGTGATTTCGGCCCTCGTCCACCAGGTACCGAGAATCTCAGTCTCTGCAGAACAATGATTGCGGAAACATTCGAATCTTTCGGATGGAATGTCACATTTCAAAATTTCACCTACAAAGAAGTTGAGTGTGCAAATGTCATAGCTAGTTGTAACTCGCAGAATAATTCACCAATCATTCTTGGAGCTCACTACGACACGCGCCCACCAGGAACATCCGACCCCGGATCGGGCCTAGGAGCTAATGATGGTGCAAGTGGAGTTGCAGTTCTGTTGGAACTAGCTAACATCCTTCCGGCGGAAATCCGTTCCAATATAGAAATAGTCCTTTTCGATGCCGAAGACTCAGGGGGGATCACAGGCTGGGATTGGATTCAAGGATCGACATACTACGTTTCTCATCTCAGTACAGAACGCAGAGATTCAATACACGCTATGATATTACTGGATATGGTCGGTGATATTAATCTCGAGTTACCTCGCGAACGAAGTTCAACAACCTCACTTCAGAACTCTATCTGGAATATTGCTAAAGATCTAGGTTGCAATGACACATTCATTGATTCCTACCGTGGTCCAATTATTGATGATCACAAACCCTTTCTAGACGCTGGTATCCCTGCAGTCGATTTGATTCAAGTGCCGTTTCCATCATATTGGCACACGCTGGAGGACACGCCAGACAAGTGCAGTGCTCAAAGTCTTGAGATAGTCGGTAAAGTCATAGAGGTTTTCGTCGTAGAGGAATCTGATAGAACCACAAATTTTCCACTTGATTCATCCCCAATCATTTTCATTGTAGCTATTGTGGTTGTGGCTCTTGTAATCCCAGTACTCATTGCCCAACAAAAAAGAAAGTAGAATGTTACACACTTTTAAACCGAAATTCCTCGACGATTGATTGGTACTTATCCTGTGGTGAAGCAGTTTGGAGAAAATAGACCTGTATAAGCCAACTGATAGTTTTCCCTCTCCACTGACAAGTATCGCAATTACTCCAAAAGGCCATCTGTTAGCATGTGGGACAATGGATTCCCAGATTCTATTGATTGATTCCAAGTCTGGAAAAACAAAACGTGGGATTCTGGGTCATAATGGTGCAGTGTCCGATGTGTCCTTCGTTGGAACTGCGAACTCAATCCTCTCATGTAGTTGGGATAAGACAACCCGATTATGGAATCGGAAGAACATTGACGAGTCACTTGTTCTCGAAGCCCCTTCAGAGGTGAAGGCTCTTACCATCTCACTAATGCATGGAAAGGGTGCTTCTGGTTCCCGCGATGGTATGGTGAAGATATTCTCATTGCGCCATCTCAAAACAATACGAAACCTTCAAGCTCATCGTTCAGATATCTCAGGTATTGCATTTATTGATGAAGAAAAAAAGATTGTAACTGCATCATATGATGGAACTTGCAGACTGTGGGATCTCTCGTCGTATGATGCGGAAAAGACCTTGGTCAAGCAGAAACAACGTATCCGGTCAATGGTTACATCACCAGATGGATTAATGGTTTTCTTAGGTTCTCAGAACGGCACAATATCTCAAGTTAGTATCGATGATACCAAGAAGAAATCAGAAATTACAGGACACACCGACCTTGTTAGTGCATTATCTATGGATCCCACAGGACAATACCTTGCATCTGCGAGTTGGGACCGTACAATTAGAATCTGGTCCTTAAAGGACAGAATACAAGTGGCCAAGGGCCAACTTATGTCAGGAATATCATCGACTACCTGGTCCCCAGACGGGACTATTGTTTATACTGCTGATCTCTCGGGATCAATAGTGTCATGGATGCCTTCACTGCGAACTAGTTGAGCATTGACTCTTGTTTTAAGGCTCGAATGTCAATATCTGCAAACCCCTCTTTGTTCCAAGTTATTCTGATACGACCATATTTCTTGTTGATTTCTCCTTCTTTTGAACCTCTAAGAATCTCTACTAATTTTTCGGAAAGTCGATTTCTGCTACGTTTGTCAAATGGAATTGGAAGCAAGCTATTATCAGCGAGAGTGAGTGTGACCGTTTTTTCATCCAGCCTTGCAATGGGTTGTGAAAGAATGAGTCGACCCGGTTTGAAAAATGGCGTCTTATCCCTCATACTCCGAATGGTTTCTGCTAACTGACGGTGTTTGGTAATCTCTACACTCGCAGTCTTCACCACATCTTCTAGATATTTACGTCTCTTGTCATACTTGGCCACAAAGTCTTCTTGAAGAACCTCCATTGTTTTTGTTCGGGATGAGAGACGTTGTTTGAGTATCTGTTTTATTGTCCAATTGGTTGCTGCTCCATATCTCTGAAGCTCTTCTTCAAGAATATCCTGCTTCTCTCTCGTCAGAGTGACGCTTAGTAATTTCAATATTTCAATATCCTTCATGGACAACACAGTCTTTGGAAAACCTAAACAGGTCTAATCAATTTTATCTCTTGACGCGATTCGCTTCTCCCGTTCCTCTGGCAAGAAAAAGATGGCAGAGATAGTTTTCTTGCTGTTACTATTCGCGCTCAGATTAAGTAGCAACAGGTTGCAATCATTTGAGTCTAGAGGCGTTGTAAAATGTACTGAGCTTCTCCAATAATCCTCAGTATCTCCTTTGGGAGAATGTCGTAAGCACCATATTCTACCAATATCTCTTCATAGAATCCAGGTTCGATTTCACTGATTTGATCCATGAAGACTCCATCTACCATGCTGGAGAATTCCTTGAGGATGATGAGAGTTCTACCCAGGGAGCAGGCAGCCTGTCGCATTTCAAAGACAGCCATTTCATAGTCACCATTATAGGTCAATCCTCGAGCCCCATTATACTCTCTCTGGGCACTCGCCAAGAAACCAGTAGCAAGTATGGCCTGCTCATCGACTATTGCACTACTTATTCGTGACTCGGCTATGTCTAGCCATTGCTGCAAATCTTTGAGCGCTGTCAATAGTTTTGGCTCATCCATTCCCTTGAGCTTGAATGCCCTTAACAATATAGAATAGGTCATAGGGTCAAGCATTCTTAGCTCGGTCAAGACCTCCGCTGGTTTGAGTATCAAGAAGGTGTTGTTCAGCATTAGGACGACACGTCCAAGATTGAACAGGCCTTGACGCAGCTCAAAGATTGCACTCGGTCCCTCATCCTCTTCAGCGAGTTTTTTAGCTCTGGTTAAGTACTCCAATGTTGAACTCTTGACCTGTGAGATGGACTCTTCAGACCATACATAGTCCTTGGTCTTCTTCTGCCATTCACCCGCCTTTCCATCGGTGTCATGCATTACAAGTGAATTTCTTAAACGATTGATGACTTCGGATATCTTGGTAACATCGCTCGTGACCCTATCAAATACATTCTCAACCTCTTTAACGGTCATAAAAACCATGTCCACAAGCACCTCTTTATGCGAGGACATCAATCTCACTGGAGCCTCATCTGCATCCCAAACGATGCATATGTCCAAGTCCGAGTTTGCTGTGGCAGTTCCCCTTACATACGATCCATACACGAAAATACCTTTGACATTCTTATGTCTCTTCCATTCATTCACAGTGTCTTTCAGTGCTTCTGTAAAACGTTTACGAACGTCAGCCATCTTCTCCTTCGACTCCAATGTTCACTAACAATGTGCTACCAGTGTTTCTCAAAGGGCCTCATGTCAATAAAGCTATCTGATACGGGTCCCGACACTAATTAATAGTCGATTTACGAATGCTTTGTTATGTCCCGAATAGATGGCAGAGCCAATGATGCGATAAGAGCTGTAGAATTCACACGTAATTTTCTCAAACATCCCGAAGGTTCTGTTCTAGTTGCAACTGGAGAAACCAAAGTTATCTGCACTGCAACCGTAGAGGAAGGAGTTCCTGGTTGGCTGAATGGCAAGGGACAGGGGTGGGTAACAGCTGAGTATGGCATGCTGCCTCGGTCTACAGACGACCGAATGAACAGGTACAAAGTCAGTGGAAGAACTCAAGAAATTCAACGACTAATTGGACGGTCCCTCAGGGCAGCTGTAGATATGACCAAAATTGGAGAAAACACGGTTCGGATTGACTGCGATGTCATTCAGGCTGATGGTGGAACACGTACCGCATCCATAACAGGTGCCTATGTTGCTCTATGTGATGCAATCCAATACATGATTGAAATGGACATGATCTCCGAGAGTCCAATCATTGGTAACGTGGCTGCTGTAAGTGTTGGAATAATCACTGGTGAAACATTACTTGATCTCTGCTATTTTGAGGACTCTCAAGCAGATGTTGACATGAATATTGTCATGCGTGGGACTGATTTTGTTGAGGTTCAAGGAACTGCAGAAGGAGCAACCTTTGGTCGTGAGGCAATGAATGAGATGGTGGATTATGCAATAAAAGGCATCTCAGAACTTATTGAGTTTCAAAATAAGACGTTGTTAGTGAAATAGAGCTCAATAATACGGCCTCTGGCAAAAGCTTTATACGTGAATTCTGAGAATTTAATATGCTCTCGTCGAAGAGAGGGTCTTATGCGACGTAAACGTCGTGAGGCTTTTCTGGTGGCCCCGGTGACGGAAACTACCCTCGACGGATAGCAAGCTTTAAATCGCCAGCAAATTAGGCTGGCGGAGCGCTCACTGAAATAGTGATGTGCTAGCGTTTGGTCCGGAGTTCAGAGTTTTCGAACAATGAACAAAGGTTCATCGGGACCAGGTCATGAGTGAGGTACCATTCCCGATGGAGGACCGTCAACGTGTACGGCTCTGTGAAATGTGTCATGGAGAGTCAGACGCGTGGACTGCAGAGGATGGAGGTACACTGATTCAAAATGAATTGTAGGGTAAAAAAATTAAGTTACTACAATAACTCCTTGGCATGATTAGAGATAATCATGTTCACATTGAGTGGACAACAGGTAATACTGTGTCAATACATAAGTAGATTTGCGATTCGCTAAACGGCCAGTGGTGGATGACTTGGTTGGCTAGCCGATGAAGGGCGTGACAAGCAGCGAAATGCCTGGGGTAGACGCATGAAGTCTGTGATCCCAGGGTTCCCGAATAGGACTTCCAAGTATGGGCTAATACCCCATACTGTTCGAGGGTCAAATCTCGAATGGGAACGCTCCGAATTGAAACATCTTAGTACGAGCAGGAAAAGAAAACAAAAGTGATTCCCTGAGTAACAGCGAGCGAAAGGGGAATAGGCCAAACTGAATCCCTGTGCGATGAGTACAGGGAGATGTGGTGTTAGGGCCTGGACAAGTGCCTCTGCAAACGAAGCCGAAGTCGTCTGGAACGACGTGGCAAAGAGGGTGACACCCCCATAGGCGTAAAGTGCAGGCATGTCTAAGGATCCAGAGTAGCGCGGGTTGGTTTTCTCGCGTGAATGTCGCAGGTACAATCTGCGAAGCCTAAATACTCAGCCAAACCGATAGTAAACTATGTAGCGCGAGCGAAAGTTGAAAAGTGCCGCGGAAGCGGGGTGAAAAGCACCTGAAACCATTGGTCTACTCAAAGGAAGCCGATTACAAGATTAGATGCTCGGGGAACGAAGCGCGAGTGATCGCGTTGTAGGACTCGAGCGGATCGAGTCGGCTTCATCCGTCTTGAAACACGGGCCAGGGAGTTCATGGGCGTGGCGAGGATAAGGTAAGAAACCGTAAACGAAGCGAAAGCGACAAGCCCGCAACCTTCGGGTGAGGGGCGACGTGTGAAAGTGCGTGAAGTCACTCCCGTGATACGAGAAGCCAGTCGATCTTGGCGTGGGCAGGGTGAAGCCGGGCGAAAGCTCGGTGGAGGCCCGATAGGGTTATGACGTGCAACTCTTTCCGTTGACCTGCGCGAAGGGGTAAAAGGCTTATCTAGACTGGTGATTGCTCGTTCTCCGCGAAGTTGGTCGCAGCCAAGCCCTGCTTGAGGTATCATGTGGTGTAGAGCACTTTCGGATGTGCCCGGGGGACGTCAAGTCCTTCACCATCCTGAAAACTCCGAAGCTGCATGAACCGTAGACGGCAGGAGACGGGTGCCTGGGGTAAGCCCGGCAGGCCGAGATGGGGAGAACCGAGAGTGTGGTTAAGGTCCCTAAGTGCCAGATAAGTGCGGTGAAGAAGGGCGTCGAGAGCCCAAGACAGTCTGGGGGTGAGCTTAGAAGCAGCTATCCCCGAACGAAAGCGTAACAGCTCACAGACCGAGGCTCTCGGCCTTGAAAATGGACGGGGCTAAATCTGGCCACCGAGACCATACGGCACGCGGGTAATTCTGCGTGATCCGGTAGCGGAGCGACCCGGTTGGGTAGAAGTGGGGCTGTGAGGTCCCGTGGACCATCCGGGTTTGATGATCCTGGCAGTAGTAACAGCGAAGCATGGTGAGAATCCATGTCACCGAAAGGGAAAGGGTTCTTCGGCGATGCGTCATCAGCCGAAGCTTAGTCGGTCCTAAGTGGCGTCGTAATTCGAGCGTCACGAAAGGGAATCAGGTTAACATTCCTGAACCTCGGAAGTACGATTCGCGGCAACGCAAAGCCGAACTTGTAACTCATCTGGACAAGCCTTGCACGGCTCTCGCCGTGTTTAACACTATAAGCGTGCTGAGTACTGTAATAGTGAGAAGCAGGCAAAATGTGGAATAGCGGACGGTCGGACGTCCGTTTGGCCCATTCCTGGTGACCTTGAAAAACGAGTTCGGAAGGATCTTCCGGGTCCGTACCCAGATCTGACACAGGTTCCCTGGCTGAGAAGGCCAAGGTGTATCCGGGTCAATCCTGCCTGAGGGAAATCGGCCAATTAGCAGCGTAACTTCGGGATATGCTGTGCCTGGATTAGTTCACGCTTTTCCAGGTCTTAGTGACTAAGGGGTTCCAACTGTTTAATACAAACATAGCTGACTGCGAGCGCGAAAGCGTTAGTACAGTCAGTGAATCCTGGTCTGTGCCTGTCTGTTAAAGCTCGGGAACGGGTCGAAGCACAGGTTAACGCCGGGACTAACTATGAGTCTCTTAAGGTAGCCAAATGCCTTGTCGGTTAAATGCCGACGTGCATGAAGGGAGCAATGAGATCCCCACTGTCCCCAGGAGGAACCGGGTGAACCTACACCGTACCGAACAGTGTACGTAGTACCAATGGGAAGAGAAGTCCCTGCGGAGGTTTACTACGCAGCCTGTCATTGCCATTTTTGGTGACATACAGAGCGTAGTCAGGAGCGTCGAACCATTCTCTCCGGGGAATGGGAATGCAAAATTGTAACACTGACTATGTCATTGGGAATGGCTAACCTAAGCCAAGCGAGCTTAGGGACACTGGCAGGTAGGCAGTTGGGCTGGGGCGGCACAGGGCTGACAAGAGATCAGCCCTGACCAATACTGGACTCAGAGGCGACGGAAACGTCTCGTTGAGATCAAGGGTATAAGTCCGGTTGATAGGATCCCGAAAAGCAACGGATCCTGGGTGGAAACACTGGCCTAGCGAACCTCAATATTTGCCAATTGTAAGCGATTGAGATGACAAAAAACTTACCCCAGGGGTAACAGAGTTGTCGCGTGCAAGAGTTCATATCGACCACGCGGCTTGCTTCCTCGATGTCGGCTCTTGGTATCCTCGGGTTGCATAAGGCCCGAAGGGTGCGGGTGCTCACCGATTAAAACCGAACGTGAGCTGGGTTTAGACCGTTGCGAGACAGGTTGGTTTCTATCTATTGGTACTGTTGGATGTCTGATGGCAAGATGATTCCGGTACGAGAGGAACGAATTGTCGCGACCTATGGTGTATCGATTGTCTGAGAAGGCACTGTCGAGTAGCTAAGTCGTAATGGATAAACGCTGAATGCATCTAAGCGTGAAGCCAAACCAGAAAATAGACATCCACTTGCTAGACGATCTGAAAAAGACGATGGGACTGGTGACAGTAACGTCGAAGTCTAGGAACGAGGACTCTCGTAGAAGACGAGGTAAATAGGATGGGGGTGTAAGCACCAAGCTCCGGCGAGGTGTTCAGCTCACCATTACTAATGTCCGAGGCGTGCAGATCAAAAGTGTACTTCGCACAGTACCTAGGGTTGTCAAGAAGAGTTCATTGTAGTAGCGAAGTAGTATCTCCATCCTCTAGTCTTACCTATCATTTTAATCCATTCCACAATTTCAAACCCAGTGGAAGTTTTACTTGGCTTTTAGGCATAGGTTCTACGAAAGGGGTGGCCTTGTGGGGTCAGAAAAAGGAAACAATAAGTAAATATGAATCTAAGTAAAGTGGTGTATCCATTATGAGAGGGGAATCACATCTGACAGCTTCATTCATGATTAGCCTGCCTACTCTCATGGTTCTGTATAATATGGCACCAGATACAATGATTGACGTGATGGGTTATGTCCTTGGAGGGGTATTACTGGGTTGCTTACTACCTGATGTAGATGCTTCGGATGCCAAGGTGATGCATGGATATTGGAGGCCAATCGGTCTTTTTGGAAAATACCTATTCTATAAACCAATGACATGGATTTTGAGAACTCGCTCTGACGCATATCGAGAGCAACACCGCGGATATTTACACTCATTTATTGGTTGTTTTCTCGCAACGATTTTCTTTGCAATCCCGATAGCTATCATATTTCTACATTCAACATATGTACTGCTTCTTCCCTTAGAAACGACTATTTGGGTTTGGTTTGCATGGATTGGATTACCCTTTGGTTTTCTAATGCATTTGGTTGAAGACAGCTTCACAAAATCAGGAGTACGATGGATTTTTCCTGGCGGTAAAACCTATTCAAGTCAGACAACCACTGGAAAAAAGAGTGAGTATAATCTTCTATCAGCATTCGTCGTCACATATGGCATTCTCACAGTTATTGTATACATGGCGCCTCCCTCGTTTATTGTTCTATTTGGGGCTATTCTTGGATCCCTGGTTTTGTTGGGTGCGCTTTATGCGGCTAATCCGATAATTAGTAGACTTTCAAAGTAGACTGGTGCCAAGTAAAAATGACCGGAAATAGAACTGTAGAAAGTGCTACTTTTCCGGGTCAGTAAGGGTTGTGGGAACAGATTAGTACTGTCAGTGTTCCAATGTCGCAAAATCATCTGGAAAGACCGGTTGGAAATGGGTGCGGTGCGAGAGCAACTTGCCCTGTTGGAGAGAGCCTGATTCGTATTTGAATGGTCGGAAGTGCAGTCACCTCACTTGCATCCTCTTTGTCACAGTCCACCTCACGGATCGAACCCACTGGCAGGTCATGCTCCTGCAACTTTTCTCTCCACAAGCCTTGAGTATAGTATAAAAGAGCTTGCTGGAAAGATGATATCGGAGGGAAGTGACGTTCAAACCAGACAAACTCAGTAAGGATGCTATATCCGCAGTGAAGCAGATAATAGGTTATAGAAGCACTCCGATGGAAGACAGACCACAAGTAGAAGATATGTTTCAGACATCATTTGGAAAAACACTTGGTAGCCAAGTTGGTGAAATTCTAGATTTTGCAAAGAGAGGACAAATTCTCCTAATAATACTTCCACTCACTAAAATCATGGAGAAATTACAGAGATTCATTCAAGATGGAAGTTATCTTAGGGCTGAGGAAAGCTCTCTATCACCCAAAGATATTGATAAGATGAAGGCCTTTGAGGTTGTCATGCAGGATGTCGATGTTGAGGACACTGTAGAAACTGTGGAAGATGTGATAGACCAGGACGATGAGCTCTGGTACCTGTCATTGATAACATTTACAGTGTATGCGTATGTGGATGTTTACTCGAAGAGTCTAATCAAAAGTTTGACATCAAATCCATTACTGATGGAGAAATTAGAAACATATCTTGAAAGAGAAGCGCTTCAAAATAAAGACGATATAGAGAGAAAATATGTCACATCAGTTACAGATCTCTCGCAGTACGGAGTTAGTCGGAGGCTTTGGACCATAGAAAGAGGTCTGTCAATAGACCAGATTTTATCTAAGATCACAAATCCAGATGTTCTTAGCATAATTAGAAGCAGCTTTATCAAAATCATAAAAACAAGACATAAAATTGCACATAGAAATCCAAAGTTGAAAAGAGATGACTACACATATGAGATGTTTGAGGGTGTTTCAAACACTGTCGAAGAATTGGATTTCACTTTTAATGAAATAGAAGAAACATTCGGATTTCTGAAGCCAATATTTGGCACAATCAAAAATCTGGGAAAGCAGACAATGGATAGAATTAAGAGAACTATGAATATTGCCTACATGACAATGCTGTATCCAGCATTAATTGATGTAGTAGTTCACGATTTGATGGAAGATTAGTAATAGTGATAATGATAAGTCATTTCTAATTATGAGTAAGAATCTCTCAAAAAGGATGGTAATCGTTTCTTAGTGCACAGGGAGTGATGACTTCATAACATCGTAGGTACCCAGACTAGAAATGTGAGGTTACCATTGATCTTGAAATCGAAAACAAGACAGGACATACACTCGCACCTAATAATATGGCAATTAGCACAATGGATGGATGGTTTAAGGGCATCCACCCACAAGTATCAGGACTACCCCAATGAAGCACCGCACCGGATACAGACACTTCGGGTGAAGTGAAAAAAGAGGGGGCGGCAAATTAGCACCGCCCCATTGAACTGAGAATTAGTGATTACTTCTTTGATCCACCTCGATCGGCTGCACTCTGTGCACGTCTAGCAAAACCTTGATTTCGACCAGACTTGGCTGAATGACTCTGGATTCTGGATG
>Ga0315553_10003124_pt1 | contig 13032 bp, 5 predicted proteins | sample SalMarSW160140MG_FD_203099 | JGI IMG/M metagenome (GOLD analysis project Ga0315553, IMG submission 203099) | Salt marsh sediment microbial communities from the Plum Island Ecosystem LTER, Massachusetts, United States - Salt Marsh Sediment SW1601-40 ... | reverse complement strand
TCTACCACGCCCCCGCGCCGCGCGAGGGCCGCCGGGCCAGCGACTTCACGTACGGCGTTGTCTACGACCCGGTCAAGCTGATCAACGTGTACGGCTACACGTACTGCTTCGGGAACCGGGGCGCGGTCGAGGCGCTGTGGCAGGCGGCGGGGCTCGAGGCGCGCGGCGCCGGCATCGGCGGCCACTCCATCGCAGAGGTTTACTACGACGGGGGGTACCACTATTACGACGCCGACCAGCACGGCTACTGCCTGTTGCCCGACGGGAAGACCGTGGCCAGCATCGCGCAGATCGAGTGCGACCCCATCAACCTGTTCCTGAAGCCGAAGAACCCGCCAACGCCGTATTTTCCGGCGACGAAGGACCCCAAGGTGCCGTACGAGTCGGCCGTGATCTGCGCCAGCTACTTCGCCAGCCGGACCGGCGGCAACGACGTGAACTACCGGAAGCACGACAGCAGCATCTACCAACACCGGATGGGCATCACCCTGGTGCCCGGGATGCGATACATCCGGAGCTTCTTCAACGAGGGGAAATGGAACTACAAGCCGAACACGGTTGCGTTCGAGGCGAAGGTCGGCTACATCGACGTCGCCGCCGGGCCGAACGACCATATCAGCAACAAGACCTACGGCAACGGTCATCTGATCTGGCAGCCGGACCTGCGGAAGTCGACCGGCGAGTACGCGGCCGGCGTGTGGCAGGACGCGAACATCGCGCAGGACGAACGCGGCCTGACACCGAACGCAGCGGGGGTGCCGGCGTGGGCCGTGTTCCGCGTCAAGCTGCCGTACATCATCGTCGGCTGGCCCACAAACTGGGCGAGTCCGCCGAAGCCGATCGGCGCAGCGGTCGTGTCCGCGACGTTCCATCGCAGGAGCGCCGACGACGCGCAGGCGATCAGCGTGTCGGTCGACAAGGGCCGCACGTGGACGACTGTGTGGACGAACGACAAGACCGGCACGACGCGGGCCGTCGTCGACCTCTCCGCGCAGGTCGTGCAGCGCTACGAGTACCTCGTCCGCTTCGAGCTGTCCGCGAAGAAGCAACCCAGCGATTCGCGGCTCGAGCGGATAGCGATGGATACGAGCTTCCAGCTCGCGCCCTCGTCGCTGCCCGCGCTCAAGCCGGGCGAGAACAAGATGACGTTCAAGCTCGGCGACCAGACCGAGACGGAGTTCATCCACGTCGACCTGAGCAGCAAGAGCGGCTTTCTCCGCGACGTGCATTCGTACAAGGGCATCTGGTTCCAGAAAGGGCAGATTCGGGGCAAGTACCGCAAGATCGGCGAGATCGTCTACGAGCTGAAGCCGCCGAAGCCGGGCACGGTCGTGCACATTGGCGCCGGCGCCGGCTGCCGTCGCGAGCCCTTTGGTTTCCACTACCTCGACGACATCAAGATCTACGTCGCCGAAAATGAGCCGAAGGACTGGAAGCTTGTCTACGACGACGACGTACCGACGTACATGCAGCACTGGTCGTACCGCGCCAACGGTCGCGCCGACTGCTCGCCGGGCACGAAGAAGGCGTACGTCAAGTTCGCCATCAAGACGGAATCGACCGCGTCGATCCAGCACCTCTGGCTGCGGATGAACTGGCGGCCGGCGGGCGAAGCCGGCCTCCCGCAGCGCGGGGTGAAGGTGACGCACAAGTGGAAAGAGCCCGTCCTCTCGATGGTAGTGCACAAAGCCGTCACCGTGACACGGATGATCTCTCGGGCGCCCACAACCTACACGGTCAAGACGGGCCGGACGGTCATCAACTGGAGTATCATCATCGAGCCGATACGCAATGGGAAATGCCAGTGGCGGGCGAACGACCCGCCCATCGTGCGGCCGAACGTCGACCCGCCCAAGCTGCTGGATCCGAAACTGCGGGACGAGTGGCGGATGCTGCTGCGGAACATCGACAAGGACCCGAAGAAGTGGCTGCCGGTCGCGGCGAAGCGAAAGAGTGGCTGGCTGGCGGGCGGGGCGAAGCAGGCGCTGGCCATGTACCGGATGCGCTTCCCGCTGCGGTCTCCGGCGCGGAAGCCGCTGCCGAAGCTCGACACCGCACACACCGCGGCGCTGGTTCAGGCGGTTAAGACCCTGCCGCCGAAGATGGTCCTCGACCAGACGATCACCCTGGTCGCCGCCGGGGATGCGGCGGGACGTGAAGCCGCGGCCGCGATGATGAGGGGCCCCGACACATACTTCAAGCTGAAGCTGCTTGGCGGGTTGGACGCCTACGCGATCAGACCGGTCCCCGACGAGCTGCTGATCGGCCTCAAAGACGAGAGCCGCTGGGTGCGGCTGGCGGTGTTGCAGATGATCCGGCGGGCGCCGTCGCCGGCCGCGCGGAAGGCGGTCGAGGCGATGGCGAAGAACGACCCGCTCGAATGGCTCCGCGAGGAAGCCAGGAGTGTCTTGACGGCGAGTCGGCAATAGCGTCGGTGGGGCAGACATTCCTGTCTGCCAACACCAGGTTCACGCCAAGCGTTGGACAGGGAAGGACGGATGGACGCGCGAGCGACAGAACTGACCATCCGAAGAAGACGCCTGCCGCACTGGACCATCGCTGGCAGCATCTACTTCGTGACCTTCCGACTGGCGACGAAACCCCTGTCTGCCGATGAGAGGCGCTTGGTCCTGGATCACATCCGGTCCGGCCACCCCGAGTTCTACCATCTGCTGGCCGCCGTGGTCATGCCGGACCACGTGCATGCGTTGCTGCGCCCCAACAAGGACGTGAGCCTGTCGCGCATCATGAAGGGCATGAAAGGAGCGTCCGCTCGCAAGCTCAACCAGGCGCGCGGCACGCGAGGCAGCATCTGGCTCGACGAATCCTGGGACAGGATCGTTCGTGACCAGGAGGAGCTGCTCGAGAAGGTGAACTACATGCTGGACAATCCGCGCAAGCGGGGTCTTACGGACGATCCGTGGAGTTATGAGGGTTGGCAGTGGAGCGGGGAGACCGATCTGGAAGATGACGCCTAGAAAACGGATTGGCAGACAAGAATGTCTGCCCCACCAGAATCATGGAGGTCTGAGACAATGAAGATGCTGAAGGTCGTGCTGATAGTCGCGACAACAATGGCAGGCGTTGGCTCCGCGTCGGCACAGTCCGCGCCGCCGACGAAGGTCGACGTGCCGATCACGTTGATGGAGACGGCGGGGGTGGCGCGGAAGGGCGAGCCGGTGTCGGTCGGCGTGCCGATGCCGCGGAACCTGCTGAACGACCTCAGCCGCCTGTACGTCATCGGCCCGGGGCACAAGGGGGTTCCGGCACAGTTCGAGGTGCTGATGAAGTGGTTCCCGACGCCAAAGTACCCGAAGGCGAGCGCTGTTCGCTGGGTGCTGGTCGACTTCCAGGCCGACGTCCCCGCCAACGGCAAGGCAACGTACCGGCTGAGGATGACCTCCCCGGTCGCGGACACGCCCGGCAGCATGCCGAAGAGCCCCGTCTCGGTGAAGGACACGGGCGACGTGATCAATGTCTCGACCGGGCCGCTGAAGTTCGCGATCAACAAGAAGACGTTCCGTCTGTTCGACAGGGTTGAGCTGGGCGGCAAGACGGTGGTCGATGCGGGCGCGACTGACGGCATGTGCATCGAGGGGATGGGCGGCGGGCGCTACTACGCGAGCAAGGACCTGCGCGAGCCGCCGAAGCTGACGGACGCCGATTACCGCGGCGGGTTCGACGGCTGGCTGCGGCACGGCCAACACAACCCGCCTGAGAAGCTGCGCGTCACCATCGAGAAGGCCGGCCCCCTCCGCTCGGTGATCATGATCGACGGCGTGATGACCGCGCAGAAGCCCGGCAAGAAGTTCCAGTTCGTCACGTTCGCGGCCTCGGGCGACGAGGTTGGTCCGCTGACCTACGACACGCGCGACGAACAGCTCGGGTTCCGCCTCCGCATCCACGCCTACGCCGGCAAGCCGTTCATCCGTATCTACCACACGGTCATCAACCTACGGGGCAAGTCGCACACCTCGACGGACATGAACCGCTACCGCAGCGCCGCCTACATAGCCGACGCCATCAAGACCCCCGGCACGTTCCTGGTCGAGGCGCTCGAACTGGGCACCACGCTCAAGGTCAACGGCCCGCTCACCGTCCGGCTCGGCGGCGACACCGTCCACACCGCCCAACTCGCCAGGGGCAAGACGGCGAAGCTGTACCAGGACAGCTCCGCCGGCTGGGTCTGGCAGGTCGGCGAGGAGAAGGTCTACGACCCGATTCTCAAAGCGAACGTCGAGTGGTTCAAGAGGCATCCCGGCCTGGAGAAGCCGTACTACGAGTACGGTGACATCCACTACAAGATCCTCACCGGGCAGGACGGCGGCACGTTCATGGGCTACAAGGTCTACGAGAGCGGCAAAGAGCAGTTCCAGGGCAACCGCGCCGCCGGCTGGGCCGACGTGTCCGACGGGACGGTCGGGCTGACCACCGCCGTCCGCTGGTTCTGGAAGATGTTCCCCAAGTCTATTGTCGTCGACGGCTCGGGCAAGGTCGCGCTCGGCATCTTGCCGCGCGAGTGGTGCCGCGGGCACTTCATGGACGGCAAGATCCATCGCACCCACGAGCTGTTCTATCGCTTCCACGGCGCCGAGAAGCCCGAGGTCGCCGAGGCATCGGCGAAAGCCTTCGAGGAGCCGCTCGTCGCGCACTGCGGGTTCGACTGGTACTTGGGCAGCGACGCGTGCAACCTGTTCGCCAAGCCGGACCGGGAGAACTGGCCGCTCTACGAGCAGCAGCAGGCGACGGCCGTACACGTGGGGCTGAACAAGAACATCAACACGGCGCTCGACTCGTCCATCGCCACCGAGCGCGAGAAGAATGACGCGTTCGGCTGGCAGCACTTCGGCGACACGCCCAAGCGCGGGTTCCGCGGCCACAGCCAGTTCGAGGAGTTCGACACCACGCGCTGCCTGTTGATGCACTTCTTCCGCACCGGCGACCCCGCCTTCTTCCAAACCGCCGAGGAGCTCGACCGGTTCCTGGCCAACATCCCCTGCTTCGGCGGCGGATACGGACACCAGCACCCCGAGTCCAGCCACAACTGGATCCAGGGGCTGATCGACTTCTGGTGCCTCACCGGCCTGCCCGAAGCGAAGGAAGGCATCGACGCGATGAGGGGCTACTACAAGAACTGTCAGAGCAACAAGGCGGGGAACTGGCACTACAACGGCCGCAACGCCGCCTACGCGCTCAACGGACTGCGCCAGATGTTCGAGATCACCGGCGGGCAGGAATGGCTCGACGCGCTGAACCTGAACATCCGTGACGTGCGGCGGCGGACCCGGGCCATCTCCGGCTTCTATGGCGGCAACCCCGGCTGGTTCATGAGCCACGTGCTCGTTCATGCCGCCGGCCGCTACGCAATGCTCACCGGCGACGAGGATGCCGTCGACCTGGTGCTCGGCCTCAGCGGGCACTTCAAGCCGTTCAGCAAGGGCGGCCAGGGCAGCGGGCTGGCCTGCGCCGACTGCTATGCCTACTGCACGCTCCTCACCGGCGACCCGCACTACCTGAAGGTCGCGGTCAGGAACAACAGCGACGCGACGTCGTCGAGCGTCCGCAAGCACGGCCCCGCCTGGCGCACCGGCAGTTGCTCGACCAAGACCTGGTCCGGCAGCGTCGGCGGATACGGACAGGTCTTCTTCTATGCGGTGAAGAACTGGAAACCGACCGACACCACCCCGCCCGCTCCCGTCACCGACCTGAAGGCCGAGCCGGGCCCCGAGCCGGGCAGCGTGGTGCTGACCTGGACCAACACCGGCGACGACGGCACCAACGGCACCGCCGCCAAGGTCCAGCTCAAGTACGCCCCCGGCGAGATCGTCGAGTACATTCACTGGGGCCGAACGAAGCGCATAGACGGCGAGCCGGCCGACCCGAAAGACAAGGGCAAGGTCAACTTCTGGTACGCGACCAACGCCAAGGGCGAGCCGGCGCCGACGGCGCCCGGCACGACCCAGAGCGTCGTGCTCAAGGGCCTGCCGCGGGTGGACCGGCGGAGGCAGCCGGTGACCCTCTGGTTCGCGCTCAAGGTCCACGACGAACAGGGCAACCGCAGCAAGCTGTCGAACTGCGTGAAGGTTACGATGAAGTAATTGGTCATTGGTCACTGGTCATTGGTCATTGGGTCAGGAGCCAGTCATGCGCGCCGTCATCGTTCTATCCGTCCTATGCGTCTTATCCGTCCTATGCGCTCCCGGCATCGGCGCGGGGCTGCCCGTCAAGCTGACCGTCAAAGAAGACGCCGGTGTCGCGCGGCACGGCGAGCCGGTCACCTGTGGGGTACCGTTCCCCAAGGGGATGCTCAAGGATGTCGACGGACTCGCCCTGAAAGGCCCGGACGGCAAGCCGATCCCCGCCGCATTCACCGTTGCCAACCGCTGGCCGGGCGACAAGTCTGTCCGCTGGGCGCTGGTGGACACCCGCCTCTCGATGGCCGCGCGCAGCGCAATTCGTCTCACGGTAGCGGAGGGGGCGTCCCCGGCCCCGGCCTTGCCTTTGCGTGTGATGCAGGACAACTACAGCGTCGGGGTCAGCACCGGGCTGATGGGGCTGGTGGCGCGGAAGAAGGGGCTCGCGTTGTCCGGCGGATCCGCCGGTGGCAAGTTGTCCCTCGCAAGTGTAGAGGGCTTGTCGATGACCATTGGCGGCGTCCGGTACACCAGTGCGAACGACAAGAACGGCGAGGTGGTCGTCGAAGAGAAGAACCCGCTCCGGGTGACGCTGCGCGCCAGCGGGAAGCTCACTGCGACGAACGGGCGGACCGCATACGACTACGTGGTCCGGATGCACTTCTATGCCGAGTCGAATCGGGTCAAGATCATCACGACCGTCATCAAGAAGTACGGCAAGCGGCGCGACATCTCGCACCGGTTTGAGGACCTTTCGCTCTCGCTCAAGCTGGCGAACCCGAAGGAGTTGACCTGCGCACTCGGCGGGAACGCGGTGCCGACCATCCGGAAGCTCGGGGCGAACGACTCGGCGAACGTGCTGGTGAAGGACTCGGAGCACTGGGCGTTCGGCGGCGTCGCCAAGGGCGGCGGCAACCCGAAGAAGGGCAAGCCGCTCACCCTCGGCTGGGCGGACCTGTCTGGCGCGGGTGGCGGGGTGGCCGCCGGCGTCTACGCCTTCTGGCAGACCCATCCGAAAGCCATCGAGGTGAAGGGCGACGGGACGATCAACATCGAGCTCTATCCGAAGAGCGTCGGCAAGCCGCTCCAGTTCTTCACCGGCATGGCCCGTACACATGAGATCCTCATGGTGTTCCACCGGGACGAGAAGCCGGAGAAGCTTCAGGATATCTTCGTCGGCTTTCAGCGCCCGCTCTTCGTGCAATGCGAGCCACAGTGGTACTGCCAGAGCGGTGCGTTCGGGTCGATTGCGCCCGCGGGCGCAGAGCTGTCCGGGGACGGAACTGCGCAGTTCAAGAAGTTCGACGCGCGCGTTTCCGGCTGGTTCGACGCGCTGATGGGCCCGCGGCGGGACGTCTGGACGAAGCGCGGCGTGACCATGGACGCCTACGGCTGGCTCGCCTACGGCGACACGCTCCACTGGGTCTGGCTGAAGGAGCCGAAGGGCTCGCCGTGGGACATCGCCTGGGACGCCAACTACTACGACCTGCCGCACATCGCCTGCCTCTACTTTGCGCGGACCGGCCAGCGGAAGTACTTCGACTTCTTCGTCCACCACACCTGGCACCTGATGGACATCGACACCATCCACTGGGACCCAGAGTTCCCCAAGGGCGGCGCCTCGCGGCGCTGCCCGGCAACCAACCACGTCGGCTTCGACCCGCCGCACCACAAGGAGCCGATCGTCAACGTCGCGTTCGACCACCACAAGAGCGAGTCGCTGTGGGAACGCTACTACCTGACCGGCGACCGCCGGGCGCTCCAGGTGGCGATGGACCTGCTCGGCCACGCCTACCGGCACAACTTCGGCGGGCTGTCCGGCCGTCGCGTCGGCCACCGGCTCACGACACTGGTCGCCGGGTACTATCATACCGGCGACGCGAAGTACCTGAAGAAGGCTCGGGAAATCGTCGACCTCGAGATGGGGCGGCAGAAGCAGAACAACGGCTGGCACGCGAACCGCGTCAACTTCACCTGCGGCATCGCCATGGAAGGCTGGGCCAAGTACTACCAGGCGAGCGGCGACAAAGACGTGCTCGCCGCAATGGAGACCGCCGCCGACTGGCTGCTCGCGAACCCGGGCCAGCAGCGCTACTCGAACCTGGCCTTCTTTGTCGCACTCGTCTACCAGAAGACCGGCGAGGCGAAGTACCGCGACCTGGCGCTCAAGCTGATGTGGAAGAGCCGGCCCGGCCACCTCAGCAAGGACATGGGCCACATGTTCCGCAACCTGCCGAACGTGACGGGGTGCCTGCTGGAGCAGTGAAAGACTTCCAACGCTCAACATCCAACATCCAACGCCCGACAAAGGCCGCGCTGGCAGCGGCGCTGCTGCTGTCGGCCGGCTGTCAAATGCTGGAGGAACGTCCCGTGCGCGTCGTGAGTCCGAAGATCGTCAGCATTCATACGCCCGATCCGTCAACGCCCGAGACGGTGGTGCAGTCGATCATCAAGCCGGGCATGAGCCAAGAAGAGAAGGCGCTCGCTGTCTGGCGCTACTGCTGGAAGCACACCTACCACTGGCCGGCCCCGAAGGAACACCGCCGGGTGATGCACGAGACCGATGTCGTCTTCGACGCGGTCAAGCAGCTCAACGTGTACGGATATACGTACTGCTTCGCCGTCCGGGCGCTCGGCGAGGCGCTGTGGGAGGTAGCCGGTCTCGAGGCGCGCTCCTGCGGTATCGGCGGACACGTGCTGGGTGAGGCGTACTTCGACGGCAAGTACCATCTGCTCGACCACGAGCAGCGCGGCTTCTCGCGGATGCCCGACGGCACCGTCGCCTCGCTCGAAGACTACCGCGGCAACGCACGAAGCCTGGTTCTCAAACCTACCGGGCCGAGCAAGCCGTTCTTCCCCTCCGGCAAGCGGCCGCTCGTGCCGTACGAACAGAAGCACGTCATCACCGGCTACCTGCTCAACCACGACAAGCACTACTACCAGCACAACAAGTTCCGGACCACCCACTCTATGAACGTGGGCCTGCGGCCCGGCGAGCGGTTCATCCGCAATTGGGACAATGTCGGCAAATGGCACTGGTATCCGGGCTACACGTCGGAGTACAAGGGCAACGGCTACGGCGACCCGTGGGCGGGGCCGAAAGACAAGTACGCCAACCTGTACGAAGAAGCGCCGCGTGACGAGGACGGCAACCCGCTCACGTTCGCGAACGGGCTGATGGTCTACCGGCCCGACCTGCGCAAGGGCGCGAAGGACTACGCCGACGGCGTGCTTGCCGAGCAGAACATCGACCGTTCCGGTACCGGGTTCCGCCCGGCGAAGGTGGGCGCAGTGGCGACCGCGGAATTCCGCGTCCGGCTGCCCTACGTCATCGTCGGCTGGCCCGGCGACATCGCCGCCGAGAAGCCGGAGATCACCGGCGCCGCGGTCGTCTCAGGCACGTGCTTCCGCCGCACGCAGAACGACAAGGTGCGGATTCTCCTCTCGATCGACGACGGCGCGACCTGGAAGGAAGTCTGGCGGACACGCGGCTACGGCGGCGCGGCCCGGCTCAAGCCGCACTGGTCACAGCCGCATAGCGGCGAAATCGACTTCGCGGTTGACGTCTCGAAGTGGGTCGAGGGCCGCTACGCCTACGTCGTCCGCTTCGAGCTGTATGCGTCGCGCGAGGCGTCGGACGCGGAGATCCGGGACTTCGGCATCGACACCGCCTGCCAGATGAACGCGGCCGTCCTGCCCGCGGTGCGGCCCGGCAAGAACGAGATGACAGTCAGCCTCGAGCCTGGCCCGGACGTCTTCGACGAGACGATCCAGTATGGCGGGGGGAAGGAGAAGGCGGCGCACGAGCGGCTCGTTCACGAAATGAGGAACATGAAGATCCAGCCGGGCACGTATGCGCTGCTCTCGCCGACGAAGGTCGGCCAGACGGGCCACGTGGTCTACGAGATGGCCGCCCCGAAGGGCCGCAAGATCGCCTGGGCGAAGGTCGGCGGCGCGTTCCGCGCCTCCTGGCGCATCTCCGACGAGGAGGAGTACCGCATCTACTATGCCGTCGGGAAGCCGAAGAACTGGACGCTGCTGTGGGAGGCGGACCAGGCGCCCTACCTCGGCCACTGGTGCTTCGAGACGAACCACGTCATCAAGCTCGGCAAGCCGGCCGACCGCGTCTTCGTCAAGTACGAGATGAAGCGGTCGCGTTACGGCAGCGGCAAGATGCTCATCGCGCGGCTGGTGTGGGGCTGCCAGGGCGGATCGCTCCGCGCCCCCAAGGGCGGCGTCAAGGTCACGCACGTGTACCGGGTCGATGACAAGGAACACCGTCGGAGCGAGGTCGTCACCACGAAGGCGCAGAGCTACGCGTTCAACGTCCGCGGCAGGAAGGTGCGCAACGTGTCGGTGACGGCGGAGTGGGCGGAGCGGCCACCCGCGTCCGACGGCCCGCACCCGCTGATGCTCGAGCGGCCCAAGGTAAAGCGCCGCGAGATCCGCGACCTCAAGAAAATCAAGGCGATGTGGGCGGCGCTCAAGCGGATGGACAAGCAGCCGACGATCGAGACTGCCATCGACGTGATGTGGAACTGCGAGCACGAGTGGATGCGTAACTACGTGGTCGGCGCGCTGGCGGCGTTCGGCGGCGACAAAGCGCGGGCGGAGCTAAAGAAGGCCATCGGGAAGCGAGACTGGGCGCGGGGCTTGTACCTCGAACTGTTGGCGCACGAGGGCCCGGCGGTGGAGCTGGTGGCCGCCTTCAAGAAGGCCGATTGGCGCGGCCGCGCGAAGATCGCTGAGTTGCTGGCGGTCCGGAACGATCCGTCGGCGCTGCCCGCGCTGCGGGCGGCCATCGGCAAAGAGGACACCAAGGACACGCTCGCCGAGGAGGTTGCCGCGCTCGTCCGCATCGGTGGCGCCCAAGCAGCAGACGAGGGGATTGCCCAACTGAAAAACTGCCGCCCGCGCGGGAAGGTCAAGGTTGCCGCGGCGCTGGCGAAGGCCGGCGTGCCGAAAGGTTACGAAGCGCTCAACGCCGCGCTGAAGAGCAAAGACCGCTACACGCGCTACTTCGCGGCGAAGGGCCTCGCCGAGAGCGGACGCCCCGAGGCCGAGCCCGGGCTTTTGATCGCACTCAAGGACAAATCACGCTGGGTCCGCCAGGCGGCGACCGCCGGCCTCGGCCGCGCCGGCACGAAGAAGGCGCTCCCCGCACTCCGCAAGATGGCCAAGTCCGACCCCCTGCCCTACCTCCGCGCCGAGGCCGACTGGGCCATCTCGCGGGTCGCCAGCCGGTGAACGAGCCGGCGGCCGAAGAGGCCCTGTTCCCTGGCGCGGCGAATCAGGAGGTGTGAACCTTCTGCAGGATCCACTCGCGGATCAACTCAGGAGGTGCCACGCCCTTAGCCTTGGCGATTCTCTCGATGGCCTCGGCATCCTGGGGCGGCAGGTGAATCCTGACGGAAGTCTCAGGCTCAAAGACCGGCTTGGACACTTCGGTTAACTCAGCTTCGAAGTCTGTTAGGTCGTGTGTGTCCCAGAACCGAGCTAGCTCCTCGATCGAATCAGTTCGAGGGATCCTCTGCGTTTTCACTTTCTTCTCCATCGACTGTATCGTCGCCTCTCCTTGTCCGTCATAGGACGCGCGGTGACAGGGTACGCCTTGCCGTTCCGAAACTCGATCACGACGCAGAGCAGGTGGCGACCCGCCGCGGTCTGGCCGAGCACGTAGTGCACAGGGTTCTTGCCGTCTGACCTGCCACGCAGAACCAGCGGGCGTCCGAAGCAGACCTCCTCCACCTCATCCGGAGTTACCCCGGGACGGGCGATGTGCTCGATCCGGTCTTAGGGCCAGATGATCTCGTGCATCGCCACCTCGTTATTCTACCCCAAAGCGGGCACGTTGCCAAGCCTTCCCCTTTCCCCGTGCATACGCTGAACGCGGGGAAACCCGCCCGCCCCTGTTCAAGCCCGTCACCGCCCACAAATCGTGGCACGGCCATCTTGGCCGTGTCGGAAACACGGAACACGGGCAGGATGCCCGTGCCACCTCAAGAGCTGCCCGAACAAGCGCTTCGACAGCCCGGACTGGAAATATCCACTCCCTTTCCCCTTCGCGTTCGCATCGAGAGATAGACGACACTTTCCGTCTATGCGGGGCTACTTTGCCGCCGTTGGTTTCGCGCCGTAGGCGTTGTCCTTGACCGTGGTTTTCGCTTCGGCGCGGACGGCCGCTCTCGCTGTGCCGTGTCCCAGGAACCAGTTGTGGTGGACCTCGCACTTCTCCTGCGGCACACCGCGAATGACCACCGGCGTCTGCGGCGCCCGGAACGTGTTGTTGTGTATCTCGATGGTCGTCCCCGCGATGTTCGTGCCGTCCTTGCGGTCGCGCCCGCCGTGCATGTCGAAGCAGTGGCTGAGCGAGACGCCGAGCTCGACGTTGTGCCGCGCCACGTACCCGCAGCCGGGCCGGCCCGTCCCGGCGATAGAGTGGCGGTTCCGGTCGAACAGGTTGTACTCGATGACCGACGACGCCGTGTTGTGGCACACGCCGTATCCGAGGCCGTTGTACTGGCAGTGGTGGATGGTGTTGTGATGGACCTTGTGCCCGTCGCCCTTAACCAGGTAGACGCCGGCGTGCGCGAACGCTGAGATCTCGCAGTTGTCCACCTCGAGGCGCGGGTGCTCTGTGCGGATGCCGTTCGAGGTGGGGAACTTGTAGTAGTATTTGTGTCCGCCGCCGCCCGGCCCGAACGAGCGCCGGTGATGGTCGAGATAGCGCTTGGGATTGGGGCCGCGGATACGCAGGCCGGTGATGCGCGCGTCCGGCCCGTTCACGCGGATCATGACCGGCGTCTTCAGTGCGTCGCTGGTGAGTTGTGCGCCCTTCGAGCCGTTGTGTTCTCGGTTCCCCGCCAGCGTGACGCCCTCGGGTATCTCCAGGACGAGC
>Ga0315553_10003122_pt1 | contig 13036 bp, 13 predicted proteins | sample SalMarSW160140MG_FD_203099 | JGI IMG/M metagenome (GOLD analysis project Ga0315553, IMG submission 203099) | Salt marsh sediment microbial communities from the Plum Island Ecosystem LTER, Massachusetts, United States - Salt Marsh Sediment SW1601-40 ... | reverse complement strand
AAGTAAATGGTGAAACGAGTGCGATGCAGATATGGTCATGGGGTATTCGTGGTGCTTATCTCGGATTCCTCATTGTAGGAATAATTTTGATTATGTCTATACTCATTCTATTATGGATTAGAAAATACAGAAAAGTCACAAGAGAGTTTTCCGCCGATGATGAATGGCTCACTGATGAAAGGATAAAGATAACGCATGGCCAGTCAACTATCCTAAAATCAGGAATCGCTACATTGCGAAATCTTGGACCATTGAAAAAGGGCGTGACTATAATCCTATTGTGCACCCTGATATTATCAACATCATGGTTCGTATGGAATCTTCCTCTTCGTTACGACAGTGGAGATATAGAAAATGGGGATACCCGAGTGTTCATTGTAACTTCAGTGGATTTTGAAACAGGATTACTTAGTGTACGGGGAATCCACGATCAATTCCTTGATGAGCGAAGTTGCAAGCTATTTTATTTTGTTCAATATGAACCAGAGATATTTAGACCCATAAATGTAAGCCTAACTTGGAATCTAACATGCGTGTTGTTTGCAGGAGTTGCAAGTTCAGCTCAACTCCGTGTGAGTATACTTCTTTCAGATTCTGACTATGATCACATCTATCTTCGAGATGTATATAGGAGAGATGTTAATTCTGAGCGCATTGAGATTCGTGAGCATCAGGCATCAGAAGTTCACATTCCATGGTATTGCAGTCCAGGTTCAATTTATTATGTTAGTATACGTTTGTTTGTGCTTTTGGAAGGAGATTCCTCTATAGAAGGACAAATACCTGGTACATCAGGTAATTTAGTTGTAAACAACATATCAATAGAAGCAGTAGAACCAATCGAATAAATCAAAGGCACATTCAAAATCAGATTCAAAACACTACTAAACAGATATTCAAAGCCAAGAGGTTTTTCCATTGTATAGAATTTTTTAAAGCAGATGAGATAGTACATTATACGTGGATGGATTAGATATTGAAGGCACGATATGTCGCGGTCATCATGTTCTTAGTTGCTATATTTATACCCGAAGGCATTTCGCTTTGGGAAAGGGAATCGAGTATTGCTTTTGCAATTTATGCATCATTCTGGGGATTAAGATATGACCCCATTTTCGGAGTTGAAATCTTATTTGTGGATATTCAAGCACTCATACTTGCAGTTCCATGTTTCTTTGGATTGAGTTTTATTTATGCAATACAGGTAGTCAGATATTACACTCATAAAGTAGGACATGAAAGCACTATTACCATCGGAATATTGAGTATGATTCCAATAATGGTGATAAAAATCGGTTGGGGGCATTTTGGCGATTTGTTTAGTCACTTCAATACTATCATTTTACCACTACCAGTATTATTCATCATTGGAATTGTTCTGATGAAACTAAGAACGGATTTAGACTCATTAGCAATCTGGAATGCAATTGAACCAGTTGGGAAAAACTAAATTAAATCTCTAAGTCTGACGCATCTGATTTTGTGTGTTCTTCCATAATCTCTTTCTGCACTGCAACAATCTCAGTGCTGTCCTTGCATGCTACATAAGAATCCAGCCACTCTCTATTCAAAGTAAGAAAGGAAGGACCCCATTTGAAGACAGACATGATGTCCTTTGCCTCTTCATAGTATTCAAGGATATACAATGCTGCTGCGAGTGCCTCAGCTGTGGATAATTTGATTGGTTTGTATGTGTTGATTGGATTGCCTGCAAGCAAGTATGGAAGTGCTCGTTGCTCACCACGTTTGGAGTTCTGGAAAATCTCTTCTGCTTGCTTCCATGAACAGTCAAGTGCAACCAGACCGGATTTTTTCACAGCCAATCTATCAGCATTAGAGAATGCAACCTCTGAAACTGGATTCAGGACAACTGCACCACGTGGAATCCTTCGCATATCACTAAGAAGTTCAGCCCGTTTCATCGAAATGAGCCTGATACCTGTGCACTTTTTTGGATCACATTGAGATGCATGGTATACAAAGACTCTGAGCATTTCGTTCACTGACCTGACACTTCAACAACCAAATCAATAGATTTCTATGTTATCATGTTTGTGGGAATAGTGAAATCAAATTGAAAATAACAACGTCTGACATGTTTTGTGAGATTTGTGGAGAGACGCTTGTCGAGTTAGAATCCTGTGAATCATGTAAAGGATTGTTTTGTACCGATTGTGGTAATAGAGGAATATGTCTTGTATGTGAGGAGGCGAGATGTTACATATGTGGAGAATATCTGGCAGCTCGTGCTTGTAATGAATGTGGAAAATTAGTCTGCGAAGATCATGGCATAAAAATTGGTGAAGCAACCTTATGTGAACGATGTCAAGAGAGCTGACAGCTATGTCTGAAGTGATCAATTTAGGTTTTGATGACATTGATACACCAAGAGGAGGGTGTACGACTCATTTCGCTAGTATCTTAGTTGAATTCCTTTCAGAATTAGGAGCAGAATGGGCAGATTATCCTAATCTTATTCGATTGAATCCTAACATTCCATATAGAACTCGAGGCAACGGTGCGGTAGCACTCAGATTTCATCTGGATAATTTTTCTATCAAAGACATTCTTACTCAAGTTGAAGAGATGATAGGAGAATATGTGAAAGAGGACTATCCAAATACAAATCCAGGTGTGGTTTGCATTGAAGGGAATATACCTGCTAAGGTCAAATGGATTGCAAATCAGGCACTGTGGAGGGTTGTGCCAACTGGTTACGCCAAACGTGTGATATCTGAGTTTGATATCAGCGCACATTCAGAGGGGAATAATCGTGGATTGGTGGGGGCTCTTGCTGCTATTGGGAATCTACTTGATTCTGATTACACTTACGAATGCATAACATACAGAGGAATTGGAGAAACGGATGTATCAAGAGGAGTAGATCACAAATCAGTAGTAGAAATGGATAGAATCACTGGCGAAAAAGTGTTCTCAAATCTAGATTATAATGATGGGCGTATTCTGATTGAACCACATGGCCCAGATCCTGTCCTCTATGGAATTCGAGGAGAAACTGCGGAGGACGTACTCAAGGCGTCCAAGCTCGTAAAGAGTGTACAGGAAATAGACAGATGGATGATATTCAGGACCAATCAAGGAACAGGCCAGCATCTTCAGAATAAGGTAGGTATCAATTCAGTAAGACCATACATGTCAGCCGTTGTTGAGGGAATTGTTTCCAATCAACCACAAATCAGTGAGGGTGGACATGTGTTCTTCAAAATAGGTGATGATTTTGGAGAGATTTCGTGTGCCGTCTATGAACCAACCGGATATCTCAGAGAGATTGTGCTGCAGCTCAGCCCAGGAGATTCCATTAGAGCTTCATCTGGAGTACGTCCTTCTTCAAGAAATCATGGTTTAACTTTGAATATTGAAGGAATAGAAGTTGTAGAGCTAGCTGAAAATATGATGCAACTAAATCCTATCTGTCCAGTCTGTCTCAAACGTATGAAAAGTGCTGGAAGGGATAAAGGTTTCAAATGTGTAAAATGTGGATTTAGGGATCGTGACGGGGTCAAGGTAGAAACATTAGTTGAGAGAAAATTATCTCCGGGGTACTACCTACCTCCAATAAGTGCTCAAAGACATTTGACAAGGCCGGAAGCGAGATTATCAAAGAATAACAAAGGTATTCCATCACTTCTGATTGATAAATGGCATTCTCCCTAATAGAGAATAATTGTGATTGGTCGGAGGCTAAACTCTGCGACCTCTACGTCCACCAGGTTTTCGGGTACCATCATGTGGTAGGGGTGTGACTTCGTCAATGATACCGATTCTCAAACCAGCTCTACTAAGTGCACGAATTGCCGCTTGGGCACCAGGACCCGGAGTTTTGGGACCATGTCCACCAGGAGCTCGTACACGTATATGAATACCATAAATACCCTTATCCTTTGCCTCACGTGCTGCTTGGAATGCAGCTTGCATAGCTGCGTGGGGGGATGATTCATTTCTATCTGCTTTCACCATCATTCCACCGGAATAACGTGCAATGGTTTCAGCACCAGTTATGTCTGTCAGATGAACGATTGTATCATTGTAACTGGCAAAAATATGTGCTACTGCCCAAATCCTCTGTTCACTTGCATCCTTACTCATTCTTCTACCACCTCATCATCAGTAGCGATTGGTTCTCTATCCATATTCGTATCAACAGAACTAGTGGGTTCCTGAACTACTCTCTGTGCTACCATCGATGCCGCGATCCTAGCTGGATGGGAGGCATCATTCAGAGGGGAGGGTCCGGTGTATTCAATGCTCTCTTCTTCTTGGAGTGTAATAATTCTCGCAGGAGTTGTTGCTCTTGCTTTATTTAATGCAATATGACCATGAGTCACAAGCTGACGAGCGTGGTGTATTGAACAGGCAAGACCTTTCCTAAATACAATGGTCTGCAGACGTCGTTCCAGAAGGTCTTCAGCGGTGAGATCAAGTACATTATCGAGGTTTGGTTCTTTCTTTAGAATTCCACGCCGGGTGAGCATTTGAACTAATTCATGCTCAACTTTTGCACGTTCTTCTTCTGACTGTGCAAGAAGATTACGTGCAGTACGTCTATAACGCGATAGCTCGGTACGATGTTTCCAGAGTTCTTTCTTATTTCGTAATCCGTAAAGTCCGATTAACTGAAGTTCTTGCTCAAAACGGTCACTGTCAAATGGACGTTTGGGTGTAACATATTTCTTCTTCTGTCGCCGTGGATCTCCCATTTCTTAACTACACCTTCTTCCTTGACACACCCACAGCCATTCCAGCACGCCCGGTGGTTCTTGTATGTTGGCCTCTCACTTTCAGTCCGAGTGAATGTCTGACTCCACGCCAGCTACGAATACGTCTGAGTCGATCAATATCGTTTCTATGAGCAAATTGAAGGTCTCCACCGGTGAGGTGAAGATATCTTCCACTCAATCGATCACGTTGACGATTGACATACCATTCAGGAATTCCTACACTTATTGGATCCTTCAATACCTCCTCCATTCTAGCAATATCCTCCTCAGGAAGATATCCCAATCGAGAGTATGGATCTAGCCCTAGTTTGGCGAGAATGGTCTTTGACATCCTTAAACCAACTCCGCTAACACGGGTGAATCCTTGGAGGAGATTCTCCTGGCCATCGATGTCTTTATCGGCCAATCTTACAATGTATCTATATTCTTGCTCGGACATGGTTGGTAACCTCATCCAGACTGATGTGAGGCGCTGTTCGTTTTTTGGAGATGCTTATAATAGTTACCATCAGGCAGCGTTCTGGAGTAATTATGCGAGGGCTTTTGTTGGGTTTTAATATTCTGACAAGTATTCAAGGATGATATAGGGGACGCACGAATGAGCAAATCGCTTGATTCCGAACCACTTTTGACAGCTTCAGTGTTAGCTACAATTCCGGAGTGTCTGAAACGTACTCTTGGAGAGCCAATTGGCGAAAACATTAGACGGCAGTCTATATTGATATCTAGTAATAACCTAGCAAATAGATTCATACTAGCTAGATGGGGAATACGTCCTTCCCAGAGAAAAAAATATCGTCATCTGTTTGATCGAATAAGAAAAGAATGCAGAGTAATTTTCAGAAACTACCATAACCGAGGTAGACTACAATGGAAGTATAATGAGGTGTTCCATACATTTGGAGTGTTCAAGTACGACGAAATTAGGGGAAATTTGATTCTTGGTTTTGTCAAAATTCAGTCTCATGAGGAGTGGAAATTAACAATTAGATCATGCAAACAATCAATCTAATCTTCATTCTGTAAATCGAATTCATCATCACCAGCTGATTCAAGCTCCTCTTCATCTATGAAACGTAGAAGTTCTTCAGCAGGCAAATCAGGAATGTGCACCTTAACGTGTTTTGCAGCTGTATCGAGGAGAATCTTAAGGATATCATCACGATAAGCTAAATCAATGGCAACCATTGGATAAGTTTCTGCTCCAATTATACGTTCAATAATTGAGGGGTCGAGAGCATTTGGTAAATCCTGTTTGTTAGCAATTATTACGATTGGAATATTTGGTGCGTCCTGTCGAATCATACGATACATTTCTTTTGAAATCAGGATATTTCTCAGAGTAGAATCAGTTAACAAAAATACAATATCTGCACCCTTGAAGTAGAATTTCCAAAGCTTGCGAAACCGTTCTTGACCAGCAAAATCCCAAATTACCAACGAATAATTTGCAAAGAATATGTTTTCTATCGACTCCATACCTAAAGCGATTGTAGGAATATATTGTTCTGGAGGTGGCTTCCCCATAAGAAGATGAAGAGTCGTTGTTTTTCCCACACCACCTTCCCCAACGAGAGCAATTTTCAACTTGGATTGCACAAATGGAGAGATAATCCTAGAATAATTATCTTTGAGGTAGCGGGTTCCCTTTTCCTTCAAAATTACACTAACTGCTTTTGCAGCATTGCTTATTTTTTCATTTATCAGACGTTCATTCTCATCGATATCTGTAACAAAAATTAACCGGATGTCACGGTCTACCAATCTACTAAAGTATTTGCAATCACGAACGTTAAGAGATACATCATCTCGCCCTTTTGTTACTGCGAGGAATTTTTCAAGGCTGTCAAGATATTCAATAACATCATCACGTGGGACACGAATTGTCCAATACCTTGTAGATACCACCGTACGCCTACTTTTCATTCTAATGATTACAGTGGTATGAATCAATGGAAGACCTCTCAACAGTGGTGGATTTGTGTACTCTAAATCAAATCAAACTCATCGTACATTTAAAGTGTATTAAGACGAAATGTAAATCTAATTCTTTATCTCTGAGGATAAAAATGGCGCCGAGGGTGAGATTCGAACTCACGCGTCCATATGAACAACAGCTTACTATTCAACAGCCTGTATAGACAATTGTTTCCAGGCTGTCGCCGTAATCCGGGCTTGGCTACCTCGGCATTGTTGAGCATGGAGGGTATAGAGTTACGTTTTAAGAATGTCGTTGAAGTAAAATCAGAGTTATGATCCCCTTAGTCCAACAGTACTGGAAAACGTTATTTCACCTGAATAATTTGTAAGCATCATCTCACGTACAGATTCCTTGTTTTTGGTATGGCCAAGTATCCACATCAATTTGACAGCAGCAGCCTCGGATGTCATATCAAACGCACTCAGAGCCCCAACATCTTGTGCAGCTTTACCAACCGCATATAGTGAGAGGTCAGCTTGACCAAATGCACACTGTGTACTCATGACTACAATAACACCTTCATCGAGTGCGTTTTTGATTGCACCTGTAAGGGCATTCTCCTTTGTGGGAATATTACCGGATCCGAATCCTTCAATGACAATTCCATGATATCCTAATTCAACTATTCGGGGGATTATACTTGGACGCATTCCAGGGAAGACTTTGAGCAAGTAAACCATATCATCCATCCTCGTATCGAAATTAGGTACAAGGTTATGACGTGGGGTTCGATTCTCATAAAATACGATATCACGTGCTAGGAAACCCAAAGGTCTTCCATCAACAGAGTCAAATGCATCAAGAGCTCTTTCACGTATCTTTCGTGTCCTATTTGCACGATGAATTTCACCATTGAAGACTATACAAGTTTCACCGATATCGCCCCATCCTGCAACTCTAAGTGCATCCACTAGGTTTCTTGGACCATCACTCCATGGAATGGAGGCGGGTATCTGTGAACCAGTAAAGACAATTGGTTTCCCAAAATCTTGAACCATAAAACTGAGAGATGATGCAGAATAAACCATAGTATCGGTCCCATGCAGTATGATAATCCCATCCAAATCTGGAATTCTTTCATGGATCTCCTTAACTTCTGTTGCGATTCGTCTCCAGTGATGCGGCTGAGCATTAGCGGAATCTATCTCAAAGAGTTCTCGTTTTATTAGTTCAATTCGCTGAAATTCAGGGGGCAGCGTTGATAATAATGCATCTATCTTGACGCCTGGGCGATATGCCTGTATCTCTTCATCATAGACACTTGAGATGGTACCTCCAGTGGTCATTATGCATACTTTTGTTATCTTCGGTTCTGACAATGTCCTACACTAATAAGAATGAGATGAGAGATATTTATGGATGTTATGATGAATAGAGGATTATAGTCAAGGAAGGAAATACATGTACGATTTGGTAATCGTGGGTAGTGGTCCCGCAGGATCGACTTGTGCAAGAGTAGCTGCTTTGGCTGGACTTGATGTGATTCTAATAGAGAGAAAGAAACATCCTCGTCCAAAACTATGTGGAGGCGCAATTAATCCCCGAATAAATCGACTTATTGATTTTGATTTATCAGCAGCAATAGACGTTGAGAGAAATGCGGCGAAAGTAATATCACCTCAGGGGAATATTGTTACTGCTGCTCGTCAGGATTTCAAGGGTTATTTGGTAAAGAGAGCAAAATTCGATTCCTTCCTTCTCGATAAGGCAAGACAGGTAGGGGTAGAAGTCATAGAAGGGGAAAAGGTGATTTCAGTAGAACAACTCAAGAGAGGTGTTCGAGCACTTGTCAAAGGCGACTCATTCAAAGGACATATCTTAGTTGGAGCGGATGGAGTCAACAGTACGGTTGCGAAAGCATTGAATATAAGAAAGCAGTGGAAACCAGAAAATGTTACACTATGTATCGCTGCGGATGTACCATTGGAGCCATCGGAAATATCACGGATAATGAGATTGAATGATAATGACTCTGAAATCGCGATTGAGATGTATCTTGGTGTATTGAAATGGGGTTTTGGCTGGTGTTTTCCAAAGCATGACGAGGTATCAATTGGTATTGGAGCAAGGATGGACAAAGTAAAGAACCTAAGAATAGGATGGACGAACTTTATTGAGAGGCTGGAAAAAGAGAAAGATGTGAAATTTGATATTTCCAATCGAAGTGCTCATAGAATTCCATTTGGAGATACAGCAGCTAGATACTCAGGAAGAAGGTCTATGTTGGTGGGTGATGCCGCAGGTTTTGTTTCACCAATCACAGGAGAAGGAATCTACTATGCAATGCTTTCAGGAATTGTTGCTGCAGAAGTCGCAATAGAAACTGTGAAGCAAAAGAAACCTCTTCATGTTAGAACTTATGATGAGAGAATCAAAGCGAAAATAGGTGGCGAACTTCGTATTGCTAGATCTATATCCAATATGCTCTACAAATCACCAAATAATGTAGAAATGGTTTGTAAGTTAGCAAATGATGATGATATTATACGCGATTTGATTATCGACCTTGTTACTGGAAATAAATCCTATTCTATTGTGAGAAGGGAGTTAGTAAAACGATTAATCAAATCACATCCCCTTAAGGCACTAAGCCTTGGATTATCGCTCTAATGGTTTTATTGTGTAATTATCTTATATCTACCATTCTTATCGATAGTGATACGCATTAAGTCACGTGCTAGAATTGTGTTTGGAAAAATAGATTTCGCTTCCTCCTCAATAACTGAACCATCCTCGTATCTTGGACTATAATGAGTCAACACAAGCAAATCCACATTTGACTCAAGGGCGATAGTTGCAGCTTCAATAGAAGTCATGTGACCACGTGGAGGAGCTAGGTGGGAATGCTCGGATGAGAACATTGCTTCTGAAATTAAAATATTAGCATCCTTCGATGCGTTTCTTAGAGCATCACATGGACGTGTGTCACCAGAGTATACGATTTTGATTGGATTCGGAGGTGGCCCGGTTACCTGTGAGGGGTCTATTACAGTCCCGTCATCAAGGACCACTCTTTCACCATCAGAAAGTTTTCCCCATAAAGGACCTTGAGGTATACCGAGTTCTTTTGCCTTCTCAGGCAAGAAAACGCCAGTTGGTCTTTTGTGAATTATCTGGTATCCCAATGCATAACCACGATGCTCTACTTCAAAGGCATTTACAATCAGTTCGTGATCTTCGTACACAGGTCCAGCTTCAATACTATATACTATACTCTCAAATGTTGTTCCGAGATTGATAGTCGCCTGATTGACTTTTACGTATTCTATCAACTCAGGAGGACCATAGATATTCAGAGGCTTGAATCGGCCAAGGAGTGAAAAACGAAGGAGAAGACCAGGTAATCCTAAAATGTGATCAGCATGCATGTGTGAGATGAATATTGCCATTCGTTTATTTAGACCAATACCAGCACGTTCGATTTGCCTCTGTAGATCTTCACCACAATCAAATAATAGAATCTGTCCTTCATACTGAAATGCGATAGATGGTAAGTTTCGTCCTTCAGTCGGCATGCTCCCGCCAGTGCCAAGGAAAATCACATCAATCATTTTTCAGACTCCATGAATAATGTTGTATTTGCTCGACTATCACTTATCGCAGTTTTGATTTTGTATACCATTTGAGGAATTCACGAAATGCCTTTGTTCTGTGTGAGATTCTCACTTTTTCGGAGAAGTCAAGTTCAGCATACGTTCGATCATAGCCAGAGGGAATGAAAATGGGGTCATAGCCAAACCCACCAGAACCAACTTCAATCTCAGATATTGAACCATGCATTGATCCAACGAATGTTTTTGATCCGGAACGATCCGCATATCCGACAGCAGTAGTGAAAATTGCTTCACGATTTTCTAAACCGTGCATTAGTTTTAGAATACCTTGAGTTCCTATTGTTTCAAGGACAAATGCAGGATATGTTCTTGGAAATCCATTCAGACTGTTAATATGTAAACCTGTATCATCAACTACAGTTGGATATTCAAGTGACTCAAAAGCATGTTCTGCGGCAATTCTAGCTATTTCTTCCACGGTATCAGACCTGATTTCGAATTTCTCAATGGCAACAGGCTCAAATTTGATTTGATATTCTTCAAATAAAGGACGAAGCTCTTCAAGTTTGTGCTCATTTTGGGTGACAAGTGCTAATGGTCGTTTATGTAATTCATCTGGACGCATGAGTAAGATAAAGACAGTGTTCTATTTTAGTCATGAGGATAAGCATTTAATTCATGTTAAATCAATTGGCAATCTATCACCAATACATTCCCGTCGAACAGTTGTATACGTTCTAGCATCGATTAGATTTGCGTCCATTCTCCACTCTTTTTTCTTACGATCGTATAATGAGGTTATTCTAATACGTTCTTCAAATCCACCAGAGACCACATCAAATTGCGGTTTGGTTGCTTTGGACATCTCGGACTCTGCTGCATAAGTGAATTTTCGCGCGGATCCAGAGGGGAGCGCAGCCATGAAAAGCGCTCTTTTTTCAGATGTGTTCTCAATGTTCTCGCATTGTGAAATGTAGGTGTATGGGAGAATGTCGAAAGAAGCGAATATTTCACCTGCAGTGGAGGAATCGAGTAAACCGATAACCCTATCCTCTAGACCGGGAATATCAAGACCCGATCTTGGTAGAACATAATTCTTAGTCATAATCTCTTTACGGACTCTGAAGGCGGTTGCCTCGCTTATACCAATTATTTCAGATATCTGCTTCGCAGTGTATTCACAATTATCCTGAAGTAATTCGATAGTTTTCAATTCGGAAGAAGAGAGGTCAGGAGCTGAAGTATCACCACGTGGAGGTGAACTCATTGTTAGTGTGTTTCCCAGACTAGAACGAAGTAATAGTTTCAAATGCATCCAATCAGGTTTCCAAGCTCCTAAACGCCGTTGATACCACAAACCATTGAATGCCATGCTACCTGATGAAAGCCTCCAGACTGTAGCGCCATGAGATACAGTTCTAAGAGCGCGGATTACAATGTCATTGAGGTTTTTTGTAGGGACTTTCAAGAGCTGATATGTTGTGGGTAAGGCTCCGTCAATGAACATAGTTGCTGCAACCCACGGACCTGTTAGAATGAATTCCGGATTTTCGAGGACTAGTAGTAGACGAGTTAATCCAAGTCGTTCACAATTTAAAGCACATCTTGTTCTAAGGATCTCAGTTTCGATCAAACGCTTACTTGCTCTCCTCGTCTGAGAATATGAAAGCCTTGAGATTGTAGATTGTGTCTTGAGTGGGGCTCCGTCAACATCAAATCTTGCTGAGAGAAATTTCAACTCGGTCTTTGATAACGAAGAGATATTATCCTTCCAGATATTCTCGGTAATTTGCATAAGATCTTGTTGGGTGATTATACCTACGTTTCCTAAATCAATTAGGAAAATGATTCTATCACACAAATCTTTGTGTAACTTTCCACGATATGTCGAAACTATCTGTTCGATCCTATCTAATGAAGGGTCACGTTGAAAGAGATTGTCTAGACTCTCTCCTTTCTCAACTTTTTCGATTATGTTCAGAAGAGCTCGAGCACTCGGAGATAAGAATTGTTCAAACAGGGTTTCCCTAGACATAACAGGAACTTCCTCGTATATATTCAACAAAATCACCAATACGACACTTTGTAATATAAGGTCCATTCTTGCCGCGGACTGACATTTTGGTGTGTTTTTTGAATGATATAAAGTCAGAGAGACCTTGAATGAAAGGTTTTTCAACTCGGATTATACCACTCAGTTTAGTGGTGGTAGCAAATGACAGCGAGTGAAGCGACGCTAAAGGCACTGCGCGAACTGGGTTTGACAGAGTATGAAATGAATTCCTACCTCGCACTAATTGATGGAGGGCAGACTTCTGCGTCAGAAATATCTTCCAAGTCAGGAGTACCTTATAGCCGAATATATGATACACTTGGAAATCTCGAACGTAGAGGATTTATCATAGTATCAAAGGGACGACCAACATTATATCAAGCAAAATCACCCAAAGAAATTGTAAAACTCGTTCAGTTGGATTGGGAGGAGAAACTTGGTAGATTTAGCAAAGTCATTGTAGAGGAGTTACAACCAAGATTTGAGCAGGAATCACCTGCTACAACTCGTGATGTCTGGCTAATGCACGGAAAAGCTGCAATCTTAGCAAAGGCACTTGGAATCCTTGAAGAAACGCGTGAGGAGCTACTGCTTTCACTGCCTAGTTTTGATCTTAAAGATGAGCAACTTAATTCGGTCATCGAATCCGCCTTAGGGGTTAAAGCAAAAGTAAAGATACTAACATCAACGATACCTAAGAAGATGATAG
>Ga0315553_10003121_pt1 | contig 13036 bp, 10 predicted proteins | sample SalMarSW160140MG_FD_203099 | JGI IMG/M metagenome (GOLD analysis project Ga0315553, IMG submission 203099) | Salt marsh sediment microbial communities from the Plum Island Ecosystem LTER, Massachusetts, United States - Salt Marsh Sediment SW1601-40 ... | reverse complement strand
TCCGATCATCGCGACGCAAATCTATATGTTCGTCGCCCCCGGACTCTACCGCCACGAGCGCCGGGCATTTCTTCCCTATCTCGCCGCAACACCGGTGTTTTTCCTGTTCGGCGCGCTCGTCGTCTATTTCGTGGTGATGCCGATGCTGGTGCGGTTCTCGCTTGGCATGCAACAGCTCGGCGGGCAAGGAAGCGCTGAAATCGTGCTTCTGCCGAAGGTGGGCGAATATCTGTCGCTGATGATGGCCTTGGTCTTGGCGTTCGGCGTTGCCTTCCAGCTCCCGGTCATTCTCACATTACTCGGCCGCGTCGGGATCATCACCTCGGAACAGCTCAAGTCGAAGCGGCGGTATTTCATCGTCGGCGCTTTCGCTATCGCCGCCGTGCTGACCCCGCCTGACGTGCTCAGCCAATTATCGCTTGCGGTGCCGTTGCTCGGCCTCTACGAAGCCTCGATCTTCGCCGTGCGGATGGTGGAGCGAAAGGCGCAGGCCTCAAGCAGCGGCACGGCCGATCCCGCTTCGAAGCCTGCCGAGTGATCGTTTCGATCGTCACGACTCGGCGATGCGGCGATCCAACGTCCGCCCGCGAAATGCTATAAACCTGTCCCGATTCCTCTCGAGCGCATCGCTATGTACGACCCAAAGTGGATTCGCGAGAATTCTGCCGCCTTCGACCACGGACTCGCCCGGCGCGGGCTCGAATCTTTGGCGCGCGAACTGCTCGTTATCGACGAGCGCCGGCGCGCGGCGATCGGACATCTTGAAGCAGCGCAGGCGCGCCGCAACGCGGCTTCGAAGGAGATCGCGGAGGCGATGCGCCGGGGGGACAAGGCCGCCGCCGAGGCGGTCAAGAACGAGGTCGCCGCCCTGAAAGAATCGATGCCAGCTCTCGAAGCGGCCGCGAAAGAAGAGACCCGCGAGTTGGAAACGGCGCTGGCGCAAGTCCCGAACCTGCCGCTGGACGATGTGCCGGACGGGATCGATGCAAACGACAATATCGAACACCATCGCTTCGGAGCAATGCGGGACTATGCGTTCGCGCCGAAGCAACACTTCGATCTCGGCGAGGCGCTCGGCCAGATGGATTTCGAGACGGCGGCAAAGCTGTCGGGCTCGCGCTTCGTTGTGCTGAAGGGCAAGCTCGCCCGGCTCGAACGCGCGCTCGCGCAGTTCATGCTCGATCTGCACACGCAGGAGCACGGCTACCTCGAAGTCGACCCGCCGATCCTGGTGCGCGACGAGGTCATGTTTGGTACGGCGCAATTGCCGAAATTCAGGGACGATCAGTTCTCCGCCTATAAGGAGATGATGATCGCGGAACGCGAAAACCGCGCCGTGGCGCGTCTGCTCAAGGACCTCATGGAGCGGGACACCGCGAAGCTCTGGGTCGAGCAGAAAGTCGATCTGTCGGCGGGAACCGCGCGCCTGCTTGCCGATATTGATTCAGAGCCGCGGGACGATCGCTTCTGGCTCATCCCCACTGCCGAAGTGCCGCTCACCAATCTCGTGCGCGAATCGATCGTCGACGAAGACGCGCTGCCGATGCGGTTTACCGCCTGTACGCCATGCTTTCGCGCCGAGGCGGGCGCCGCCGGCAAAGACACGCGCGGCATGCTGCGGCAGCACCAGTTCACCAAGGTCGAGCTCGTCTCGATCACGACGCCCGAGCAGAGCAGAGACGAGCACGAGCGCATGCTGAGCTGCGCCGAGGAGGTGCTGCGCCGGCTCGATCTCCATTACCGCGTCGTCACGCTGTGCACCGGCGACATGGGCTTCGCCTCGCAGAAGACCTACGACATCGAGGTATGGTTGCCGGGGCAGGGGCTTTATCGCGAGATATCGTCCTGCTCCACATGCGGCGATTTCCAGGCGCGGCGCATGAGCGCACGCTATCGCACCAAAGAGGGCCGGACCATTCGCCATGTTCACACGCTCAACGGGTCCGGCATCGCCGTCGGCCGCGCGCTCATTGCGGTGTTGGAGACCTACCAACAGGCGGACGGGACGATCGCGGTGCCTGACGTGCTCCAGTCATATATGGGCGGCATGAAGACGATCGAACGAGGCTGAGAGACATGACCCGCCCGGCGCGACGCCTTTCGTGCGCAGCTCCGTGGCGGCTTTCTGATTGGCGGACGCGGCCGCCTTGTTTGCTTCCGCCCGCGCGCATGAGGTGAAGACCAAACAGGAATGCGAATTCTCGTCACCAATGATGACGGCATCCATGCCCCGGGACTCGAAGTGGCGACCGAGATTGCGCGGGCGCTGTCAGATGATGTCTGGATCGTCGCTCCCGAGCTCGACCAGTCGGGCGTCTCGCACTCGCTCTCGCTCAACGATCCGCTGCGGATGCGAGAGGTGAGCGAACGGCGGTTCGCCATCAAGGGCACGCCGACCGATTGCGTGATCATGGGGGTCCGCCATATCCTCAACGGCAAACTTCCGGATCTGGTGCTGTCCGGCGTCAATCGCGGATCGAACACGGGCGAAGACGTGACCTATTCGGGGACGATCGCCGGCGCGATGGAGGGCACAATTCTCGGCATTCCGTCGCTGTCGCTCTCGCAGGCCTATGGTCCCGATACGCGCCTGCGCCCGCATTGGCAGACTGCGCTGCATTTCGGGCCAGATCTGATCCGCAAGGTGCTGAGCGCCGACATGCCACGCGATGTGCTGGTCAACGTCAACTTTCCCGACTGTCGGCCGGAAGAGGTGAAGGGCATCGCCGTCACCAGCCAAGGCAAGCGGGCGCCAGAATGGATACGGATCGAACCGCGTCATGATGGTCGCGGCATTCCATATTTCTGGGTTGCATTCACGCGCGTCGCGCAGGCGACAACGAGTCATGGCACCGATCTCTCCGCGCTCGCCGACAAGTGGATCTCAATCACTCCGCTGCGTCTCGACATGACCGACGAGCCGTTCATGACGCGGCTCGCCCAAGTGTTCGAGTGACATCGGCTAAGGTCGTTCAGCCCCCGCGCATAGGCGGCTAGAGCATTTTCCGGCGAAGTGGGAACCGGTTCGCCGCAGAAAATTCGACCACTGAAGGATGACCAGAGCGAATTCCGATTCCATTGGAACGGAATTCGCTCTAGATCAAAAGCACAATGCCCAGCGCAAGGCCGGGCATTCCGTTTGGTCGTTCGGCGGAGTCGCTCCCGGCGCAGGGAGTGCTCAGGCCGGCATGCTTTCGAAAGCCTGGGTGAGAATGCGGCCGAGGTTTTCCTGCTGGAACGGCTTCTGCAATGTGGGGCGGTTGCTGAAGCGCTCCGGGAGGCCGCGTTCGCCGTAGCCGGTGGCGAAGACGAAGGGCAGTCCCCGCGCCTCCAGGATTTCGGCGACCGGGCTCACCGTCTGCCCGTTCAGATTAACGTCCAGGATCGCAACGTCGAACTCGCCCGTCCTGGCAACCTTGACGGCGTCGTCGACGCGCCCGACGGCCGCCGCAATATTATAGCCGAGGTCTGCGAGCATATCCTCGAGCAATAAGCGAATCATGATTTCGTCTTCGACGACGAGCACGTTCTTTCCCGCAGCATCCTTCGCGGTCTGGTTCATCACTGCTCCGCCCCGTATTCTCGCTTGGATCATGCATGATCCTGTTCGAGATAATTGTTACACGAAATCAGATCGGCTCCCAACAGGAACCAAACCATGAGCCGACATGCCGACGCAAGTTATCGTGATTTTATTGGGGCTTGGCCGCCGCTGGCTGCCTCTATTACGTCACATTTCAACGCGCGTCCGATAGTTTCGCAAGAAATGCGGGCGCTTGCGCAGACCCCTGATTGCAGAATGGCGCTCAGGCCGCATGATTGGGATGCGCCGGCATTCTCCGGCCCGGGGCAGAGACATGTCTGAGACGCCGATCGCCGACGATCGCATCGGCCGCATGGGATTTCTCCTGATGCTGCGGCGGCGCGGCATTACCGATCCCGCGGTGTTGCGCGCGATGGATGAGGTTCCGCGGGAGTATTTCGTCGCTCCGGAATACGTGTCGACAGCATATTCCGACCACGCGATGCCAATCGCGTGCGGGCAGACCATAAGCCAGCCCTATGTCGTCGCGTACATGACCGAGCAACTCGCCGTCTCACGCGAATGCCGAGTCCTCGAGATCGGCACAGGGTCCGGCTATCAGGCAGCGGTGTTGTCGCGACTCGGCCAGGAGGTGGTCAGCATCGAGCGGTACCGGACCCTCGCGGAGGCGGCGCGGATCAGGTTCGAGACCCTCGGCTTCGCCAATATCGAAGTCGTTGTCGGCGATGGGCTCGGCGGCGTCCCGGAACGGGCCCCGTATGATCGCATCATGGTGACTGCGGCAGCGGAAGTCATTCCACCGGCGCTGGTCGAACAGTTGGTCGAGGGGGGCATCATGGTGCTGCCGCTCGGCCCGCAACGGAGGTCGCAATCGATCGTCAAGTTAACCAAGACCAAACAGGGACTCGATCGCACAGATCTGATTGCCGTTCGCTTCGTGCCGCTCCTGGCCGGGAAGGCGCAAGAACTTTAGAGCATTTTCCGGCGAAGTGGAAACCGGTTCGCCGCAGAAAATGCGACCACCAAAGGAGAACCGGAGCGAATTCCGATTCCACCGGAACGGAATTCGCTCTAGCGCGAAATTTGCGCGACTAGACCAAGCCTGCGGCGGCGTAAGACTGCGCGCCGCAGGGACCGCCCTTGCTCTACAGGGACTTGGTGCACATGCGTTAGGCTTAAGGGAGAGTGTAAACCTTAAACCAATCTTTACTCGCTGCGTGTTTACTCTTGTCGATCTCTTCGCGTGGGGTGGGTAGGATAAATGCGTGCGGTCATCGATCTATTGAGCCCACGCTCGTTTGCGCGGGCGTTCGCGTTGGTTGTGGTTGGCCTGAGCGCCGCGAACTGCAGCTCCGACGCGGTCAGGTTAAACGACAACCCCTTTGCCACAAAGACGTCGGCGAACGAGACGACCGGCTCGGTGCCGCCTGGACAGATTGAGACCCGTCCGCTTGCGGAGCCGCAAGCCGGGACCCAGGCTTTGCCTGCGCCGCCGCCGCTCGGCCGGGTGGCTTCGCTCGACCCGTCGGCCGGGATCGCTCCGCGGCCGCAATTGCGTGCGGAGCCGAACCAAAAGCAAGGTTGGACCTGGGAAGGCGGCGTTCCGGTCACGGTCGCTTCGGGTGACACGTTGGCGTCGCTATCGCACCGCTACGGCGTGCCGGCGAACGCTATTGCCGCGGCGAACGGCTTGTCCGGTCCCGCCGCGCTTCGGCCTGGGCAGCGGCTCGTGATCCCGCGCTACAATGCAAGCTCGGCCGGCTCGACGGCTGTCCGCACCGCGGCTCCCGCGCCGACCAACAAACTGCACGCTCCGATGTCGAGCGTCCATGTGGTCGCGCACGGCGAGACGCTTATCGGCATCGCACGTCGATATAAGCGCCCCGTCGCCGAAATCGCTGCGGCAAACCACATTGCTCCGCACACGATGGTGAAGTTAGGCGATCGCCTGGTCATTCCCGGAAAGGCCGGGTCGGAAACACGGACTGCCGCGGTCGCGCCCGCAGCACAGCGCAAGCCGGCGCCTGCAGTTCTGCCGCCCGTGCCACCCGCCGCGCCACGGCACGTGGCTGCGCCTGCCACGCAGAAGCCGGCCGCCCCGCAGAAGGTCGCTTCGATTGATCCCGCTGCGGCGGTGCGGGTCGCGACGCCGACCACTGAGATTGAAGCGGAAGAGGCCCCCACCCATCGAAACGGCGCGCTTGCGTTCCGCTGGCCGGTGCGCGGCCGCGTGATCGCCAACTTCGGCGCCAAGACCAACGGCCAGCAGAATGACGGCATCAATCTCGCCGTGCCGGAAGGCACCGCCGTTCGCGCCGCCGAGGACGGAGTCGTTGCCTACGCCGGTAATGAACTCAAGGGCTATGGCAATCTGATCCTGGTCCGCCACTCCAACGGCTTCGTCACCGCCTACGCGAATGCGAGCGAGATCATGGTCAAGCGCAACGATAAGGTCCGGCGCGGTCAGATCATCGCCAAGTCGGGTCAGACCGGTGCTGTGGCTTCGCCGCAACTGCATTTCGAAATTCGCAAGGGCTCGTCCCCGGTCGATCCGATGCAGCACCTGCCGAGAGGGGCGTGATTACCGCTCACCACTCGCGCCCGCGCTCAGTCTCACGCTCAGGCGGCCGGCGAGGTCTTGCACATATTGCCAGGCGACACGACCCGAGCGCGCCCCGCGCGTCGCAGCCCACTCAAGCGCCTCGCGTCGAACCTCCTCGCGATCGGCCGGGATGGAAAAGTAGGACACATAGCCCTCGACCATCGCGAGATATTCGTCCTGGCTGCAGCGGTGGAAGCCGAGCCACAGCCCGAACCGGTCCGACAGCGAGATTTTCTCCTCCACGGCTTCGCCGGGGTTGATTGCAGTCGAGCGCTCGTTCTCCATCATGTCGCGCGACATCAGATGGCGCCGGTTGGACGTGGCGTAGAGGATCACGTTCTCCGGCCTGCCTTCGATGCCGCCCTCGAGCACGGCTTTCAGCGATTTGTAGGACGTATCGGCGGCGTCGAATGAGAGATCGTCGCAGAACACGATGAAGCGGTCGGCGGCGCGGCGCAGCAGCCCCATCAGATCGGGCAGCCCCTCGATGTCTTCGCGATGGATCTCGACAAGCTTGAGCGTGCCTGCCTTCGGCCCGAGGCCGGCATTCACGGCGGCGTGCGTCGCTTTTACCAGCGAGGATTTTCCCATCCCGCGCGCCCCCCATAGAAGCGCATTGTTGGCGGGAAAGCCGCGCGCGAACCGCTCGGTGTTTTCGACCAACAGGTCGCGAACCCGGTCGATACCCTTTAGCAGCGACATATCCACGCGGTTGACGCGGGTGACGGGATTGACCCTCGCGCCTTCGGGATGCCAGACGAAGGCATCGGCCGCGGAAAAGTCGGGCGCAGCGGCGGGCGGCGGGGCGAGCCGCTCAAGCGCGTCAGCAATGCGGGCAAGGAGTTCCAGATCGAAGCCTTCCGCCCCCGCCGGCTTGCGCAGTTGTGACATCCTCGGATCCATCAGCTCGACAAGACGCGGGCGCGGGCAAGCAGGTTCTTGGCGCGGGTGAGGTGGGGGATATCGAACATCACCCCGTTGATCTGGACGGTGCCGGCGCCGGGCGCCGCGTCGAACGCGGCGACAATGGCCTCCGCATGGGCGATCGCCTCCGCAGTCGGCGTAAGCACTTCATTGATGATCGGGACCTGCGCCGGGTGAATGGCAAGCTTGCCGGTGAAGCCATCGCGGCGCGCCTCCTCGCATTCGCCCCGCAGCGCCGCCTCGTTGCGGAAGTCGACGCTCAACGTGTCGATCGCCTGCACCCCGGCAGCGGCGGCGGCGGTCAGGCAAATGATGCGGGCGAAGCGATAGGGTTCGAGAAAACGCCCGTCCGCGCCCCGGTTCGCCTCGGCGCCGAGGTCTGCCGAGAGATCTTCGGCGCCCCAGGTCAGTCCGGTCAGGCGGTTGCTCGATCCGCGATAGGTGCCGGCGACGAACAAGGACTGCGCCGTCTCGGTTGCCAGCGCGACAATCTTCACGTGGCCGTCAGGAAGGCCGCTAAGGGCTTCGCGCACGGCAAGTTTGGCGTCGAGGTGAACGACGGAAGGGCCGCCTTCCGCCTTGGGCAGCAGGATTGCGTCGGGACTGGCGGGCACCACGGCGTCGAGGTCGGCGTCCGCGAGGCCAGTCGTCAGCCCGTTGATGCGCACTAAAATTCTCGGGCGTTGCGCGCGGGCAACAGCCGCCTTGACGAACTCGGCAGCAGCGCCCCGCGCCGCGGCCTTGCGATCCGGCACGACCGAATCCTCAAGATCGACGATCAGCGCGTCGGCGCCGGAACCGAGACCTTTATCGAGCTTTTTCTGCGAGTCAGCGGGGACGAACAGCAGCGAGCGCATGAAACGATAACCCTCACTTCGGGCGCTTGAGCATGAAGGCTTGGCGGCGGCACTCGGCCACGAGCTTGCCGTCCTGGTTATAGGCGCAGTGGTGGAACTCGATGATTCCCGCGTCCGGCCGCGATTTCGATTCACGCTTATCGACGATCTCCGTCTTCGCGTGCACGGTGTCGTTCTCGAACAGCGGATGGGGAAATTTCACCTCGGTCATGCCGAGATTGGCGATGACGGTGCCCACCGACAGATCGGAAACCGACATTCCGATCATGAGGCCGAGCGTGAACAGCGAGTTGATCAGGGGTTGGCCCCATTGGGTCTCCTGCTCGCAGAAATGCCGATCGATGTGCAAGGGCTGCGGGTTGAGCGTCATGTTGGAAAACAGCATGTTGTCCATCTGCGTCACGGTGCGCCGATAGCGATGCTCGACGATTTCGCCGACCTCGAAATCCTCAAAATACATGCCGCCCCGTTTGTGCCGCACTGCCGTTGCGTAGGACATCGCTTCACTCTCCGACGAAGGATTTCGACGAGCTCGGCACGGCTTGCGGCGGAGCTCGTTCGACACTGTTTAACATATCCGGCGATCCGGCGAATTGGCGTAAATCGATCGTCCGAGGATTAGGCTGCCGCGCGCTCGCTAGAGCATTTTCCGGCGAAGTGGGAACCGGTTCGCCGCAGAAAATGCGACCACTCAAGAACAACCAGGGCGAATTCCGGATTCGATTGGAACGGAATTCGCTCTAGCGCGGAAGCTTGGCGTGCTGAGGGGCTTTCAGAATGGCTGCGGTGCGCGGTCCGGTTCGGTGACGAACTGCTCGCGCAGAATGCGCTCGTCGAGATTATGGCCGGGGTCGAACAGCAGTTTCATGCCGACGCTCCGATCCATGCGCACGTCGACCCGCTGCACCGAACGTACTTCATCGTGGTCGGCCACGGCCCCCACCGGCCGCTTTTCCGGGTCGAGCACATTGATGGTGACGACCGCGGTGTCAGGCAAGAGCGCGCCGCGCCAGCGTCGCGGACGAAATGGACTGATCGGCGTGAGCGCCAACAGCGGAGCGCCGATCGGAATGATCGGTCCCATGGCGGACAGATTGTACGCGGTCGAACCGGCGGGCGTCGCCACCATGATCCCGTCCGCCTGTAGCTCCTTCAGCCGCTCCTTGTGATCGACCAAGATGTTGAGCCGCGCCGCCTGGTAGGTCTGGCGGTACACCGAGACCTCGTTGATGGCGCGATACTGGTAATGGTCGCCGTTGACGTCGACCGCTTCCATCAGCAGCGGATGGATCACCGTCGTCTCCGCGGCGCGCAGGCGCTCCTTCAGATTCTCCTCGCGATAGTCGTTCATCAGGAAGCCGACAGTGCCACGGTGCATTCCGTAGATCGGCTTGCCCGAGCCCATGAAGTTGTGCAGGGTTTGCAACATCAGGCCGTCGCCGCCGAGCGCGACAATCATCTGCGCTTCCTCCGGAGCAACCTGGCCATAGCGCCCGGTGAGCGCGGCGTGCGCGGCTTGGGCGTCAGGCGTTCCGCTGGCGACGAATGCGATCCGGTCGATATCGGGCGGCAAGGACATGATGGGTCGAACAGGCCCCTGCGCGCCGGCATCGGCTGAATGCTCGGTTGGAAAGGACGGAAGAATGGAGCGCGCGGTCTTCGTCTATACGACCTACCCCAGCATTGTCGAGGCGGAGGCGGCCGGAAAAGCGCTGGTCGGGCGCCGGCTCGCCGCCTGCGTGAACATCCTGCCCGGAATGATCTCGCATTACGCGTGGGAAGGCGCGGTCGAGCGCGCGGAGGAGGTCGTCATGATCGTCAAGACCCGCGCCTCGCTCGCCGAAAATGTGCGCGCGGCAGTCAAGGAGATGCATTCCTATGCGACGCCCGCCATTCTCGTCATCCCGCTCGAGAGCGTCGATTCATCCTACCTCGAATGGCTGCTTGCGGCGACCGAGGACGGAGCGGAGGCGTGAAGAGCAATCCGGATGATATCCATCCGTCATTCCGGGGCGCCGCGGAGCGGCGAGCCCGGAATCCATATTCACGCACAGAAGACTGTGGATTCCGGATAGCCGAGCGTCGCTCGGCTTCCGGAATGACGGTTCGAATTGGTCAGCCGGAACCGGAATGAAGCGGCGTTCGTGGCACGCCGCGTGCGGGACCCGGCGAGCGTCAAGCTGCGCCTTCGAGCTTGAAGCGCTCGCGCACCAATTTCGTCACCGCGAGATTGTCGACCTTGCCGGAGCCGAGCAGGGGCAATTTGTCGAGCACGATGAATTCAGCCGGGATCAGCATTTCGGGCGCGCCCTTGGAATGCACAAAGGCGATGAACTCGGACCGGCTCGGCACTTTATGTGTGGTGACGAGAATGAGGCGTTCGCCTTTGCGCAGATCGGGGATCGTCGTCGCGCCGGACACCGCTTCCGGCCACAGTTCGGCGGCAAGCGTTTCGACGGCTGCAAGCGAGATCATCTCGCCGCCGACCTTGGCGAAGCGCTTCACGCGGCCCTTGATGGTGATGAATCCCTGCGCGTCGATGGTGACGATGTCGCCGGTGTCGTGCCAACCGTCGACCGGCCGCTCGATCACGCCCGGATTCTCCACCCGCAGATAGCCGATCATGACATTGGGCCCGCGCACATAGAGCCGGCCGCCTTCTTCGACGCCGGGAACCGGCTCCAGCCGCGCCTCCATGCCCGGAAAGAGCCGGCCTACCGTGCCGAACTTGTTGAACATCGGCGTATTGAGCGAGATCACCGGCGCCGCCTCGGTCACGCCATAGCCTTCGAGAATACGGATGCCGAACTTCTCCATGTAGATGCGACGCGTCGATTCCTTCACCGCCTCGGCGCCGGAGAGGATGTAGCGCAGCGAGCGGAAATCGTACTCGTTGGCCGAACGCGCATAGCCGGCAAGGAAGGTGTCGGTGCCGAATAGGATGGTCGCGTTGGTGCCGTAGATCATCTCCGGCACGATCCGGAAATGCAGCGGAGAGGGATACATGTAGACCCGCACGCCGTGCACGAGCGGCAGAATGAGCCCCACCGTCAGGCCGAAGGAATGGAACACGGGGAGCACATTGAACACCGTGTCCTTCCGCCCGAAGTCGATGCGCGCCTCCGCCTGCGCGGTGTTGGCGAGGATGTTCCGGTGTGACAGCACCACGCCCTTAGGGACGCCCTCCGACCCCGACGTGAACAGAATGGCGGCGCCATCGTCCGGCTTGCGCGCGACGAGCGGATGCTTGAACTCGCGCATTCCGCGCAGCTTGTCACCGAAGGTGACGGTCGCCCGCACGTCCTCAAGATAGACGATGTGGTAGTCGGGCGACAGCGAGTCGATGAGCTTCTCGAACCGGCCCCTCTCGACAAAGGCGCGCGAGGTGATGATGGTGTTGATGGCGGCGGCGCGGCAGGCGGAGGCGACGTTCGTCGGGCCGGCGCTGTAATTTAGCATCGCCGGCACGCGACCGGCCGACATCAGCGCGAGAATGGTGACCACCGTCCCATTCGCGTTCGGCAGCAGGATGCCGATCGCCTGTCCTTCCGCGGCGAACGCCAACAGCTTGCGGCCGAGCACGGCGGCGCCGAGCAGCAGGTGGCGGTAGGAGAGGGGGCCGGCCACCGGGTCTTCGACCGCGATCCAGCGCATGCCGTGCGTTTCGGCGGCCTCGATCATCGCTTCCGGGATCGTGCGGTCGGTCGAGGTGGTGCGGAATACCAGATCGGACATCACCTCATAGAGCGCCGCGCCCGCCGCAATGCGCCGCTTCCTGCCCTTGAGTTCGGGGTCGACGTAAAGCTTGACCGGCTCGAGGATCGTCACCTTGACCTTCGGGAAGAACTTGCGCCGCACCTGGGCGTGATCGAGGCGCGTGAACGGCGTCTGCTCCAGCCCCTTGATTCTCACCGGCACCACCATCGCGCCGGATTTGTCGGCGATGAGTCCGGCCCCGTCATAGACCTTCATCAGGCTGCCGGTGACGGTGAGCCGCCCCTCCGGGAAAATGATCAGCGTTTCGCCTGCTTGCACCGCTCGGATCAGGGTACGCGTGCCCCACGGTTTGGTGGGATCGAGCGGCATCGCGCGGGTGAAGCGCAGGAACGGCTTCACCCACCAGCGCTGCGCGATGTTGCTGTCAATGGCGAACACCGGGTCCTTTTCGAGCATCGACAGCGCCAGCGGCGCATCGAGGAAGCTGACATGGTTCAATGCGACGATCGCATTGGGGCCGGCCTTGGCGATGTTCTCAATGCCATCCACCTCAAGCCGGTAGAAGGCGCGAAATACGATCGAGAGAAAGTCGCGCGCCGGATTGGTGGGGAGGGTACGAAAAACGGCGACGGCGACGGCGAAATTCGCGAGACCGAGCAACATGAACAGAACCGCGGGCGTCACCCCGGCGAGCTGCACCAGGGCGACCGCGACGCTGCCCACGACCATGAAGGCGGCATTGAGCACATTGTTGGCGGCGATGACGCGGGCGCGGTGTTCGGGGCCGGCCCAGGCCTGAAGCGCCGTGAACGACGGCACAATGAACAGCCCGCCGGCGATCGCCATACCGCCGAGGTCGAACCCGACATGGTAGCCGCGGAAGGTCGAGAACACGTCGGCGATGCTGCGCCTGGTTTCTGGACTCGCGACGCCAAGGAGCCACCATCCGAGATCGATGCAGAAAACGGCAAGGAGCACCGCTCCCAAGACGGTCGGCAGCAGTACGACGCGACCGCTCGCGAGCCACGCAGCGAGCGCGGAACCGATGCCGATGCCGATCGAGAAGATCGCGAGATAGACCGTGATCACCGCTTCGCCCGCGCCGAGCCCATTCTTGATGAGCGGCGGCATGAGCGACAGCGCCACCGCGCCCGCGAGCCAGAACCAGCTTACGACCAGGGCCGCCCACCACAACCGCCGCTCGGCCCAGAGGTAACGGAGCAGGGCCACGGTCGAGCGGGCGATGTTCTTGTCGACGACGAGGTTCGGCGCGCCCTCGCCGGTACGTGGAATAAACAGCGCCGACACCCAGCACATCACGGCGAAGCCGATCATCAGTCCCGCGAAGGAGGCCGGGTCGCCGCTCCCGCGGGCGGCAAGTCCGCCAACGAT
>Ga0315553_10003119_pt1 | contig 13040 bp, 9 predicted proteins | sample SalMarSW160140MG_FD_203099 | JGI IMG/M metagenome (GOLD analysis project Ga0315553, IMG submission 203099) | Salt marsh sediment microbial communities from the Plum Island Ecosystem LTER, Massachusetts, United States - Salt Marsh Sediment SW1601-40 ... | reverse complement strand
TGTTGAAGGTCTAAAGGTCTTCTTTAAGACTCGTCGTTATGTTGCATATACAACCGTTTTTGTTGCTACTGCATTTCTGACATTTTTCTGGTCAATCTTGCTAAATGGTTATGCAGCCAATGATGAGATCGAGAATATCCTGATCAACCTGTTTGTATATCTAGGTGCTACAGGAACAATCTATTTCATGCTTGGATCTATATTCATGGCCACCGGACTTGAGAAGGTCTGGATTACACGGAGAGGTCGTGGAAGAACCACTGAATTGAAGGGTCTTGCATGGATGGCTGTATCCTTTGCGATTTCTGTATTCATATCACTACCTCAAGTTGCTGGAAGAAATGCCCTCATGTTCTTCGCTGTCTTCTGTTGGATTGGATGGATCGCATTCCAAGCTTATCTATCATCCAGAACAAGCTTACGAGTAGCATCAATTGCGGAACCCAAGAAGGGTGGAATTGCCATCGGTATTGGAAGTTTCATCATACTGATCATAGGACTAGGCATTATTGCAGCTGAAGCGATTGCTGCTCTATTTCTTATACCTAATGACATGTTTGGTATTGGAACTGCTCTACAAAGCATCAGCCTATTTAGTAGTGCAATGAGCAATCTTCAAGCGCAATTTACATGGCTTGTAGTAGCTTACTCCATGATGGGATTGTTCGCACTGATTGCATTGTTCTCGTTCTTTAAATACGCTCGAAAAGGTGCAGCGTTAAACATTGCAATACTTGTAGTCTTCATCGGAATCTATGCAGGCTATTTCCTTGTTAATGTAATGCGACGCAATATACCTCCGGGTTTTGATCCTGTTGATATCGGTATGACTTTGTTCTTCCTGATTTATGCAATGAGCGGAATTGGGCGAACCGTGACGGAAGGTGTTGAAGAGAGACGGTCTTGGACTCGAGACCTTGGCCCACTTCTCACATTCTTCCTAGCTAGTGGATTCTTCTTTGTTGACAGTATCATTGCAGTTTCATCAAATCCTGCATCAGGTCTTGCTCTCTGGTTTGAGTGGACAAATTATGATAATCTTTGGACCTTTGTGTTCAGGGATGTGGTCAAACTCATTGCATTCCCATTAGCTGCAATCTTCTCTATGCTTTACTATCTACGATGGGAACGAACGGAACGCGTTCTTGAACGAGCCCTCGAAGATGGAGTTATTGAAGAAGATGAAGTTGATGAGGATATTAAGGAATATGCTCGTAAAGAAAAGGAAACTGCTGGTCAAATCCCTGAGCACAAACAAGGGCATGATTTATCGTCACCGGATTCATCACGACTTCGAGTTGATGAATCTCGAAGATATAAGCCTGGTAGACGTTTAGGTGATGATGAAGAAGAGGATTAGTAGAGCCTTCAGGCTCTCGCCTCTCTCTCTTTTTTCTTTAGATGTAAGGTGATTTCCTAACTAACATTTTGCGAATCAATGGGCCAAAGATTCTCATGAAATATTTTCTTTTCCCAAGTCCATCTTCCATTTCTTTCAGAAAATCATCAAAGCTATGTTGTTGATACCTAAGCAATCTCTCTGATTCTTCGGTATCCATCCAATCAGTATAATACCAATCATCATCCTTTTCCGGGACTTTAAACGCTTCAGCAGGCATCTTACCGATACCCATTGCTACCATCATACTATTGACGAACACACCGTAGGTGAGTTGTGAATTTTCTCCTCCCCCAATCAACAGAACTTTACCTGTAGTTTCGGCATCAACAGTAGTGGCAAATGCTTTTCCAACATCACGTGTGTGAGCAAACTCAATTCTCTGTTCAAAGGGTGTATCAAAGAAAGATGGATCTATACTGCCTCCCATTTCAAGTGGTGGGACAGCTGCGAGTCGAAGAATTGTCCAGTCTAGACTACTATTCTTTATCAGGGACTCACATTCGATTTTGTGATGAGTATAATTATCAGTCGCAATTTGAGGAGTATCTGAATTAACTGGAGGCTGATTAGGTCCTCTAGGTCCATATGTTGAAACCGAACTAGCATAGATGAGTTTAGGTTTATACTCCATTTTCTCAGCAGACATTATAACATTTCGAGTGCCTTCGACATTCACCTGCTTGGCTAACTCTGGGTTCGTTTCAGACCCGGGTGGAATTATTGCAGCCAAATGGATTACGCATCCAACATCTTGAATTGCATTATCCACAGACTCTGGTTTTGTTATGTTTCCCCATATTACTTTGAATTTCAATTTCGTCTGCAATGCTTCCATTTTCTTTTCTGTTGCTTTCGTTCTGAGATCGAAGCATTTGATAGTGTGATGTGTTTCTGTCAGTGCTAAAAGGGTGCTTTCTCCAATATTTCCAAATGCACCTGTGACTAGGACTTCCACAAGAATACCTCCTTAACTCAATAATATGAAAAAGGTATTAGCTATCTTTGTTAATATTCTTTCGAAATTCATTTCGTAGACTTTAGCGTAGGATAACATTACAAGATAATTCAATAAATGAAACGCCAATTTGTGGAAATCTAACAAAAATGTGATTTTGAACTAGATTTCTCATTATAGAATCATTACAAAGACTGTAACAATCATAAAGATCAACGATACAAGTGCACAATTCACACATGCACCTTCCTGTATCTCTTTCTTATCTCTGGGTGATAGTTTTTGTGAGTCTGCAACCTCTTCCTTTTCTTTGTCAGTCATAGCAAATCCTCTTAGAATCCAAAGACAATTTTGGATATTAAGGTACGCATTATTATTCGATTAAAAGTTTCTCAAGTTCAATTTCATCTGTTATCGGAATCCCAGTGGAAGATAAACGAGGGATTGATGGCTTAAGTTGTCTGGACTTGGTAATTGCATCCTTATGAACTGAAACGATATTGTATCCTCTATTCTTGTAAAATTCAATAGCACGTGTATTATCATTGGTAGTGATGAGCCAGACTCTTATGCATCCATTCACCATTGCTATTCTCTCAACTTCAGCAAGAAGGCTGCTACCAATACCTTTACTCTCTTCCAGACTGTTGAGACTCACAAGTTCGCAATTTCTTTCTTCGATTGAATAGATTGCGAGACCACATCTGACTCCCTCAGCCTGTGCGACAACTGCAGGAAGTGCAGATGCGTCCCTTAAAATGCCTCTAGTCACAATTTTTATGTCTGCCCAATATTCGGTTAGCACTCCTTTTATCCATTCTTGGTCAGTCAGAGCCTTAGGTCTTAGGACAAGCTTTTTCTTATTCCGTGACATAGACATTCCATACCCAATGAGTTTATGGTATCTTTGCTGAACAATTGAATCTTTGTATCTGAAGTGACATAATACTTTGATTGCTACACCTTGAACTCTTGAAAAATCATGAAATGGTGAGTCCGTAGATGTACAACTATGCGGAAGTCAAAGTTCGAAGAGCTGAACTTGCAGAAGTAGATGTAATAAAATCAATAATCACAGAAGCGTACGGACCTATAATGAAGAAATTGTCCAGAAAACCGGGTGCCATATCTGAAGGGATGGGAAAAATTTCTCGCAACATCCAGATGGGTACACAGTACGTAGCAATCGTTGGTGATACTGTAGTTGGAACGATGAGAGCTCATCTCAAAGGTCAAGTTGGTGTGATGAGTAGGTTAGCAGTCCTCCAGAAGTTCCGAGGCCGCCGAATAGGTACAATGCTTGTGGAGTATGGTGAGAACCTCCTTTCACATATGAATGCACAATGTATTGAGATTGAAGTATATGGTGCAGTAGAAGAGCAAATTAAATTCTACAACATTCACGGTTATACTGAGATTGAACGGATTGAACGAGATGGCGAAGAAATCGTTGTGATGCGTAAAGATCTCTGTGAAGTAGAAGAAGAAGAAGAAGATTACTAATCCTTGGACCTAGGGAATGATTTCACATCCGTTATTGTATTCAGGATATTTAAAATCCAAAATGTCTATGACTCCTGCGTCTATCAATTCTTGTACTCGCCCAGCTTTTTTCCTTAAAGCAGATATTAGATGTCTAACAGTATTGCAAACTTTGTCAAAGCCTGCTTTCCCCCACAATTTCTGTTTGTTTGTGAAGAGACACCTTCCACCGCAGATATCATACTCATCACACGATGGACATGGCTCCTCAATAGGCATAATGTTCGGCAATTCTTGTGGGTTTGTATCAAGAATACTACCAACAATCGAAAAGTCCCAATCCGGCGAGATGGGACATACTCCAATTGAACCATCTACGTGGATAGCAAATGTATCAATTCCAGATCCGCATCTAAGATATGACCTCTCGCCAGTAAGAATGGAATACATGAGTGGGAGAAAAGGCACAATCCCTTCAACTATGCCTTCTTCCAACTTTTCAACCCATTCATCAACCAGTCTGGTGATTCCAGGATTATAGCTGTTGATAACCCATTTATCAAAGTCAGTCCAATTTCCCTCAGCATCCCAGATAACGTTGAGTTGCCAATGAACATGATTGTATATTCCTAGCTCAATTAAATAGCGTACATCACGATAAATATCGCTCTGTTCCGAAACAGCCATTCTAGCAACTATATCCCCTTTAAATCCATTGTCAATCAAGAATTGTGTATTCTCAATGACCTTATCGTGGACTCCTTGCGACCTATAGTAGTCTGTTGTGCTAGAAGGACCATCAATTGAAATAAGAATTGAATGGAACCTGTTGATATACTTGGTAGGCATATTATTTATCAGAATACCATTGGTTTGGAGCATAAATCTGTAGGTGGGAAATTGATCCATAAGTGCTATTATCAGAGGGATGCGAAGGGTTGGTTCTCCTCCATATAGCATAAGTTGTGGATCTATATCCCTTGAGAGGAACGCTTCTAAATCACCTAACGAGTATTGAATCTCTGTATTGGGTCCTGTTTCCTCTCCTCCATGACAATATATGCAATTCAGATTGCATCTTCTTGTCAGTATGAGATGGTAATTCAATATTCTAACACCAATTTCTCCGTTTTGTTTCTCTGAATAAAGGTTACTCAAGTTCTACGTTAGTTTGAGTTTCCAGAGACGATAGGTTTCAATCCACCCGAAGATGGAACCAACCACTCCAATCGCGATGGCAACAAGCCTATCGAAGAGTCCTGCATCCAATACTACTGAAAGAATAGAATAAGCCACAGTATACATCGTGAAAAATATTGCAACAAATGTGTATCTAGGTAATAGAGTCCCTCTGATAGCTACGAAATTCCGCAATACTCCTACTTTAACGATTCTAACAAGTTCATATGAGTTATCTGATTTCTTCTCAATCAATTCCATATCCGCTAATTTTGTCAGATGATGACTTGCCACTGATGGACTTGACATTCCCATTGCACGTTGTACTTCCCGAACTCCTACTCGTTCACCTTGCTGAAGCATATACCAATATACACGTAACGTGTTACCTCTAAGATCTGGTTCTAACTCTGTTGAATCCTTCTCCCCTGACAAAGCTTTAATCGCCTAGTCATATTTGAACCCTTCTTGAAATTAAAGGCTTCTACAATATCGAAAAAATCACTGTTCTAATTTGTGTACAGTTAGTCCGGTATGTGTTTCATTTGATGAACAAGGTGTTCTATACCATGGTACTAAGTACTAATTGTGATATATGAAAACAAGTGATTGCCGTGTTGATTAGAACGATAGATAATCAAACAAGACGAAAAATTCTCTCTGGCGGAGTGATCTCAAGCCTGTTGGCTGTTAGTCTTGTAGTTTCTCTTGGATACTTTGGAACGATGAATTGGAATCCCAATCCCGCAGGGCCAGGTGTTCCGACTTCTTTAATGTACACGATTAATGGTTCAATCTCTACGGAGTTTGCAGACTATATCCCCTATGATGAGAATTTCGAAGCGAATACCCCTGAGTATTCGATCGAAGCAGGTCTAGCTAATATCGCCAATCTATATCAATTTCCAACTCTCTCTTCAACCGAACGGAGTCTGATTGAATCAAATGGATTCGTAGCAACTGAACAAGCTGAGTATAAACAAATCCATGATATTTTGATTGAAAATTTCGATTACGGAATTCCTTCGTATGTGAGTTCTGATTCAGTCCTTCATGCATTTCACATATTGTACGATCTAGCTCTTCGGGAAGCAGAAGTGTGGTCCTTCTGGGACCTTTTAGGAAACCTGTCCACCTCCATGCTCGACTCGACCTATGCTCAGTATCTCAATGCAGCTGAAGGTCGGTGGAAAGACGCAGCATTGAGAAACATGATGTTCTTCTCAACAGCTTTGATGCTCTTGGATAATGAAACAGTTCTCCTTCCTGAGGTTGAGAATGAAGTTCTCAAAGTTTTAGATCTTATAGCTGAACATGAAGGCATCAGTTTCAACTGGTTCCAGGGTTATGAAGAAGATTTCAGTCAGTACGTTCCCAGAGGTCACTATACCCGAAGTGACCAGCTAAAGAAATTCTTCAAGACAATGATGTGGTATGGACGTCTTATGTTTAGACTTAAACCGGATTTACCTGATGTACCAAATGAGCGTGGTAGGAATGAAACTGCGCAAGCAATTTTGATTACACTTGCACTCTTGGATGAGATTCCGGGATTTCCGTCTGGTACAACTGGATATGATATATGGGATGCTATCTATCAACCAACAGTCTTCTTTGTTGGAGCAGCGGATGATCTTCTTCCGACAGAATATCTCGACCTAATCAGTCAAACCTACGGTCCCAATCCAAGCTTGGAAGATTTGAATGACGACTCGTTGTTGAATATATTCATAGAAGAAGCTATGGCATTAAGAGACCCTCTGATTCTAAGTTCACCTCTGGATGATTATGAATCATTGAATCAGACAAAGGGTTTGAGATTTATGGGACAGAGATATGTTCCAGACAGCTACATACTAGGACAGCTCGTTTATGTTTATGTTGGCACTCAAGGTGCTAGAAGATTGATGCCTAAGGGTCTAGATGTTATGGCTGCTTTTGGATCAGACAGGGCTTGGGAATTGCTTGACGATCAGAAATGGTACGTCAATTATGTCGGACAGATGCAGAAGCTTTGGAACTACATAGGCAACCTTACTGATTCGGATTGGACTCAGAATCTCTATTGGTTATGGTTGTATTCATTGCAACCTCTCTTAGAGGCTCCTGGAGTGGGATATCCATTGTTCATGCAGAGTGAAGCTTGGGTTGATAAACAATTGATGACTGCTTTAGCTTCTTGGACCGAACTGCGACATGATACTATTCTATATGCAAAACAGTCATACACATTCAGAGAAACATCAATCCCTGAAGATGTCGTTGGGTATGTTGAACCAATGCCTCGACTATATGCCCGTCTTGCTAGCCTATGCAGGATGATGATATCAGGCTTAGGAGTTCGTTCTCTCCTTTCAGAAGCCATCAATAGTAGATTGTACTCATTGCTTTCCTTTTTGCTAACTCTGAAGGATGTTTCGATCAAAGAACTTGCAGGTACACCTCTCAATAGTACTGAAATCTCTATCATAGACCACAGTGGTGAAGTTCTTGATGGTATTGCATCAATTCCCTCTGAAGCAGAAGAATTCACATCAGATGCTGATAAACGAATGGCAGTCATTGCTGATGTCCACACTGATCCTAACTCTGAAACCGTACTTGAAGAAGCCGTTGGCAATCAAATGGTAATCTACGTTGCAGTTCAGGTCTACGTTGAAGGAACTCCTAGAGTTATTATTGCAAGAGGGGGAATCTTCTCTTACTATGAATTCCATCAACCGATGAGTAACCGTCTTACAGATGAAGCGTGGCAAACCATCCTCGATGCAGGTGATGCACCAGCTATGCCTTCATGGACTAGCAGTTTCGCAACTCATTCAACAACTGGTGGTTTGAGTTTTATTGCAGTATCTGTGATTCAGAGAGAATAATTATCTCATTGAGGGGATTGAATTATCCCCTCCATCTTTTTCCGCACCAACATCCTTATGATTAAACGGAAACACTTCAAACTCGATTGACATGAAGATTCGAGTCCTTACATTCCTAATCCTCCTTGCTCTGCTGATGCCTGTCCTTTCTGAGAAACCGAGCTTTAATTCATCTCAATATGATAACAATTCTCACATTCTTTCAGGACAAGGTTTGGTAGAAGATGTACCTTATGTATGGCAGGAGATAAACGGATTCTGTAGCTGGGCTGCTGCATCTATCATGTTTCAATCTGCGGGTGTCCCACTAGATATGCATACTCTTTTTGCAGCATCAACCGCAGGATTTTCTTTCGTGTCTGCAAGATATGCTGATACACTTGTGGCAATACCAGGAGTCCTTTACAGACAGGACTACAATACATTCCTAGCGGCTCAAGCGTATGGAGTTAATCTGACTTTATATTTCGACCTTAATTCTCCCGACGCTGAATTAAACCGAGCTACACTCGAGAGTGATGGAATTAGTGTTAGTCTACTTGATGGCGAGGATGCCGCGCTAAACCTGATGCGAAAGACCATAGATCGTGGATATCCTCTAATGATAAGTGTAGAACCTATATGGTTACCCGCTGACGACTATGATTACCTTCGAGAGATGGAAGCATATGGCGGTGGTCATGGTGTGGTGATAGTAGGATACAACGATGCTATGTTGCAAGCTACAATCATGGATCCTGGAGTTGGTTCTTTTGGAGAAAATTTTGGTTATCCTGAAGATGGACGCGGAAATTACACAACAATTAGCTATTGGGATTTATTTCAAGCTTGGAGTGCACGGGATTTCATTTCAATCACCATCGAACCTGGTGAATCATCAACTGATCCGAAAGCGATTCTAGGCCCTCATATCAGAGACCGTCTCTTGGGAGTCCCTACCTCGTACAGAGCTTTTGGTAATGCAGCTCTTGTTGGGAGATATGGTGAAGCATCATTTAGAGACCTTAGTTCCTTCTTTAATAATGAGACCATCGCAACATTTCTCTCGGAATTTGATGGGATGGCTGGTGAACAGAATCTCAAAGTTCAGATTTTGCTGAGCATCGGGATTGGTCTTGAAGCGCAATTTACATTACAATATTTATCCTATCGAGCTGCTCTTGAAACCATAGCTTTGGTTCTTGATGATATATTACTTTCAGACTTCAATAACGCAGCAAACCAAGCAATTCCGAGCTTCGAAGCAATATCATCAAATGCTAGTCTAATTTACCCTGGAACAAATTATTCTGTATACACTGGTTTGGTATCAAGAACTTTCATTGCAATTGCAGAGGAATTCAATTCAACAGGTGATATTGACCTGGCTCTTAGTTCTCATTATGGTGAACTATCGGATATCTCAATGCACCTAGATGTTATATCTGATTCATGGTTAGATGCAGGAACAGCTCTCACAGAGTATTGGCCAAATGATTTTCTGACTACGTATGGTTTCATCTTAATACCTGTATCAATTGGTGTCGCAGTAATTGTGATATCCCTAATTTATTGGATTAAGCGGACTCCCTCACAGTGAAGGATAATTACGATTTCCGTTTAATTATAAATCCAGTAATAAGGAGAACAATCACACCGATGCTGCCAACCAAAAGCACAGCGGGAAGTAAATCTACTTCACTAGTTAGACCCTCAACGGTATAGAAATCCTCGTACACGATATCTGAATTTCCCCATATATCAGTTGCATGAATCTGAAAGAATACCTTGTCTGCGGTAACTCTTGCTGGAATTGATGCAATATAGCCAATTGCAGATTGGCTCATCCTTCGTGTTTCTGTGAAGTTGATATTCCCAACCTGATGAGAATATACAAGTGTGACATTTGATATGATGCTTCGATCAGTGATGTAAATTCTAATAACTAGACTTTCTGCAGGAATTGGATTCGTTGGATTAATCTCAATGTTTTGAAACACAGGTGGCTCAGTGTCTACAACAGGATAGTAAATCTCATTACGTATCAGGACTAGAGAAGATCCAGCTACGTATGATTCAACAACAAAAGGACCTGATCCTATAGCTTCCTGAACGGTTGGTTCCCATGTCCTTGCATTTTTTCCGAACCAAATATGTTCCGGAATAATTGGCAAGGCACCAATCTCTCGATAATTGAACAAGTATTTGGAATTCAGAGTAATACCTGCTCGGTAATCTCCAGTTATTTTTACGCTACCTATAATTCCGTATGAAGTTGTAAGATTGTTTTCAGCATAGTATTCGAAGGTGAATCGGTAATCCTGAGCATCGAACTGCTCTCCATCAGTCCAGTTTGCATTTGAGTCACAGTAAAATCGAACTCTTTGTTGAGTAAATGTTATGTCAGGTATTTGACCAAGATATAGAATCTCCCACGATGTAGCTTCTCTCGGAACAGCTGCTCCACTTGGAGCGGTTTCGATGGGGGAATCGTAGACTAGTCGATATGGATTAAACCAGTGACCTGATGCCCAGTTGTAGTCAATTGGTATATTTGATTTGAACATGTTGAGTGAAGTATAGAATTCATCAAAATATTCAGGTAAGACTCCAACAACTAATTCATTATTAGAAGGTGCGTTTGGTGTGATGGATACAGGATTCCAGACGCTAATTGCACCCCCATTTTCATCATCAACCCATCCCTCGAAGTTTAGATTGGAGTATATCGATAACCACCGATACGCAAAGAGGGGGATCACAGGACATAATGATTTTACATTTCTTAAAGCTTGGATTCCAAGATTGATGATATTGTCATGTTCGATTTCGTCATAATAGGTGGCAGCAAGAGTTGTAAATATGCTATTATCAATATTCGCTACATTTTCTCCAGGTACACCCCTCATTGACTTAGCAAATGTGGTTGCAGCCCAATTCAAACCATATGGTGGAAGTTCTTGATTGTATATTGCTAAATCGTATGTGTTGTTGTGATAGAAGAGCTCTGCAGTAATATTAGCCTCAGGCATTGAAACAACGGTATTATTTAATCCAATGGCAAGTAGGTTAGATGATATCTGAGAAGCAATGAAATCAAAACCATTTCTGTCTGAGGGGTACCAGATATTCAAACAGACTTCGCTTCCATCATTTCCCTCCACCATCGAATCTTCATCGACATCTAGCATACCTGCTTTCTCTAACTGGGTTATTGCGGTAGAATAATCTGCATAATAATAGGCTCCTCCTTCTTCACTTTCAAGTGAATATTGATTATTCAAAGGCAATGCAAAATCTAATACATCCACATAATCTGACAATTCACTAGGTATTGATTGATTCTTATCAATAGCATAAGCCAATGCCCGTCTCAGGTAGGTATTATCCAATGGTTGATTCTTGCTGTTGACTGCTAGCATACAGATTGTATTGTCAGGTGCCCAGAGTGCTTCGATGTTGTCATATCCTTCAATATCAGAATGATTTGAATAATCTAAACGCTGACCAAAAAGATCTACTTCTCCATTCTCCATAGCTGTTAGAATATCCTCTAAGTTATCAAATTCATCAATACGTATGGACTCCACTGTGCCTCCATGGTATATCTGAAAAACCTGATCTTGAGATATATAGTCCCTACTTGATTTGAGGAATAAACTTGAATTTTCTACTGCCAATGGTGCAATTGAAACACTAGTGAGTACTAGCAAAGAAACAAGAAGTAAACATCCTTTTGATTGTATAGATGTCATTTATAGCAATGCTCCGAGCTATTATTATTTAGCACAATGCTTGAAGCTAGAAAACACAAAATAAGGCTAGCGCATGAAGCATAAATCAATTTACTTTTGATGCACCTTCTTCCAGATTACTCACCATTTGATTTAGGTCATTTGTAGGTAGCTTGCAGTTGTAATCAATACATACATGAGCTGTTGTTTTATTATTAACAAGATTGTAATATTTTGTATATGGTGCAATCTCATCCAAGTCTAATTTTGTATCATTAGTTCGAAGAAGTACAACCATATTGGGTTGGTACATTGATCTCAATTTCTTTAGCATAACCTGAGTATCATGGTCGTCGATTTCTCCTGCGATAACGACCTCAAAGCTTTTTCCCACTTGATAATCAAGAGCTGAAAGTAACATGGAGAAACCCGTTGGTGCTTTGTCAATTACCTCTGCGAAAGCCATTATCGTTTGTGTTGCCTTCTCTTCATACTTTACCTCTCCTAGGATTCGAGAAAGACGAATTAAATTAAATGCAGCAATTGAATTACCAGAAGGTATAGCTCCATCATATGCATCTTTTTTCCTTACTAGAAGCTCCTCATTCTTCTCACCTGAGAAATAAAATCCTCCACTCTCTTCGTCTTCGAATCGAATCAACATCAGGTCAGTGATGTTTTTTGCAAGTTTGAGAAGTCTTGTTTCAAATGTTGTTTCGTACATTTCTAAAAGCGCCCAGATTAAAAACGCGTAGTCATCATGAAACGCTGGTACAGCTACTTCACCCTCACGATATCTGTGATATAATTCTCCGTTGACTAACATATTGTCTAAAATGAAATCTAATGCATGTTGGGCACTAGTTAGCAGGATGCTGTTGTCCAAGACTTGTGACGCTTTGGCCAGTGCCACAATCATCAATGAATTCCAGTCAGTCAAAATCTTATCATCAAGATGAGGTCTTATACGGCGCTCCCGTATCATTAGAAGGTTCTGTCTTATTGATTGAATTCGCTCTCGTACTCTATTTTCATCCATATTCAATGTTTGTCCAATCATAGAAATGGTTTCTTGAAGATATAGTATGTTCAAGCCGGTATCTTCACCTGTTGCTTCATCTTGGAAGTTACCTTCTTTCGTTATGTTGAAAATCTTAGTAAAGAAATCTACATCCTCCTTTTCTAAATTGGAGAATATCTCATCGTACGACCAGACATAGAATTTTCCCTCCACACCTTCACTATCAGCATCTTCGGCTGAATAGAATCCCCCTTCATTACTAGTCAAATCTCGTATTAGATACTCATGAATCTCAAGAACGACATCCGCATATTCCTTCTTCCCAGTGACTTGATACAATTCTGTGTATGCTAACATAATCATAGCTTGGTCATACAGCATTTTTTCGAAATGTGGAAGTAACCACTCTTGATCT
>Ga0315553_10003118_pt1 | contig 13042 bp, 12 predicted proteins | sample SalMarSW160140MG_FD_203099 | JGI IMG/M metagenome (GOLD analysis project Ga0315553, IMG submission 203099) | Salt marsh sediment microbial communities from the Plum Island Ecosystem LTER, Massachusetts, United States - Salt Marsh Sediment SW1601-40 ... | reverse complement strand
TTTTGTGGGTCCTTTACGACACATATGATTCTTCACCGTTGACTCATTTCGGTGTCGTGCGGAAGCGCACACGGGCGCGCTCCGAGCGTTGCCCGCTCTCTAGGCGTGCTGCCCGGCGGCTGGGCATCCCGCGTGCGGAGGCGGTGGGCTGCACCCGGCACAGGGGCACCCGGTACCTCCGAGCGGACCCCTAACGAGTGTTATGGAATCTCATGAGCTGTGCGCGTGTTGGCACGGACGTTGCGCTAGGGGCGGCGGAACACCAGAGACCGCGCGCTTCCGAGCGTGCTGCGGAAACGCGGGGGGACACCGCGCGCTCGGCAGCAAGCGGCCTCCGGTGAAGCCCTCTCGCCCCCGCCGGATGGATGGGTGGCGGACACCCCATGAAGGAGGAAACGAGAATGAGCCGATGGATTTCGATGGTGCTGCTGGCAGGCGTACTCCTGCCCTGCGCCGCCCTTGCCGACGAAGTGACACCGGGTCAGTTCGCCGCCAACAACTCCTGGATGATGCTGTCCGCAGCCCTGGTGTTCATCATGCACCTGGGCTTCGCGACGGTGGAGTCGGGCCTCACCAGGGCCAAGAACACGACGAACATCCTGTTCAAGAACACGTTCATCCCGTGCATCGGCATCCTCACCTACGCCCTGTGCGGCTTCAACCTGATGTACCCCGGCGATTTCAACATCATCGGCGGCTTCCTCGGGTTCAGCGGCCTGGGTATCGGCACCGACGCGGCGGGACTGACACCGGAGTACGCCAGCGGCGGCTACACCTACTGGACCGACTTCCTGTTCCAGGCGATGTTCGCCGCGACCGCCGCGACGATCGTCTCGGGTGCCGTGGCGGAGCGGGTCAAGCTCCCGTCGTTCATGGTCTTCTCGACCTTGTTCGTCGGTCTGGTCTACCCGATCGTCGGCTCCTGGACCTGGGGTAGCGGCTTCCTCGGCGAGGCGGGCTTCCACGATTTCGCCGGCTCCACGCTCGTGCACTCGGTGGGCGGCTGGGGCGCGCTGGTCGGCGCCTGGATGCTCGGCCCGCGCATCGGCAAGTACGTGAACGGTCGGCTCAACCCGATTCCGGGCAGCAACATGCCGATGGCCACCGTCGGCGTATTCCTGCTCTGGCTGGGCTGGTTCGGATTCAACGGCGGCTCGGTGCTCTCGGCCGATCCCGGGGCCACGTCGTTCGTGCTGGTCACCACCTGCCTGGCGGCGTCCGCCGGCGCGGTGGCGGCAATCGCGGCTTCCTGGATGGTGGCCGGCAAGCCCGACCTCTCGATGGCGCTGAACGGCATCCTGGCCGGGCTGGTCGGCATCACCGCCGGCGCCGACACGGTGTCGATCCACGGCGCCGTGATCATCGGCCTGGTCGCCGGTGCCCTGGTGGTGGGCTCGGTGCTCTTCTTCGACCGGATCAAGATCGACGATCCGGTGGGGGCGGTGTCCGTGCACCTGAGCTGCGGCATCTGGGGAACCCTGGCCGTCGGCATCTTCACCACCAACCCCGACTACACCTTCCTCACCCAGCTCTACGGCGTGGTCTGCTACGGCATCGCCACGGTGGTCTCCGCCACCGCGATCTTCGCCGTGGTGAAGGTCCTGATGGGTCTGCGCGTGAGCGAAGAGGAGGAGATCGAGGGTCTCGACTACGGCGAGCACGGCATGCACGCCTACGACCTGGGCCTGGCCAGCGGCGGCTTGTCCGCACCGTCCTCGAGGGGCACGGGCAGCGCAGCCTTGGCGACCCAGTTCGCCACCAACGAGTGAGGAGAAGCCCGCCATGAAGAAGATCGAAGCGATCATCAAGCCGTTCAAGCTCGACGATGCGAAGGAGGCCCTGGGCCAGGTCGGCGTGCTGGGCATGTCGGTGAGCGAGGTCCGGGGATTCGGCCGGCAGAAGGGGCACAGCGAGCTCTACCGCGGAGCGGAGTACGTGGTGGACTTCCTGCCCAAGATCAAGCTGGAAGTGGTGGTACCCGACGAGCTCGTCGAGAAGGTCACCGTCGCCCTGAGCGACGCGGCCCGGACGGGAAAGATCGGCGACGGGAAGATCTTCGTGACGACCGTCGAGAATGCGATCCGCATTCGAACCGGTGAGAGCGGAGACACCGCGCTGAGCTGAACCGGGACCCGAGTTCCCGGGTGTGAGAAGAGAGCGCCCGGATCCCTCGCGGGATCCGGGCGCTCTCGCGTTGGCGCCGCGCAAGGTGCTCGAGCGGGGTGGGCGCGCGACCCGCCGCGGTCGGGGCCAGCCGACCGACTCACGAGTCGGCCGACGCGCCCCGAGGCGAAGTCGAGCGGAGGCGGGCCCCTGCCGGGTTAGGGCGCGCCCGAGGTGGGCCGCGGCGTCTCGCTCGCGGCGAGCGAGCGGCTCGCGCCCTCGACGACGTCGTGACGACTGCACCAGACCAGGCCGCCGTCCTGGTAGATCCTCTCCACCAGCCGGTCGGTCAGCGCGCGCGGGCCGAGGAAGCGCAGTCGCAGGCCCTCGGGCTCGATCATCGAGCTCTCGACGTCGGCGTCCTCGAGCACCCAGTCGAAGGCGCGCGTCAGGCGACCCATGTTCTCGAAGTGCAGGACGTAGACGCGCATCGGGGAGCTCCTCCGCAGGAGCGGCGAAGCAAGAGACGGGCCAACGGCGAGAGGGTGCCTAGTCCCGGATCTCCGGGTTCACCCGCGTGGCCAGCCGATAGAGCGCCCAGCCGAGCCACTTGCGTGCGGGAGCCGTGCCGGGCCCGGACAGCGCCTGGCGCGCCGCGCTCCACTCGGATCCGACCGAGTCTCGCAGCTCCGTCCACCGCTCGAGCCACTCGTCCCAGCGGGCGTAGAGCGCGTCCGCTGGGCCTGCCGCGGCGGCCCCGCGTCCATCCTCGTTCGGCTCGGTACACGTCTGCACGGGTCACCCCTCTGCTCTCGGTGCACGCTGCAGGCGACGTCCGCCGTCCCGCGCTGGCACCGTTCTCCTCGGGGCATCGGTCGTTCGGTCGACCGACGTGAGATCGAACGCGCGAAAGATAGCGGACCCCGACGGCAATGCCGCCGGGGTCCGCCGGATCGGAACCGAATCGTCGCCGGAGCGTGACCGAGGTCACATGGGCCTCGACCCCCGGCTCAGACCTCGAAGTACAGCTCGAACTCGTGCGGGTGCGGACGGATGCGCACCGCGTTGGTCTCGTTCTCGCGCTTGTACTCGCACCAGGTCGAGATCGCGTCGGCGGTGAACACGTCGCCCTTCAGCAGGAACTCGTGATCCGACTCGAGCTCCGAAAGGGCCTCGTCGAGGCTGCCCGGCATCGTCGGGATGCCCGCCAGCTCCTCGGGCTTCAGGGCGTAGATGTTCTTGTCGAGCGGCGCACCCGGATCGATCTTGTTCTCGATCCCGTCGATGCCGGCCATCAGCATCGCGGCGAAGCTCAGGTAGGGATTGCAGGACGGGTCCGGATACCGGACCTCGACGCGCTTCGCCTTCGGGCTCGACGAGTACATGGGGATCCGGCACGAAGCCGAGCGGTTGCGGGACGACAGGGCGAGGTTCACCGGTGCCTCGAACCCCGGCACCAGGCGCTTGTAGGAGTTCGTGGTCGGGTTGGTGAACGCCGCGATCGCCCGCGAGTGCTTCAGGACACCGCCGATGTAGTGCAGGCCGAGCTCCGAGAGACCCGCGTAGCCGTCGCCGGCGAACAGCGGCTTGCCACCCTTCCAGATCGACTGGTGGACGTGCATGCCCGAGCCGTTGTCGTTGAACAGCGGCTTCGGCATGAAGGTGGCCGTCATCCCGTGCTTTCGGGCGACGTTCTTCACCACGTACTTGTACTTCAGCAGCTGATCGGCCATCTGCACCATCGTGGTGAAGCGCATGTCGATCTCGCACTGTCCCGCCGTCGCCACTTCGTGGTGGTGTGCCTCGACGGGCATCCCCAGCTTCTCCATCGTCAGCACCATCTCGGTGCGGATGTTCTGGAGGCTGTCCAGCGGCGGCACCGGGAAGTAGCCCTCCTTGTGCCGGGGCTTGTACGCCAGGTTGCGACCGCCTTCCTCGCGCCCCGAGTTCCACGCGGCCTCGGCCGAATCGATGCTGTAGAAGCCGTGGTCGGGGCCCGTGCTGAAGCGCGCGTCGTTGAACAGGAAGAACTCCGCCTCCGGGCCGAAGTAGGCGGTGTCGCCGAAGCCGGTCGACGCCAGGTACTTCTCCGCCTTGCGGGAGATCCAGCGCGGATCGCGCGAGTAGGGCTGGCGCGTGATCGGATCGACGATGTTGCAGATCAGGACGAGCGTCGGGTGGTCGAAGAAGGGGTCGATGAACGCCGTCTCGGGGTCAGGGACCATCAACATGTCGCTCTCGTTGATGGCCTGCCAGCCGCGGATCGAGGATCCGTCGAAGCCCATCCCGTCCTCGAAGACGTCTTCAGTGATCTCGCCGATCGGGTAGGAGCAGTGCTGCCATTGTCCCGGCCAGTCGGTGAAGCGCAGATCGACGATCGAGACGTTGTTCTTCTTGGCGTACTCGAGAACCTCTTTGGCGTTCATCCAGGAATTTCCTCGCGATCTTTGTATTGGGGGTTCAGCGCCCTCCCGGGCGCATGCCGGGGGACGGCGTCATGGAGAGCGTACTCGGGGGTGCGGGTGCGGACTACACGGCACCCGCGCCGCGCTCGCCGGTGCGGATGCGGATCGCCTCCTCGACCGGCAGCACGAAGATCTTCCCGTCGCCGATCCGGCCCGTGTTGGCGGCCTCGGAGATCGCGGCGACGGCCTTGTCGGCCAGCTCGTCGCTCACGACGAGCTCGATCTTGATCTTGGGCAGGAAGTCGACCACGTACTCGGCGCCGCGATAGAGCTCCGTATGGCCCTTCTGGCGCCCGAAACCCTTCACCTCGGTCACGGTCATTCCCTGGACGCCCACTCCCTGTAGGGCTTCCTTGACCTCGTCGAGCTTGAAGGGCTTGACGATCGCTTCGATCTTCTTCATGGGGCCGGTTCTCCTCCGCTCCCGCGCCGTTTGTCAGCCCGGAGCACATCCCGGCGGACTCATCCGGTCCCCCGGGGCAGCTCCGCGGCACGGTAAGGTACCCCACCGGCCCGTCGGCATGGGAAAAATCCGGTCGGGAGGGCACGGCGGCTGCCTGTTCCGAAGCAAGCTGCGTGCCGTGGAGATGTGCGCCGAAGGGCCCCGGCGGGCCCGAATCGGCGGGCTGTGCCCGCTTCCTGCTCAGGAGCCGGGCAGGACCTTGCCTTCGGAACAGGCAATGGGCTCCCCCTCGGACCCGGTCGGCCAGAGCGCCCGCTCGTCGAGGAAGGCGAGCGTCCGCCGGCACTCGAGGGCGCCACCGCGCCGGCGCAGGTCGGCGAGCCGGCGCAGATCCCCGGCGGTGTCCAGGTCGAAGCGGGGCTCGCAGCGGCAGATGGCCAGGCCGTGCGCGGCGGCGCGGGCCAGCGTGTCCTCGAGGACGCGGCTCGTGCTCATCGGATGGTCGAACAGCCCCGGTACCGGGCGCCGGAGAGCGATCCACGTGTAGCCACCGTCGAGGTCGGGACCGACCGCCAGGTCCGCATGGGCGAGGGCCGCGAGTCCCTCGACGAGCTCTTCGCGCGGCAGGGCCGGGCTGTCGCTCCCGCGCAGCAGGATCCGCCGGTAGCCGGCCGCAGCCGCGCTGGTGACGGCGTGGGCCATCCGCTCACCCAGGTCGCGGCCGTGCTGGGCGCGGACCGAGAAGCCGGGGGGGCAGCGGAGAGACATCTCGGCCGCGGCGTCGGCCGGGAAGACCTGGAGCCAGAGGTCGGCCTGCGCGGTCGCTGCCGCCGCCGCGGTGGTGGCGAGCACGTCTTCGAGCATCGCCGCGTAGAGCGCCGCCGCCTGGTCCAGGCGCAGCGGCGGACACATCCGGGTCTTCACGGCGCCGGGCACGGGCCGCTTCGCGAACACCACCAGCACGCCGTGAGGCATCACGGCCGGCCGGACACGAAGGGCAGCGCGGCGACCTGCGCCCGCGCCGCGCCGATCGTCACCGGGGTGCCGGGCGCGGCGTGGGCACGGCGCACGAAGCCGAGACCGATCTCGCCGGCGAGCTGCGAATAGCAGGTGCTGGTCAGCTCACCGACGTCCGTCCCATCCACCCGCACGGGGGTGCCCACGGGCGCTCGCGCCTCCGCCCCGGCGGCGGTCTCGAAGCGGAAGCCGACCAGCCGGTGCGCCGCGCTCCCGCGCGACTCCATGCGCGCGACGATCTCCTGACCGGTGTAGCAGCCCTTGCGCAGATCCACGGCGCGCCCGATCAGCCCGGCCTCGGCGGGCAGCACGTCCTCCCCGAGCTCGCTGCCGAGCCGGGGAGTGCCCGCCTCGACGCGGAGCACTTCGAGCACCGAGGCGTCGCCGATCTCCAGCCCGTCGCTGCCGACGCACCGGGCGATCGCCTCGCTCACCGCCTCGGCGGCCGCAGCGGGGACGCTGAGCTGGTAGGCCCGCTCTCCGCTCTCGCCCCAGGCCGCGACCACCACCTCCACGCCCGCGAGCGGAACCGGCGCCCCGCAGTCGGGCGCGATCGCGATCGGTGCGCCGACCGCACGCTCGAGGATCTCCCGGGCTCGCGGGCCCTCGATCGCGAAGCGTCGCCACGCGGCGCTCTCGTCCGAGAGGACGACGTCGTCGGCGATGACGTAGCGCTCGAGCCGCGTCACCACGCTGCGGATCGCCTCGGCCGCGACGTCGAGCCACAGCTCCTCCGGACGACACAGCACGTGCAGGTCGGCGACGATGCGGCCCTGGGGAGTGAGCAGCAGCGCATAACATCCCGATCGGGTCGGGGTCGGCGCGAGACCCGTCACGTCGTTGGAGAGCATGCCGTGGGTCCAGCGCACGCGGTCGGCGCCGCGCACGCACACGAGACCGCGATCGGGGCGCGCGAACCAGCCGGCGCCACGCCGCACGCGTGCGGCGCGCTCGGCGGTCTCGGTCATCCCGGCTCCTCGGCGGTCCGGGTCGCCGCGGGAACCGAGATCGGGCCGTATAGCTGCTCTACGCGGGCGAGCTGATCCTTGCGCCACTCGTCGTAGCGCTGCGCGGCGACGTCGTAGTCGTGCTCGTTGTCGATGTCGACGGCGCAGCCGCCGCCCTCGGTGATGACGAAGCAGAAGTCTCCACCCAGCAGCATCGAGATCCCGCGCTCGACCCGGGTGATCGGGATCCAGCGGCGCACGCGGTCTGCGAGTCGCCTGAGGCCCCGACGGTCGAGCATGCCGGCGAGGTGCATGAGTCCGTAGTAGCCCACGACGGCGAAGCCGCCGCGCTCGCTGCGCAGCAGCCGCCAGGCGAGGCCGAGGATCGCCCAGAACTCCCGCTGGTGGCGGTGCTCGTACATCTCCTCAACGTAGTAGCGGTTCTTGACCCGCCCCGGCCGGATCAGGTGCAGGTTACTCTGGCGGAAGCGCCCCTCCCGCAGGTTGAAGTAGGCCATATGGATGCCGCCCTTCCCCGGCGCTTCGGGGTAGAAGGCCTTCATCGACTCCTCGGTGACCAGCCCGACGGCGTAGTCGACCCCCGTCTCCAGCGAGCGGCGGATGAACTCCGAGATCTCCTGGGGGGTCGCGAAGGGAAGATCGGTCGAGAGGAACAGGGCCGCGCCGTCCTCGTAGGTGGGGTCCCGGCCCTCGGGCGGCGCCCCGGGCAGCGCACGCCGGTAGGTCTCCCAGCCGTTCTCGTAGAGGTTGCGGAACTGCGGCACCACGTGCAGCGGCTTGCGCAGCGCGCCGCGCGACGCGAGATCGCCGAGTGCCGCCTCCAACCGAGGCGCGTTGCCCACGACCCAGACCTCGGAGACCTCGGCGACCGTCTGGAGTGTGGTCACGACGTGAGCCACGAGCGGGCGACCCGCCACCACCAGATAGGCCTTGCTCTCGCCGTAGATCGCGCGGGACGCCTTCCGGTCCCCCGCCGTGACGATCGCGGGAACGGGCATGCGAAGATCTGTGCTCTCCCGGACCCAATGTACTTCGACGTCTTCAAGAGCGACACCCCGACGCCGATCGCTCTGCCCTATCTTTCGCGCACGGGCGAGAGGACCGCGACTGGTGCGAACCTGTGTACTGATCCCGGGAGATGGAATCGGCCCGGAGGTGTGCGAAGCGGTCGTCCGCGTGGTCGAGGCCGCGGGAGCGGACATCGCCTGGGAGCGGCGGCTGGCGGGCGTCGCGGCGCTGGAGGCCGGCGAGTCCGAGGTGCTCCCGCAAGCGACGCGGGAGGCGGTCCGCCGCCACCGCGTGGCGCTGAAGGGTCCCTGCACCACGCCGATCGGAGGGGGCTTCTCCTCGGTGAACGTCGCCCTGCGCCGGGAGCTCGAGCTCTACGCCGCCGTGCGCCCCGTGCGCAATCTGCCGGGCGTGGAGACGCGCTTCGAAGGGGTCGACCTGGTGATCATCCGCGAGAACACCGAGGGGCTCTACTCGGGCATCGAGAACGTCATCACCGACGGGGTGGTCACCTCGCTCAAGGTCGCCACCGAACGCGCCTGCAAGCGGATCGCCCGCTTCGCGCTCGACTACGCGCGGGCCCGGGGCCGCAAGCGGGTCACGGCCTTCCACAAGGCCAACATCATGAAGCTCTCCGACGGCCTCTTTCTCGCCTGTGCCCGCGAGGTGTTCGCCGGCACCGAGATCGCCTACGAGGAGCGGATCATCGACGCGGGCTGCATGAAGCTCGTGCAGGATCCCTCGGTCTTCGACGTGCTGCTGTGCGAGAACCTGTACGGCGACGTCGTCTCGGACCTGTGCGCCGGGCTCGTCGGCGGGCTCGGCGTCACCCCGGGCGCGAACATCGGCGACGCCGCCGCGGTGTTCGAGGCGGTGCACGGCTCGGCCCCGGACATCGCCGGCCTGGATCGCGCGAACCCGCTGGCACTCCTGATGAGCGCGGTGATGCTGCTCAACCACCTGGCGGAGAGCGAGGGCGAGCAGCGCTACCGCGAGGTGGGCAACCGCATCCGGGCGGCGTACGACGGGGCACTGCGGGACGGCGAGAAGACCAGCGACGTCGGCGGGAAGCTGGGCACCCGCGCCTTCGCCGACGCCGTGATCGCGCGCCTGTGATCCCGCGTTCGTCCCCGCGTGCCGCCGAGGCCGCCGATCGCGGTGGAGCCGAGCGACGACTCGCGCGGCCGCAGCGTCGTGAACGGGGTGGTGTCCGCCTCCCGGCGGCAGTCCGCGATCGCCTCGGCATCGAGCGGTCGTTCGGGCTCGGCGAGGAAGTCCTCGATCAGCGGGTCGAGGCAGTCCCACCACCACGCCTCGGTGCTGTGTCCGGTCGCGGGCAGCTCGATCAGGGTGCTGGCGGCGAAGCCCGCAGCGGCCTGCTCCACGCTGGGCAGCGGGATCACCGGGTCGAGACGCCCGGCGAGCAGAAGGGTCGGCGCCTCGATCCGGACGGCGCGCGCGGCACCTGCATCGCTCGCTCCCACCTGCCAGGCGCGACACACCTCGGTCGTCACGCGCTCGATGCCGACGAAGCCGCGCGCCCAGGGGTGCTCCCTCGCCTCGCGTTCGACGCGCGCGAGGTCTCCGTAGGGAACCGACTCGCGGCAGGGAATCGCGTCGAGCATGGCGTCGGCGAAGCGCGCGTCGAGCTGCGACCACACGTAGTCGCGCGTGAACTGGATCAGCCAATCCTGACTGCCGCGGTCGGTCGCGGTGATCAGGAGCGGAATCTGGTGAGCCAGGTCGGTGTCGTACATCGCCTGGAAGAGCAGGTCCAGGAAGCGCGGCGCAGTGAGGACCACGGGGATCGGCTCCAGCGTGTCGGGATGGGAGACGGTGACCGTGAGCGGCTGCGCGCCGAGGCGCTTCAGCACCCGGGTGAGCGCGGCGCGCAGATCCGGGAAATCCCGCCGACAGGCCTCGTCGGCGGCGCAGCGGATGAACAGGGCGTCGAGCACGTCCTCGAACCAGGACGGCGACACGATGTCGGCGCCCGGCACGCTGGGCGAGTCGAGGACGAGCGCCCGCACCGAGCTCGGATGGGCGCGGGCGTACACCTGCGCGATCTCGCCGCCGTAGGAGGTGCCGTAGACGTTCCAGCGCTCGAAGCCCAGCGCGCGGCGCAGGGCCTCGATGTCCTCCGCGACGGCGGCGGCGCCGTAGGCGTCCGGGGAGATGCCGCGTGCGATCAGTCCCGCGCGGCAGCGCCGCGCCGCGTCGGACCACAGCTCCGCCTCCTGCTCCACCGACCAGACCGCCGCGAGCCAGCGCAGTGTCGCCTCGCGGATCTCGTCGCAGCGGAACGCCGGCTGCGCGAGACCGGCGCCGCGCTGGTCGATGACCACCAGATCGCCGCCCGAGCCCGCAGCGATCTCCTCCAGACCGGCGAGGGTGGAGGCCGCGTCGTCCGGCTCCAGACCGACCGAGCCCCCCGGCCCGCCGCCGCCGGGCACCAGGGTGGCCCAGCCCGCCCGCGATCCCGTGCGCAGGATGACCACGGGCAGGCGCACCTCGGCTCCGCGCGCACCGTCCCAGTGCTCGGGGACGCGCAGCACGGCGCACTCGACGCCGAGCTTCGGGTCCTCGGGCTCGTACTCGAACCAGCAGGGACGCATCTCGAGACGGTGGTCGGGATCGGGCGGGCCCGCCGCACGCGGGGCGGAGCCGCGCCCGGGGCAGCCCGAGGCGAAGCCGCTGAGCAGGCACACGGACAGGCAGATGACGGCCCGGGTGGACACGCCTGCCTAACCAGGCGGCTCGCCGATGATCGTGACGCGCTCCATCACGCGCGGCTGGGGATCGTAGTCGGAAGAGGCGTAGTGCTGGACCGCACAGTTGTCCCAGAAGGCGACGCTGTTCTTCTGCCAGGCGAAGCGACACTGGTACTCGGGGACGTCGGCCTGGCGGTAGAGCTGATCGAGCAGCGCTTTGCTCTCCTCTTCGGACATGCCCTCGACGTGGCTGGTGAAGATGGCATTGACGAAGAGACAGGAGCGGCCGGTGACGGGATGCGTGCGCACGACCGGGTGGCGCGCCGGAGGGAACTTCGCCTGCTGTTCGGCGAGCTGCCCGGGCGACATCATCTGGCCGAAGCTGTGGGTGAAGTCGTGCACGGCCACGGCTCCGTCGACGCGCCGCTTCACCTCCTGGGGGAGGCCCTCGTAGGCGGCCGTCATGTCCGCGAACAGCGTGTCGCCCCCGACCCGGGGCGAGTCGACGGAGCGCAGCACCGATCCCAACGACGGCCGCAGGCGCCAGGTGACGTCGTGATGCCAGACGTTCTCGACGCCGACCACCCGTTCGTCCTTGGCGAACTGCACGATCTGTCCGTAGCCCTCCTTCGCCTTCAGGAAGGGGTGCTCCTCGAGCTCGCCGAAACGGGCCGCGAAGGCGAGGTGCTCCTCGGTGCTGATGTCCTGGTCGCGGAAGAAGATCACCTTGTACTCGTAGAAGGCACGCTCGACCTCCGCGAAGGTGGCGTCGTCGAGCCGTCCGAGATGGACACCCCGGATCTCGGCACCGAGCGTCGTGCCCACCGGCTCGACGTCGATCCGCTCGAAGCGCAATGCGGCGAGCCGCTCCCGCTCGGCGCGCACCCAGGGACGGGGACCGAAGTGGCGGATCGGCACGCTGACCTCCTGTGTGACGAGCGGCGGGCGGGAGATCCGGAGTCGGAGGGCGCGTCACCCGCCCTCGATCGATGCGCGGTCATTCTACCAGTGCGGACGGGAGCTGGGCGCCGTGTATTCTGGCGCGGTGATCCACCGAGGGCTCCGCCCGGCCGTGCGCCGCAGCGCGCCGCTTGCGCTCGTTCGGATCCTCCTCGCCCTCGCCGCGGTCGCCGCCGAGCCCGCCCACGCCGGGGCGGCACCTTCGCGATCGCGGTGCTTCCCGACACCCAGAACGAGATCGACGACCGGCACCAGAAGAGCGCGGGGTTCCCCTTCGACCCCGGCGCGCACTTCCTCGCCCAGATGGAGTGGATCGCGGGGCGTTCCGCCTCGCGCGGCGGGGACGTGGCGTTCGTCGCGGCGGTCGGTGATGTCTGGCAGCACCAGACCCTCGCGATCGATCCGGCCCATGCGGCGCGCGGCTTCTCCGCGATCGCGAATCCCTGGTTCGCCAGCGAGCTCGAGGTCTCTCCGAAGACACGCTCCGCCGAGCTCCCCCTGGCGCGCCGAGGCTACGAGCGGCTGGCGGCCGCGGACCGCCCCTTCGGCGTCGCCCCGGGCAACCACGACTACGACGCGATGTGGAGCGACGCGCGCTGGCCGCCGACGGCCGACGCGAGCCGGATCGATATGACGCCCAAGACGCTCGGGATGCTCCACATCGGCCGTCTCGACAACTTCCGCGGCGTCTTCGGCGCCGAGAGCGCGTTCTTCGCGGACAAGCCCTGGTACGTCGCCAGCTACGCCGGCGGAACCAGCAGCGCCCAGCGCTTCGTCGCGGGAGGCTATTCGTTCCTGCACCTGACCCTCGAGATGGCGCCTTCGGACGAGGTCCTGGTCTGGGCATCGCAGGTGATGGACGCCAACCCGGGTGTTCCGACGATCCTCACTACGCACGACTACCTCGACGCCCGGGGAGAGCGGCGCGCGAATCCGATCGTCGACCTGGCCGCGGCGGATCCGGAGGACAACGGCGCCGAGGACGTGTGGCGCGAGCTGATCCGCGGCCGCGACCAGATCTTCCTGGTGCTGTGCGGCCACCACCACGGCACCGCGCCCCGGGTGGACGAGAACGCCAGTGGCCATCGCGTCGTGCAGATGCTCGCCGACTACCGGGATCGCGGGCAGGCCTCGCGCGACGCGGGCGCGCCGCTCGTGCGCGGAGACCCGACACCGATTGGCGACGGCTGGCTGCGGCTGCTGGAGTTCGACACCTCACCCGAGGTTCCCGTGCTGCGGGTGCGAACCTATCCCCCCACTACCGCGCCTTTGCCGACGAGCTCGCCGACTACGCCGCCGGGTACGAGGCGCACGAGGCGCCGCAGCTGGACGACGCCGCCTTCGTGGCGCTCGACCACTTCGAGGTCCCCCTGCCCGACTTCCGCGCCCCTTCGGACCGCCCCGCTG
>Ga0315553_10003116_pt1 | contig 13050 bp, 8 predicted proteins | sample SalMarSW160140MG_FD_203099 | JGI IMG/M metagenome (GOLD analysis project Ga0315553, IMG submission 203099) | Salt marsh sediment microbial communities from the Plum Island Ecosystem LTER, Massachusetts, United States - Salt Marsh Sediment SW1601-40 ... | reverse complement strand
TATCGGTTGACAGAAGCGGCAAAGTCAGTATGCGTCCCAGGGTTATCGCATTTGGCGCTCCCAGCCCTTGTCCTGTCCGGTCAAGGACAGGGTCCTCGTCCCCGAGGACGGCCTTCACGAAATCAGGCTACAACAGCAGATTCTCATCGCGCAGGGCGCCCCGAGGACGGGGCTCAGAGCTGTGGTTAGCCAAATGCAATCGCCCTAGTATGCACCCATCTCGCGTAGTCGGGCGTCGTCTATTCCAAAGTGGTGCGCGATCTCGTGGGAAACCATCACAAGTCGAAAACAGTATTCTGGATGCATACTTGGTGCGAGAGATTGCCTCCTTGCTGCGACGACGGGAGCAATCCCCCGTCAGTAGGCCCCAATCTCTCGTAATCGGTCATCACTTAGTCCAAAATGATGTCCAAGTTCATGACGGAGGACCCTTTGGATAGTGCTGCGTACTTCTTCCAGCGTCCGGCAACGCATCTCGATGGGGCGCTGGTATATGCTGATCTTGTCGGGTAGGACCAACCCATAGTTGCGGGTGCGCTTGGTCTGCGGCACGCCGTGGTAGAACCCCAGCAGCGAAGCCGGGTGGCGCACACCAGCCAACCGCAACGTTTCGCGATCTGGCCACTCCTCGACGGTCACTTCTACGTTGTCCAGTTTGCCTTGGAACTCTTGGGGCAGTTCGTCGAGAGCCTGAGCTACCAGATGTTCAAAGGTTTGCCGATTCATACAAGTATATTATAGCATCGAATAGATGATTTGACACGACACAACACGGAAAAGATAGGACTATCGCATTTAGCGCTCCCAGCCCTTGTCCTGTCCGGTCAAGGACAGGGTCCTCGTCCCCGAGGATGGCCTTCACGAAATCGGGCTTCAACAACGGGCTCTCATCGCGCACGGCGCCCCGAGGACGGGGCTCAGAGCTGTGGTCAGCCAAATGCGATAGCCCTAGTCCAGATTGACAATGCGTGAACCGCGATTAGAATGGGGCCAATATGAATAACCTTGTTCCGACTCGCGGAGGACAGGCGGCAACCCATTCTCGTAGGGTGCTGCCTTTGCTTACCCTGGTGATCTGTTGCATACTGATGGGATGTCGGGGGCGTTCTTTGCTTCCGGATAGCCCAACTGTATCGCCGCCAACACCGGCAACAGCGCCAACGCCGGCGATGACCCCAACGTCGGTCAGTGTCTATCTACCCGGCATTGCCGGCGGGGGAGAGTCCATACTTCCTACGCCAACGCCGCCTGCCTCTCCCGTTGCGACCGAACCCCAGCCTTCCGGTCCGACGCCTCTGCCGCCGCCGGTCCCCAAGCCTGGATATGGGGTGCAGATACATCTGTTCGCCGGTGACACAGCCGAGACGCTGCATTGGGCGCGGGGGTTGGGTGTAGGGTGGGTCAAGCAGCAGGTGATGTGGCACACGATCGAGCATGGGCCGAACGATTTTGAGTGGGAACAATTGGACCGCGCGGTGGGGGCGTGTGATGCCTTTGGCTTCAAGTTGTTACTCAGCGTGATCCGCGCGCCTGACTGGATCCGGGCGGTCGAGCTCGAGAGCGGCCCGCCGGCCGATTACGCCGAGTTTGGCCGCTTTATGGGTCAGGTGGCGACGCGTTACCGGGGTAGAGTTGCAGCGTACGAGCTGTGGAACGAGCCCAATCTGGCCCGTGAGTGGCGCGGGGATACGCTGGATGCGGCCCGCTTTGTGGCGTTGGTCGCCGAGGGAGCCACGGCCGTGCGGGCTGCTGACCCTGACGCGTTGGTCATCAGCGGTGCTCCGGCCGTCACCGGAATCAATGACGGCGTCGAGGCGATTGATGACCGCGTTTTTTTGAGGGGTATGTATGAAGCAGGGGTTGCGCGGTGGGTGGATGGAATCGGCGCACATCCCTACGGTTTCGCTAACCCGCCGGGGGAAAGCTGGCAAGATGCGGAGCACGTCGCCTCAAGTCACAATGAGCATCCCAGCTTCTTTTTCCAAGACACGCTGGAGGACTACCGCGCCATTATGCTCGCGTACGGCGATACGGGCCGCCAACTCTGGATCACAGAGTTTGGCTGGCCGTCGGTCGAAGGGATGGGGACGATGGACACGGCAGGTTGGGAGTACGCCCGGCAGGTTAGTGAAAGCCAACAGGCGCAATACATCGTGCGCGCCTATCAGATGGGAGACGAGCGGCCCTGGGTGGGGCCGATGTTCCTGTGGAATCTCAACCTGGCCACAATCTGGGGCCCGGGAGATCCGGTCTCGGCTTACAGTCTCCTGCGACCGAACCGCTCCTATCGTCCATCTTACCTGGCCTTGCGGTTTGCGCAGCCATTGGAGCAGTGATTACCCCTCCGGAGTCAGCGTTGGATCGGGTGGCGCATAGTCCTCTTCTGCCTGGGGAGGCAATGGGGAAAGCGGAAGGCCATAGTAGGCCTCTATCACCTGCCGGACCAGGGGCGCGGCCACCGTCGAGCCCTCACCGGCGTTTTCTAGAACGGCAGCTATGGCAATCTCGGGTCTGTCAGCGGGGACGTAGGCGGCAAACCAAGAGTGTGGTTGGGCGTCAGCTCTGCCCGCTTCAGCGGTGCCCGTCTTGCCTGCGACGAGGATGTTCAGCCCGGCGAAACGATGGGTGGCGGTACCAATGGGGTGGGTCGTCACTCCCAGCAGCCCTTCCTGAATGACAGCTAGGTTCTCTGGGCTGAGCGGGAGTGTGCCAACGGCCTGGGGCTGGGTCACCTGCTCGGGCAGTGTGTCTCCTCCTGCGCCGATGCGGTCGATGACGTAGGGACTGTAGAGGGTACCCCCGTTGGCAATGGCCGCCATCATACGGGCAATCTGCAGCGGCGTGACGAGCAGGTGGCCTTGGCCAATGGATAGGTTGACTGTGTCGCCGACCCACCAATTCTCGTTTAGGGCGTTGGCCTTCCACCCAGGGTCAGGCACCAATCCACTCTCTTCGGGTATGCCGATCAATCCCGTTGGCTCACCGAATCCCAAGCCCCGCCCCATTTCAGGCAACAAGTCCTGGCCTGCTCCGTCAAGGATCTGACCCACGGAGTAGAACACGACGTTACAAGAACCTATCAGGCCCTCCTTGAGGCTGATGTTGCCGTGTCCTTCTGTCTTCCAGCACTCCTTTCTTGCGGCTGGTCCCAGTCCTTCCCAGTAACCCGGACAGTAGAAGAACGTCTGGTCTGGATCCATCCCGCCCTTTTCAAGGGCTGTTGCGAGGGTGACGATCTTGAAGACTGAACCTGCCGGATAAGTGCCCTGGGTTACCCGGTTGAAGAGCGGTCGTCGGGGGTCAGCCAGGATTTGGGAACGTCCTACTGCCCCGGCTGGTCCGATAAAGGCGTTGGCGTCGAATCCAGGTCCGCTGGCCAGCGCCCGTATCGCGCCGGTGTGCACATCGAGCACTATGACGGCCCCTCTGCGCGAGCCTAGGATCTGCTGTACCTGTTGCTGGAAGCCACGATCAAAAGTTGTGTAGATGGGACGGCTGGGTACGGGTGGGCGTTCTGCTACCGTGGCGACCTCTTCGCCCGTCGAGGTGACGATGCTCAGTACACCCCCGTGCCGCCCAGCCAGAGTATCCTCTCCCCAGGCCTCCAGGCCGGCGATGCCCACCCACTCGTCGCCCCGGTAGCCTCGATCCCGATATGCCTCCAACTGCTCGGCTGGCACAGGAGAGACCCATCCAGTCACGTGGGGAGCTGCGCTGCCGGCGTCGGAGCGGGGATAGGTCCGCCCTTGCTTTTCGTCTCGGTATATGCCAGGGACTGACGATAGCAGGTCGTTGTATTCCACGCTGACCTCGCCAGGGATATCGGCGACGGGGATCTTCCATTCGGCAGGTGCAGCCACGTATCGGCCCCGAATCTCGTCTGCCGTGAGATCTGTGATCAATACCAGCGTTTCCAGGAGCAGGTCTTCGTCCTCGATTTCTCCTGGGATGACGCCAAGCGTGACGATCGTGCCCATTGTCGCCAGGCCCAGTCCGGCCTGGTCATAGATGTTGGCGCGGGCCGGGACGATGTATTCCATCCAAAAGTAGTGTTCGCCTGCCAACAAGGGCCAGATGAGCCCTGCGTCCCAGTCCACCAACCAATCCTGTCCGTGCAGGCTGAGCGGCATGATCAGATCGGCGGTCAAGGTGCCTACCAGCGCTGTGTCATAGTCCAACTGGAAGGAAACATAGGCCTGATTGCCCTCTTGGAGTGCCGACTGGAGGCGTGTGGTCACGGTGAGCACGGTAGCTGTTGTGAGCGCTCGTTGATATCGGTCGACAAAGCCATCCATATCAAGGTTAACTCGACTAGGGGGAGATAGGAGGGCGTACATCAGCGTATAGTCGTCCGCTTGCCAAGCATTCAGGAAGGCAGCGGCTGTTGTTTCAGGGGACGGCGGTGGTAGGGTGGGGGTGGGAGGAGCAGATGTGGGGGGCTGGACCGTCGGTATAGACGGTCCTTCGAGAGGCTTGTCGATGGGTATGTCCCTGCAGTTGGTCAGCAGCAGGATCACCACCAGGGAACACACCGTAAAGCGGATTGCAGGTCTGTGTTTTGTCATTGGCTATTCAGGATTTGTGCGTGCACTGGACAGAGGTGGGCGTTATGGGTTTGGCACGCAGTTGGAACGTCACGTAGTGGATGGACACCCAGATTCCTCAGACAGCGAGTCACGTGGCAAAGCGGGAGGCCCATAACATTCGCATAGCAACCCTGTAGCCGGGCAACAGGGCGGAATGCAGCGTTCTGAATGGCATAGGCGCCGGCTTTGTCCAGCGGATCACCAGAGGCTACGTAGGCCGAAATCTCGGCGTCGGAGTAGGAACGCATCGTGACCCGAGTCTCTGCCACAGCGGTCAAGACACGGTCGCTGCCGGGTTGGGACAGGGTTATTCCACTGTACACGGTGTGGAATGGCCCTTCACGCAGTCGGCACAGCATCTCCGTTGCCTCCTCTGCGTCGCGGGGTTTTCCCAGTATGTGGTCACCGAGGGCCACGACAGTATCACAGGCGAGGATGATCCTATTGTCATTGATGGTCTGATGCCTGTTCTTATGGGCTTGATCTACGGAGGCGGCGTGAGCCTTGGCTTGACTCAGTCGAATGGCTAGTTCGACGGCTCTTTCGTTCTCCTCGGGCTCCTCTGGCACGTTGGGAGTCGTGACGTCGAACGGTAGACCAAGCAACTCGAGCAACTCGCGGCGGCGCGGGGAAAGAGATGCAAGTAGTAGCTGGTATTTGTTCATCATCTGGCCTGCGATCGTGATAGGCTATTGTAGCATACGTAGCGCAGTTGTAAAGAGCCAGTATGTATGTTATCATCTTGTCTCCAGACGATCACGATGAGTACGAGATGTCGTGCAACAGACTGGTTAGGATAGGGTAACCATGCCTTTGCGGAGCGTCCGATCCCACCATCCAGACCCTCAGCGCCAGCGTCTCTACAGGCGGGCCATCGCCATAGCCATAAGCGGTAACGTCCTGCTGGCCGTGGCGAAGGGTATGGCGGCGTGGTTCGTAGATAGCAGTGCGATCCTGTCGGACGCTGCGAATTCGTTCTCAGACACCCTGTACAGCTTGATGATGGCGGTGGGATTATACTTGTCGCAGCGCCCAGCCGACGAGAGCCATCCGCAGGGACACGGCCGCTTCGAGCCGTTGGTCGGTGTGTTCATTGCCGTGGCGATGGGAGCTGCCGGGGTTGGGGCGCTGCGCGCGGCGGGATTGCGCATGATCACGGGAACGATGGCCGTTATGCCCGGTTGGCCGATGGGTGTGCTTGCTGGATGCGCCCTTGTCAAAGTGCTCATGTATCTCCTGGTCGGGCGTATCGGGCGCTTGGCACATAGCCCGGCTATCCTGGCCTCGGCTCGGGACAACCTGGCCGACGTATTGACCTCTACTGCGGCTCTGGCCGGTATCTGGGGCTCGCGGGTCGTTCATCCATTGTTCGACCCAGTCGCAGGAGTGGTGGTTGCACTGTGGATATTCCGCGCCGCGTGGGAGATACTCACTGAGAACCTTGGCTACCTGACTGGGCGCAGCGCGTCAGAGGATCTTGCCGCGCGAATCATTGTTGTGGCCTCGGCTGTGCCTGGTGTCCTGGCCGTGCACCAGGTGGTTGCCGACTATGTAGGACCCCAGGTACGGGTGGATATGCACATTGACGTGGATGGAGAGATCACGATCCGTGAGGCGCACAGCATAGCTGACCAGGTCCAGATGGAGGTTGAGGCGCTTCCAGCAGTTGATCTGGCCTTCGTGCACGTGGAGCCAATCGGAGTTTAGGGCCGTGGGTGCGATTGCTCCAGACGACGCAGTTCGGCGAGCAAGGACTGGGGGGTCAGGGCAGTCTTTTTCATCAGACCCTGCACTTGGGCAGCAAGGTTCTGCTGTTCCTCTCCACCAAGGATCTTGGCGGTGAGCACAACGACGGGCAGATCCATCGTCTGCGCATTGGCCCGCAGTTCTTGAAGTACCTCGGGCCCGCTGATGCCCGGGAGCATCAGATCAAGCAAGACGATGTCGGGTCGCCTGGTCTCCACAAGCGATAGCCCTTGCTCACCATCGCGCGCCCCGAGGATCTCGTAGGCTTGGGCCGGGATCATTGCTTCCAGGAGATGGAGCATCTCAGGGTCATCATCTATGACCAATACCCTGGTCCTGCGCGTCGCTGATCTGTAGGTGGTCAATCGGCTGAGCAGGATATGCAAGTCCTCCAGGCGCACCGGCTTGGCCAGGTACTCTGTCGCACCCAGGCTGAGCGCTCGCTTGTCATCCTCCAGAACGGATATGACCAAAACTGGGATGTCCTTGGTCTCATAGGTCGACTTGAGGTCGCGGAGGACGTCCCAACCGCTGCGCTCGGGGAGCATAAGGTCGAGGGTGATCAACGCGGGCTGCACCTCCCGAACGAGATCAACCACGCCATCTCCGCTATAGTGCTGGACGGCGTTGTATCCCTCCTGGCGCAGATACAGAGATAGGAGATGGCTGAACTGCTGGTCATCCTCGACTACCAATACCGTTTTCTTGGCCTCAGTCTCCGTAGCGTCGTCAGATGGTCCTAGCGCCGCTCCAGACGGACCGGCGACTGGAAGTAGGAATGAAAAGGTTGCCCCATGACCATATTCACTTTCCACCCAGATACGACTGCTATGTAGCTCGATCAATCTACTGCTGATGGTCAGCCCCAGGCCAGTGCCCTTCACACGGCCTGCTGACGAACCGCTGGCCTGACGAAACTCCTCAAAGATGATCCCCTGCTCCTCGGTCTTGATTCCGACACCTGTGTCGATCACGGAGAAGATCATTGTGGCTGGATCGACCAATGAACACGAGAGGGTGATGTGCCCGCCAGCGGGCGTGAACTTGTTGGCATTGCTGAGCAGGTTGAGCAACACTTGTTTGATTCGGAAGCGATCTGCGGTCAACGGTGGCAGGTCCTTGGCCAAGTCTGTTGTCAGCGTCTGTGACTTGCTGTCGATCATCGGTTTGACCGTCGTTTGGACCTCTGCCATCAGCTCTGGGACCGCAAAGCTCTGGAGTTCCAACACCATACGGCCTGCCTCGATCTTGGATAGGTCGAGGATGTCATTGATCAAGTCAAGCAGGTGTTCCCCACTGACGAGGATGTTGCGCACGCATTCCCTTTGGTCGGGGCTGATCTCGCCCACGTGACCCTTCAATAGCACCTCAGAAAAGCCGATGACAGAGTTGAGCGGTGTGCGAAGTTCGTGGCTTACGTTGGCTAGAAACTGATCCTTGAGTCGATCCAGTTCCTGGAGGCGGACGTTTGCGTCCTCCAGATCGGACGCTCGTTGCTGCAGTTCGATTCTGGCTTCCTCGACCTCAGTGAACAGGCGTGCCCGTTCCACCAGCAAGGCGATGTTACTGCCTAGTGTGCTCAGGAGTCGGATATCGTCATTCGTAAAGGCGTTGGGTTTTGGACTGGCAACGTTGAGAGCACCGATGATAAAAGGGCCTGCGGTGAGGGGAACACAAAGCTCAGAGCGTATGTTGGGTAGGACCCTGTAGTATCGTGGGTCCTGCTGCACATCGGGAACGATCAGAGGTTGGCCGTGCTTGGCCACCCATCCTGCAATCCCCTCATCCAGGGTGAGGCATAGATTCCCGATCAGATTATGTGGGTAGCCGGTACCTGAAACCAGTCTCAGTATCCGACTTTCCGACTCCAGCAACAAGAGAGCCACGCTGGCGCCGTCCATCTCGGCGGTCAGGGCTTCCGCGGCCCGTTGGAGGGTGTCTTGAAGGCGAGTCTCGGTGGCCGCTGCCAGGCTTGCGTCGTGGAGGAACTGCATCTCGTGGACTCGACGACCGGCCGCCTCGAACAAGCGCGCATTATCCAGCGCTACCGCGGCCTGGTCGATGAAGGCAGTCAGCGTCTGGATCTCATCCTCGCCGATGTGGTCCCTGCCTGTCTGAGCCAGTTCCGTTTTGTCGTGGCCTACCTCGACGACGCCGATAATACCATCACGCATCCTGATTGGCACAAAGATACGTACGTACTGTCCTTGGTCGAATTGTTCCCAGGCGTCACGGTCGAACCGTGAATCCCATTCCTCGATGATCTCGGTATTGCCAGTACGCCAGACATCAGCCAGGATGTATGGATGGTCGTGGGGGTATGGCTCTGTCTTTACCCAGGCTGGAAACGTGTCAAACTCGCCCTCCGACAACCCGTGGCGAACGCGGATGGTTTCTGAGTCGGGGTCGACAACGGCGATGAGGGCATACTTGCCGGCGAGCGTGCGGCACACGGCCTCCAGAATGGCGCGCATCAGGAACTCTTCTTCCAGAGACGAAGACAGGGCGCGACTGGTCCGGTACAGAGCTTCCAACTGCTGAGCGACCCTCTCCGTCTCGGTAAAGAGGCGCGCGTGTTCCATGGCAATGGATGCCTGGTGGGTGAGTGTCTGACCGGTCGCGATCTCGCCCTGAGTAAAGTGGTGGGGGCCACGACTTTCCCAGACGACGGCCAGGCCCAACTTACGGCTGTGGGTCACCATCGGCAGATATAGCGCGGACTGGATGTCGTGTCTCTCCAACATGGCTCGCTCGGGGGCGGTGAGTTCGGGATCGGTTACCTTGATCTGGATAGGGCGGCTTCGGGACAGCGCCTGTGCCGCGGTGGGGAGCTCGGCCAGCAGGTAGGTCTCGCCTGTGCCCGAGCGCTGCTCGTCGTCACTCGCTCCAGAAGCCGCGTAATGGCCGACAACGGTGATCGTGTTGGTGTCCTGATCGAGATGGAATATCCGCGCGCTGGTGGCGTGAAGGATCTCACACAGGCTGCGGGTGACATACGGCAGCATCTGATTCACATCGAGAGTGGAAGAGAAGGCTGCTGTCACACTGTGGAGCAAGAGCGCCTCGTGCAACTGTGCCCGTGTCTGTCCGTACAGGCGAGAGTTCTCAATTGCCAAGGCGGCCTGCTGGGCAAAGTTTGATACGAGACGGACCGAGTCTTGATCGTATGAGTTGGGGTAGAAGGAGCCTATCGCGAGGACGCCGCTGACCCGATCTCTAAGGATCAGGGGCACACCCAGCCAGGAACGCACTGGACCGAGTTTCTTGAGGAGGAGCCAATCTGATTCACCAGAGACATCGCGGACGATCACTGGGCTATGGGTCTGGATCACCCGCTGCATCAGGGGAATTGTATCTATGGTGAGGCCTATCTCAGCAACGGGCACCTCGTCCAGGCCTCGCGAGGCCGCGATCCAAGCAGTGGGTGGGCTGGTATTGATTCTCTCGGCAGGTGAGAGACTGGTGTCGGGCAATAGGCTTATGAGCGCGGCATCATAGGGTGTCGTCTGCTGAAGGGCGTCCAGCACGTGGTCCAAGAGCCTATCGAGTTCAAGCGTCGAGCTCATTGTCTGAGCGACGGTATTGATGGTATAGAGTTCCAGGTTCCGTCGCTCCAGGGACTGTTCCACGTGTTTGCGCTTGGCGATTTCCTGTTCCAGTTCCTGAGCCCGGGCTACCAGGCTGCTTTGCAGTTCGAGTATCCGGACACCGCTCTGGATGTGCGCGCGCAGCATTTCGACGTCGATGGGCTCGGTGAGGTAGGCGTCGGCTTCGGCCTGAATCCCGCTGGCCAAGCCCTGCCCGGCCGCATCCCCGGTCAGAAGGATGACGTACGTTGGCCGCGTGATATACACCTCCCGTAGGCGGTGACATATCTCGATCCCATCCATCCCTGATAGTACAAGATCCAGCACGACAAGTTGGGGAGCACTGTCCTGTGAGAGCATGTGCCACGCCTCCGTTCCGTCTGAGGCGAGCACGACGTCGTGCCCCCATCCGGTCAAGGTAGTCTCAAGCCAGTGGCTTTGATCACCTGCGGCGATCAGTACTCTCATTTGACGTCTTGCCTTTGATGCCATCGAGTGATCTATATGGCTCGATGACGGTTTGTTCAGTCTGAATCCTTGTTACTCACCATTTGGTATCGTGACAATTGACAGAAACAGCCCTAACTTGCGGATCGCGTCGGAAAACTGCTGGTAGTCAATTGGCTTGGTCACATAGACGTTGCAACCAAGGTCGTAGCAGCGGGATACCTCGCGCAGGTCGTGTGTGGTGGTCAGGATGACTACGGGGATGCGTTTGGTGCGTTCATCCGCCTTGATGCGCTCGAGTACCTGGTAGCCGTCGAGGATGGGCATATTCAAGTCCAAAAGCACGAGCAGCGGTGGCACATACGCTTCTCCGCCACGGGCCTCACTTTCGCAGAACAAATAGTCGACTGCTTGTTGTCCATCGCCAACGGTTACAATTGTATTCGTAATACCAGAACGACGCAAGTTTTTCTCGATCAAGCGGGCGTGACCCGGATCGTCCTCCGCCAGGAGGATGGTAACCTCTTTAGGATCAGGCATATAGATTTCCTTTCATAAGCTGTTTGGAATAGTGAATGTAAAGGTCGTTCCCACACCCAATTGGGATTCACACCAGATACGCCCACCGTGGCGACGTATCAGGGCTTGTACGTAAGCAAGCCCCATACCTTCTCCTGGGACATCGGGTTGTCCAATGCGGCGGAACGGCGCAAAAACCTTGTGCATATCGTCGTCCGCGATTCCACGTCCGTTGTCCCGGATGCGAAAGGTCGTCTCGTGGCGATCGGTCTCTGCGGTGATCCCGATCTCGCCAGGTCGCTCGGGAGCGAGATAGAGCACCGCATTGCTCAGAAGGTTGTCCAGGATCAGCCTCATAGAGGACCAGTCAGCGATCACCGGGGGGAGCGAACCGACAACCACCTCGACCTGACGCGCATCGACCTGGGGCGACAGGTCTTGTATGGTCTCCTGGATGAGCGTGTCCATATCAACACGTTCGAGTCTTAGCTCCCGGCTGCCTAGCCGCGATAACTCGAAGAGAGCGTTGGTCAAACTATCGATCTGCGTTACTGAGGAGTCCAGGAAATCGAGTGCTTCGGGAATGTCCTGCTCTAGAGCCGTGATGACGGTTGTCTTTTGCTGTGCGTCTAGGTGAGCCAGGATCGAGTGCACCGTGGGCCCGATCATCTCGACGATGTGGCGCAGCTCAGCCGCAAAACCCCGGAGGGTGACCAGCGGAGTCCGCAGGTTGTGGGAAGCGACGTAGGTGAAGCTATCGAGTTCTTGGTTCCGTGCCTCCAATTCAACTGTGCGCTGGCGCAGTGCCTCAACCAGGCGAGCGTTCTCGATGGCGATAGCGGCCGAGGCTGCCAGTGGTTCCATCAACGCCAAGTCCGCCGTTCTGAACCGGTCGAACTCCTCATCCATCACCTGGAGCACGCCAATCACTCCCTGATTTGTCCTCAGCGGTACATTGAGGATCGAGCGAGTCAGAATCCCAGTCGTCTGTCCCACACTTGGAGCGTAGCGTTCATCCTTGAGCACATCCGGCACGATCAAGCTTTCGCCGTGATGCGCGACCCACCCGGCGATCCCCTCACCCGGGGCCAGACGCCAACCCCGCACGATCTCTTTGTGGGGGCCAGTAGCCTGTCGGCATACAAGTTCATTGGTAGATGGCTCGGTCAACCAGATGGAACTCGCGATCACATCCATAAGGGAGCGCGCCCCTTCCAGCACGGTGACGAGCACCTGATCGAGGTCAAGGGTGGCATTAAGCGCCTGGCTCGCCTGGTTGACAAGGGCCAGTTCGCGATTCCGTCGCTCCAGCATCTGCTCGGTCGCCCTGCGCTCGGCTAGTTCCTGCTCTGCTCGCTTGACCAGGGTACGTACCTGCCCGGCTATGGGGCCAGCCAATATGACGAGAAAGGTGCCTATGAGAGCATCTCGGGCAAATGGGCTCGTGTGAGGGGCCCCAGCCAGGGTCCCGAGCAGCACGTTTAGCACAGGAGCCAGAAACCCAGCCAACGCGCCGGCCCACATACCAAAGAGCAAGCCGGTAGCAGCGGTGGGGAATATGGCCAGCATGGTCACCGTTGGTCCCACCAGGCGGAAGAGGGGGAGGAATGCTGCCGCATATGTGATCCAGACCCCGGTGGCTATGACCACCCGTCGCCACGTACTCCCTACCAAGCTCGTGTTGCGCATACGTATTCCCGCTATGGCTGTGGTGCCGGCAGGGTGAACCAGAATGTGCTGCCTGCGCCGATCTGGCTCTCAACGCCGACACTGCCGTTGAGTTTATCTACGATCCGGCGCACGATGGACAGCCCTAGACCATGCCCTCTGGCCCGAGTCTGATCGAGTCGCGTGAACGGAGTGAACAGCCTGCCCTGTTCTTCGGGCGTCAAGCCAGGTCCATTGTCCCGCACCCAGAAGCGCACCTGTTCCTGCGGTTCTTCGGAGATGGTCGCGCCCAACTCCACGCGTGGCGGTTGCCCGCCATACTTGATTCCGTTACTGATATAGTTAGCCCACACCTCTTCTACCCAAGCCGCGTAACCTATTCCCTGTGGCCACTCCTCGGGGTAGTGGATCGTGGCCTGACTCGGCTCGATCAAGTATTGCAGCCGCTCCAAGACCTGGTTTACAATGCTGCCCATATCCACAGGTCCCAGTGTCAC
>Ga0315553_10003114_pt1 | contig 13058 bp, 6 predicted proteins | sample SalMarSW160140MG_FD_203099 | JGI IMG/M metagenome (GOLD analysis project Ga0315553, IMG submission 203099) | Salt marsh sediment microbial communities from the Plum Island Ecosystem LTER, Massachusetts, United States - Salt Marsh Sediment SW1601-40 ... | reverse complement strand
AAGGCCGGATATTTCAATTCGTTTTTTAATTTATATTCAGCAGTGGTGTTGGATTCACCCTGTTTTATCAATCCATTTTGGTTAAGCTTCCAGCAGTGCATATAGAATTCTTTTTCCGGCATTCCGAAATACAGACCAAGAAATAATGAATCGTATTTTACACCACTTGTTAATTCATGATTTAACCTTCGCTCATATTTTGATCTTGATGTACATCCTGAAATAATAATACTTGAGATTAATATCATCAATAACCAGTCAATTCTTGTTTTCATAACGTCAATTAATATTTATAAAACTGTAAATTATCATTATTTCTTGCAACCGCAATAACTTGGTTTCCATTTATCTTTAGAATTTTCAAATCACGTATTTCACCCTTAATACAAATACCTGATTCCAATGAGGAAACAGATTGCCATCCGGAATTTCTGGTTCCCTTCAGAAGCAGGCCGTAACTGGCATCATAAATGCCTGTTTCAGGTTTAGCCCTGTACTGGTTTCCGCCGAGCAATATATCACAGATCCCATCATGGTCAAAATCATTGGCAATAATTGCGTACACTGGTGCAAACTGGGCTTCAAAAGGGAGAGGTATTAAATTAAATGATCCTGTTCCGGTATTGACCATAACACAGCTTTCCATAATATTGGCTTTTAATACGACTGAGCGATTTAATATTTCCGAAGGAAAAATATCCTGAATTGTCTGATTCTTATAATCATCGAACTTTTTATATTTATTCTGCAGGGAAGGAATTTGTCTCACCAGATCATCTTTCTTCACGACGGGATATGATGTTTCTCCAATGTATCTGCATATAATTTGTTCGATATTCCCGTTAAGGTCGAAATCATTTACGTACATCGAGACAGGTTTCTTCTCAGAGGTTTTAAAAAATGAATTAAGGCCATGATTCCCAAGTACAAAGTCAATATTACCATCATCGTTTAAATCCTTGGCAATGATCCTGTGCCACCAGCCTTCCATGCCGGCAAGGCCAAATTGTTCTGATTCATCAGTGAATGTCCCGTCATTGTTGATGAAAATCTTTACCGGCATCCAGTCGCCAACGATACAGATGTCCTGGTCGCCGTCATGATCTACATCTGCCCAAACCATATCGATAACCATTCCTGCTTTAATTAGTCCGGGAGCCTTTTGTGATGTCACATCAGTAAAAAAGCCTTTGCCATCATTCTCAAGCAGATAGCTGTTTGGGGGGATGCCATAGGCAAATGGAACCAATCGTATTCCCACAAAGAGATCTGAATCTCCATCACCATCAAAATCAGCAGGCCGGACACACGAGGTGCTTTCATATATATTAACCGGCAATACCTGTGATGATTTTACGAAGTTACCATGTCCTTCATTTAAATAAAGCTTATCTGTCAGGGCTGATGAGCTTGAAGGAAACTCATTTCCTCCGCTGGCAACATAGAGATCAAGATCACCGTCATTATCAGCATCAAAAAATGAACAATCAGTATCTTCAGATATCTTATCAGCATCAAACAGCTTTTCATTGGATTTGAAAAAATATCCCCCAGGGTTCTGTACAAATAAAGTACCCGGTGAATCTTTGGCGCCGCATATATAAATATCATCAAGATTATCTCCATTTATATCACCTACAGCCATATGTGGTCCTTCGTTTGATAACATTTGAAAAAGCAGCCTTTCGCGATCGAAATCAACAAAATCATTTTCATTATGAAAATAATCCAGACCTTTATAGTTTCGCTGCAGATGAAAAATGGTTTGAACAGGTTTCTCAGGTATATTTTGAGAGATTTGTTTTACATCACTTTGGTCTATTGTAATAAATTGATTTACAGGCAAATTATAAAGCACTGAATATGTGCCTTCAGGCCAGGTAACTACGAGAGAATCAATATTTTCACAATTGCCAAGTCCAAAATGGAGTCTGTTATCGATGTTTGAGAAGAATCCCCTTGCAGGATAGTGTTCCAGATAATTTAAGGTTCTGTCGTGATAAAGTGTAACTCCGGACCCGATAGCAAACCTGTTTTCCCCGACTCCTCTCAGGCTTACAGTGAGGAAATTAGAACCAGAATTTTCTGTTGAGCCATTCCTGTAAATAAAAGGAGGCATATTAAGATTATTAATTACGAGGTCAAGATCCCCGTCGTTATCAAGATCTCCGTATGCTGCACCGTTTGAAAATGAAGGTGTATTCAAGCCCCACTCATTTGATTTGTTACTAAAGGATAAATCACCGTTATTCCGGAATATGTAATTAGGGATTTTCACTGAGGGGATCATCTCTATTATTCTGAGGATAGCTTTTTCCTCGGTATTAATGATTGACCGCATAAGGGAAGGGTCGGAATATATATCCAGGTAGTCTCGGTCAAGCAGGTCTTTAAAAATACCATTTGCAACGAATATATCATTCCATCCGTCATTATCCAGATCCATAATCATGGCACCCCAGCTCCAATCTGTTGCACTGACTCCGGCATACCTGCCAATTTCACTGAAAGAACCGTTTTTATTGTTCAGCTGGAGGACGTTCCTTGCAAACTGGTGATAGAATCCTCTTGTTACTTTATTCTGATACGTTTCCCATGATTCAAAAAGAGCTTTTGTTTTCAGCCGTTCGTTACCCTGTGGAGTCATTTCCGTAACAAAGATCTCAGGATAGCCGTCATTATTAAGATCTGCCATATCAGCACCCATTGCACCAAGACTTATCTCCCGAAGCTGGTCTTCGAGCGATTCTGTAAATGTCCCGTCCTTATTATTAATATAGAGGTAGTCACGTTCAAAGTAATCGTTTGCCACATAGATATCCGGCCACCTGTCATGGTTTATGTCACCAATACTTACACCAAGGCCAAATCCTATTTTACTCCCGTATATTCCTGCTTCTTTACTTATATCGACAAAATGGCCATTATCATTCCTGAACAGCATATTACCTCCCAGGGTATCGCGAACCTGTCTTTGTTCCTTTCGCATGTCAAAAGAAGTGACTGACTGCAACGAATTATTCAGGAGGTAACAATCCAGATCTCCATCCCTGTCAATATCAAAGAAAGAAGCATGGTTTGACAATCCGGTAACCGCAAGACCATATTCTGAAGCTTTTTCAGTAAATGTCAGATTCTTGTTATTAATAAATAATTCGTTATGGCGATTGGTTCCGGTCAGCGAGCCTGACTTGCACACATATATGTCAAGCCAGCCGTCTCCGTTAATATCCGCCATAGTCACACCTGTAGACCATGAGCCGGAACAGGAGACTCCGGCAGATTCTGTTATATCATCGAATATGAGATTACCTTTATTGATATAAAGTCTGTTACCGGTCTGATTACTGCAAAAATAGATATCCGGTAAATTATCATTATTGACATCGCCAATACCTACACCTGCACCATTATAGAAGTTACGGTAGGTATATGTATTGAACTCTTCGGTATGTTCAACGCTGTTGATAAACTCAATTCCGTTTTTTTTATTGTCAATAAGATGAAACAAAGGATTACTGACCAATTCTGATCTTCCGGAATTGCATGAATTTAATGCAATGGGAATCAGGATTATTGACAGGGGAGTCAGATTTCTGAGATCAAAACAGGTCATTTTATAGCAATAGAATTCCTTTTATGGTATATCACATATTATCATAAATAAAGAGAGCAAGCAAATATAATCATTGCCTGCTCTCATTTATGGGTTTATTCAAATATTATTTTGCCGGATAACCGGGGTTCTGATCCAGATTCGGGTTAGCTGACAATTTTGATTTGTTGATAGGAAACAAACTGAGGTATTCGTCCGATTTCACGACATCTCCCGGATTATTATGAGGAAGAGTCCATTTTTCGTTCATACTCCAGAATCCCCAGCGGATAAGGTCCTGACGCCTGTAATGTTCTCCGAACATTTCACGACCTCTTTCATTAAATAGTTCTCCACCGGCAACTGAAGCACTTTCCAAATCAAAGCACAGTTTCCCGTTAAGTGAACCCAGATTACCCAATCCTGCACGTGCTCTGATCTGGTTAACAAGTGCCAGTGCAGCAGCATCCGTAGGACTACCGCTTTTACGCCATAACGCTTCAGCTTTCATTAACAGCACATCGGCATAACGGAATACTGAATAATCATTGCTCATGTTGTCTGTACCACCAATTTCATATTCCCATTTACCTATCCTAACACCTGACTGGCGCCAGCATTGTGGGCCCAATTCATTGATCTGGGGTTCGCCTGTACCAATATTCCCGAAATTAAGAGGTTTCCCGTCAGGGTCAGCACCATCTGCACCATCGTCCATAACAACCACACCACCTGTTGTATATTGATAGCCTGCAAGGAAATTACCTCTTCTTGCTGCAGGACCGTCAACAGTACCTGGATCACCTTTACGGAGATCATCGTCATCGTAGGAATTATAGAATTCTTCAAGAGAACAGAAACCATTCCAGGGTTGGGATGTGAGGTTATAGGTATACTGGCTTCCATAGTGCAGGGTTGACATATTCATATTAAACCCTGTAAAGAATATCTGATCGTATGGTATTGCAAATATGAATTCTTTGGATCCTGAATTGTCCACATTAAAGTTGGCAAAATAGTTAGATTCAAGAGAATATTTACCGGAGTTGATTATCTCATCACATGCAGCAATTACTGCATCCCAATTTTCAGTTCCTGTATAAACCCCGGCATTAAGGTATAACTTTGCCAGCAAGAATTTTCCTGCCCAATAATTCATACGTCCATAGGTTGTTCCATCTACATTTTGTGTCAGCAGGGGAACGTTGGTTTCCAGATCGCTGACAACGCTAGCGTAAACCGTTGCCCTGGCAACTGTAGGAGGAGCTGATGAGGCATTTGCAAAGTCATTGTCATAAGGCACGTTTCCGTACATATCGATAAGTTGCCAGTAAAAGAAATTACGAAGTGTTACGAGTTCTGCAACGTAAGCACTGGCCACTTCTGCATCCACCTGGCCCTCATCAGCCAGAGTATTAAACTGGTATATCAGCCTGTTTGCAGTACTTATACCGGAATAACAAAAGTCCCATGGGCCACCCATAAATCCATCTTCATACCCCCATGCATGGAGATGAAGTCTTCTCCATGTACCCCCATCGTCCCAGTCAGATCCTCTGGTAGGAACAACCATCTCATCTGTAGTAACCTCATTCACGTGATGGATATCACCCATTGCATATCCTCCCATTTGAGTATATGCAGCGCCAAGTGCAGATACAAACTCCGCATCAGTCTTGAAGAAATTGGCTGGTGTTACCTCACTGAAAAGTTCTTCATCCAGATTAGTGCAGGCCTGGCTAAATGCAGCCACTCCTAAAAGAATCACAATGATCCTTTTCAAGTATAGTGAGTTTTTCATTTTATTATTTTCTTTGGTTTTCATATCATATTCATTTTCAGGATTAAAAAATAATATTTGCACCAAACGTCACAGATCTGGTTCTGAACCATGTATCTCTTCTGTCAATACCAGGTACAAGTGGACTATTGTGTGTGCCCAGATAATCACTGTCAATATATCTTGGAGTAGGATCCACGCCTGTATAACCGGTAATATAGAACAGGTTGTTACCTGCGAGGTATAACTTTATCTTATTAAATCCTGAGCTGCTGGGTAAATTAAAGGTATAGCCTAAAGCCATGTTATCAAGTGCAACAAAATCTGCATTTTCAACATACTTACTTGAGAGAGTACCTGAAGTAACGGCCAGCAGTGTTCCGTCATCACTCCGCATATCAGCAGTTGTCTTAGGAAGGTTGTATGAAGTGATATATGCCGGAACTTCGTAAAATGACCTGAAGGAATTGATAAGATCGTGTCCGAAAACACCGCGGAAGAAAACATTCAGATCCCAGTTCTTATAGATAACCGTATTGCCAAACCCAAACAGGAATTTCGGCAGTCCGTTTCCGGTCACAACGCGGTCAGCAGCGGTAATTGAACCATCTTCGTTTGTGTCTTCAAAGACAAAATTACCGGCTGAGTCAATTTCCTTGAATTTATAGGTAAATAACTGACCGATAGGTTTGCCTTCCTCAACTAATGTCAATGGTGTACCATTTTGTCCGGGTGATCCCATATCGGCGAGTTCTTGTGAACCATATTCTAAATCAGCACCATTATAGGTACCGGACAGGGAAACCAGAGTGTTATCAAGATTGTAGGAAGGAGTAAAAGTAATACTGTAATTCAGATCTGGTTTGGTAACTACATTATAGGTGATTGCAAGTTCAAGTCCACTGCTTTTTAATTTTCCAAGGTTGAGCCAGGCCTGGTTATAAAGGTTAGGCGGGACAGGTACCTGGTACTGCCATAGCAAATCAGTAGTTGTTCTTGTATAGTAATCAAAAGAACCGGTTATTCTTGAATTATACAGTGAAAAATCAAACCCTGCATCAAATTCGCCTTTCTTTTCCCATTTAAGATCTGCATTTGCATTGCTTACGGGAGAATAGCCGGGGACAAAAACTCCGTTATAATAGAAGTTACCTGATGGTCCGAGGCGTAAAAGCGACAGATAACTATCTGAAGGCTGGTTCCCTGTAATACCATAGTTAGCACGTAATTTAAGGTTGTCGATGAAACTGACATTTAAAAATTGGGCTATATCAGCACCTCCACCAATGGCAGGGAACAAACCCCATTTGTTATCTGCACCAAACCTTGATGATCCTTCATACCTTGTACTGGCAGTGACAAACCAGGTATTATTGATATTCACATTGACACGTCCGAAAAAGGCAATAAGTTTATATGAATTTTTATAACTTGTTATTGTTCCTAACCCGTTTTTAAAATCCAGTGCGGCACTGAGATTATTGTAAGTGAAATCGTCTGTCAGAAAATCTCCTCCCTGTGCGTAAAACCCTTCATTATAAAAATCCTGGTAAGAATATCCGCCCAATACGTTGATATTCACTGAAGAAGTTAATTCGCCAAGATAATGTGCGGTTGATTCAAAAAGCCGGCTGGAATAATTATTGGCACTTCTTGACGCTAAACCATTCCTGTTCATTCCTCCCCAATAATCATTTTTATCACGATACTCACCGTTAAGGTTATTACTGTTCTGTATTGAATAAAAAGCGTCAACATTTAAACCTTCAATGATTTCATATGTGCCTTTTAACGAGAGGTTTACTATTCTGTTTTTCCCGTCATTGGTATTTAGCTCCAGCAATGCAACAGGGTTATAGTAATCGAATAATACCTGCTGAAAATATCCGTCATATTGTTCATAAGCCGCTTCACTGCTTCTGACAGGAGCGGTCGGATTGTAAATTGTAGCATAACGAAATGCAGCATCAAAACCGTACTCTGACTGAACCTCTGTTGAAGCCATGTTTAAATCCAGGGTCAGTTTGTCATTTAATGCTTTTTGTGTAAGATTAAGCCTGCCATTCAGTTCCCTGCGTCCGGCAGTAATCATAATAGAACTGGCATCACGGTAGTTGATTGAAGCCCTGTAATTAGTCTTATCAGTTCCGCCAGACAAAGCAAGATTATGAACTTGTGACAACCCTGTCCGTTCAATTTCCTTAAACCAGTCAGTATCATATCCAAAATCTGTTCCCAGGCCGGTTTCAGCTGACAATGCCCTCCATTCTGTAGCATTCATCACATTTGTATTCTTGGCAACCATCTCCGCAGTCACATAGACATTATACTCAACCTGGGATGTGCCTTTTTTACCCCTTTTGGTCTGTACAAGAATTACACCACTCGAACCTCTTGTTCCGTAAATGGCTGCAGCAGAACCATCCTTTAACACGTTTATCGATTCAATATCATTCGGATCCACGTTGTTAAGATCTCCGCCAATCACACCGTCAATGATCACAAGCGGCCCCAGGTTGGCTCCGATTGTACTCATCCCTCTCAATCGTATATCATATCCGGCATTAGGGTTGCCACCCGGCCTGCTGATAGATAATCCGGCGACTTTTCCCTGGATCAGCTGTTCGGGGGCCATTACATTCCCTCTGTTGAATTCCTCGGATTTGACACTTGTTATAGAACTGGTAACCTCTCTTTTTCTCTGAGTACCATAACCAATAACAACCACCTCTCCAAGTTCGCTCGTTGAAGGTAACAAAACAACATCGATTGAGGACTGATCTCCTACCGTTACATTTTGTTGGATGTAGCCAATAAAAGAATATACGAGCACCGTCTCAGGTCCGGGGACTAAAATACTATAATTTCCCTCGGTATCCGTCATAACACCTGTAACGGTACCCTGTATTACAATATTAACTCCCGGAAGTGATCCTTCAGTTTCAGATGTTACTTTACCAGTAACGGTTCTTTGCTGGGCACTAGCTATGCTTGTTGCACAGCCAAAGACAAGCAGAGAAAACATCAGTTTTCTAAATAAACAATACAAATTATTAAAAGTACGCATCGAAAGTTGATTTAGGTTAATTATGATTAGTTTTTAGAAGTATTTAAAAAATAAGAAACATAAACAGCTCTTTTTAAAATCAGGTTATCTAATTAATGATGCTATTTTAGTTTTGGTTTTATATTTACCAAATTTATTAAATAATATTTATAAATAATCTAAAAATTAAAATAAAATTAAAAAAAGATTAAAAAAAGATTAAAAATCCTGCCTAATTAGCACATATTAAGCAGGATAGAAATTCTAAATTTTCTAGTCTCGTTTGATCTGTATTAATGTTATAATATTTAGATTTTCATTTCACCCCATCCTTTTCTATATTCTCTTTTTACGAACCTGTTTGCCGGCTCAAAATTGGTAATTCTCATATTCTCTCCATCCCATTTAAAAGTTTTATATCTTCCGGGGAAGGTATAGCCTTCCATTTCACCATATACAGGATCATTTCTGATAATTTTATTCTGAATATTAAAGCTTCTCAGCAGAAGGTTTCCCATAAGGACTGTTTCTGTCAGAGGTCCGGCATATCCGGTAAAAGGAGAATCGACTTCAGCATTCCCGTATCCTTCAATACAGGCATCTATCCATTGCCACCAATGGCCATCCATATCTCCTTCAACACGCGGGTATTTTTTGGGGACATTTACCTCTTCATTTTTTGATAGTGGTAACAGTATTGGATTTCTTCCTCCCCAGCCACAGGCGGCTTTACCTTTAGTACCGATAAATAATGTTGCTCCTTCATAATCATTCAATCCGGGCCAGTCGCCAAGAATATCATTCATATTCTTATCCGGATCCAGCTCCAGGGGACGTTCAGGTGTTATACCTCCATCCATCCAGTATAGGTTCAGGTCATTTCCGTTTTTAAGTTTGTATTTAAACAGTATTGAACTTGAAACGGGTCCGCTTTCAGGATAAATTCCCTCTTCAAAAATTCCTTTATAAACAGTACTTGCACTTCCGGATACTTCTGTCGGATATCCGAGTTCCAGAAGTTTGAAAGGAGGTCCCATAATGTGACAGCCCATATCTCCCAGAGCACCTGTTCCGAATTGCCACCATCCACGCCAGTTAAAGGGTACCATGTTTTCAATATAGTTCGTCTCTTCTGCTGTCCCGAGCCAGAGATCCCATTTCAGCTCCTTAGGTATAGGAGCAGGGTTTTTGGGCCAGGGTATTCCCTGGGGCCAGACAGGTCTGTCAGTCCAGCAATAAACATCTGTGATCTGACCAAGCTGGTCTGCTTCGATCCATTCGCGTAAGGTTCGCATACCATCGCATGAGGCTCCCTGATCACCCATCTGTGTCACAATTTTATATTTATCTGCTGCCTGTGTAAGTATTCTTGCTTCATAGATATCGTGTGATAATGGTTTTTGCAGATAAAGGTGTTTTTTCATCTGCATAGCTGTCAATCCTATAATAGCATGATTATGATCTGGTGTTGCTACCGAAACCGCATCAAAATTTTTACTTTCTTTATCGAACAACTCCCTCCAGTCATAGTAAAAGGGAGCTTTTGGGAATTCTTTACGTACTGGAGCCGCTTGTCTGTCATCAACATCGCACAGAAATGCAACAACAGCATTTTTCTTTGGGGCTTCAGCATAATGGCGAATGTCATCCCTGCCTTCTCCTCCGCATCCAATAGCTGCAATATATAGTTTATCACTTGGAGCCACATGTCCCAGTCCGCTTACAGTATAACGAGGAAGAATCGAAAATGCAGCAGCACCTGATGCAGTCACCTTAACAAAATCCCTTCGTGAAATATCTGAGGATTTTCCTTTTTTTTTGTTACTCATTTTCATATGGTATGATTTTAATAAATTTATCTGAAATCAGGGCTTAACCAGTTGTCTTACGGCGATCTCTTTAAAGAATACCACATCCCTGTCATCATGGTTCTGTATGCCGAAATAGCCATACTCGGGTCTCGGTCCCCTGATAGGCTCAAAATCAAATTTTCGCTCAGGCACCGGATCGCCATCCTGGTAATCAGTAACTTTTACTCCATTGAGGCAGACAATAATTCTTTTTCCATCGAGAGTGATCTCTATAGTGTTCCATTCTGGTCCGGGCTTTCCTGTCTTTGCCAGTGGCTTAGAAAGTGAATAAACAGTACCAGTATAATGGTATTCATCTTCACCGGATAGTTCGGGTTCATTATCAATCTGGATCTCATAACCGTAATGTATAGGCATCCATTCCTCCCTCGGTTCAATGGGGATCCTTACAAATATTCCGGAATTACTGTTTTTATCACGCATTCTGTAAACCAGGCGAAATTGACAATTGCCGAATTTTTGACCTTCCCAGTAAAGAAGACCCATTCCGCCGTGTGATTTAATAAGGCCATTCTCAACATAATGATCTCCCGGTCCTGTCTGCTTCCATCCTGTCAGATCTTTACCATTAAATAAATACCTCCATTGAGTTGTATCAGTAACCTGAGCTTGCAGAGCTAAACCACTACAGATTAAAAATATTAATATAATGCTGAATATAAAAGATTTAGCTGTATTAGGAATATCCTGATTATACCAGGAGACAATAGACAATCTTTTTTTCATTGCTGATAGTTTTATTGTTTAATTTATTTTAAAGTTGGATATTTTTTGGAACATATGCAAACAGTAAAATGAACCTGTTTAAAACATTTAAAAGTTGTCCTTAAATAATATAATTGAAGTAATTAAGATGGTATTAAATCCCCTTTTCATTAGGCAAGGGTGTTGTTTATAATTTTCAATTATTTAAGATTCGAAAACTGTTACAAGAAATAACAGGCAATGATTAAAAGTTTGAAAATATAGTTAATTTTGATATTATTGCATATTCTATACTCATAATACAAATCTTTTTAAAAAAAATACAATGAATGTACCGGCAGAACTTTTGTACACCAAGGACCATGAATGGCTTCGTATCGAAGGAGATAGGGGTTATGTTGGAATAACCGACTTCGCCCAGGGCGAATTGGGGGATATTGTCTTTATTGAAATAGAGACCCTGGGAGAAACACTTCAGAAAGAGGAGGTCTTCGGAACCATTGAAGCAGTAAAGACAGTTTCAGATATGTTTATGCCGGTAGGAGGAGAGATACTTGAAGTTAATCCTTCTCTTGAAGAATCACCGGAGGTCGTGAACAAAGATCCATATGGAAATGGCTGGATGATAAAGATAAAAATTACTGATCCGTCAGAAGCCGACAGTCTCCTCTCAGCAGAAAAATATAAAGCACTTTTATAGAGTTTTCTTTACCTCGATTTCCTGGTATCCTTCAATGATGTCACCTATCTTTATGTCATTGAAATTATGTATGTTTAGGCCGCATTCATAACCGCCAACAACCTCTTTGACATCATCCTTGAAGCGTTTGAGAGATCCCAGTTCGCCGGTATAAATAACAATTCCATCACGGATAATACGCACACGGGTATTTCTTGTTATCTTCCCCTCTTTGACATAGCATCCTGCTATTGTGCCGACTTTTGTAACTTTGAATATATCCCTGATCTCAAGAGTTGCAACGATTTCCTCTTTAACCTCGGGGGACAACATTCCTTCCATAGCTGATTTTATCTCCTCTATGGCGTTATAAATAATGGAATAGAGGCGGATATCAATCTCCTCCTTCTCTGCAAGTTTACGGGCTGCAAGAGACGGACGTACCTGGAATCCAACAATAATCGCATTGGATGCAGCAGCAAGCAATACATCAGATTCTGATATCTGGCCTACCGCCTTATGTATAATGTTCAGCTGTATCTCGGGAGTTGATAGTTTTATCAGCGAATCGCCGAGAGCCTCAACAGATCCGTCTACATCACCTTTAACTATGATATTAAGTTCCTGGAAATTACCAATGGCGATTCTCCTGCCTATCTCATCCAGGGTAATATGCTTCTGGGTACGAAGGCCCTGTTCTCTCTGTAGTTGAGCCCTCTTGTTAGCTATGTCTTTAGCCTCCCTGTCACTCTCCATTACATTGAACTTGTCACCTGCCTGGGGAGCACCGTTCAGTCCGAGTATCAGAGCCGGTGTGGCCGGGCCGACCTCACTGACTTTATGGCCTCTTTCGTTATACATGGCCTTCACATGACCGAAACAACTTCCCGCAATCATTATGTCACCAATCCTTAGTGTTCCGGCTTTCACGAGTACCGTTACAGTGAAGCCTCTTCCCTTATCGAGGGATGATTCAATTACTGTACCTAATGCAGGCTTCTCAGGATTGGCTTGTAGTTCGAGCATTTCAGCTTCAAGCAGTACTTTATCAAGCAGGAGGTCTATATTAAGTCCATTTTTAGCCGATATTTCCTGCGACTGAAACTTACCCCCCCATTCTTCAACCAGGTAATTCATGTTGGCAAGTGCCTCCTTTATTTTATCGGAATTTGCAGTTGGTTTGTCAATTTTGTTAATAGCAAATACTATAGGTACTCCCGCTGCTGAAGCATGATTTATTGCCTCAACTGTCTGGGGCATAACACCGTCATCAGCTGCAACAACGATTATAGCGATATCAGTGATCTGTGCTCCACGGGCTCTCATTGCTGTAAAAGCTTCATGTCCCGGTGTATCAAGGAATGTAATTTGTTTTCCGCCAT
>Ga0315553_10003112_pt1 | contig 13059 bp, 9 predicted proteins | sample SalMarSW160140MG_FD_203099 | JGI IMG/M metagenome (GOLD analysis project Ga0315553, IMG submission 203099) | Salt marsh sediment microbial communities from the Plum Island Ecosystem LTER, Massachusetts, United States - Salt Marsh Sediment SW1601-40 ... | reverse complement strand
TACGATATCGTCGACCACAATGCGCTCAATCCCGAGTTCAGCGGCGATGACGGTTTTGCCAAGCTATCCAAGGCGCTCGCAGACGCCGATATTGGCCTCATTCTCGATTTCGTGCCGAACCATATGGGCGTCGCCTATGCCGACAACGCCTGGTGGCTGGACGTGCTCGAATGGGGACCGCGCTCGCCGCACGCCAACTCGTTCGACATCGAATGGGAAACGCTGCCCTATCGACCGCAAGGCGGCATTCTTCTGCCGATTCTCGGCAAGTCTTATGGCGACGCGCTCGAGGACGGAGACCTCGCGCTGAAATACGATCCGAAGGAAGGATCTTTCTCCGTCTGGTATTACGAGCACCGTCTGCCGATCCGGCCCAACCGCTACGGCGAAATCCTGAAAAACGTCGTCGCTGCGGCAGGCGCGACGGAGGAAGAAGCAGGACGCCGCCTGCTCGCCTTCGCCGAACGCTATCCCGACCCCAATGCGCCGAGTCGCGAGCAGGCGCCGGCCTACAAGGCCGAGCTTGCCGCGATCGAGGGCGGCGCCGAGGTGATCGAGCGCGGGCTCGACGCGTACCGGCCAAGCCCGGCCGATCCGAGCCGCACCCTGTTGCTGCACCGGCTGCTCGAGCGCCAGCATTACCGCGTGGCGCATTGGCGCGTCGCCTTCACCGAAATCAACTATCGCCGCTTCTTCGACGTCAACGATCTCGCCGGCATCCGCGTCGAGGATTTGCCGACCTTCGCCGCCGCGCATCGCCGCGTGATGGCCCTGATCGCCGGCGGCCAGTTGCATGGCCTCCGCCTCGATCATATCGATGGACTGTCCGATCCCGCGCAATATACGCGCCGGCTGTCGCGGCTCGTTCGCGCCGCGCGCGAGCCGGGGGCACGGACGCGTCCCTTCTACATCGTCGTTGAGAAGATTCTGGCCGACGGCGAACCGATGCCCGACCTACCGGGCATCGCCGGAACCACCGGCTACGACGTGCTCAACGTCCTCACCCGCGTGCTGCTCGACGATTCTGGCCTCGAACAGCTCGACAAGTTTTATAGCGACGTCATCGTCGGGCGGCGGGAAAACTTCGACGACCTCGTTCGCGACGCCAAGGTGCGCGTGCTCGAGACGATGCTCGCGAGCGAATTCACCGTGCTCTGCCGCCTGCTGGCGCGAATCGCGGCCGGCCACTGGCGCAGCCGGGATTTCACTCTCGAGCGTCTGCGCGACGCGCTGCGCGCCTATATCGTGCAGTTTCCGGTGTACCGGACCTACATCAGCGGCGGGACCGTCTCGGCGGAAGACCGCGAAACGATCATCCAGACGATCGCCAGAGCGCGCGCGAGATGGTACGGCCCCGACGCCAATATCTTCGATTTCCTGCAGGACGTGCTGACGCTTGACCTGATCGGACCCGGGCGCACCGGCTACAGCAGCGCGCGGGTGCGGCGGTTCACCGGCAAGGTGCAGCAGCTCACCGGCCCGGTGATGGCCAAGGCGCTCGAGGACACCGCCTTCTATCGCTATCACCGGCTGCTCGCTTTGAACGAAGTCGGCGGCGACCCGGCCCTCCCGGCGATCACGGCTGGCGAGTTCCATCGACGCATGCGCTCACGGACCGCAACGCCCAATGCGATGACCACGACCGCAACCCACGACACCAAGCGCGGCGAGGATGCGCGCACCCGCATACTCGCGATCGCAGACCTCGCCGACGACTGGTCCGCAGCGGTGCAACGGTGGCAGACCTTGAACGAACCGTTGGTGCGCCGCAGCGTCGGCCGCACCCCCACCGCGGCGCATGAATACATGCTCTATCAAGCGCTGATCGGCGCGTGGCCCGTTGACGGTCCCGACGCGGGGTTCGTCGAGCGCATGCAGACCTACGCGATCAAGGCTCTGCGCGAAGGCAAGGAGGAATCGAGCTGGCACAATCCCAATGAAGCTTACGAGACCGCAACTACGACCTTCATCGCCCGTATACTCGATCGTGAAAGCTCCGCAGCTTTCCTGCAGGATTTCGAGGAATTCGCGCGCCGGACCAGCTTGATCGGCGCGCTGAACAGCCTGACGCAGCTCACGCTCAAGGCGACCATCCCGGGCGTTCCTGATTTTTATCAGGGCACCGAGTTCTGGGATTTTTCCCTGGTCGATCCCGACAACCGACGACCGGTTGATTTTACCGCGCGCCAGGCTGCGCTCGAAGCGCTCCCGGCCTCCCCGGATTGGAGCGAACTCGCGACGCAATACCCGAATGGACTGATCAAACTTGCCTTGACCCGCCGCCTGCTCGCGTTACGCTCCGCGATGCGGGAGCTGTTTACCAGCGGCAATTACGAGCCGATCGAAGTCGAAGGCACGCAGGCGCGTCACGTCATCGCGTTTGCGCGCACGTCGCGGCGAGACGCGGTAATCGTCGCGGTCACACGACATTTCGCGCAGCTGACCGACGGGGGCCGCCGCTGGCCGCAGACAGGCGACCTCGATGCGGTGCTCAAGCTCGACAATTACCCGGTCAGCGAGAGTTATCTCGGCCGGGCAGCACCAGCCGCGCGTGGACCGGTCAACGTGAGCGCGGTGTTCGGCGCGCTGCCGATTGCGCTGATGCGCGCCATTCGCCGCCGTTGAAACCCCGACACGAGTCGAAGGACATGACATGGCGTCTCGTATTGAAGACTATGCGCTGATTGGCGACTGCGAAACGGCCGCGCTGGTCAGCCGCGACGGCTCAGTCGACTGGCTGTGCTGGCCGCGCTTCGACTCCGATGCCTGCTTTGCGGCGCTGCTCGGCGAGCCGAAGCATGGCCACTGGCATATCGGCCCCAAGAGCCAAGCGCGCATCACGCGTCAGTATCGCGACAATACGCTTATTCTTGAAACGCGCTTCGAGACCGCGGACGGCGCGATCACCCTCGTCGACTTTATGCCGCCGCGTAACGAGGAGTCCGATCTGGTGCGGCTCGTGATCGGCGAGCGCGGGCGGGTTCCGATGCGCTTGGAGCTGATCCTTCGCTTCGGCTATGGCGCGACCGTCCCCTGGGTGGCGCGCACCGAGGACGGCACCTGGCGAGCGATTGCCGGTCCTGACATGGTCACGCTGCGCACGCCGGTCAATCTGGTGGGCGAAAACTTCACAACCACTGCCGAGTTCATCGTAACGGAAGGTCAGACGATCCCCTTTGTGCTCGGCTACTCGCCGTCAAACCATCCGATACCGCCCATCCTCGACGCTAAAGCCGCGCTGCAAGAAACAGAATCCTTCTGGCGCGACTGGGCGAAGACCTGCCGGCCAGCCGGCGAATGGTCGGAAGCGGTGATGCGCTCGCTGATCACGCTCAAGGCGCTGACCTATGCGCCGACCGGCGGAATCGTCGCCGCGCCGACGACCTCGTTGCCGGAAATGATTGGCGGGCCGCGCAACTGGGACTACCGTTTCTGTTGGTTGCGGGACGCGAAACTGACCCTCGCCGCGCTGACCAATGCCGGCTATGTCAGCGAAGCGCAGGCTTGGCGTGCGTGGCTGTTGCGCGCCGTCGCGGGAAGCCCGGATCAGCTTCAGATCATGTACGGGATCGCCGGCGAGCGGCGTTTGACCGAATGGGAGACGCCCTGGCTCTCCGGCTACGAGAATTCTCGGCCGGTACGCATCGGCAACGCCGCCCATGAACAACTCCAACTCGACGTGTTTGGCGAGTTGCTCGGCGCGTTCCACCACGGCCGCACCTGCGGGCTCGCCGCTACGAGTTCCGGCTGGGCGCTGGAAGTGGCCGTGCTCGATCATCTCGCCAAGATATGGAAAAAGCCCGATCAAGGCATCTGGGAGATGCGCGGGGACCCGCAGCATTTCACCTATTCCAAGGCTATGGCCTGGCTCGCCTTCGATCGCGCGACTCTGAGCGCCGAGACGTTCGGCCTTGACGGTCCGGTCGACCGCTGGCGTTCCCTGCGCGCCGAAATACACGACGACGTATGCACGCACGGATTTGATCCCGAGCTCGGCAGCTTCGTCCAGGCCTACGGCTCCAAGCAGCTCGACGCCACGCTTTTGCTGCTGCCCATCATCGGCTTCCTGCCGATCGACGACAAGCGCATTGCCGGCACCGTTCGCGCCATCGAAAACGATTTGGTCTCCGATGGCTTCGTGCTGCGCTACCGCACCGAGACCGCAGCCGACGGATTGCCCGAGGGCGAGGGCGCGTTTCTCGCCTGCAGTTTCTGGCTCGCCGATGTCTATATGAAGCAACGACGCTGGAGCGATGCGCGCCGCCAGTTCTCGCAGCTCCTTTCCCTTCGCAACGATGTCGGGCTCCTGAGCGAGGAGTACGATCCGCGCCTGAGCCGGCAGGTGGGCAATTTCCCCCAGGCCTTTTCGCATCTCGCGCTCGTCAATAGCGCCTACGGTTTCATGAGCGAGGCGCCGCCGCACGCGACGAAGCCGGATCCGACGAAGCAATAGAGCTTCTTCCGGCGAAGTCGGAACCGGTTCGCCGCAGAAATGCGACCACAAAAGGATACAAGCGAGCCGGCGCAGACCGATCGGATCAATCAATCGGCGGACGCGAGCGGGCGCGCCACCGATTCGAGCGACTTGCGTTCCGCCGCGATCCCGTAACGCCATTGGATCACTGCCGCCGCGACCATCAGCGTCGCGCCGACGAGATAGCCGGAATACACGCTCGCGCGCGAGCCGGAATCGATCAGGGCGCCGAACATCCAGGGCCCGGCGACGCCGCCGATACCGGTGCCGATCGCGTAGAAAAAAGCGATCGTGAGCGCGCGGATTTCGAGCGGAAAGGTTTCGCTGACGGTGAGATAGGCGGAGCTCGCCGCGGCCGAGGCAAAGAAGAACACGACGGTCCACCCCATGGTCTGGGTCTGGGCGGAAATCAAGTCCTGCTTGAACAGATAGCCGACGCCGGCAAGCAGAATGCCGGAAATCGCGTAGGTGAAGGTGATCATCGGCCGTCGTCCGAGCGTATCGAACAGGCGGCCGAGCAGAAGCGGTCCGAGGAAATTCCCCGCCGCGAACGGCAGCACATACCAGCCGACGCCCTCGGCCGACACGCCGTAGAAGTCGATCAGGATCAACGCATAGGTGAAGAAGATCGCATTGTAGAAAAACGCCTGCGAGGCCATGAGCGACAGGCCAACCAAAGAGCGCGTGCGATAGACCTTGAACAAGGTGTTCGCGACCTCGCTGAGCGGGGTGCTCCGCCGCATTCGCAGTCGCACGGTCGACAGGTCTTGGCGGCTCGGACTGCGCTCGCCATAGACTTGACGCTCGATCCCGGCGACCACGGCCTCGGCCTCTGCCGCGCGGCCATGCGTCATCAACCAACGCGGACTTTCCGGGATCCAAATACGCATGAAGAAGATCACGACGCCAATTCCGGCGCCGATCAGGAAAGCGAGCCGCCAACCATACTCGGGATGCAGCACCGCCGGGTCGAGCACGATGATGGAACCGGCCGCGCCCGCCGCCGCTCCGATCCAGAAGCTGCCGTTGATCAGAAGATCGGACCAGCCCCGCACCCGGGCCGGAATGAGTTCCTGGATGGTGGAGTTGATCGCCGTGTATTCGCCGCCGATCCCCGCTCCGGTCAGGAAGCGAAACGCCGCGAAGCTCCACACGTCCCACGAGAGGGCGGTCGCGCCGGTGGCACTGAGATAAACCCCAAGCGTAATGAAAAACAGCTTCTTGCGGCCGAGCCGGTCGGTCAGCCAGCCGAAGAAAACGGCGCCAAGCACTGCGCCGGCGAGATAGGCGCTGGTGGCGAAGCCCACATCGCTGTTGGAAAAATGCAGGACCGGGCTTTCCTTCAGCGCGCCGGCGAGCGTGCCGGCGAGCGTCACCTCCAGCCCGTCGAGAATCCAAGTAATCCCGAGCGCGACCACGACGAGCGTGTGAAACCGGCTCCACGGCAAACGATCGAGGCGCGCGGGAATGTCGGTTTCCACGATGCCGGACACGGACGCCCCGTCGACACGACGTTCGGGCCCGCCAGGAGGGTCATCGATCTTGCCCGGCGCTTCTCCCGGCGGCGGGTCCTCGATGCGTCCCGGACCATCGGTTGCAGGCGGCGGCTCCTCGACCGTGCCCGTCCCGTTACTGCCGGTTGGCGGTTCATCGACCGACGCACCCGGTGCATCCGGGCTGCGCTGGGGTCCATCGTTCGTCAGCAAGGGGCGATCGCTACGCACGCGGTGTCCATCTGCATAAATGGGCAGATTGTCAACCGGTGGCAGCGGCGTTCGTTCCGAGGATGCGAAGGGCGACGCCGCCCGCACCCCATCGAGCGAACATCTTCACCGCGTCGTTCGCATCCGGCTGATCAGCTCCGGCGTCGGGTACGAGTCGGCCGGCAGTCCAAGCTTGAGCTGCGCCTCCTTGACGGCAGAGCGTGTCGCCGCGCCGATCTTGCCGTCCACAGGGCCCACGTCATAGCCCGCTCGCGTGAGAAGCTGTTGGAGTTCTTTGGCCTGCTGCTGCGTAAGCGTCGGAATATTCGGTGCGCCGCGGTGCATCGGCGGCGCCCCGGCAATGCGCGTCGCGTAGTAGGCCGCGGTAAGCGAATAGACCAGTGAGGCATTCCACTTCAGATAGGCCTGGAAATTCGGATAGGCGAGAAAGGCGGGGCCGCGCCGTCCCATCGGCAGCAGCAGCGAGGCAGGCAAATTATCGGCCGGCAGCGGCTTGCCGTCGCGCAGCGTCACCCCCCATTCCGCCCATTTCGACCGGGGATGCTGGATGGCGAGGTCAGCCTGATCCCATGCCAACTTGGACGGAACCCGCACCTCCTGCAGCCATGGCTCGCCACGCCGCCAGCCCAGGCTGACGAGGTAATTGGCGGTCGATCCGATCACGTCGGGCACGCTGCGCAGGAGATTGCGGCGGCCATCGCCGTCATAGTCGACCGCGTATTTGAAATATTCCGACGGCATCATCTGGGTCTGGCCGAGCTCGCCCGCCCAGGAACCGATCATCTCGGCGGCTCTGAGGTCGCCGCGCTCGATCAGGCGCAGCGCACCGAACAGATGTCCGCGAAACATGTCCGACCGGCGACAGTCGTAAGCGAGCGTCGTGAGCGAGCGGATCGCCTGATCTTTGCCCATGCCCGCGCCGAAGTCGCTTTCGAGCCCCCAGAAGGCGACGATGACCGGGGCGGGAACGCCGTACTCCTTTTCGGCCCGGGAAAAGATCGCGTCATATTTCTTGACGAGCGCCGGACCGCGCTTCAGCCGATAGGCGGCGAGCATCTTGTCGGAGAGCTGCAGGAAACTCTGGGCGAAGAAGCGCTGGCCGCGATCGATATTGACGATGCGCTGGACATAGACGAGGTAGGGCGAGGCCGCCGCGATCGCGCTGCGCGAAATGCCCTGCGCGGCGGCTTCTTGCTTGAACGCATCGAGCCAGCTCGCGAAACTTTCACTGTTACGGCAAGGCGTGGCTGCGGACGCCGTCGTGACGGCAAGCGAAACCGCAACAAGGGCAGCCGCCGAACCCGCAGTCGTCCGGCAAAGAACAGCGCTTCGTCTCATGGTCGGCCTCCGTGCAGCAGCGCATGTCGCGGAAGACCCTGGTAGCCGGACTTACTGGAGCCGCAGGCTCGCCCTAGGGCAATCAGACAGCGCGCTTGGTGAAAGCGATTTTGGCCATCATCGGCGTCAGGGAAGCTTGTCGTAGCCCTCGCCAAAGCCTTTGAGGCTCATGGGAAAGCCGATCCCCTCCTCAGGCGTCTGGAAGATGAAGAAAGTCGCCGTCTTGCCGTTGCGGAGTTGCTTGACCAGATTGTCGTCCATGACAACCTCGGCATAGCAGCCGCGCAAAGTACACCGCACGAAACCGGCGCGCCCGACATCGGTATCGTCGACCTTCAGCCCCAGCCCGGCCGGGAGCAAGACGCCGAGCGGCACCTGTACGCGCATCAAACGGGTCTTCTGGTCGGCCGTGCGCAACACGAGCACCGTCAGTCCCACATTGGCGCGGTCCTCGGCGACGACGCTTTGGAACAATGCGCATTGCTCGTTTTGCGCACCCGGCGGGGTCTCGCACCGGATTTGCCAGTCGTCGTGAACTGACTTCACCGCGCCCTGGGCGAAGGCTGCCGACGCAAGAGAGAGCCCAGTCAGCAGCGCCAAAGCCAGTAAGCCGGCAAGGAAGCGCGCCCGCGCGAACCTGTCGCCGGAGAACGTGCTCATATCAAGCTCCCTCCTCCGAAGTAGCTACGTTCGAGCCGTCACGCCCCCTAGACCAACGCATGCGCGTGGCTATATATGTTGCGGCAACCACATCATTCGCGCCGTTATCGTAGCACTTTAACCAGCAAAAGCGATTGTGTCCGCGACAGCCGGCGATCTGCGATGTGATTCTTTGTCCGCTCATCATGAGCCACATTGCGAGTGGGGCGGAATTGTGGTTTGAGAGGCCCGAAATGCGTTTCCGTGCCCTTGCAGATGAGACCCTCCGCACTGCGGACCGATATGCCTCAACGGAAACCTAATAAACACGCGGCGAGGGATGGCGCTTAGACGCTGACCCCGATCATACCGCGAAAGGAGCTTAGGCAGCGATGCAGTCAATCCTTCGAGCGGTCGCCGCGACAATTGTCGTCGCAGCGGTTTTTGGCGGAGTCGATTCAGCTTGGGCGGGGCTGGGTCAACCCTCTCCTTGGGGGATAGGCTTGCAGGAGTCGGCGACGCCAGTCATGACGGACGTCATCAGGTTTAACAACCTTCTGTTATGGATAATAATCGGTATCGTTATACTCGTACTGGTCCTGCTCGTCACGGTAATTGTGCGCTTCAACGCGCGCGCCAATCCGGTCCCCTCGCGCACCACCCACAACACGCTGGTCGAGTTGATCTGGACGGTGATCCCAGTGATCATTCTGGTGGTCATCGCCCTCCCCTCTTTCCGGCTGATGTTTTTTCAGCTGAATGTCCCGCCCGCCGATTTGACGGTGAAGGCGACGGGGAAGCAGTGGTTCTGGACATACTCCTATCCGGACAACGGCAATTTTGAGTTCGACTCGCTGATGTTGCGGGACAACGAGCGCAAGCCGGGTCAACCCCGCCTGTTGGCTGTCGACAACGAAATGGTCGTGCCTGTGAACAAGGTGATCCGCGTTGAGACAACCGGGGCGGACGTGATTCATTCCTTCACGGTGCCTTCATTCGGCATCAAGATCGATGCCATCCCGGGGCGGCTGAACGAGACCTGGTTCAAAGCGACGCGCGAGGGCGTTTATTACGGCCAATGCTCGGAGCTTTGCGGTCGGGACCACGCCTTCATGCCAATCGCTGTGCGCGTGGTCAGCGAGCAGGCCTTCGCCGCCTGGGTTGCGCAGGCCAAGCAAAAATTCGCTGGCGGGGGGAATGGACCGATGACGGTCGTCGCAACCGCGCCGCGGCGCACCGAGTAAAGGCCTAGCCAAGACGGATCGGGCAAGAACAACAATTTAATTGAGGACCGGATTATGGATGCGACCGTAGGCACCCACGACGCGCATCACGAGCACGACCACCCGACCGGATGGCGGCGCTACCTGTTTTCCACCAACCACAAGGACATCGGCACGATGTACCTTGTGTTCTCGATGGTCGCCGGCGTGATCGGCGGCGCCTTGTCGATCGCGATGCGGCTTGAACTGCAAGAGCCGGGGATGCAGTTTTTCGCTGACCCCCACCTCTTCAACGTGTTCGTGACCGCGCACGGGCTGATCATGGTATTCTTCATGATCATGCCGGCGTTGATCGGCGGCTTCGGAAACTGGATTGTGCCGCTGATGATCGGGGCGCCCGACATGGCGTTTCCGCGCATGAACAACATTTCGTTCTGGCTGTTGCCGGCCTCGCTTTCGCTCTTGGTCATTTCGTTGTTCGTCGAAGGCGAGCCGGGCGCTTCCGGCGCCGGCACCGGCTGGACGGTGTATGCGCCCCTATCGACGACGGGGAACCCCGGGCCAGCGGTTGATTTCGCCATCCTCTCACTGCATCTCGCGGGCGCCTCCTCGATCCTCGGCGCGATCAATTTTATCACCACGATTCTCAACATGCGCGCGCCCGGCATGACGTTGCATAAGATGCCGCTGTTCGTCTGGTCCATCTTGGTGACTGCGTTCCTGCTGTTGCTCGCGCTGCCGGTGCTCGCGGGCGCGATCACCATGCTCCTGACCGACCGGAATTTCGGCACCACTTTCTTCAACCCCGCGGGCGGCGGCGATCCGCTGCTGTTCCAGCATCTGTTCTGGTTCTTCGGCCATCCGGAGGTCTACATCCTGATCCTGCCAGCGTTCGGCGTGATCAGCCAAGTCGTCTCCACGTTCGCCCGCAAGCCGATATTCGGCTATCTCGGCATGGCGTATGCAATGGTCGCGATCGGATTCATCGGCTTCATCGTCTGGGCGCACCATATGTACGTCGTCGGCCTGTCGACGGGCACTCAGGCCTATTTCGTCGCCGCGACGATGGTCATCGCCGTGCCGACCGGAATTAAGATCTTCTCCTGGATCGCCACCATGTGGGGCGGGTCGATCGAGTTCAGGACGCCGATGCTCTGGGCGCTCGGCTTCATCTTCCTGTTCGTGATCGGCGGCGTCACCGGCGTCGTGGTCGCGAACGCTTCCGTCGATCGCCTGCTGACCGATACCTATTTCGTCGTCGCCCACTTCCACTACACGATGTCGCTCGGCGCCACCTTCGGCATTTTTACCGGCTGGTATTACTGGTTCCCCAAGATCACCGGCTACCTGTACTCCGAAGCGCTCGGCAAGCTGCATTTCTGGCTGTCCTTCATCGGCGCCAACGTGATCTTCTTCCCGCAGCACTTCCTCGGAGCTTCCGGGATGCCTCGCCGCATCGCCGACTACCCGGATGCATTCAGCGGGTGGAACTTCGTCTCGTCGATGGGCTCCTACATCTTCTTGGCGGGTCTTGTGGTGTTTTTCTTCACCATCTATCGCGCCTTCGCCGCCAAGCGGGCGGCAGGCAACAATCCATGGGGACCGGGCGCAACGACGTTGGAATGGACATTGCCGTCGCCGCCACCGTTCCATCAGTTCGAGGTGCTGCCGCGGATACAGTGATACGAGCGAGCATGAGGCAATTCTGATGTCCGTTATCGGAAAAAGCACAGCGCTGCAGTCGGCGAGTCCCGCGCCGCCGATCGAACCGAGCCTGGCGGAGGCGAGCGACTATTTCGCCCTGATGAAGCCGCGCGTGATGTCGCTCGTCGTCTTCACCGCCTTCGTCGGCATGATGGTGGCGCCGGGCCAGTTGCATCCGGTGCTGGGGGTCGCTTCGCTTCTATGCATCGCGGTCGGCGCCGGCGCGGCCGGCGTCTTGAACATGTGGTACGATGCCGATATCGACGGCGTCATGGGGCGCACCCGTCAGCGTCCGATTCCGGCCGGCCGGGTGCAGCCCGGAGAAGCCCTCGCTTTCGGGATCACCCTCAGCGTCGGCGCGGTGGCGGTGCTCGGCCTAGTGGCCAGTTGGTTCACCGCGGGGCTGCTTGCCTTCACGATTTTCTTCTACGCCGTCATTTATACGATTTGGCTCAAACGCTGGACCGCACAGAATATCGTGATCGGCGGCGCCGCCGGGGCGCTGCCGCCGGTGATCGGCTGGGCGGCGGTGACGCATGACGTCGGGCTCGCCCCCATTCTTCTGTTTCTGATCATCTTCTTCTGGACTCCGCCGCATTTCTGGGCGCTGTCGCTGCGCCGCTGCGAAGAGTATCGGCGCGCCAGCGTGCCCATGTTGCCGGTGGTCGCGGGCGCAACGGAAACCAAGCGGCAGATTCTCGCCCATGCGCTGCTGCTGGCGCCCGCCGGAGTGATGCCATTCCTGTTCGGCTTTGCCGGCCCAATGTACGGAATCGTCGCCGCGATCGCTGGCGCAATGATGGTGCTGCTCGCGTTGCGCCTGAAGAACGCCGGCACAGACAACGCCGCCCATGCGGCGGCGAAACGACTTTTCTCTTTTTCGCTACTTTATCTGTTCGCCTTATTCGCGGTGCTCTTGGTCGATCATTGGCTCGGAGGATGGCCGGCGACCCTCCTTGGGTGAACGGGCGACATGGACGCGAGCGGAAACAATGACGGCGACAACAACGGGATCGTGCTCACCGAGGAACAAAAGCGACGGCGGCGCACGCGCTCGATCGCAATAGCGCTCGCGCTCGGCGCGCTGGTTCTGTTGTTCTACGCGGTCACCATGGTCAAGGTCGGGTCGGGGCACTGATGAGGTCAATGTGAAACGTTCCGCCATGGATCAAAGTCCCCACGATACGAGGCCCGACAAGGCCGGGCCGGACCAACGCTCGGTCGCTCCGACAAGACTGCGGCGACGTGACCTCACGGTGGCGCTCGCATGCGGTGCGTTCGTCGGACTTATGGTCGGCGGCGCCTATGCGGCGGTGCCGCTTTATAACTTATTCTGCCGGGTGACCGGCTTCGGCGGCACGCCGCAGGTCGCAAGCGTTGCACCGGGCCAGGTGCTCGATCGCAAGATCACGGTGCGCTTCGACGCCAATGTCAATCGCGGCCTGCCGTGGCGGTTTGAGCCGGAGGTCACGTCGGTCGATGTGCGGCTCGGCGAAGTGGTGACGGTCTACTACACGGTCATCAATCAGTCGGCGCGCGAGACCGCGGGCCTCGCGTCATACAACGTGACGCCGCCGCAGACCGGCGCTTATTTCACCAAGATCAACTGCTTCTGCTTCACTGAACAGCGTCTGAAGCCCGGCGAGCGGCGCGAAATGGCGGTCGTCTTCTACGTCGATCCGGCGCTCGCCCGCGACGCCGATCAGGACGACCTCAACACGATCACCCTGTCCTACACTTTCTATCCGGCGCCTACGCCGCAACAGGGCGTGGCGACCAATGCCCGCGCGCCCACGCCCGGGCGTCTCTGAGATACGCGTGTACGCGTTCGCGCGCGCGACATTGACTGACGACGGAGACGATTATTATGGCCCAGGCAACGACTAAAAAACACGAATACCACCTGGTTGATCCGAGCCCATGGCCCGTCGTCGGTTCGCTCTCCGCATTCATCATG
>Ga0315553_10003111_pt1 | contig 13059 bp, 10 predicted proteins | sample SalMarSW160140MG_FD_203099 | JGI IMG/M metagenome (GOLD analysis project Ga0315553, IMG submission 203099) | Salt marsh sediment microbial communities from the Plum Island Ecosystem LTER, Massachusetts, United States - Salt Marsh Sediment SW1601-40 ... | reverse complement strand
CCAGGCCAGCAACCGTCCGGCCTGATGGCCCGCACGGATCAGGGCGGCCACGGCTTTCTCCGGCCGCGCCGCGGCTCCCGCCAGGCGGTAGTGGAGCGCGAGCTCGGAGGCGTGGGACGACGACGCCTCTCCGTACACGGCCTCCAGCGCCTCGGCCGCGCGCAGATGAGCGCGCTGCTTGCGCGGGAGCGACAGCTCGTCGTAGAGGGTCTGTCGCACCAGGGCGTGGGCGAACCGGTAGGTCGGCTCACGCCGACTCGAAGTCTCCTCGACCAGACGGCGATCGACGGCCTCCTCGATCGCGTCGAGCAGCTCCGCGTCTTCCAGTCCGCACATGTGCCGCAGCACGTCGAAGGGGAACTCCCGGCCCAGCACGGCGGCGTCGCCGAGCGCGCGGTTGCACGCGTCCGAGAGCCGCGAGAGGCGCCGCCCCACGGCGTCGCGCACGCCTTCGGGAATCCCCATCTCCTCGATCGAGCCGACGCCCATCACCCAGCGCCCGCCCTCCTGGCGAACGGCGCCGGTCTCCGCCAGGTGCTGCACCCGGACTCGATGAAGAATGGATTGCCCTCGGTCTCCCGGTGGACCGTCACCGCGACCTCGGCGGCCCGCGGCCCGAGCTCGGCGCCGCCGGCCCGCGCCTGGAAGAGCTCGAGCACCTCCTCGGCCGTGAGGCCCCGCAGCACGATGCGCTCGAAGCCCGGATCGCGGCGCAGGCTGGCGAGCGTCCCCGCCAGCGGGTGCTTGCGATCGAGGTCGACGTCGCGGTAGGTGCCGACGATGAGCAGCCGGCTGCCCTCGAGCCGGCGCGCGAGGTGCTCGAGCATCGGCAGGGTCGGGCGGTCCGCCCAGTGCAGATCGTCGAGCACGAGCACCAGCGGATTCGCACGCGAGGCGTTCAGCAGGAAGTTGGCGACGCCGTCGAACAGCCGGTAGCGGTCGCGCTCCGGCTCCTGGGGCGGTGCGGGCCGCACGTCCGGCAGCCGCTGCGTCACCTCGGACACGAGCTTGGCGACGTCCGGACCGGCGCTGCCCAGCTCCTCCCGCAGCGCGTCGTCGCCGCGGTCCAGGACGTACTGGCGCATCGCCGTGATGAACGGGAGATAGGGAATGCCGCCCTCGGACTCGTGGCACTGCCCGAAGAGGACCTGGGCGCCGCGCAGGCCGGCGTAGGTGCCCGCGCGTTCGGCGAGTCGGGTCTTGCCGATGCCCGGCTCGCCGACGAGCATCAGCAGCTGCCCGTGACCGCCGAGCGCCCCGTCGACGGCGCGCTGGAGCCGGTCGAGCTCGAGGGCGCGGCCGACGAACTCGCGGCCCGCGGACCGCGACGCCGTCTGGAGAGCGGTGGGTGTCTGGGGCGCGTTCAACGTCTCGCGCACCGCCTCGATGCGGGCGCGCACGGCGTCCGCACTGTGCGGTCGCGCTCCCGGCTCCTTCTCCAGCAGCTGGAGGACCAGCGCCTCGAGCTCCGGGGTCACTTCCGCCCGATGCCAGGACGGCGCGACCGGCCGCGTGTTGAGGTGCTGGCTGATCACCGCCACCGCGTCGTCGCCGACGAAAGGCGGCCTTCCGGCCAGCATCTCGTACAGCGTGCCGCCCAGGGCGTAGAGGTCGGAGCGCGGAGAGACGCTGCCTCCCACCGCCTGCTCCGGCGCCATGTAGGTGGCCGTGCCGACCATCGCGCCGTCCCGGGTGATGCGGGTGCGGTCGAGGGCGACGGCGAGGCCGAAGTCCCCGAGCTTCACCGCGCCATCGCCGGTGAGCCAGACGTTCGAGGGCTTCAGGTCGCGGTGGACGATGCCCTGGCCGTGGGCATGACCGAGGGCGGCGCAGAGCTGGTCGGCCACGTCGAGCGCTTCCTCGACGGGCATGCGGTGGCCCTCGCGACCGGCGAGGTGCTGCTCGAGGTCGCCGCCGGCGACGTACTGGCAGACCAGGTAGACGCGCCCTTCCTGCTCGTCGACGTCGTGCACGGTGACGATGTTCGGGTGGTCGCCGAGCCGACCCATCGCCTCGGCTTCCCGTCGCACGCGGGCCAGGTCGAGCCCCTCGCTCTTGACGAAGGCGATCGCCACGTCGCGGTCGAGCCGCGTGTCCCGGGCCAGGTGGACGCGCTTCTTCGCGCCCTCGCCGAGAAAGCGTTCGAGGCGATAGCGCCCGCGCGCGAGCGAGTCGGGCTCCGCTGCGGGGACGGGCGTCTTCGCGGCGAGCGGGCTTCCGCACGCGTCGCAGAAACGCTGGTCGCGGGGGTTGTCGGCGCTGCAGGCGGCGCACGGGACCGTCGCCGACAGGGACTGCCCGCATTCGCCACAGAACCGGGCCGAGTCGCGGTTCTCGTGGCCGCACGAGGGGCAGTGCATGGAGCATCCTACTTCGAGAACAGGAATGCCGGCCAGCGGGTCGAGGGCCCGGCGTCCGCATCGAACCCGAGCCACGCCGGGCTCCCGGCGACCCGACCGGCTCGAAGCGGAGAACCTTGGGGCGCTTTGCCCGAGCCCCGGCACCGTGGCCTGCCCTGCTCGGGGCTCGGACTGCTCAGCGCTCGATCACCACGCGCCCGACGGTCGTCCGCGCCTCCATCGCCTCGAGCGCCTGCGGGAGCGCCTCGAAGGGCATCCGCCGACCGACGATCGGCCGGATCCTCCCGGCGTCGAGCAGCGCGACCAGGGCCGCCTGGACGCGCCGGCCCACGGCGGCCGAGCACGGATTGAAGCGGGGCACCGGCACCGGCATCACGAAGCCGTCGATGCCACCGGGGTCGTCGTCGTCGTGGTAGGTGAGGATCACGCCGACCATGTCGAAGTTGCCGAAGCAGAGGGCGCGGCCCGACACCATCGGCACCTCCTCGGCCTCGATCCCGCTCGCGAAGCCGACCACCAGGTGGCGGCCGCCCTGTCCGAGGCAGCGCAACGACTGCATCGTCACCTCGCCGCCGACGCCGTCGAAGCACACCTCGACGCCGCGCCCCTGCGTCTCGTCGAGCACGACGCGAGCGAAGTCCTGCTCCCGGTAGTCGATCACGAGGTCGGCGCCGAGCGCCTTGACGAGATCGACCTTCGCCGCACTCCCGACCGTGGCGATCACGCGCGCCCCGGCGGCGACCGCGAGCTGCACCGCCGCCGACCCGACGCCGCCCGCGGCGGCATGCACCAGCACCGTCTCGCCCGCCCGCAGCCGGCCGCGCTCGTGCAGACCCAGATAGGCGAGGTGGAAGGGGTAGAAGAACGAGGCCGCCTCGGCGTCGTCGAGCGCGGCGGGTGCCTCGAAGGACATGGCCGTCGAGCAGGCCGCCAGCTCTGCGTGGGCGCCGAAGCCCGCCCGTGCACTCGCCGTCACGCGGCGGCCCATCCACGCCTCGGTGTCGGGTCCGGTGCCCACCACCTCGCCGACGCACTCCATGCCCAGCGTGTACGGAATCGGTGGATGGATCGTCAGGTAGCGGCCGTGACAGCCGTCGACCTCGTTGTAGTTGCAGACGCTCGCCGTCGTCCGCACCAGGATCTCGCCGGGTCCCGGCTCCGGCGCCGGAACCTCGACGAGCTCCAGCGCCTCGGCGGGCGGCCCGTACCGGGTCACTTGCCATGCGCGCACGCGATCTCCTCCATGGTCATCCCTCGGACTTCGCTGGCTTCAAGTCCAGATCGCTGGCATGGTGGCGCTCGGGAACGCGCTCCTCCTCGGGGCCCCAGGCCTTGTTGACACGCCGGCCGCGCTGGACCGCAGGGCGTTCCTGGATCTCCGTCGCCCACCGCACGACGTTCGTGTACGACTTCGCATCGAGGAACACCTCGGCGTCGTAGAGGTTGTGCAGGACCAGGCCGCCGTACCAGGGATAGGTGGCCATGTCGGCGATCGTGTACTCGTCTCCGATCAGGAACCTGCGCTCGGCGAGGTTCCGGTCGAGCACGTCGAGCTGGCGCTTCACCTCCATCGCGTAGCGGTTGATGGGGTATTCGAACTTCTCCGGCGCGTAGGCGTAGAAGTGGCCGAAGCCGCCGCCCAGGTACGGGGTGCTGCCCATCTGCCAGAAGAGCCAGGACAGGCACTCCGCGCGGGTCGAAGGCTCTATCGGGAGGAACGCATCGAACTTCTCGGCCAGGTAGACCAGGATCGCTCCGGATTCGAAGACGCGCGTCGCGGGCGTGGTGCCGTGGTCGACCAGGGCCGGGATCTTGGAGTTGGGATTGATCGCGACGAAGCCGCTTCCAAACTGATCGCCCTCGCCGATGTTGATCAGGTAGGCGTCGTATTCGGCCGGCTTGCCGATCGCCAGCAGCTCCTCCAGGAGCACCGTCACCTTCACGCCGTTGGGCGTCGCGAGCGAATAGAGCTGCAGCGGGTGTTCGCCGACCGGCAGCTCCTTCTCGTGCGTGGGTCCCGCGATCGGGCGATTGATCTTGGCGAAGCGGCCACCGCTCTCCGTGTCCCATTTCCAGACTTGCGGCGGCGTGTACGAGGAGGAGTCGGTCACGAAGGGTCCTTTCGCGTTCGGAGGGATTCTCGCCAGCTGAGTCCACAGCCGATCGTCCCGAAGAGCAAGGCCAGGACCAGGCGCGGGTCTCCCAGCTGGAGCCACGGGTCGATCGGGAAGGCGATGGTCTTGCGCATGGCCGCGACCTTGAACGTGTGCGCGCCCGCGAACGCCGGGTCGGTCGCGATCTCGAGCATGTCGCGCCGGCTTCGGTAGCGCATCGCGGCACCGGTGGTCCACCGCTCCATCCCGTCGGCGTTCACGAGGTCCAGGGCCGCGCTCGCGGCCTGGCCGTAGAGCACCGGATGGGATGCCCGGGCGAGCAGCGCCGGAACCATGTACTCCATGTACTTCGCGAGCACCTGGTCGCTGGTCTCGCCGGGCTCGACGCCCTCGATCTGGAGCGGCGACTCGCGCAGCTGGATGACGTTGACCATCACGAAGTCGTCGCCGGTGTCCTCCTCCATGAACCGGCGCAGCATCGCCACCCGCTCGGGCGACGGGGCCGGCTCGCGGGCCTCGAACCGGGCCAGGTAGTGGGCGATCTCCTCGTCGGTGAGCGGTCCTGCAAAGGAGGTGTACCAGCCGAAGAAGGCCGCATAGAGCCCGACCAGAACCCACCAGATCCATCGCGTCCGCGTCATGTTCGGGGCTCCCGGAGCGTGAGGTCGTGAGGGCATCGATCTGCGACGCCATCGCGGCGATCATAGGATCGATCTCGCAGGGTGCGCTTGGTTGCCCCGAAAGGGGGTCGCGGCAGCCGGGCATCCTCGTAGAATCGGATCGCGTAGGAGCGGACCACGATCTGGAAGGGCTTCCACCGGGCCGAGACCGGGGAGGAGAAGCTCGCGGTCTATCGGCTCCGCTACCAGGCCGACGCGGAGCAGGTGAGGGGTCCCGACCGTTTGCCCGCCCGACCTAATGATCGCGCGAATACCCTGCGAACTCGGACGCCGCCGCCCTGAGCGGCCGGGCCGGAGCAACGCGTGCTTCCTCGACCTCGGTGGGCGTCCATTTCGCGAGCGCATGCCGCGGCGCGAGCGCGTCCCAGCTGGCGATCTCGCCGGTCCCGTGGCCCGCGAAGACGATCCGCGTGCCGACGACGAGGTCGATCACGACATCGTCTCCGGGCCCCAGATCCGTGATGGTCGAGACCGCATCGAGATCGTCGGCCAGTCCGGGAACCCCTTCGTCGTTCAGCCCGGCGAAGCTCAGAAGGTCTCGCCCCGCTTCGTAGTCGACGACCGTATCCGTGCCCTGGTTCTCGGCGAGGTCGAAGTGGAACGTGTCGGGACCGTTCCCACCGATGAAGCGGTCGTCGCCGGCACCGCCGAAGAGATCGTCCCTCCCGTTCCCCCCGTCGAGCACGTTTCCCGAGCCGCCGACGACCGTGAGCTGGTCTGCGCCGTTGCCGCCGAGGAGGAAGCTCGCCCCGACCACGTCCGGACCCACGGTCGCGAAGAGCACGTCGCTCTGGCCGCCGCCGTCGAGGTGATTGTCTGCCCGGGGCAGCTCACAGTACGGCGCCTCACACGGTTCGAGGAAGCTCGCCGTGACGGAAGCCTCGAGGCGGTCGCTGCCCGGCCCTCCTTCGAGCACGTTGGCGGACTCGTTGCCATCGTAACCCGACAAGACGGCAAGATCGAAGACGGCCATCAGCGTGTCGTCTCCCGGGCCGCCTGCCAACCGGTGAACGGCCAATACGTTCTCCCCATAGGCCGTCGAATCCGCGCGAAGTGTGTCGTCCCCGCCTTCTCCTTCGAGAACCGTCGTCAGCTCGGTGAGCCAGTTCTCGCCATCGGTCACGTGCACCGCCTCGAGCTGATCGTCGCCCTCGCCCCCCCACAGCCCGTTGAAGCCGATCGAGTAGTCCTCGTTCGAATCGGTCAGGCAGAACGCCCGCATCACGTCGTCCCCGCGCCCGCCGGACAGCGCATTGGATGCCGAGATCGGAGAATTCGGCCAGTTGATCGCGGTGGCGTCCACGACATCGTCGCCGTCACCGCCGTTCACCCGGTTGTCCGCAATGGTCCCGCCTCCGAAGAACTCCGTGACCGCGCGGACGGTGATGCGATCGTCGCCCTTGCCCCCATCCACCGCATTGATCGCCAGGCTGCTTTGATAGACACCCTGGGCATCCGCCACGGCGCTGATCACGTCGTCGCCACCCCTCCCGTAGATCTGGATCGAGCGGACGTTGTCATCGTCGTCACCACCGTAGGAGAAGTCTGTGTAGACGTTGGCGTCGACGACGTCGTGGCCGCTGCCGAGGTCGAGCAGGAGCTCCCCGTTCGCCTCGGATCCAGACACGCCCAGAGACGCGCGATGCCAGTCGTCGTCTTCTCCACCGAGCTGGATCGCGAGAGCGTGGACTCCTTCGCCGACCGCACGGGTGTCGGTGACGAGCACGTCGTCGCCCCGAGCCCCGAGCAGCGCGGTGCGGTTGAACGCGCTCGTGAGCGAATCGTCGCCGGCGAGCCCGCGCACGATGTCCCCTTCCGCGCCGGCGCCGAACGCGTCCGCGCGCTTCGTGCCGACGAGGATCTCGTGAATCGGCTCGAGCAGGGAGAACCACTCGTCGACCTCGGGCCGCAGCTCCCATTGGCAAAGCGAGGAAGAGCCGGAGCACACGGGCGCGTCGAGCGAGGGCTCGGAGTCGGGGCCCTTCCTGGCCTGAACGGGAAACGAGGCAAAGACCACCAACGTCGCCGCGGCCACGAGTCGCAAGATGAGTCTCCCTGCTTCGAGAGAAGCACTTCGGGCGGGGTACACCATGGTCCCATGTACGCTCCTCGACCGTCAATGAGTCCATCACGTGGGCCCGTCGGCATCCATGGGCGCGGGAACGCCACGGACGCGGACCCGCTTACCACGTCTTCACTTCCACGCGAACACCGGCTGCTCGAAGTGCGCCACGCGCGTCGCGTCGCCGCGCAGGGCGACCTCGCGGAGCTGGTAGAGGATGGCGGCCGTGGGGGCGTGGATGTGGGTTCCGAGCAGGGGGATCGAGATCACCGGGCGCTCGCTCTCGGGGATGCGCCGCAGCTGGGGGACGTCGGGGCGCTCGAGCTCGTCGAGGGGCACGCGGTAGACGCTCGCCACCTCGTCGGGATTGGGGTCGAGCACGGCGTCGGCGCCGGCCCAGACGACCACCGGCGTGATGCAGTAGCCGGAGCGGGTCGGGTAGTCGTCGAGCAGGCCGAGCACGGCGTCGGCGGCGAGCGCGAGCCCCACCTCCTCGTGCAGCTCGCGCAGGGCGGCCTCGACGGGCGTCTCGCCCGGGTCGAGGCGGCCGCCGGGCAGGGCCCACTGCCCCTGGTGGGACGAGAGCTTCGCGGCCCGGCGCGTGAGCACGAAGCAGGGCAGGCCGTCCTCGCCGGGCAGCAGGGCCAGGGCCACGGCGGCATCGCGCAGGGTGTCGTGCTCGTGGGGTGCGCGCTCGAAGGCCTCGAGGTGGGCGCGGACGCGCGAGCGCAGCGTGTCGTCGTAGCGGGTCAGCACGCGGGGCAGGGTAGCTTGCAGGCGGCGCCCCCCGCCGCGAGACTGCGCGCCGTGCTCGAGAACGTCACCCGCCGCCGCCTGCCGCTGCCCGAGCGCGGCGTGGAGCTCGCGCTGCTCGACTGGGGCGGCGACGGTCCGCTCGCGCTGCTCCACCACGCCAACGGCTTCTGCGCCGCCACCCTCGACGGGGTCGCGCGTCCGCTCTCCCGACACTTCCATGTGATCGGGATGGACGCGCGGGGTCACGGTGACTCCTCGCGGCCGGTCGGCGAGGGAGCCTACGCCTGGGGCGAGTTCGGCGCGGACCTCGCCGCGGTCGCACGCGTGCTCACCGGCGAGGCCGGCTGCCCGATCGCGCTCGGCCTGGGCCACTCCTTCGGTGGCACCTCGATGCTGCTGGCCGCGGCGGCGGAGCCGGCGCTCTTCGAGCGCCTGGTGCTGGTCGACCCGGTGCTGCACGAGCCGCGCACCGGCGAACCCGATCCCGAGCGCGTGGCGCGCGCCGGCCAGCTGGTCGAGCGGGCGTCGCGCCGGCGCGAGGTGTTCCCGGACCGCGCCGCCGCGCGCGACAACTGGCGCGACAAGGACCTGTTCGCCGACTGGGAGCCGCGCGCCTTCGAGATCTACCTGGCCGAGGGTCTGGCCGACCGCCCCGACGGTCAGGTCGAGCTCAAGTGTCCGGCCGCGGTCGAGGCGGCGGTGTTCGGCATGGGCTTCCGCTCCGACGTGTGGGGCACCACGAAGGGCCTGTCCGTCCCCACGCTGCTCCTGTGGGCGATCCACGGCGACTTCCCGCGCTCGGTGCACGAGGCCTACGCCGCCCACCTGGGTGCCGCCGCCACCCTCCAGGAGATCGACGCGGGACACCTCGCTCCGATGGAGCGACCCGAGCTCGTGCTGGACGCGGCGCTCGCGTTCGCCGGGCGGGAAGCGGCCCGTTGATCGCCGCGGGCGACACGGGCCGCGCCGGGCTCCGGGTCGGTCCCGCCGACACGGCCGAGGCGATCGCCCTCGGACCCGAGGACGCCTTCCCCGCGGTGTTCGCCACCTCGCGCATGGTGGCGCTGATGGAGCTGGCCGCCGCCCGCCTGATGAAGCCCCTGCTCGAGCCGGGCCAGCTCTCGGTGGGCGTGGCGCTGGAAGTCCAGCACAAGGCCGCCACGCCGGTGGGCTGCCGCGTGGAGGCCGTCGCGACCTTCCTGGGGATGGCGGGCCCGCTCTACCGCTTCCGCGTCGAGGCCTTCGACGAGGCCGGGTCGGTCGGCGAGGGCGAGCACACGCGGGCCATCGTCCGCACGGAGCGGCTGCTGGCCGGCGCCGAGCGGCGCCGGGCCTGAGCCTCACTTCTCGACCGGGAAGCCCCGCCTCGTCCAGCCGGTCCAGCCCTCCGCGAGCGACACGACGTTCGTGAAGCCCATCTGCTGGAGCGTGCGGGCGGCGAGAGCGCTGCGATGGCCACCGCCGCAGTACAGCACCAGCGGACGATTGCGGTCGGTGAGCCAGGGATCGCGCTTGTAGTGCTCGAGGTCCGCGCGTACCTCCAGGAAGCCGCGCGGCGAGCTGCGCGCGCCCGGGAGGTGCCCCTCGGCGAACTCGTCGGGCTCGCGGACGTCGAGGAAGTGCCAGCCTTCGCGGTCGGGCGCCTCGAGCAGCCGGCGCGCCTCCTCCGGGGAGATCTCGTGAACGTGGCGCAGTGCTTCGGCGACGAAGTCGGCGAGGGAGCGCGGCGGGGAGGATGCTCGGGCCACGGTTGCGCCGAGCGTACCCCGTCCGAGCAAGTCGGCACCCAAACGGGGGGCCGGCGAGCGGGAAATCGGGTTGAGGTGGGGTGGTCGCCGGCCGATCCGTGTATAGAATCGCAATTCCCCTGCACGGACCGCACATCCGTTCGGCGAGATCGCGTACAGACGCGGCGGCCGGCGGATTCGGCACTTGGGGCACTCGGTAGGACTTGCAGCGCTGAAGCGGGCTGGACCGGCAGGGCAGGGAGCAACGCAGCAGATGGCGCGGGAAGAGGCCGCTACCCGATCGCGGCCAGAAGCGAGGGCCCAGGCAGCGGCCGCGGCCGACCTGGGCGTGTTCGGGGTGAACGCCGCGTTGGTGGACGAGATCCGCCAACGCTACGAGATCGATCCGAGCTCGGTCCACGCGAGCTGGGCGGAGCTGTTCGCCGAGCACGCGGCGGCTCCGGCGAGCGCCGCGCCGGCGCGCCAGGCGGAGCCCGTCGCGCGGGTCGAGAGCGGGACGGCCGGGACGGCCGGAGCCCTCGGCCCTCAGCTCGCCGACCAGCACGCGCGCGTGCTGCGCATGATCCACTCCTACCGCGCCCGCGGTCACCGCATCGCCCAGACCGACCCGCTCGGCGCCACCACCACCTACTTCCCGGAGCTCGATCCGGCTCACTACGGCTTCGGCCAGGACGACCTGCACCGCCAGTACATCGCCGGCGACCTGCCGGGCGGTCCGGTGCAGACGCTGGGTCAGATCCTCACCCATCTGCGCGCCACCTACTGCCGCAAGGTCGGCGTCGAGTTCACCCACATGCAGGATCCCGGGCACAAGACCTGGATCCGCACCCGCCTCGAGCAGACCCAGAACACCACGCCGCTGTCGGCCGCCGAGTGCCTGCGCATCCTGGAGAAGGTGTCGGCGGCGGAGCTCTTCGAGCGCTTCCTCCACACCAAGTTCCTGGGTCAGAAACGCTTCTCGCTCGAGGGTGCCGAGAGCCTGATCCCGCTGCTCGACTGCCTGGTCGAGCACGCGCCCGACTACGGCACCCGCGAGATCGTGATCGGCATGGCCCACCGCGGGCGTCTGAACGTGCTCTCGAACATCGTCGGCAAGTCGCTCGAGTCGATCTTCTCCGAGTTCGAGGACAGCCCGCTGATCGACAGCCCCTTCGGCTCGGGCGACGTCAAGTACCACAAGGGCTTCTCCAACGACCGCACCACCCAGAGCGGCCACCGGATCCACCTCTCGCTGACCGCGAATCCCTCCCACCTCGAGGCGGTCGACCCGGTCGTCGAGGGCCGCGTGCGCGCGAAGCAGATGCGCCAGGACGACTTCGAAGGCCGCGCGATCGTGCCGGTGCTGGTCCACGGCGACGCCGCCTTCGCGGGCCAGGGGATCGTGGCGGAGACGCTCAACCTCTCGAAGCTCGCCGGCTACTCGACCGGCGGCACGATCCACCTCGTCGTGAACAACCAGATCGGCTTCACCACCACGCCCTCCGAGGCCCGCTCCACGCTCTACTGCACGGACGTCGCCAAGATGATCCAGGCGCCGATCTTCCACGTGAACGGCGACGATCCCGAGGCCGTGGTGCACTGCGCGAAGCTGGCGCTCGCCTACCGCGACCGCTTCCACGAGGACGTGGTGATCGACATGGTGTGCTACCGCCGCCACGGCCACAACGAGGGCGACGAGCCGAGCTTCACCCAGCCGCTGCTCTACGAGAAGATCCGCAGCCGGCCCTCGGTGCGGAAGCTGTACACCGAGGCGCTGCTCGAGCGCGGGATCCTGCGCACCGAGGACGTGTCGCGCATCGAGGAGGACCTGAGCGGCCAGCTGGCGCGCGCGCTCGAGGTGATCGAGTCGCGGCCGCCGGGTCCCGACGAGCCCTACGAGCCCCGCGGCCCGTGGCTGGGCTACAGCCGAACGCCCGAGGAGCAGGAGCCCCAGACGGGCGTGGGCACCGAGGAGCTGGCGCGCCTCGCCGAGCGGCTGGCCGAAGTGCCGGCAGGCTTCGAGGTGCACCGCAAGCTGGACTCGCTGCTCCAGAAGCGGCGCAAGGTGATCTCCGAGGACGGCGAGATCGACTGGGGCCTCGCCGAGTCCTTCGCCTTCGGGTCGCTCCTGCTCGAGGGCTACTCGGTGCGGCTCTCCGGTCAGGACTCCACGCGCGGCACCTTCAGCCACCGCCACGCCGGCGTGGTGGACCAGCGGACCGGGCAGGAGTTCCACCCGCTCGCCCACCTCTCGCCCAGCCAGGGACGCTTCGAGGTGTACGACAGCCTGCTCTCCGAGGCCGCGGTGCTGGGCTTCGAGTACGGCTACAGCCTCGCCGACCCCCAGACGCTGGTGCTCTGGGAGGCCCAGTTCGGCGACTTCGCCAACGGCGCCCAGGTGATCATCGACCAGTTCATCACCTCGGCCCATGTCAAGTGGCAGCGCATGAGCGGCCTGGTGATGCTGCTCCCGCACGGCTACGAGGGGCAGGGCCCCGAGCACTCCAGCGCGCGCATCGAGCGCTACCTCCAGTCCTGCGCCGACGACAACCTCCAGGTGGTGAACTGCACCACGCCCGGCCAGTACTTCCACGTGCTGCGGCGCCAGATGGCGCGGCGCTGGCGCACGCCGCTGGTGGTGTTCACGCCGAAGAGCCTGCTGCGGCTGCCGGCGGCGATGTCGCGGCCCGAGGAGCTCGCGCGCGGGCGCTTCCAGCGGGTGATCGGGGATGGCGCCGCCGTGCGCCCCGAGGCGGTGCGCCGGCTCGTGCTGTGCAGCGGCAAGGTGTACTACGACCTGCTCGAGGAGCGCCGGCGCCGCCACGAAGACGGGTCCGCCCCGGTCGCCCTCGCGCGCGTCGAGCAGCTCTACCCGTGGCCCGAGACCGAGCTCGCCGAGATCATCGCCCACTACCCGAACGCCGAGATCGTCACCTGGTGCCAGGAGGAGCCGGCGAACATGGGCGCCTGGACCTTCGTCCGCGAGCGCATCCAGGGTCTGCTGCGCCCGAGCCAGCGCCTCGCCTACGCCGGCCGCCGCGAGGCGGCCAGCCCGGCCGCCGGCTCCGGCCGGATCCACCGCCAGGAGCAGGCCGCCCTGGTGGCCTCGGCGCTCCACAGCGACTGAGCGCGCGGATCGGGCCGACACTGGAGGTCGTGGGCCGGAGGCGCTAGCTCTATGCGTCCCGGGCCGCGTGGAGCCCGAAGCGGGGAAGCGCCGGAGATGAGCGCGGCCAGTGCGACCGTCGATCTACCCCAGCTCGGGGACGGGATCTTCCTGACCGACGGGGGCATCGAGACCTTCCTGATCTTCCAACGCGGCCTCGAGCTGCCCTTCGCCGCCGCCTACACCCTGCTCGC
>Ga0315553_10003110_pt1 | contig 13060 bp, 9 predicted proteins | sample SalMarSW160140MG_FD_203099 | JGI IMG/M metagenome (GOLD analysis project Ga0315553, IMG submission 203099) | Salt marsh sediment microbial communities from the Plum Island Ecosystem LTER, Massachusetts, United States - Salt Marsh Sediment SW1601-40 ... | reverse complement strand
GACGCAGCGTGCCCTGTCCTGGTGGGACGAGGATGCTAGCTGGGAGAACCTGGAAGCACTGCTCAGGGAGCTGGAGAGCGGGTATGGTAGGCTCGGACCGTCTGAGGTGGTCACACTCGTGCAACGGCTCCAGGGCAGCGAGCAGGGGGGCTGTACAGGGGATGTTGAGGACTCAGTTGCCGGAGTCTTGATGGACGTGGGTGACCTCAACCTGCGGCTGGTGACTTGCGATGGGGAGGTGGCTACGATCCCTGGCCCGGACCTGAACTAGGCGCTCCGAGCTTCCCCTGCATGGACCAGGGTCCCGCCCAGGTGATCTGGATCGGCACCAACTTGCCTCGCCAAGCCTCGTCGTGCTCGAAGAACACGAGCTTGTTGGCTCGTGTACGTCCCTTCCACTTACCCTTGTATGCTTCCTCCACGAGCACCTCGACTGTGGACCCCAGCAAGTCCTGATTGATCTCGGTGGCGATTCGACGCTGTAGCTCCTCGACCAGTCGGCGCCGACGGTGCTTCTCCTCAGGGGAGACGTCGTCCGCCAAGAGCACGGCGGGAGTACCGGGGCGAGGGGAATAGGCGGCCACGTGGACCACGTCGAACCTCGCGTCTGCCAGCAGATCGCAGGTGGCCTCGAAATGCTCTTGGGTCTCCCCGGGGAAGCCCACAATGACATCCGTGGCCAAGGAGGCCCCCGGCACCCGATCGCGGATGCGCTGAACTAGACTGCGGTACTGCTCCACCGTATAGCCGCGAGCCATACGCTTGAGGGTCAGGTCGTGGGCTGCTTGCACAGGTAGCTCGATGTGCTCGCAGACCTTGTCTAGCTGCGCCACGGCGTCGATGACTCGCTCGCTCATGTCGTTGGGGTGCGAGGTCAGGAACCTGATGCGCCAGAGGCCGTCTACCTCGTGCACGGCGTGGAGGAGGTCCGCCAGATCCGGCTGCCCGGGGAGGTCGTGGCCGTAGGCGTCCACGTTCTGACCGAGGAGCGTAACCTCGCGTGCGCCTCGGTCTACCAGAGAACGCACCTCGGCCTTTGTCTCCTCCAGGGTCCGGCTGCGTTCCCGTCCTCGTCGTAGGCGCACGATGCAGTAGGTGCAGTGATTGTCGCATCCCTCCATGACCGGCACGAAGCAGCAGACCGGGACGTCGGCTGCTTTTCCGGTGCCATCCGGCGTCACGGATGCCCATTTGCCTCGAACGTAGCTCATCAGCCCCTCGACGTCGGAGGGGCGAAGGAAGAGATCGACGAAGGGGAAGCTCTGCTCGAGGGCGCTGCTCTCCTCGCCGACCAGACAGCCCATGACCACAATGGCAGTGGATGCTTTGTGCCTCTTGACGGGTTTGAGGGAGCCGATACGACCGTAGGCCTTGTCCTCGGCGCTTTGCCGGACCACGCAGGTGTTGAGCACGATGAGGTCAGCCTGCTCCACGTCTGGGGTGGCCTGCCAGCCCAGGCCCTCCAGTTGCTCAGCGGCGCGCCAGGAGTCCGCCTGATTCATCTGGCAGCCGATGGTCCAGATGTGGTACTTCATCGTAGTTCTCGATACAGGAACAGGGCCACCTCTTTCCGTTCCAGGTCGCGATTCGTGTAGAAGTGGTCATCGACGCCGCAGATGTGAAACCCCATCTTGGTGTAGAAAGACAACGCTGGCCAGTTGGTGGCCTGGGCCTCCACCGAGATGGCGCGGCAGTGGTTCTCCATGGCGAAGTCCTCGGCCTTGTGCATCAATGCGGCGCCTATCCCCCGGCGGCGATACTCTACGTCCACCAACAGATTCCAGACCTTCAGGACCCCACGCCACGGCTCGACCTCCGCGTCGAGGAAGGCGGTCAGTCGTCCGTCTTCTTCGACGACCGGTTGCAGGTTCCGGTCGTCCATGCGGGCTCCGATTTCGTCTCTGTCTTTTGCCCTGACGATACTCAAGCCCTGGCTCCGGAAAGGCGGGTGCAGTTCCTCGGTCTGGAATGTGTACCCTGTCCCCAGAGCACCCTCGCCGCCGGTCTTCACCACGCGCAGATACCTGTTTGAAACGTAGTCTGCCTTGATCTCTCTCAGCCTGGGGAGGTGCGCCTCAGTGAGTGTCTTGTATTCCATCTCTCTTTTCGCAGTTCGGAATGATCTACAGGTATAGTCGTTTGAGGGTGTTCACAACGTGAAGAGTCACCCACTTGCTGGGCTGCCCCACTTCCTCGAAGGGGATGGGAAAGGTCTTTCTGACGGGGATCTGTCTCTCCGCAGGCCAGCAGCCCAGTGCGTCCTGCTTGCTGAGCACGATTCCCAGCCCCTCCTGTATCCGTTCGTCGTCGGGCCTGACGAAGGGGGCTACCAACTCCACGACCTCCAGCACGTCGGTGCTGGCGAAGAGGGGCCGCGCGAATTCGAACCACGCCGTGCTGACCTTGCCGAACTCGCTGTGGTGGCGGTAGATCCCGTTGCTCAAGAAAAGGTTGACCGCCCCCTGCACAGCCTGCTGCACCTCTGTCGTCTGTTCCTCTTGAGCAAGGGCTTCCAACGCTCTCAGGACCTTGGCCGTGGCCCAGAAACAGGCATGGATCTTCTTCACCCGCTCGAAGCAGAGCCAGCCACCATCATCTCGCTGGGTGTGGAGCAGGTAGCCCAGGGCCATGGCCGTGCGAGGGTCCTCGCCATAGCCAAACCAGTGGAGGAAGTGTAGCGCATTGGCCGTGAAGCAAGGAATGACACCCGCTCTTCCCTTCTCGAACTCGCCGGCGGTGAAGGCTCCATCATCCATCTGCGCGTTGGCGAAGAGGTACTCGATAGCGCTATGAACTCGCTCGTCCTCACCGCGATAGCCCAGATGCTCCAGGGTGATGAGATGCTTGCTCACCGCGTGATAGGGTCTCCTGTCGCGATCCCAATACCCCTGTGGACGCTGCGCATCGAGTATCTTGTGGACAGCTTCGGAGTCTTCAAGGGCCTCACGAGCCGCCACTACCTCGGCATCGTCTTCGCTCCGATCCACTATTTTCAACAGGGTGAAGTACCGAATCGATGGATGGCTCGTCTCCAGAAGCCACTCTGTCGGGTCGTCGTTGAGAAGGTTCTTCCACTCGTTCATGCCTAGCCCCCCGCAATCGTCACGCTGCGTCAGACCCGGCGCCCGTCGAGGGCCTTCTTGAGGAACTGGCCCGTGTACGATTGAGGCATGGCCTTCACTTGTTCCGGCGTACCCTCGGCGATGAGCTCCCCTCCTTTGTCACCTCCTTCAGGCCCCAGGTCTATGATCCAGTCGGCGCACTTGATGACGTCGAGATTGTGTTCGATGACGACTACGGTGTTGCCATTATCGACCAGTCTATTGAGCACCTCCAACAGCCGCTTGATGTCCTCGAAGTGCAGTCCAGTGGTCGGCTCGTCGAGGATGTATATGGTCTTGCCGGTGGCCCGCCTGGATAGCTCTCGGGCGAGCTTGATGCGCTGGGCCTCGCCACCCGACAGGGTTGTGGAGGACTGGCCCAACTGGACGTAGCCCAGTCCCACGTCCCACAGCGTCTGAAGCTTCCTCTTGATACGAGGGATCTTGTCGAAGAACTCCATCGCCTCCTCAACCGTCATCTGCAAGACCTCGGCGATGCTCTTCCCCTTGTAGTGGACTTGGAGGGTCTCACGGTTGAAGCGCCGGCCCTTGCAGACCTCACAAGGGATGTAGATGTCGGGCAGGAAGTGCATCTCGATCTTGATGATGCCATCTCCCTGACAGGCCTCGCAGCGGCCACCCTTCACGTTGAAGGAGAAGCGTCCGGGTTTGTAGCCTCTGATCTTGGCTTCCGGAAGGCTGGCAAACAGCTCCCTGATGTAGGTGAAAACGTTGGTGTAGGTTCCAGGGTTCGAGCGAGGAGTGCGGCCGATAGGCGACTGGTCGATGTTGATCGCCTTGTCCAGGTGCTCGATGCCCAGCACGTCTTGATGCCGGCCCGGTTTGGCCTTGGCCCGGTGGAGTGTCTGCGCCAGCTTCCTGTGCAGGACGTCCACGAGCAGGGTGCTCTTGCCCGAACCGGAAACGCCGGTGATGCAGATGAACCTGCCGAGAGGGATGGTGACGTCCATCTCCTTCAGATTGTGCTCGGCCGCTCCTGTGATGACCAGCGCCTTTCCGTTGCCTGAGCGACGCTTCTCGGGCACCGAGATACTCTGCTTGCCGGAGAGATACTGTCCAGTTATGGAAGCGGGGGCCGCGATGATGTCTTCGATGGTCCCTGCCGCGACGACGTAGCCGCCGTGCTCGCCCGCGCCTGGACCCAGGTCTAAGATGTAGTCAGCAGAGCGCATAGTCTCCTCATCGTGTTCCACCACCAGCAGGGTGTTGCCCAGATCTCTCATCTGCATCAGGGTGTCGATGAGTCGCTTGTTGTCCCTCTGGTGGAGACCGATGCTCGGCTCGTCGAGGATATAGAGCACGCCCATGAGCTGTGAACCGATCTGTGTGGCCAGGCGGAGCCGCTGGCCCTCACCGCCGGCAAGGGTGGTAGCCGAACGCTCCAGCGTCAGGTAGTCGAGGCCCACGCTGACCAAGAACCCGAGACGCTCGCGGATCTCCTTCAAGATACGTTCGCCGATGGCCAGCTCCCGCTCTGAGAGCTGCTCCGGCACCCGCTCGAAGAAGTCCAATGCGTGGCTGACGGACATGGCGGTGACCACGTCTATGGACTCTCCGGCCACGGTGACGGCCAGGCTCTCGGGCTTGAGGCGTCTACCGCCACAAGCGGGGCAGGGATGGGTGGTCATATATCTCTCTATCTCGCTCCGGATGTATTCGGAACTGGTCTCCTTGTACCGCCGTTCCAGGTTGGGGATCACTCCCTCGTAGGGGGTCGTCCAGAGACGCACCCTGCCCTGATGGTTCTTGTAGCGGACGGTCACCTCCTTCTTGCCACTCCCGTACAAGAGCAGGTTTATCTGCTCCTGTGTGAGCTCGCGCACGGGGACCTCGGTCGAGAAACCGTACTGCTTGGCTACGGCATTCACCAACTGCCAGAAGTAAGACTCCGAGGTCGTGCGGCGGCTCCAAGGATCGAGCGCTCCCTGCTGAAGCGACAGGCTCTTGTTGGGCATGACCAGGTCTGGATCTATCTCCATCTGGGTCCCTATGCCCTGGCACGTGGGGCACGCACCGTGGGGGCTGTTGAAGGAGAAGGTGCGTGGCTCGATCTCGCCGAGGCTGAGGCCACAGTGGGCACAGGAGAACTGCTCGGAGAAGAGCAGGTCTTGCGGCGGATCGCTGGAGACGTCAGTGACGATGACCAGACCATCCCCGAGCGGTAGGGCGGTCTCCACGGAGTCGGTGACGCGAGAACGGAAGGATTCCACTTCTCCTCTCTCGCGTGGTGTGACCAGCCGGTCGACCACGACCTCGATGGTGTGCTTCTTGTAGCGTTCCAGCTCTATCTCTTCGTCCACGTCCCGGAGCTCGCCATCGACTCGCAGCCGCACATAGCCCGTCTTGCGCACGTCCTCGAAGATCCTCTGATGGTGGCCCTTGCGGTCCTTGACGAGGGGAGCGAGGATCAGGATGCGAGTACCCGGAGAGAGCTCCAAGATGGAATCCACGATCTGCTCCGCCGACTGCTGAGAGATCACCCGACCGCACTCCGGACAATGCGGTACACCGATGCGAGCATAAAGCAGGCGCAGGTAGTCGTAGATCTCCGTCGCCGTTCCCACTGTGCTTCGCGGGTTGTGGCTCACGCCCCTCTGGTCGATGCTCACCGCGGGAGAGAGCCCTTCTATCTGGTCCACACTCGGCTTTTCCATCTGGCCCAAGAACTGCCGTGCGTAGGCGGACAAGGACTCCACGTACCGGCGTTGACCCTCGGCGTAGATCGTATCGAAGGCCAGGCTGGACTTGCCGGAACCCGAGATGCCCGTGATCACGACGAACTTGTCTCGCGGGATCTCAACGTCTATGTTCTTGAGATTGTGCTCTCTCGCTCCGTGAACTACTATCTTATCCTGTGGCATGAATACCTCGTGAGACGTTGGCGGCGAAGGCCCTACTGGCGGTGTCTGACGCGCTTTTGCCTTTCTTCCTGTCGTAAGCGCTCCCACTCCGGCACATCGCTGTCCTGGAGAGTCTGGCGCAGCTCGTAGATCTGATCTCGCAGCATGGCAGCTTTCTCGAACTCCAGTTCGGCGGCTGCCGCCTTCATCTGCTTCTGTAGCTGGTCTATGAGGTGAGAGACCTCCTCATGGGGCAGATCGCGAGCGACGACGTACTCCGCTCTCTCTTCAGCGACGGCGCGGACCTGGTCTGTGAGGTCCTTGATCTGCTTGACGATGCTGCGTGGCTCGATCCCGTGGCGTTCGTTGTACTCGACTTGTGTCTTGCGCCGCCGGTCGGTCTCGTCTATGGCCCTCTGCATGGATTCTGTGGTGGAGTCGGCGTACATGATGGCCTGGCCGTTGATGTGCCGGGCGGCGCGCCCGATGGTCTGGATCAACGCCTGCGCGGAGCGGAGGAAACCTTCCTTGTCCGCGTCGAGAATGGCTACCAGAGACACCTCGGGGAGGTCGAGTCCTTCTCGCAGCAGGTTGATGCCGACGACGACGTCATACTTGCCGCCACGCAGTGCCCGCAGGATCTCCACGCGTTCGATGGTCTGGATCTCGGAGTGGAGGTAGTGAACCTTGACGCCCATGTCTGCCAGATAGTCGGAGAGGTCCTCCGCCATCCGTTTGGTCAGCGTGGTGACCAGCACTCTCTCGCCGCGGGCCACGCGCTCCTGTATTTGCTGGTAGAGGTCGTCTATCTGACCCCTGGTGGGCTTGACGACGATCTCCGGGTCTACGAGGCCGGTGGGGCGGATGATCTGATCGACGACCTGTTCGCTGTGCTCGAACTCGTAGGGTCCGGGCGTGGCCGTGGTGTAGATGACCTGGTAGATGTGCTTCTCAAACTCCTCGAATCGGAGCGGGCGGTTGTCCAGTGCCGAAGGCAGACGAAAACCGTAGTCTACCAGGGTCTCCTTCCTGGAGCGGTCTCCCTTGTACATGCCGCGAAGCTGGGGAATAGTCATGTGTGACTCATCGATGACGAGCAGGAAGTCGTCGGGGAAGTAATCCAGCAGCGTCCAGGGCGGGCTTCCAGGCTGGCGCTGAGCCAGGGGTCGCGAGTAGTTCTCTATCCCGGCGCAATACCCTATCTCCTGGAGCATCTCGAGATCGTAGTTGGTGCGGTGCTCCAGTCGCTGGGCCTCCAGAAGCTTGCCTGCGCTCTTCAGTTCGTCCAGCCGCTGCTTCATCTCCTTTCTGATGTCTTCCATGGCCACGACCAGCTTCTCCTCGGGGGTGATGAAGTGCTTGGCAGGATAGATGTCGATGCTATGCCTTTCAGCCAGGATTTCCCCGGTGAGCGTATCCATCTCCACGATGCGCTCTATCTCATTACCCCAGAACTCGATGCGGTAGGCGAATTCCTCGTAGGCAGGTTGAACCTCCAAGGTATCCCCTCGCACGCGAAACTTGCCTCTGGAGAGGACGAAGTCGTTTCGCTCGTAATGGACATCGACCAGATGCCGGAGGACCTTGTCTCGATTGCGCACCTCGCCCTCGTGCAGTGTGAGGACAACCCTGCCGTAGTCCTCTGGCGAGCCCAGTCCGAAGATGCAGGATACGCTGGCCACGATGACCACGTCCCGGCGGCTGAGAAGGGACGAGGTGGCCGACAGACGCAGCCTATCTATCTCGTCGTTGATGTCGGCATCCTTCTCGATGTAGGTATCGGAGGACGGGATGTACGCCTCGGGCTGGTAGTAGTCGTAGTAGCTAACAAAGTACTCCACAGCGTTCTGGGGAAAGAAGTCTGTGAACTCGGCGTAGAGCTGAGCCGCCAGGGTCTTGTTGTGTGCAATGATCAGTGTCGGCCGTTGCACAGCCTGGATGATATTGGCCATACAGAAGGTCTTGCCTGTACCGGTGGCTCCCAAGAGAGTCTGATGCTTGTGCCCTCTCTCCAGGCCCTCGATGAGTCTGGCGATGGCGTGAGGCTGATCGCCAGTGGGCTGGAAACCTGTCACCAGAGTGAAGTCGGGCATTAGTGCGGCCTCCACCGAATCCCGAGTGGGCCCTACCCCCGCTCGCGAATGTGGGAAGTAGAACTAAAGTTCGAACCTACATTATACAACATGCTCGACCCTTTGTCCAGTTCGTTGACAGCGTACTCTCCCTGAAGTAAAATCCAGCGTGCCTGGAACGGACGGCTCTACTCCACTAGACGGACTGGAGGAGGTGAAATGACGCTATCTCTGATCGTGCATGGCGGAGCCTGGGACATCCCGGACGATCTCGTCGAGGCTCACAAGCTGGGGTGCAAAGCTGCCTTGATGGCGGGGTGGAGGACTCTCACCGCGGGAGGCCACGCGCTCGACGCCGTGGAGACGGCCATCCGGATCATGGAAGATGATCCGCATCTCAACGCTGGCACGGGTGCAGTCCTGAACTCGGAGGGGAAGGTACAGCTCGATGCCAGCCTCATGGAAGGAGCGGGACTGGCCGCAGGGGCGGTGGCTGCCGTAGAGGGGGTCAAGAATCCCATCTCCCTGGCCAGGAAGGTCCTGGAGAGCGAGAACGTGCTCTTGGTGGCTGAGGGGGCTCTGCTCTTTGCCAGAGAAGCAGGGCTGGAGTCTTGCGCGGAAGAAGAGCTCGTCGTCGAGCGGGAGTTGAGGCGCTGGGAGGCCTGGCGTGAGGGAAGGGCCCTGGGTGCGCGAAACGCCGTTGAGGTGCCATTCGGCGATACCGTGGGTGCGGTGGCCATGGATGAACGAGGCAACATCGCAGCAGGTGACTCGACTGGTGGACGCTCTTTCAAGCATCCAGGTCGCGTGGGCGATTCCCCACTCATCGGGTGCGGCATCTGCGCTGACAACAGAGTGGGAGGAGCAGCGTGCACCGGATGGGGAGAAGACATCATCAGGACGGTGCTTGCCAAGACCGCTCTAGATCTGGTGAAGGGTGGACGCTCCGTTCAGGAGGCGGCAGCCATGGCTGTGAGACTCCTGAAGGAAGACGTGGACGGGCATGGTGGCGTGATTATGATTGACCACACCGGCAAGGCCGGGTACAGCTTCAACACGGCTGCGATGGCTCACGCCTACCTGACCGAGGATATGCGGGACCCAGTCGTAGGTGTGTGACCGGCCGTGGGTCACCAAGCCTCCGCCGGTGTGTGCAAACCGTGGGCGTGCGCCCTCCCCGAGGGTTTATGCTTCGGCAGAGAGTGTGGCATCTGGCTCTCACGACTGATGGGCGAGGCGCTGTCCGGACTGGGAGCCGGAGAAGCAACAGGAGGTGTTGATGAAGGTTATCGATCTACGGAGTGATACGGTGACACTGCCCACTCCCGCCATGCGACAGGCGATGTACGAGGCGGAGGTGGGCGATGACGTTCTTGGAGAGGATCCCACCATCAACAGGCTGGAGACCCTGGCTGCGGAGATGGTGGGCAAGGAGGCGGCGCTCTTCGTTCCCAGCGGCACGATGGGCAATCTGGTTTCCATTCTCACTCACTGCCAGAGAGGCGACGAGATCATCTTGGGCGAAAAGGCCCATATCTTCTTGTTCGAGGTGGCTGCGTCATCGGCCTTCGCAGGGGTGCAGGCTCACATCATCCCCAATAGGCGAGACGGCACGTTGGACCCTGAGACGGTGCTCGCTACGATTCGGGGCGAGAACATCCACCTCCCCCCGACGAGCTTGGTCTGTCTGGAGAACACCCACAACTGGTGTGGTGGGTGCGTGCTGTCGCGCGAGCAGATGGATTCGGTGGCTGTTCCGGTCCGGGAGAGGGGGATAGCTGTACATCTCGACGGAGCGCGCGTCTTCAATGCTGCGGTCGCCCTGGGCATCGACGTCAAGGAACTGACCAGGAACGCGGATTCAGTGATGTTCTGTCTGTCCAAGGGGTTGTGCGCGCCGGTGGGGTCCCTCGTAGCGGGCACGGCGGACTTCATCCGCCGGGCGAGGAAGAATCGAAAGATGCTGGGCGGCGGCATGAGGCAGGGCGGCATCCTGGCCGCGGCGGGAATAGTGGCCCTCACGGAGATGGTGGGCCGGTTGGAGGAGGATCACCGAAACGCGCGGCTCCTGGGAGAGGGGTTGAGTGAAGTGCAGGGCCTCGCCGTGGACCTCGACACCGTCCAGACTAACATGGTCTTCTTCAACCTGGTGACGGACAAGATGGCAGTGCCCGAACTGCTGGTTGCCTTGGACGATGAAGGTGTCAAGGTGGGCCACTACGGCGCGGGGCGCTTCCGGGCCGTGACCCACCATGGGATCGAGGAGGAGGACATTCAGCACGTCCTGAAGACCTTCCGGCGAATCATGGGCGGAAGGACCTAGCCGTGGCGCGTAAGGGTCGGCCGCGAAGAAGGACTCTGAAGACCGATCCCTACTTGGGCTTCGCCGTTTTCGCCGCTGCCGGGGTGGCGACCTGGAGCCTGGACCAACTCCTGCGTCTCACTCTGCTGTGGGTGGTGCTCTTCGTCTTCGCACTGGTCTACGCTTCAGGCCGGAGGATGCAGTTCTCCTATGGCTACTCTGATCTGGCCCGCGGCGCCGTGGCGGGCCTGTTGATGGCGGGTCCGATGCTCCTGGCGGGGACGAGTTTCCTGCTTGGCACTTCCCAGCGTCTCTTCCCAGCGCAGAACACGTTGGCCCTTCTTTGGGGCGTGGTGCTTCTCATGCCGGCCGTGGAGGCGCTCTACTTCCGGGGCTTCGTCCAGGAAGAGAGAGGCTTGTGGGCCTCTGTCCTGCTGTATGCGGGGGCGGGGGTGGTCTACTTCCTTCCTGCCACGTGGGACGAGCATCTTCCTGTGCTGGCGGTGCTCGTGGGAGGGATGGGCCTGCTGGGCTTTGTGTATGGCTACCTGCGGGCTATGTACGGGCTGGCGGCCAGCGCGACCTGCCAGGCGGTGGTGCACTGCGTGCTGTTCCTGGTTCCGCACTTGATCCAGGGATTGGCGGGTCCATGACGGCCACGCTTGGGGGTTAGCGAGGATGATTGCTTCGAGGGCCGGACTCGTGTCCGGCTCTCTCTATGCGGGGCTTAGTGTAGACCGTAGGAAGCGCCCTACGCTTCGGGTGGAAAACCGACGGACAGCGTGGGGTGGACTGGCTGGCGAACCACTGGGCAGGTCAAGGCGCTTGCAGTCTACGGGAATGCCGGCAGGTAGCTTCTCAGTACCCCGCCCGACGCGCGACCCAGGCTCACCTCGTCCAGGTAGACGACGAAGTCCTGCGTGCCTTCCTGCTCCCAGGTGAAGGAGATCCACGCCGAACCGGTGTACGGTGACACATCCACCCAGGCGTGGGTCCATTCGTCGCTCGGGTCCAGAGTGGACAGGGGAGAGTAGGTCCAGGGCTCGCCGTGGTAGATGCCCACCTCGAAGGAGTCGTCCGCCCCTGCTCCAGGGGCAGGCGTTCGATACCAGAAGGAGAGGGTAGGCATGTAGATCGAGGGCGCGATGTAGAGCGTCTGGGTGACGGCGCAGGTGCCGCTGGAGGTCGAGTCCTTGCCCAGAGCCAATGAGTACTCTCCACTCCTGACCCCGACGTCCATCACTGCTGGATCAACCATGCTGGCCGGCACGGTCTCCCAGTTCGACAGTCCATCCTCGAAGTCAGCGTTCTGGACCACGTCGTCCAGTGGTCGGAGGGTGAAGTCCAGGGTGACCATCTGGTCATTCACTTCGACGTCGCGCACCGCAGGAGGGGCGTGGTATCCGAGGCCGCTGGCCGACACGTCGTACGTCCCAGGCGAAGAGGGCTCCAGGCCGTAGTGCCCCCCATCCCTCGTGTCGCTCGAGGTTCCCGCGCCCACAAGGTCCACTGCGGCGCTCAACAGGCGAATATCCCTGTTGTCCCCAACGTAGCCCTCCACGCCTCCCACAGATGTGACTCTCGTAGTGGTGTCACCATCGCTCCAGGCGCCCACGAGACGGATCTCGTGCCAGGCAGTGTACCTCTCGTAGGCCCGAGCGCGGAAGGTGTAGGTCCTCCCCAAAACGCCGGTGAATTGTGCCGAGGTGTCCCTGGTCTTGTCCTGCCACAAGATCCAGGTGTCGTTGACGTTTTCCTTGTACTGCACGTCGTACTTGACGATGTACCCGCCCGGAGCGGGCTGCCCGTCGTCCCAGGTGACGGTGAAGGTGGGGGAGTAGCTGACCGGCGGAGAAGAGGCACTGACGGTGGGGGCCTGGGCCAGCATCACCGCATCTATGAAGACCTGGTTGTCCAGCGAAGAGTGGCTGACCGGTTGGAGGCAGTTGACCCGGACGAAGAGGGTGATGGTGGACGACTGGGCCACCGCGGCCACGCGCACGTCCACCCAGGGCGCCTCGTCGTGGTCGTCGACGGGGCTCCAGATGATGTGGGAGGAATTGGGGTTGGCGCCACCGTAGGGGTCGATGCCCACCAGCTTCTGCATAGTTCCGTTGTTGGTGGGAGGGGCCGAGCTCTCGAAGAAGGTGAGTATGGCGGCCTTCGCTCCATAGGGCAGTCCAGGGGTGACGCCGGTGATCTGCTGGTAGAGGCCGGCGCTGAAGGCGGTCTTGGACATGATCAATTGGGAGGTCTCGCCCTCGGTGTGTTCGGCGCCGGGCCAGAAGTACTCGATGGTGTTGGCGAAGGTGACGTCGCCGCTGAGCACGAAGTGCTTCCAGCCCAGGCCTACGCCGTTGGCCTTGAAGCCCTCCTCGAAGCCCCAGTTTTCGGTCAGGTTGACACTGTTGCCCGCCGCCGAACGGGTGAGCAGAAGGAGGAAGGCAGCAACCAAGAGCATGGCCGCCAGGAGATCGAGCGCCCTGCGCAGCAAGGGATCCTTCTTCACGCAGTACCTCAAAAAGGGGAATCACTTACATTTTAGCGGTAGGGGCGGCTAGGGTCAATGGTACTTTCGGCTTTGCGGCAGTTGGTGCTCGTACAGGCAGAGCCGCATCCTTCGATGGGCCGCTGCGCCGCTAGTCAGGATGGTGCTCACGGTTGGCAAGGATAGGCTCCTCCCCTGGATGGGGGAGGATTGAGGAGGGGGTGATAGGATCACCC
>Ga0315553_10003109_pt1 | contig 13060 bp, 10 predicted proteins | sample SalMarSW160140MG_FD_203099 | JGI IMG/M metagenome (GOLD analysis project Ga0315553, IMG submission 203099) | Salt marsh sediment microbial communities from the Plum Island Ecosystem LTER, Massachusetts, United States - Salt Marsh Sediment SW1601-40 ... | reverse complement strand
ATGCACACAGCCTCGCCGCTTGTGGAGGATATGGCAAAGCACAACTATTCAACTTACGAGGCAATGGAACGGTTCAAAAAAGAAGGCTTGGTCTTTCCACCCCATGAGCAGGTGGTGCAAAACTTTTATAGTGAAATATTGGAACTTGAGAAACAGGACAAAAACGGCATCTGGGCACGCTTCCTAAAAAACGCCTTTGCTCCCATGATCGCTGGTAGATTCGATTTTGTCGTGGGAAATCCCCCATGGATTCGGTGGGATTACCTCTCTCAGGAGTACCGCAAGGCAACGCTCCAATTATGGAAGGATTATGGTCTCTTTTCTCTAAAAGGATTTGAAACTCGATTAGGTGGCGGCAAAAAAGACTTTTCAATGCTTTTTGTTTATGCTTCGTCTGATTATTATCTCAAAGACGGTGCAAAATTAGGGTTTCTGATTACGCAGGAAGTTTTTAAATCAAAGGGAGCTGGTGAGGGATTCAGGCGATTCCGTCTTGGTGAAAGTGGTAAACCACTTAAAGTTTTGAAGGCGCACGATCTTGTAACGGTTCAACCCTTTGAGGGCGCAGCGAACAAGACCGCAGCAATAATACTAGAAAAAACAAAGGAGACACGATATCCAGTTCCTTATTATGTTTGGCAAAAGAAAAAGGGTGTTGGGAAAATTGAGACAGATAAGACGTTAGAAGAAGTTTCGTCTCTTCTTCAAAAAAGAGAGTTGGCTGCCCAACCTATCGGTTCGAAAGTTGGTGCTTGGCAAACTATCGCAGCAGAGCAAAAGCGTTCAGATCTGGTTGAAGGGAAAAACGCCTATAAAGCGATACTTGGAGCGAATCCCAACCCTTACGGTGTTTTTTGGTTAGAAATACAACAGGTTTTATCTGATGGAAATATTATTGTTCGCAATTTAACCGAGAAAGGCAAACTTAATATTACTCGAGTGCAAGAAACAATCGAAAGCGGTTTAGTTTATCCAGCGATTAGAGGTTCTGATATAGATCGATGGGGATACCACCAGAAGATATTTCTATTGATGGTTCAAAATCCTGAAACACGAAAGCCGTATGCTCAAACATTAATGAAACAAAATTGGCCGAGAACCTACGGTTATCTTGTACGCTTCAAGGATGTCCTTCTAAATCGCGGTTCCAAAGTTATAAGGCGACTGGCCGAGAATACCGAGTTTTACGCAATGTTTGGTATAGAACTAAAAACCACTTTCCGATACAAGGTTGTTTGGAAAGCAATGTCGAATGATGTTTATGCTTCTGTTATTACTCAAATAAAAACGCCGCTTGGTTTCAAAATCGCTATTCCTTTGCATACAACCTCTTTCTTTGCCGCCGACAATGAAGCTGAAGCTCATTACCTTTGTGCTATTATCAACTCAAACCCTGTGCGTGAATTTATCAAATCGTTTTCTTCCTCGGGCCGCGGCTTCGGCACACCATCGGTAATGAACCATGTTGGCATTCCCAAATTTGACTCTGAAAACGAACTTCACCGGAAACTCGCTCAACTTTCCAAGACCCTCCATACTCTCAAAGCAGAGAATAAGCTCGATGAAGTCGCACGTCTGGAAAAAGATGTGGATGCTTCTGTGTGTAAACTATTTGGTATCGAAAGCAAAGTTTAATATTCTCCTTGATGAAGCCTCTGATTGCTATCGTTGGTCCCACTGCTGTAGGAAAAAGTGAGCTTGCTCTGCACTTGGCTCAATACCTTTCCCTGGAGATAATAAGCGCCGATAGCCGCCAGGTCTATCGGTATATGGATATCGGCACCAATAAGCCGAGTCTGGCTGAGAGGGCATCAGTCCTTCACCATGTCATTGACGTAGTAGAGCCCGACGAAGATTTTAGCCTGGCTATGTATCATCAACTAGCCACTGAGGCGCTGAAAGCCATTAAGCAGCAAGGCAAATTGCCCTTACTGGTCGGTGGCAGCGGCCTTTATGTGTGGTCGTTGGTGGAGGGATGGAAGATACCTCAGGTGCCACCTGACCAAAAGCTAAGACGCCAGTTAGAAGCCAGAGCAGAGCAAGAAGATAGCCAAAGCCTTTATCAGGAATTGCAGGACATTGACCCTGTGGCAGCAGCAAAAATCAATCCTAATAATACTCGCCGTATTATAAGGGCCCTGGAAATCTATCAGACGACAGGACAGCCTCCTTCTCAATTACAGCGTAAAGAGGCACCAAGTTTCCCTATTATGGTCATTGGTTTAACCCGAAAAAGAAGCGAGCTATATAGAAAGATTGATTGGCGGGCTGATAAAATGATACAAATGGGATTGGTTGAAGAAGTAGAGCAGCTATTGCAAAAGGGTTATAGCCCTTCCTTGCCTTCTATGTCGGGAATAGGTTACAAGCAAATAGGACAGTTCCTTCGAGGCGAGATGACTTTGCCCCAGGCTATTGATAGAATAAAATATGAAACCCATCGATTGGCCCGCCACCAGTATGCCTGGTTTCGCCTCAGCGATAACAGAATTCACTGGTTTGATACTAGCGAGGCAGAAGCCAAAGACAACTTTGCCGCCCTGAATAAAGTGAAGGATATCATAGAAGGCTTCATATCATGAGGTTCTCCAAGTTACAAGCCACGGGTAATGACTTCATCCTGGTTGACGCCCTCACAGGACCAGGAGAAGGTGATTGGGGAGAAGTGGCCCAAGCTATGTGTGACCGTCACTTTGGCATAGGAGCTGACGGCTTGATACTGGTGCAGAATTCGACCATCGCTGATTTAAAGATGCGTATTTTAAATTCCGACGGTTCTGAAGCCGAGGTCTCCGGCAATGGGCTGAGATGTTTTGCCAAGTATGCTATTGAGAAAGGCTTGACTGGCAAAATGTCATCGCGAGCGGAGCTAAGCAATCTCTATCTTGCCATAGAGACTTTGGCAGGCATAAGAAAGGTTAAAGCTTATATGTCGGGGAATAAGGTCAACCGAATCGAGGTAGATATGGGCCTGCCCCGGTTCCAACCGGAGCAAGTTCCAGTTAAAGCTAAAGTTGACATAATACCAATACTGGATTATCCTTTAGTGATAAACGGAAAAGAGTTGACTTTAGCTATTCTATCCATGGGAAATCCCCACGCCGTGAGCTTTTTATCCCGGCCAATTGCTGATTTTCCTTTAGCTGAGATAGGACCTAAAGTGGAGAAACACCCCATATTCTCCCAAAGGACTAATTTTGAGATAGCCAGCGTCTTGAGCAGGGAGGAGATAGAAGCCAGAGTTTGGGAGCGCGGTGTTGGTGAAACTCTGGCCTGTGGTAGTGGTGCGTGCGCCGTAGCTGTGGTTGCTCAATTATTGGACTACGTAGAGCCGCAGGTTGACATAATACTAAAAGGTGGGACCTTGACCGTATCCTGGGATAGGGTAGGGGAGGTGTTGCTTACCGGTCCAGTGGAGGAAGTTTTCACTGGCGAATGGCTTGAAGAAAGGAGCTGATGGAATTAGCCAAAAGACTTAATAGATTGCCTCCATATCTTTTCGTGGAAATAAATCAGAGGGTCGCTGAGCTTCGGGCTAGGGGAGAGGATATAATCAGCTTTGCTGTTGGCGACCCTGATTTACCCGCGCCGTCTCACATCATCGAACATATGTGCCAGGCAGCACGTGACCCTACAAACCATCGTTACCCCGAAACCGCCGGCCTGCCCGAACTTCGCCAGGCCATCGCTGAATGGTATGAGAGCCGCTTCGGCGTTACCTTGAATCCGGCTAAAGAGGTCCTGCCTCTTATTGGCTCTAAGGAAGGGATCGGACATATAGCTTTATGCTTTATTGAGCCTGGTGACATGGCTTTAGTGCCTGACCCAGGCTATCCTCCATTTTCTCTGGGCACCATATTAGCCGGTGGCGAGCCTTACTTTATGCCTTTAAAGGAAGAAAATGATTTTCTGCCTGATTTTAAAGCTATTCCAACCGAGGTAGCCGATAAGGCAAAGCTTATGTGGCTTAACTACCCCAACAATCCCACCGGCGCTATAGCTGGCCTTGATTTCTTTGAGAAAGCAGTTCATTTCGCACAGCAGCACCACTTAGCAATCTGCCATGACGCTCCTTATACCGAAATTGCTTTTGATGGCTATAAGCCACCGAGCTTCATGCAGACACCTGGGGCAAAGAAAACAGGTGTGGAATTTCATTCCCTGTCCAAAACCTATCATATGACGGGTTGGCGAATAGGCATGGTGGTAGGTAACGCTGACATGGTGGATGCCTTATTTAAAGTTAAATCCAACCTGGATTCAGGCATTCCCCAGGCAATTCAATATGCCGCTGTGGAAGCTCTGCGCGGCTCCCAGGAACATATCGCTGAGCATAATGCTATTTTTCAACGTCGCCGAGATAAGTTACTAAAAGTCCTTAATGAGATAGGGCTGCAGGCCAGAATACCCAAGGCAACCTTTTATATCTGGGCTAAGATTCCCCAGGGATATACATCTATGGATTTTACCAAGAAATTGCTGGACGAAGCCGGGATAGCGGTAACCCCGGGAACTGGCTACGGGAAGGAGGGAGAGGGTTACATCAGACTTTCCCTGACCATTTCCGATGACCGCCTGGAAGAGGGGATAAATCGTCTATCTGCTTGGCACGCCTGAAATTGTCATTGTGAGGAACGTTAGCAACTAAGCAAGTCCGAATGTGTGTAGGAGGGGGAGATAAAGCAGAAATTTTTTACTACGGCAGCCAAGGTAGAACAAGCACTCCTCGTCGGGGTGGGAAGCAAGACCTCTAACAATGATTGGTCAGTTATAGATTCTTTAAAAGAACTATCCTACTTGACTAAAACAGCAGGCGCCAATGTAGCAGGTATGTTAACTCAGAACCTGAACGCGCCTTCGCCTACCTATTATATAGGTAAGGGTAAAATTGAGGAGCTAATTAGCCTCAAAGAGCAAACTCAGTACGACACAGTAATCTTTGATGATGAGCTGTCGCCGAGGCAGCAAAGAAATCTCGAAGAGGCATTGGGAGTCAAAGTTATTGACCGCAGCGCTCTGATCTTACACATATTTGCCCGAAAAGCTCAAACCCACGAAGGAAAACTCCAGGTTGAACTGGCCCAGCACCAGTATCTTCTGCCCCGGCTTGTCGGGCAGTGGCGCCATTTAGAGCGGCTTGGCGGTGGCATAGGCACCAGAGGTCCCGGTGAGGCACAATTGGAAACCGATCGCCGCCTTATCTATAAGCGTATCAACCTCCTTCAGCATAAAATAGAAAGTGTCAGGAAGCATCGAGCACTTTACAGGAGGCGCCGTAAGGAGACCGGCACGCCCATCGTAGCCCTCGTTGGTTATACTAATGCCGGTAAGAGCACTCTGTTTAACACCTTAAGCAAAGCCAGTGTAGATGTGGGAGATAGGCTCTTTTCTACTTTGGATCCCGTGACTCGGCGGCTGGCTCTAGCCACTGGGCAACAATTTCTAATCACCGATACAGTTGGCTTTATTCACAAACTTCCACCTTCAATAATTGCCGCCTTTCGAGCCACCTTGGAGGAACTGGATGAGGCTGATTTACTTCTACATATAGTTGACATAACACACAAGAATGCTGCTAATCAGTGCCTCACAGTAGAAAAGATACTCAGCGAGCTAAATCTGGAAAAGAAACCAAAATTTACCGTATTCAACAAGCTAGACCTGGCTCTAAGCAGCGAGGCAGAGCTGAAAGCATTAACTACCATTCCTTACTTCGAGGAAGAAATCTTGTTGCCGAACGAGGGCATTGTTCTCATCTCTGCCGCCAAAGGATGGGGTATGGACGAGCTTCTAAATAAGATAGCCAGTTATTTAGGAGGTGAATTAAAGAACGTCACGGGAGTTAGTCTCCTATCAGAAAGGAGATAATGAAAATTACAATTGTTTACGACAATGAAGTAAGAAAAGTGGGGCTAAGGCAGGGTTGGGGATTTTCTGCCCTTATTGAAGATGCGGCAGTATCACCGCTCTTGTTTGATACAGGTGCCGATAGCCCTACATTACTACATAATATGAAAGAGCTTAATATTGACCCGCAGGACATAAGTATAATCGTAATCTCGCATGCCCATGGCGATCATACCGGAGGACTTTCTGAAATCCTTAGAATAAATGGGGTTGCCGAACTTTACCTCCCAAGCTCCTTTAGGAGAGCATTTCCAGGGAGGAAGGTAACCACGGTGAAAAATTCCGTTCAAATTCGTGAAAACATCTTCTCGACTGGTGAACTCGAAGGAGTAGAGCAATCCCTGGCCCTCAAAACTGATAAGGGAATATTTGTGCTTACAGGTTGTGCTCACCCTGCGATGGAAAGCATTCTTGCTGCTGCTGCAAAGTTTGGAAAGCTCTATGGAATTGCCGGTGGATTCCATGGATTTCATAATTTTGAGGCTTTCCGTGGCTTATCGTTGATTTGCCCCTGTCATTGCACCATGTACAAGCAGGAGATAAGAGATTTATTTAAAGATAAAACTTTAGAGTGCGGCGCAGGGCTAACAATCGAATTATGAGGAACCAACCCTCTCACCAAATATCTTAGTGCCTATTCTGATTATATTGGCACCTTCCTCTAGGGCAACTTCATAAGAATTAGTCATGCCCATAGAAAGATATCTCATCTCTACATTGGGCAACTCCAGCCCTTTAATTTTCTCAAATACCTTTCTCGTCTCCACAAAATAAGGTCTGGAGTCCTCAGGGTTTCCAAAACGAGGTCCCATGGTCATAAGGCCCATCACTTTGATATTTCTAAGACCGGATATTTTTCTTACTAATTGTTCCACACTCTCCGGGAGCACTCCTGATTTCTGTGGCTCTCTGCCGCTGTTGACCTCGATCAATATTGGCATTATTTTGCCAATTTGAGCACACTTTTTATCAATTTCCCTGGCTATTTCTAAAGAATCGACACTTTCTATCATGTCGAATATTTCCAGTATATTTTTTCTGACATTATGCTTCTGAAGGGTTCCAATAAAATGCCATTGCGCTCTCTTTCCCACCAGTCCGTATGCTTCTTTTACTTCCTTGACATAATTTTCTCCAATGATTCTTATTCCCGCCTGAACAGCTTCCAGGACTTCCTCAGGTGTTCTTGTTTTTGCTGCTGCCACCACCTCGACTCCGTCAGGGAGTTCAGCTAGTAATTTGACAATGTTTTGTTTAGTTAGCTCGCTTGCCACATCATGATTGTAATCCATTGAGCTTACCAGCTTCAAGGATCTGAAGGCTACATTGCCTTTATGTTCGCCGCTGGGATTTCAGCTGCCCGCCAACGCGGGAGTCATATTCTTCCGGGAGACCGGTGTGAAAGCCGGCTTTGAACGGCATAACCACTTCTTCGCGATAATAATGCATTACGGTATCCTTTGACAATGCCCTTTTCTTCTTATAGTATAGCAAGTGAGATGCAGCTGAATTTATAGTTACAGGAGGTAAGAATATGGGACTTAAAAATGCAGCAGAATACCGAGAGAGTCTGAGAGATGGCCGAGTAGTCTACCTCAATGGGGAACAGGTGGAGGATGCCACTACACACCCTGCATTGAAGACAGGTGTCGATACAGCAGCGTTCGATTACGAAATGGCAGAGATGCCAGAATACCGGGATCTGGCAGTGGTTACGGATGAAAAGACAGGGGAGCCAATAAGTAGATACTACTATACTCCGAAAAACAGCGATGACCTGCTTAAGCGACACGAGCTAATGGTAACCGGGACGAGAGCAAATCAAGGCATAGTACCTTTTACCAAGGATATTGGCGCCGATTCTATGAATGCCGTCAGCATGACTGCTCAAATGATGGGCAAGAAGGAATATGTGGAGCGGGCTGAAAGATTTCGTGCCTATCTGCAGAAGAATGACTTGAGCATGGCCGGCGCTATGACTGATGTAAAGGGCAATAGGGTACTCCGTCCTTCCGACCCCAGACAGGCTCATCCTGATTACTATGTCAGGATCGTTGATAGGAATCGCGATGGCATTGTGGTTAGGGGAGCAAAGGTTCACATTACAGCAGCTGCATACTTCAACGAACTGTTGATAATGCCTTGTCGAAACATGTCCGAGGCTGATGCCGACTATGCAGTCTCTTTCGCCATACCTGCTAACACCAAAGGTGTTGTGCAGATATGTCATCCTTTCCATTACCAGATAGGAGCTGACAACTTTCCCGTTGACATTCCGGTCAAAAATCACACCGATTCTATGATTATATTTGACGATGTGTTGGTACCCTGGGATCGGGTATTCCTTGCTGGGGAGTGGGAGTTTGCCATGCCACTTGTTTACAACTTTGCTACCCTCCATCGCCATACTGGTTGCAGCTACCATATTCCCATACTTGAAATCTTGGTGGGAATGGCCCAAGCTATAGCTGAATATAATGGTATAGATAGAGTCTCGCATATAAGGGAGCAAATCACAGACCTGGCAATTCAACTTCAGACTTTGAAGTCGCTATCCAAAGCATCCTGCCTGGACTACGAGATATACGGGGGCATTCCTATCCCAAATAGAACAATAACCAATATCGCCAAGTATAGTTACGCAAATAGCTGGCATAACTGCACCAAGCTCATACAGGATATCGCTGGTGGGTTGCTCGTTACTGCGCCCACTTACCGGGACTGGCAGAATCCCAAGACCCGAGGCTATATAGAGAAATACTTGGGTGGCAAGGCGGGGATATCAACTGAGGACAGGTTGCGAATGTTTCAGATTATAAGGCATGCGCTAAGTGCTGAATCCGAGGTAGTAGCAATACATGCTGAAGGTTCTCTAGCTGCACAGAGGATGACGATTCTAGCTGAAGCAATGGGCGACATTCAAGAGTGTAAGCAACGGGCAATTAGTCTTGCTGGGAGTAAGAAGGCCGCTACTGATACTTAGGTGACAGCGAGACCAATGAACACGGTGCTTCGTGAGCGTGCGAGTATTCTGCACGCTAAGTAATTGCGCATGACATGCACTTGACACCGCTACTCCTTGCTTTTTGGGAATTCCTCTCTGAGAACCTTATCCAGATCAGGAAATCATGGCTAGGGTGCATGAGCTTACCTCGCTCAGAAATATTACAGCGATGTCTTGCCTCAGTTCATTCTCATACTGCTTGCTCCGGGGAATGACTTGAGGCCGCTAATCGCCATTTCGCACAATCTGGGGTAGATAGGGGTTGACAAAAAGAGTGTTTGTGGGCATAATTCAACTGAGTATAATATTCCTTACACTCAGTTGAAACCTGTAAGGAGGTAAAGTCGATGTTGCCGCATGTCGATGATTTCTTACTGAATTTACAAGCCAATAAATATTCTTCCGAGACAATTTACAACTACGAACGAGATTTAAATGTTTTCAACAATTTCCTGGATGAAAGCAACATTGAGTTTGATAAGGTTGATAAGCGCGCTATCACCTACTACAAAGCGTATTTAGTTTCGCGGGACCGCAAAACAGCGAATCTGGAAAAGCGAGGCGAAAAACAGCTTGATTCCCGCTCTATAAACCGCATGCTGTCAGCGCTGAGAGCTTACCTGCGCTACTTAATTGACATTGATTACCCTTGTCCCTTGCCGCCTGAAGCGGTCAAATTAACCAAGGCTGGAAGAAAACATCCCCAAGTAGCCGAGCTTGGGGATTTGATTAGACTGATTGAAGCGCCAAGTTCCTTAGAGCCAAATATCAAAACGGCTTTAAGGAACCGCACCATGCTGGAAATGCTATTTGCTACTGGCATGCGCATCTCTGAGCTATGCAGTCTAAACCGTAGTCAAATCGACGATACCGGGCGGATTTTTATTACCGGCAAGGGTAGAAAGCAACGCTTCGTTTACTTAACTCCACGGGCCAAACAGCATCTGGATGCATATTTAGTGACTCGCCAGGATAATTGTCCTGCCCTTTTTATCCCTTATGCCGGCAGAAATGTAGCTAAACCACGGAAAAGGATTTCCACCAATTATCTTCAGGATAGAATTAAGAGATACCGAGAGAAATTAAAGATCAACGTCCCCACTTCAGCACATTCCCTGAGGCATGGTTTCGCTACTTATCTGGCTGAAGAAGGTGCTAATCCGGCAGCTCTTCAAATTCTTCTGGGCCATGAATCCCTGGATACCACCACCCGCTATGTCCACGCCTCCGATAAGTATGCTGAAGAGACTCACCGCAAATACCACCCTCTGGCCAAGCCAGATTAGAATCAGCCAATTAGAATATTATGTCAACTAAGATTAAAGGAAGGCTGCTTGCCAAAAATTAAATTCTAAATTTTTAAACTTCCTACAGCAGAATTTTGATAAATACCATGTATTAAACTAAGACTCTGTGGTGCCTTTACGGCCACAGCCCCGCCCCTAATGACCTCAGTCAAAAAGCTCAGCCACCATTCTGCCCACGTATCTGGCAATGGCAGGAGAGGCAGTTAGCCCCGGGGATTCTATGCCGATTAGATTTATTAAGCTCGGGAGGCTTTCTTTCTCTTCACGGGCGATGACGAAATCGCGGAAGGCTTCGCCTGACCCCTGAAGCTTAGGCCTTATGCCAGCAAATTCGGGGTCTAAATCTTCAAGTTCGATATGGGGAAGGAATCTTTGGACCGAGTTATAAAAAGCTTGCTTCTGTGTCTCATCAACCGCATAATCTATCGCTTCAACATAGTGGGCACTGGGGCCAAGTAGCACCCTACCATCGAGCCCCACGGTCACATGAATTCCATGTCCAGCTTGCTCTGGGGTGGGGTAGATGAGCCTGTTTACAACATTTCTATATTTTGAACTTAGACTAAAATATTCGCCTTTACAGTAATGGAGCTTGTAACCTGCCTTAGCTATATCTATCCCAGCTAGCTGGGCTATCTTGTCAGAGTTTAAGCCAGCGCAGTTCACGACAACATGGGCAACAAAAGCAGAAATGCCATCTCGGTCCTTTATTTGAACTTTGTACTTTGCCCCTGCCCTTTCTATTCCTATCACCTCAGTGTCGAAGACAAACTCGGCTCCCTTTTCCCTCGCTTGGCTGTAAAGAAACTTCAGCAAAGCATAGGAATCCAAAATTCCGCTGGATGGGGATAATAGTCCAGCTCTAGCTTCGATGTTCTGCTCGAGTTTTTTCAATTCCGTCCGGGAAAGGAGCACTAAATCATCGACGCCATTTTTTCTTCCCTGCTCATAAAGCCCTTCGAGCCAGCTAATCTCATTTTCGTCTGCTGCCACGATAATCTTGCCAGTTTTCTTATAGGCAATATTATGTTTGTCACAAAGCTTGTAAAGCAGGCTTTTGCCTTCTACACAAAGCTTAGCCTTAAGAGAGTCCTCAGGATAGTAAATACCGGCGTGAATTACTTCACTATTCCTGCTACTAGTCTCGAGCCCAAAGGTGCGGTTCTTTTCAAAGACGAAAATTCCTTTTTTTGCTTGTGCGATTTCACGAGCCGTAGCCAGGCCAACCACTCCAGCACCAATGATTGCTACATCGATTTCAACAAGCATTTATCCTCTTGGCTCCTATTCGTGACATCAGTCAGGGCTATTTACACTCATTTTATAGAGGTTGATTAATTACTCGAGCTTCCAGCCGAGTCTTGAGTATAAGACCGTACCGACAAGGAGAAGTGCGAAAGAAAGAGCTATAGTGAGAGCTATCTGGCCGGAAGTTAAAGGATTATACGCAACCATATCTGGTCCGGCCAGTAAGTGTACGATTGATGCTTGTGCTGAGGAAATGGGATAGACTCGAGCAAACGTCTGAAGTGGCACCGGCAGAGCCTCGTATGGAGCAAATAGGCCCGATATGGCAGATGTTATTACTGCAATGCCGACCCCTGTCATAATCGCGCCCTGAAGATTCTTAATCAATGTGCCGGCTATAAGCCCCACTCCAGCAGAGGCACAGATTACCAGAAAGACGAAGCCAACAGCCTGTAGTATCTCGACTCCAGCTCCAGTGAAACGTGCACCGACTGCGATACCAATTACTATAACCAGGGCTGCTGCCAGCAAAGAAAGGGTAATAACAGCAGAGATTCTACCAATGAAATCCCTGTAAGGTTTTATGGGCATTGATATGAGTTTGGAAAGTAAACCGTTCGCTCTATCGCCGGCGATACTGGCGGGAAGGTTGGACATGCCGGCTATCATCAGGGCAAAATCCACTACCTGTAAATGAGAAGCTTCCAATGAGTACCCAGATTATCGGCCAGGCTATGGTCCAAAACAGTGCCGCCTTCTCCCTGAGCAGCTCCTTGACTGCCTTGTTATAGGCTGCAGATATCTGCCTCAATTACTCGGTTGCCTCCTGTAAGTGCCTTTCGGTAAGTCTGAAGAAGACGTCTTCGAGGGTGGGCCTCGCCATTTCGATACGCATCACCTTATGCCCGGCCTGGTCCAGGCTCCTTACCACATCGGCCAGCACTCTGTCGCCATTGCTTGAGTAAATCTTGTAGCCAGTCTCCGATTCCGCTACCTTTTCATTGATGCTATAACCCTTTAAAACTGAGAGCACACTATCGGTCTTCCCAGCCGTCTCCACAGTTATCACATCCTCGACAGCATGTTTCCTCTTGAGCTCATCAGGAGTGCCTTCGGCTATCATTTTGCCATTGTCTATTAAACCCACTTTTGAGGCTAGCTCGGCATCGCTCCCGATATGAGTAATCAGGATAATACTGGTTTTCCTATCCATAATCTCTTGAACCATACTGAAAAAGGATCTTCTGGCCGCAGGGTCGAGTCCAGTCGTCGGCTCATCCAGTATGAGGACCTTTATACCAGGGAAAATCGCTGTCGCAACTTCTAACCTTTTCCTCATCCCACCAGAGTACTTGGCAACTCTCTTATCCGCTTCTTCAGAAAGGCCAACATTTTTTAGCACTTCAGTCACCATCTGATTTGCCTGGCTCCGGGAATATCCCAGGAGATTAGCGAAATACACCAGGTTTTCTCTTCCTGAAAGCTTGGGCGAGGAGAAATTCTCCTGGGGTACATACCCTATGAATTCCTTAGCCTGTGCCGGCTTATTTCCATAGACTTCAACAATACCGCTATCTTGCGTTTTCACCGCAGC
>Ga0315553_10003108_pt1 | contig 13062 bp, 7 predicted proteins | sample SalMarSW160140MG_FD_203099 | JGI IMG/M metagenome (GOLD analysis project Ga0315553, IMG submission 203099) | Salt marsh sediment microbial communities from the Plum Island Ecosystem LTER, Massachusetts, United States - Salt Marsh Sediment SW1601-40 ... | reverse complement strand
GCCATGCAGGGTCTGGATGTCCTGCTGGGTCGGCTGCATGCGCGCGAAAATATTGCGCAGATTGATCAGCATGGTCTCGCGTTTCTCCGCCGGGCGGAAAAATTCGACGCGCTCGAGCTCGCGTTCCAAGGTCGCAAAAAAGGCGAGGAGCTGCTCCTTCGGGGCGGCGCGCGATTTTTCCGGCATGGCGAACGGCAGGGCGCCGCTCGCGCCGAGCTTGAACCATTCATAGGCGACGAGCGCGACCGCCTGCGCCAAATTAAGGGAAGCGAAAGCGGGATTGATCGGGAACGTGACGATGCAGTCGGCGAGCCCGACCTCATCATTTTCGAGGCCGTTGCGCTCACGCCCGAATACGATCGCGACGGTCTCGCCGGCGGCGACGCGGGGAGCGATGCGGCGGACGCACTCCTCCGGCGCGAGAACGGGCTTGGCCTGATCATGGGCGCGTGCGGTGGTCGCGGCGACGAACGTGCAGTCGGCGATGGCGGCGGGGAAGGTGTCGTAGATTTCCGCCGCATCAAGGATACGGTCGGCGCCGGCCGCCATGATGTGTGCCTTGGGATTGGGCCAGGCTTGTTTCGGCTTGACGAGGCGCAGCCGCGACAGGCCGAAATTCGCCATCACGCGGGCCGCTGCGCCGATGTTCTCGCCGAGTTGCGGCTCGACCAGGATTACGACCGGCGCTGGAGCGGCGATCCAGGTCTTGGTCTTGTCAGTTCCAGCGCCAGGCATTGTCGGCGGCAGGTTGACAGGTTTTTCGGCTTACGGTTGTCTGCGGCAGCGTTGCCTTTCGGAGATCGGAGCGCCAGTGGCAGATCAACTCAAACAATTCCGGCGCCGCCATATTTATCCTCTCTTCCGGCCGTTCTTCCCTTATCGAAAAAACCGCTTCGTCGCGATCACCGTCTACTACAAGAAGCATCTGGACGGCGGCGGACGCGGGATCGGACAAGGCTTCATCCCATTCCTGCAAAGTCGCGGCATGCCGAAGCAGCGCCGCGTTTTCGAGTGGTGCGCCGGCCCGGGTTTCATCGGCTTTTCCCTGCTTGCGCACGAATTGTGCGAGACGCTTTGCCTCGCCGACATCAATCCTGACTCCGTCGCGGCCTGCCGCCGAACCGTCGAGGCCAATCAGCTTGGCGATCGCGTTTCGGTCTATCATTCCGATAATCTCAAGAGCATCCCGTCGAGCGAGCGCTGGGACCTCGTAGTCTCCAATCCGCCGCACTTTGCGGAGGCGTATATCGATGGCTGCCCCACCGATGAATATTCCGGCGACCTGCGCGCATACGATCCGGAGTGGAGCGTTCATCGGGAGTTCTTTGCCACCGTCAAAACGTTCCTCGCGCCCGGCGGGGTGATCATTCTACAGGAAAACGGGGCTGGCTCCACGGTGGAAACATTCAGGGGAATGATCGAACAGGCGGGGCTCGAGATCATCTTCGTCCAGGGCGGCGCCCCGCAACGCATGCCGATCGGCCGGATTTATTATATCGGAATCAAGCGGGCGGGCGACGTCACGCCGACTTGGGCAAGGCCCCTCTGACAGCCGGCGGAACGCAGCGGTATCGATCGGCCGCGAGGCCTCTACCGAACTTAACGCTTGATCACCGCCGTGGAACGCGCGCCCCGCGAGTTCTCGTTCGAAGGTCTTGCTTCCATCGGCTTTGCCATGACCGGAGGCGATGTTATATGAGCCGGCCCGGCCGCCGGACCTCCCAGACATCGGTTCTGTCCACCCAGACGTAAGCGGAGCTTTCATCTCATGGCGAAGATCAAGGTCAAAAATCCGGTCGTCGAGCTCGACGGCGACGAGATGACCCGCATCATCTGGAGACTGATCAAGGACAAGCTGATCTACCCTTATCTCGATATCGAGCTGCTCTACTACGATCTCAGCATCGAGCACCGCGACGCGACCAACGATCAGGTGACCATCGACGCCGCCGAGATGATCAAGAGAATTGGCGTTGGGGTCAAATGCGCGACCATCACGCCCGACGAAGCCCGCGTGAAGGAATTCAAGCTCAAGGCGATGTACCCCTCGCCCAACGGCACCATCCGCAACATCTTGGGCGGCGTGATCTTCCGCGAGCCGATCATCTGTAAAAATGTGCCGCGGCTGGTGCCGAGCTGGACGCAGCCGATCATCATCGGCCGCCACGCCTTCGGCGACCAGTATCGCGCGACCGACATCAAGGTGCCGGCGGGCGCCAAGCTCAAGCTGTGCTACGTGGTGAACGGCAAGGAGACGGAATACGAGGTGTTCGAGTTCCCGGATTCTGGCGTCGCCATGGCGATGTACAACCTCGACGACTCGATCCGTGACTTCGCCCGTGCCTCGTTCAATTACGGGCTTTCGCGCAACTATCCCGTCTATCTCTCGACCAAGAACACGATCCTCAAGGTCTATGACGGCCGCTTCAAGGATATTTTCCAGGAGGTGTTCGACCAGGAGTTCAAGGCGGCGTTCGACAAGCAGAAGCTCACCTACGAACATCGGCTGATCGACGACATGGTCGCGAGCGCGCTGAAATGGTCCGGCGGCTATGTGTGGGCGTGCAAGAACTACGACGGCGACGTTCAGTCCGACACGGTGGCGCAGGGTTTTGGCTCGCTCGGCCTGATGACTTCGGTGCTGATGACGCCGGACGGCAAGATCGTCGAGGCGGAGGCTGCGCACGGCACGGTGACGCGCCACTATCGCCAGCACCAGAAAGGGCAGGAGACCTCCACCAATTCGATCGCTTCGATTTTCGCCTGGGCGCGCGGGCTCGCCCACCGCGCCAAGCTCGACGACAACGCCGAGCTTGCGCGCTTTGCCGCGACGCTGGAGAAGGTCTGCGTCGACACGGTCGAGGCGGGCGACATGACCAAGGACCTCGCCTTGCTGATCGGGCCCGAGCAGAAGTGGCTTTCGACCACGCGATTTCTCGACAAGATCGACGAGAATCTCAAAACGGCGATGGCAGGGTGATCGTCTTCGATCGCTGAAGAGCGGGCGACTGTCAGTCAAGAACATGCGCGGCGCGCGGTCCCGCGCACCGTTATCCTTGCCTCACCGATACGCGACATGCCTACTTGGAATCCACCTCGATAATCGCAAGAATTGCGCGAGCTGCGCTCAGGTCCAGCTTTGGCCGTTATCGTGATTTTTTGTGCCAACGCGCGGGGAATGCCGCGCCTCCGCAATCCGTCTTTCGCCTCTGCTCAAGGGGAATGGGATGATTGATCAATCCAAGCTCGAACCAATCCCGCAGCCGCCGGGCCATCCGATCATCGGCAATCTGCTCGATCTCCGCGGTGAGGTTCCTATCCTCAACATGATGAATCTTGCGGAAATCTATGGTCCGATCTATCGCCTCCGGCTCGGCCCTCGCTCGCTCTTGATCCTGTCCAGCTTCGAATTGGTCGACGAAGTCTGCGACAACACGCGGTTCGATAAATTTCTCGGTCCGGGGCTGGCGCAAGCGCGCATGATCGCCGGGGACGGCTTGTTCACGGCATGGACGCAAGAGCCGAACTGGAAAAAGGCTCACAATATCCTGACCCCGTCATTCGGATCGATGGCGGTGCGCAGCTATTTGCCGGAGATGGTGGATATCGCGACGCAGCTTGTCGAGAAGTGGTCCCGCCTCAATCCCAACGATGACATCGACGTTCCCGGGGACATGACGCGGCTCACGCTCGACACCATTGGGCTCTGTGCGTTCAGCTACCGCTTCAACTCCTTCTACAGCGAACAGCCGCAGCCATTCATTGCAGCGATGCAGGACGCGCTGAGCAGTGCGACGAGCAATCTGAGCAAATTGCCGATCCAGCGCCGATTGATGTTCCGTCAAACGCGGCGGGTCCGAGAGGATGTATCGACGATGAACGGCCTGGTCGATCGGCTGATCGCCGAGCGACAGGTCGATCCCAATCAAGGCCAATACACCGACCTGTTGCAGGCGATGCTGACCGGCGTCGATCGCGAGACGGGCAAGTCGCTCGATATGGTCAATATCCGCTACCAGATCCTCACGTTCCTGATTGCCGGCCATGAGACCACGAGCGGCCTGCTCTCGTTTGCACTCTACTTTCTGCTCAACAATCCGGACGTGCTGGCGAAGGCCTACGCCGAAGTGGATTCGGTGCTCGGCGGCGATTTGTCGACGCCGCCGGATGAAGATCAGGTCCGGGCGCTGCGATATATCGCTCAAATCCTCAATGAGTCGCTGCGCCTTTGGCCGACGGCGCCCGCTTTCAACCGGCATGCCTTCGAAAATACCGTTCTCGCGGGCAAGTACGCGGTGGCGCCGGACAATTCTCTCTTGGTCCTGACGCCGATGCTCCACCGCGACAAAGCGATCTGGGGTCCCGATCCGGAGAAATTCGATCCGTCGCACTTCGAGCCGGAAGCGGTCAAGAACCGGCCGGCCAATGCCTACAAGCCTTTCGGCACCGGCTTTCGCTCCTGCATCGGACGCTATTTCGCGCTCCAGGAGGCGGCCGTCGCTTTGGCGATGATCCTTCAGCGTTTCGAGCTGGCGGACCCTGCCGGCTATGAATTGAAGGTGAAACAGACGCTGACCATCAAGCCCGAAGGCTTCCAGATCAAAGTGCGACCGCGCCGCGACCGGCCCACGACCGCCGCCCGGCCGGCCGCGCGGAAAGGGGACCAAGCGGCGCCCGAACCCGAGGCAGCCGCCGCCCCGGTGGTGCGGGCGCGGATGCCGCTCCTGGTGCTTTACGGGTCAAATACCGGTACTTGCGACACGATCGCGCATCGCATCGGAGAAGACGCGACGGTCCGCGGCTTCTCGGCGACGGTGGCCGAATTGGATGCATACGTGGGCAAGCTGCCGACCGAAGGCGCGGTCGTCATCGTTACGGCTTCATACAACGGCACGCCGCCCGACAACGCCGCCAAGTTTGTCGAATGGCTAAGCGGCGCGTCTCTCGCATCCAAGGCGCTTACGGGCGTCCGCTACACCGTCTTCGGTGTCGGCGATCACGACTGGGCCGACACCTTCCAGCGCATCCCGCGGCTGATCGATGCGAAACTGGAAGAGCATGGCGCCGAGCGCATCTACCCGCGCGGCGAGGGCGATCAGAGCGAGGACATCGATAGCCAGTTCCGCAATTGGTATGGCGATCTATTCGGGTCGCTCGCGAAAACGCTCAATGTCGCCGCGGTCGATCTTGACGAGGCGGCGAGAGGACCCCGCTACGAGGTCGAGATTCTCGAAGGCGCGGAGGCGGTGCGCACGCTCGTGGCGGAGTTCGGCGCCCAGCCGTTGTCCGTTGCGCAAAACCGCGAATTGCAGAGAAAAGACGGACCCAAGCCGTCGGAACGATCCACCCGTCATGTCGAGTTTCGCGTGCCCGCGGGGATGTCGTACCGCGAAGGCGACCACCTGGGTGTTCTGCCGCGCAATTCCGACTCGCAAGTGCACCGGGTGCTGGCCTATTTCGGGCTGCCCGAAGACGCGCAGATGCGTATCCGCTTCAACGGGGTCGGCAAATCTTTTCTGCCCGTCGACCGGCCCATCCCGGTGTTGCTGCTGCTGTCCGGCTATCTCGCGCTTCAGGACGTGGCGACGCGGTCCGATGTCGAAGTCCTCGCCGAATATGCCGAGACGCCAGCTGACAAGGCGGCGTTGGCGGCGCTTTGCGGCGAGGACGCGGACAGCATTGCTCGCTATCGCGATCAGGTATTCTCGCAGAACCGCTCGCTGATCGACCTGCTCGAAGACTTTCTCTCCTGCAAGCTTCCGTTCAATATCTTTGTCGAACTCGTCCCTATTCTGAAGCCGCGCTACTACTCGATTTCATCATCGCCGCTCGTCTCGCCATCGCAATTGAGCATTACTGTCGCCGTGGTCGAGGGCCCGGCGCGCTCGGGGCATGGCGACTATCGGGGGGTCGCTTCGGGCTACCTAGCCGGCCTTGCCGAGGGCGGCGAGGCGGAGTGTTTTGTTCGACCGCCGAGCATTCCGTTCTTCCCACCGGCCGACCCGGCGACGCCGATGATCATGGTCGGCGCAGGCACGGGCGTCGCGCCCTATCGTGGTTTTCTGCAGGCGCGCGCCGCGATGAAAGCGCGCGGGGACCGCGTTGGTCCGGCGCTCCTGTTCCAAGGTTGCCGCAACGCGGCGCAGGACCAGATCTACGCCGATGAATTCGCCGCCATGGAGCGGGACGGCGTCGTCGCGCTGGAAATGGCCTATTCGCGGCCCGATACGGGAGAGAAGTGCTACGTGCAGCACCGCCTCGCGGCCGATCGCGACCGCGTATGGGAGCTGATCGAGCAGGGGGGCGTCGTCTATGTCTGCGGCGACGCCGCGACGATGGCGCCGGCCGTCGAGCAGGCTATCCTAGCGATCTGCCGCGACAAGCGCGGCATAGGCGATGAAGAGGCCAAGGCCTGGCTCGCCTCGATGAAAGCGGACAAGCGATATCTCGTCGATATCTGGCCGAAAGGCTGAAGGTCTTGCGGCGCGGCGGTGGACGCGCGTGAGCGCCACGCGACATGGACGCCGACACGTGGACCCCCAGGAGCGATCGTTAAAAAAGCTCAAGGCTACGAAAGGCCCAGGCGGTACGACTTGCCGCCGTCAAGCGAACATGGTTCGTTTCCCCAGCAATCCAGGGAGGGCACCATGCAAACTTCAATTCGGCGGGCCTTTGTGCTCCCTGCGCTAGCATCCGCATTGCTCGCCACTTCGGCCTTGGCCCAATTTCCGGCCGAGGTCGATGCGCCGGAAGAGGCGCCCGTATTGAAATTGCATGGTGTGGGCGCGCAGCTCTACGAATGCAAAGCCGGCCCCGACGGCAAGCTCGTCTGGACGTTTCGGGAGCCGGTCGCGATCCTGATGCTCGAAGGACATACGATTGGTCAGCACTATCGCGGTCCGACTTTCGAGCACATTGACGGCAGCGCCATCGTGATCAAGCCGATCGCGAGCGCGCCGTCGCCGGACGGCAAGAGCATCTCGTGGCTGAATGCTGACGTGGTCGACAGGCGCGGCACGGGGGCGCTTTCCGCCGCGACGACGGTCCAGCGCATCAATACGCAGGGGGGCGTCATGGAGGGGCCTTGCGACGAAGCGGGCGTGGTGCAGGGGGCGCCTTACACGGCCGATTATGTTTTTCTGCGCAAAGGGTCGTGACGCACACGAACAATCCAAGCTTCGCCCCGATGGTTACGGCCAGCTTTGCTCTCTCGCCTGTTCGATCTCTTCCGTAACGATGTCGCCCTTGCGTGAAACGATGTCGGCGCCGATGCGCTCGCGCACGACGGCATGAATGCGCTCGGCCACCAGTGGCTCCTGCTCCATCAAACGATGCAGGTCGGCGCCGTCGAGCACGAGCAGATCGGCGCGCGTCAGCGCGGTCGCCGTGGCGGAGCGGCGCGAGCGGCGCAGGACCGCGATCTCGCCGAAAAAATGCCCGACCCCGAGCTTGATGTGGCGGCCCTTCAAGGCGATGTCGATCTCACCGCGCGCGATGAAGTACATCGAATGGGCGGGTTCGCCGACCCGGACGATCACCTCTCCCGCATCGACCGTCTGTGAGCGCAGCAGGCGCATGATGTCGGCGATATGCGAAGCAGCCAGCTCCGCAAAGAGCGGGACGCGCGCGACCATACCGAAGGTTACGATGAAGGCGCGGCGGTGCACCTGCTCGGAAAAAGCGGTGGCCACAATGCCGATCGGCAGCGCGATCATGACGAGCCCGACGAAAATCGTCATGACGCCGATCAGCCTGCCCCAAGTTGTGATGGGGACGGCATCGCCGTAGCCGATCTGGCCGAGCGTTACGATCGCCCACCACATGGAATCGGGGATCGTTCCGAACTTGTCCGGCTGCACGGAGCGCTCGGCGACGTGGATGAGCGCAGCGGCGACGAACGCCATGCCGACCATGATCACGAGACAGCCGAACAGCGCGCGCCGTTCGGCCGCGAGCGCATCGAGCAGGGAGCGCAGCGCGGGGGAATAGCGCGCGAGCTTGAGAAAGCGCACGATGCGGAAAACGAGGATCACGCGGAATTCGGTAGGCGTGAAAAAGGCGAGCCAGAAGGGCAGGACCGAAATCAGATCGATCAGCCCGGCCGGGCTCTTGATGTACTCCCAACGGGCGCGTTTCGCCGACAGATGACGCCGTGGGGCATGCTCGACCGCGACCCAGATGCGCAGCAGATATTCGACGGTGAACACGACCAAGGAAAAAATCTCGATCGCAATGAACACGCTGCGATAAGCAGATTCAATCCTGGGTACCGTCTCCAGCGCGACCGCCACCAGATTCACGACAATGAGCAGGATTAGCAGCCAGTTTGTCAAACGGACGCGGAATTCGCCGAGCGGCCCGTGTTCGAGGAGCTCGTAAACGCGCCGCCGCAACTCAAGAGCGCGCTTGGCGTGCGCTCGCATGTCTTCGGTACCTCCGTCCCGCCCCCGAACCTCGCGCGGCATCCGCAAGCCGCCCTAGAGCATTTTCCGGCGAAGTGGGAACCGGTTCGCCGCAGAAAATGCGACTACTCAAGAACAACCAGAGCGAATTCCGATTCCATTGGAACGGCATTCGCTCTAGCGTGCGCGGTTTTGCCAGCCAACATCAAATTCGTCGAGAACGCCCCGACCATCAAGATCAAATAAAGATGGAGCAGGGCGCCGCCAGGTTGTGCCCGCAGACTCATCCGCCGCCGATTGCGCTCGCCACGGCCTCGAGGGCTGCGTCCGCGTTGGTTCCGTCGGGACCGCCCGCCTGGGCCAAGTCCGGTCGTCCGCCGCCGCCCTTGCCGCCGAGCAGCGGTGCGGCCTTGCGCACCAGGTCGACGGCGTTGAACCGCCCAGTGAGATCGTTGGTGACCCCGACAACAATGCCGGCCTTGCCTTCGCCGGTGACGCCGACGATGGCGACCACGCCGGAGCCGACCTGCTTCTTGCCTTCGTCGACGAGGCTCTTCAGATCCTTGATATCGATGCCCGACACCGCACGGGCGAACAGCTTGACGTCGCCGACCGTGCGTACCCCGTCGGCCGCGCCGGCGCTCGCCCCGCCGCCCATGGCGAGCCGGCGCTTGGCGTCCGACAGTTCCCGCTCGAGCCGCTTGCGGTCCTCGATGAGGGCGCCGACCCGCTCCGGCGCCTCCTCGATCGGCGCCCGAAGCTCGGCGGATACCGCCTTGGCGAGTTGGGCGACGGCGTTCGCGTGCTTGCGCGCGCCGTGCCCGGTCAGCGCCTCGATCCGCCGCACGCCGGCCGCGACCGCGCTCTCGGCTACGACGGAAATGATCCCGATATCGCCGGTGCGCCGCACATGGGTGCCGCCGCACAATTCGACCGACCAGCCCATGGCGTTGCCGCCGGTCTCGCCCATGGCGACCACCCGCACCTCGTCGCCGTATTTCTCGCCGAACAGCGCGCGCGCGCCGGACGCGATGGCGTCGTCGACGGTCATCAGATGGGTGAAGACCTCGGAGTTCTGTAGCACCATGTCGTTGGCGAAGTCTTCGATCTGCTCAAGCTCGGCGCCGGAGATCGGCTTGGGGTGGGAGAAGTCGAAACGCAGCCGGTCGGGCGCGACGAGCGAGCCCTTCTGCGCCACGTGATCGCCGAGCACCTGGCGCAGCGCCTCGTGGAGGAGGTGGGTCGCCGAATGGTTGCGGCGGATGTGCGTGCGCCGGGCGTGGTCGACGTCGAGCGTGAGCGCGAGGTCGTGCTTCAGCGCGCCCTCTTCGACCACGCCGGTATGCACGAGCACGTCGCCGGCCTTCTTCTGGGTATCGGTGACGCGGAAGCGCACGCCGTCGACGCTCATGATCCCGGTGTCGCCGACCTGGCCGCCCGACTCGCCGTAGAACGGAGTCTGGTTGAGGACGACCGCGCCGGTTTCGCCCTGCTTCAGGGTCTTGACCTCGTGGCCGTCGCGGACGAGGGCGAGCACGACCCCTTCCGCGCTTTCGGTGTCGTAGCCGAGGAACTCGGTGGGCCCGACCTTTTCGCGCAGACTGAACCACAGCGCCTCGGTCGCCGCCTCTCCCGATCCGGACCAGGAGGCGCGGGCCTTCTCGCGCTGGCGCTCCATCGCCGCATCGAAGTCCACAACATCGACCTCGATGCCGCGCACGCGCAGCGCGTCCTGGGTGAGATCGAGCGGGAAGCCGTAGGTATCGTACAGCGTGAAGGCGACCTCGCCCTTGAGCTTGTCGCCGTGCGTAAGCTCGCGGCTTTCCTCTTCGAGGATCGCAAGGCCGCGCTCCAGCGTCTTGCGGAAGCGCGTCTCTTCGAGCTTCAGCGTTTCGGTGATCAGCGCCTCGGCGCGCACCAGCTCGGGATGGGCCTGGCCCATCTCGCGGGTCAGCGTCGGCACGAGCTTCCACATCAGCGGCTCGCGCGCCCCGAGCAGTTCGGCGTGGCGCATCGCCCGCCGCATGATCCGCCGCAGCACATACCCGCGGCCCTCGTTGGAGGGGAGCACGCCGTCGGCGATGAGGAAGGAACTCGCGCGCAGATGATCGGCGATGACGCGGTGCGAGGCCTTGAGCGGGCCGTCGGCGTCGACGCCGGTCTTGTCGACCACCGCCTGGATCAGCGCGCCGAACAAATCGATCGCGTAATTGTCATGGGTGCCCTGGAGCACCGCGGCCATGCGCTCGAGGCCCATGCCGGTGTCGATGGAGGGTCTTGGCAGTTCGAGCCTGTGCCCGTCGGCAAGCTGCTCGTACTGCATGAACACCAGGTTCCAGATCTCGATGAAGCGGTCGCCTTCGGCGTCCGGCGAGCCGGGCGGGCCGCCGGGGATGTGCTCCCCGTGGTCGTAGAAGACTTCCGAACACGGGCCGCACGGGCCGGTCTCGCCCATCGCCCAGAAATTATCGGAGGAGGCGATACGGATGATGCGCTGGTCGGGCAGGCGGGCGATCTTCTTCCACAGGTCGAAGGCCTGGTCGTCTTCGGCGTACACGGTGATGATCAGCCGTTCCTCCGGCAGGCCGAACTCCTTGGTGAGCAGGTTCCAGGCAAGCTCGATCGCGCGCTCCTTGAAATAGTCGCCGAAGGAGAAGTTCCCCAGCATTTCGAAGAAGGTGTGGTGGCGCGCGGTGTAGCCGACATTGTCGAGATCGTTGTGCTTGCCGCCGGCGCGCACGCATTTCTGCGAGGTCACGGCGCGCACATAGGGGCGCTTCTCGATGCCGGTGAAGACGTTCTTGAACTGCACCATGCCGGCATTGGTGAACATCAGCGTCGGGTCGTTGCGCGGCACGAGCGGGGAGGAGGGCACGATCTCGTGCCCGTTCCTATGGAAGTAGTTGAGAAATGCCGACCTGATGTCGTTGACGCCGCTCATCGCCTCTCGCTTGGCCGTAACGCCCGACGCGCGCGGACAAGGCCCGCACGGCCTGCAGATTTAACTCTCTCGGCCTATGTAGCGATGGGCCTTGATGCTGTCCAGGAATGCGGCGGGCTGCTCCGTCGGAACGGCGCGCCGCTACGGCACGCGCGGGCCGCACCTGCGCCTGCCCGGGCGGGAACTAAGCGAGCGCTTCTTACTCCGCGGCGTCGTCCTCGTCCTCGTTCTCGGCGGCGAGAATCTGCTCGGCGATCAGCCCCGCATTCTGGCGCACGGCCGCCTCGATCTTGGCGGCGATCTCGGGGTTGGCGCGCAGGAACGCCTTGGCGTTTTCGCGGCCCTGACCGATGCGCTGGCTGTCATAGGAGAACCAGGCGCCGGATTTCTCGACGATGCCCGCCTTCACCCCGAGGTCGATGATCTCGCCCAGCTTGGAGACGCCCTCGCCATACATGATGTCGAACTCGACCTGCTTGAACGGCGGGGCGAGCTTGTTCTTCACCACCTTGACGCGGGTCTGGTTGCCGGTCACCTCGTCGCGCTCCTTGATCGCGCCGATGCGGCGGATGTCGAGGCGCACGGAGGCGTAGAATTTCAGGGCGTTGCCGCCGCTCGTGGTCTCCGGGGAACCGTACATCACCCCGATCTTCATGCGGATCTGGTTGATGAAGATCACCATGGTGTTGGAGCGGCTGATCGAAGCGGTGAGCTTGCGCAGCGCCTGGCTCATCAGCCGCGCCTGCATGCCGGGCTGCGAATCGCCCATCTCGCCTTCGAGCTCGGCGCGCGGCACCAGGGCCGCGACCGAATCGATCACCAGCACGTCGATGGCGCCCGAGCGCACCAGCGTGTCGGCGATTTCCAGCGCCTGCTCGCCGGTGTCGGGCTGCGAGATCAGAAGGTCCTCGAGATTGACCCCGAGCTTTTTCGCATAGATCGAGTCGAGGGCGTGCTCGGCGTCGATGAAGGCGCAGACGCCGCCCTTCTTCTGCGCCTCGGCGACGCAGTGGAGCGCGAGCGTGGTCTTGCCGGACGATTCGGGCCCGAAAATCTCGACCACGCGCCCGCGCGGCAGGCCGCCGATGCCGAGCGCGATGTCGAGCCCGAGCGAGCCGGTGGAAATGGTCTCCACCTCGATCGGCTTCGACGATTTGCCCAGCCGCATGATCGAGCCCTTGCCGAACGCCCGCTCGATCTGGGACAGGGCGGCGTCGAGCGCTTTCGACTTGTCCATGGAGGAACCTTCGACGACTCGGAGCGCGGGCTGGACCATTGGTTCCTCCTTATAGCATCGGGGCCGCTGGCAGCGAGCATTTGCAGCGGGGTTTTTCCGAACGACAACGGGCACAACGCAGACAACGACGCGGACAAAAACGCAGGCGGTAACGCGGACAACGCAACGACACGCGGACAAGACACGCGGGCTACGGCGCCCCGGCAGCGCAACGACACACGGACGCGACACGCGGGCAACGACGCGGCACGCGACGACGCAAAAGCAGCACGCGGACAACGCGGCCGCGCACGCACCTCACCAGCCGGCACGACGCAGACAAACGCACGATCGCCACGACGCGGGCGCAGCGGGAGTAGGCGTACGCACTCGGCTTGCCGGCAAGCGCCGCGGGCCGCCCTCTCACCCGCGCAGTAATGTACACCCTTTGTTCACTGTTCGCAATATGTTCTTTGAGGGGGATTGGTGCTGTCCTAATTCCG
>Ga0315553_10003107_pt1 | contig 13066 bp, 14 predicted proteins | sample SalMarSW160140MG_FD_203099 | JGI IMG/M metagenome (GOLD analysis project Ga0315553, IMG submission 203099) | Salt marsh sediment microbial communities from the Plum Island Ecosystem LTER, Massachusetts, United States - Salt Marsh Sediment SW1601-40 ... | reverse complement strand
TTCGATGTGCGAAAGGGGCTCGATCATCATGCAGAAATGGATTACTGCCTGTGGAACATTGATTATTTTAGCTTCGCTCGTAGCGGCATGCGGAACCCCCACGCCCGAACCGACGGCCGTACCCACGCCTGTCCCTACCGAACCCATGCTGACCGGTGAGGGATTCGTCGTCTGCGAAATCACAAATGCCCAGGGAGTCGACGATAACTCCATCAACAGTGTTGCGTGGAGCGGGATCGAGCGCGCTGAGAAGAATATAGGAATCGAAGCACGTTCACAGGAAGTCACAAGCCCATCCGGGTACGAAAGCAGCCTGACCGGGCTCATTTCGGACGGCTGCGACCTGATCGTGGCCGTTGGCTCCGGCTATGACGCGGCGGTCGAAGCCGTGGCCACATCGCATCCGGATCAGAAGTTCATGCTTATCAGCCAGACCGCCCAGCTTCACCTGGGTAACGTGCTCGTGCAGCAGTTCCAGGCCGAGGATGGCGCATTCATCGCCGGCTACGCCGCTGCCGGCGTCACCTCGACCGGCAAGATGGGCGTATTCGGCGTGAACCAGGATGCGCAGACGGTCGCCATCATGAACGCGTACTACCGTGGCATCCAGCACTACAACGAAGTCCATAGCGCGACGACGACGCTGCTGGGCTGGGACCCGGCCACGGAAGAGGGCTACTTCACTGGCAGCGGAAGCGATAGCGATGTCATGGCGATGGTGTCGCAATTGCTCGCCGAAAGCGCCAACGTCATTCTCCCAATTTCCGGTCCCGCGGCGATGGAACCCATCCGTGAGAACGGCCAGTCTTACGGAATCGGCATGGTGACGGATTGGTCGCGGCTTGATCCCGCCTATGGCAATGTTGTCTTGACCTCGATCCTGTTCCGGGCCGACGACTTTGTCTATGATGTAATCAACGCCCTGGTTGAAGGAAATTTCCAGGGCGGGACGCAGGTCGGCGATCTTGCCAACGAGGGTCTCGACCTGGCACCGATCACCGTTCGTGCGCCTTTGAGCTCGGCCGATGTCGCCTCCTGGGTGGATGAGCTGAAGCAGGAGGTAAAGACGCTCGAGGACGCCATTCGTACTGGAGCGATCGACACGATGCACTAGCGGCGCCTGACACGTTTGAAGATGTGCTTCCCGAGAGGCGAATGCGGCGAAAAGCCCACTATCTCCCGGAATATGGAATGATCAGCGGGTTCTGCGATCTGTTCGTTCACGGGCGCGCAGCGCAGGAGGCCATCAATGACCTCGACCGATGTCGCGGGTTCAATCAGGATATCCATCTCAAGAGGCGTCCGAGCCGTAATCTTGGCCGCCGGGTTTCTGCTCCTGACCGGATGCACCGGGCAAGCCCCCCAGCCTTCGACCAACCCAAGTCCGAACATCCTGCCCACGCGTGTGCCCTCGCCCACGCCGCTCCCGGATCAAACGGCCTTTCTTACCTCCTGGGAATCCGGGCCGCACGCGCAAACTTATGATCTTGGAAAGGGGCCGAACACCTACTGCTCGCGCTGCCATTCGCCCCAGAACTGGGACCCCGCCTCGACGGTCGACCTGCCGCCAAACTGCGTCACCTGTAAATTCGCCACCGATCCCGAGCTCCGGATTGCCACGACGATGGATTTCGTATCGGAGGAGGATTGGATCGGGATTGACTGTACCACCTGCCACCAGATGGAGAGAGGCGTTTCACTCCCGGGAATCGCCTGGTTGAACACAGTCACCGGCCAATATGAAGCTGTGAACACATCGGACGAGCTGTGCACGAAATGCCACCTGACCACAGCCGGCGTTTCAGCGTCAGGCGGACGGGGTGTCACGCATGCTGTCGATACACGCGGCAGCGCACACGCCAACTGGGCCGGTGAATGGCCGCAGGCCGATCGCCCGCAGTACTGCACGGACTGCCATGATCCGCACTCGACCGAACCACTGGAGTGCCTGGATTGCCACCAGGACATCCCCGCTTCCACAACGCACGTGATGGGACTCAACGCAGTGATGCTGGACAAGGTCTCGTGCACGGCCTGCCATGACGCCTCCGGGATGGAGGTCGGGCCGAGCCCCGACGCGGATCAGAACGGGGTCTTCGTGACCGTGGTCAGCGCGGTGGGGCGGGATGGACAGCAGACGACAATCTACAGTTATTCGCACAGCATCCAGTGGCAGGTCTTGTGCGACCGCTGCCACTTTGCCGGAAACGAGTGGGGGCTGCCGGTTCTTTCGGCTACGGGGCAGGTAGTGACCGAGGAGTAATCCGGCGTACAGGATGGGCAGGGTAGCCGGGTGTCTGCAAGTATGATCCACAGCGATCGCCGGTCAGGACTCCCTTCGAACCCATCCTGCACCAGGAGATGATGGTATGCCGATCCGATTGTCCGGGCTGGAGTTCCTGGCTCTGCTGGTGATAATCCTGGTCCTGTTTGGGCCGGGAAGGTTGAGTAAGATCGCCGGTGAACTGGGAAGGGGAATTCAGGAATGGGATGAAGGGCCAGAAGGCTGTCCTAAGCGGAGACCAGGAGGAAGCCCCCGAACCGCCCGCAAGGTGGGCACGATGATTAAAGAAATAAAAGCCTATGTTTCCGAGTTGTCGAGCGGATTGAAGGAGGAACTCGATCTGCTGGATGAGCTCGAGGAGATAAAGAAAGACCTGGAAATCTGAACTGCAAACAATCTAATCTCCGAGTTACGGATCCTAAAACCCCCGGGTGATGGTTCCTGTAACCGTGCCTCCCTTGGAGGAGGATTTCCGGCCGGCGCCGTTTGCCGGACTGGAAAAGGGTCTGCCCTGGAAACAGGCAGGCCTCCCGAAACCCTGCCGGGCAGGGTGGACTTGGAAAGGAGAGACTGGACGCATCAAGCGGCTCGCCAGGCTCTCTGCTGGCGAGCTTGTATTTCTGAAAGGTCAAAGCCGCCGGGATGATGAACAACGATGATCCTAATTGAAAACCTGAGTGTGCGCTTCGACAGCGGCGAAGCGCTGCGGGACCTTAATCTTGAAATCCCTTCCGGGCAGTGCGTACTGGTCACCGGGCCGACGGGCTGCGGGAAGAGCACGCTTGCCCATGTCCTCACCGGGCTCATACCGCATGCCATCCCGGCCCGGGTCAGCGGGAAGGTGCAGGTCGAAGGTTTGGATGCCATCACCAGCACGGTCGCCCAACTGGCGTGCAGGATCGGCATCGTCTTTCAGAACCCGAGCAGCCAACTCTTCCATCTGCGGGTTGATGACGAGGTAGCCTTCGGTCCGCGCAACCTGGGCTTGCCTGAGCCGGAAGTGCGCCGCCGGGTGGCATGGGCGCTGGAGACCGTAGGGTTGGCAGGCATGCCCGCCCACAGACCCAGCACGCTCTCCGGCGGGCAGAAACAGCGGCTGGCGATTGCCTGCGCGCTGGCGATGCAGCCTTCGGTGCTCATTCTCGATGAGCCAACCGCCTCGCTCGATGTACCCGGCACCCGCCTGCTCATTTCTACGCTGGAGCGGATTCGCAAGGAGTGGGGCCTGACGATCGTGCTCATCGAACACCGGCTGGCGGAAGCGCAGCGACTCGTCGACCGGGTCATCATTCTGGATCGCGGCCAAATTGCCGCCGATGGCTTACCCACCGACGTGCTTACCAACCGCAGCATCCTGCGCCTGCTGGGTCTGCGCCGGCCGACCGAGGAGCTCCCGGTTGGATGGGGAAACCTGGTTGAGCCGAACGGGCCGGCACCGGACGGCGAAACGCCGCTACTCGCGCTCCAGAACGTTCATGCCGGCTATGAAGGCAGCGAAATTTTGCGGGATATCTCGCTAAAGCTGTACCGGGGCGAGTTCGTCGCCCTGGTCGGCGAGAACGGCGCCGGCAAGTCCACGCTAGCGCTCGTGGCGGCCGGACTGTTGAAACCCGGCGGAGGAAGCGTGATCTTTAACGGCGGCCGAAATCCGCGCGGTGGGCTGGACGTGGCGCTGCTCTTCCAGAACCCTGCGGACCAGCTGCTGACAGACCGCGTCGATGACGAGGTTGCGCTAGGCCCCCTAAACTACGGCCTTTTCCAGGAGCAGCTCCACCACCAGACGCTGATCGAAACGGACCTGCTGGAGCTACGCCAGCGCCAGCCTTGCACACTGTCGGCCGGACAACAGCAGCGCACAGCGCTCGCCGCATGTCTCGCTCTGCGGCCGAAACTGGTCATCCTCGACGAGCCGACGCTTGGGCAGGATTGGGCTCACATGGAGCAGTTGATGGAATTCATGCAGCAGCTCAATTCGCAGGGTACAGCCGTATTGCTCATCACGCATGACTTTAAAGTCGTTCACCGCTACGCCAAGCGGGTCATCCTGCTGGAACACGGCGCTATACAAATCGATGGCCGCCTGCGGAGGCGAGAGCATGACGGGAACGCATACCATGCGTGATCGGGAGTATTGGAATCGGCGGCATGCGCGCCGTGCTGCTGAAGGACCGCCGCTCCGCCCGCGGTCGCTGGTGACCGACCACAGCTCGTTGCTGCCAGACCTGGGCAGGGCGCTCGACGCCGCCGCGGGCTTGGCACTGAACGGTCTCTACCTCGCCCGGCACGGCCTCTCGGTCACGGCGGTAGACCTGGCGGAAAGCGGCTTGCAGCTGGCGATGAAGACCGCCCGGCAGGAGGGCCTCGACTTCCACGCCGTCGTCGCGGATTTGAGCCGGTTTTATCTCCCACCGGAGACCTTCGTCGTGATCGTCAACACCATGTATCTTGATCGCAGCCTGCTGCCAGGCTACCGTTCAGCACTAAAGCCCGGAGGGCTGCTTTTCTTCGAGAGCTTGTTGGCGGATAGCGCCGGGGAGGACAGCCATTACGTCCAGGCGGGTGAGATGCGGGCGACGTTTCCGGATTATTCGACTGAATACGAGGGCAGCCGGTTTTTCACGTCCGGCGAAAGGAGTGAGATGCGGCAGACCTATCAAATCATCCTGCGAAAACCGACCAAGCAAGGCGTACAGGCATAGGCAAAGAGGTGCGTCGATGCGATTGAAAACACGTGATCTGGTGCTGCTCGGAATCTTCGGAGCGCTCTGGGGCGGGGTCGAAATCAGCCTGGGCTCTCTCTTTCACACGCTCAATATTCCGATGACCGGTATGCTGTTGAGTGCGATCGGGCTGATGGTTGTACTCGTCGGTCGTTACTACGTGCCCCGGATGGGCTCAACTTTCTTCCTGGGGGTGGTGGCCGCGCTGCTGAAGATGCTGAGTCTGGGCGGGATCGTCATCTGGCCCATGATCGCCATCTTGACGGAAGCGCTGGTGGCGGAAATCGTCCTGTCTCTGTTCCGCAAACCCAGCCGTATGAGTTTTCTCGTAGCCGGATCGCTGGGCGTTATGTACACCATCATCCATCCCTTCTTCTCCCAGGGCCTGCTGGCCGGCCAGGGTGTGCTCTTCGTCTGGGAACTTTTAGTTGAGCGCGGCCTGCAGATATTCGGGCTGTCGATGGCTACGGCATGGGTCATTGTCGCCCTCTATGCCCTGCTGCACCTGGTGACCGGCCTGGTGGCAGGCTGGCTGGCCTGGGAGATCGCCGGCGTACTCAAAGGCCGCCTAAACCGCAGTCCGATGGAACACCCATCTGAACCCAATCCGAATCAGGAGGCGAAGTGAACATGTTGAAACGTACTCTCCTGCTGCTTGTCCTACTGCTGGCCGCCTGCACATCGAGCCCGGCGGCGGAGGTCACGAAGCTGGTCATCACTGGTGACCAGCCGGAAGAAACGTTCACGCTCGCGCAGCTGCAAGCGCTGCCCGCGACCACGGCCTCGTTCAACGGGGCGGACTATACCGGGGTCGTGCTGAAAATCCTGCTTGAGCAGGCCGGCTACGATTCGGCCGCGATCAGCGCGGTCGAGGCGGTAGCCACGGACGGCTACAGCGTGAAATACGACCGGGCGCTCGCCCTGCAGGACAACTCCCTGGTGGCGTATGCCCTGGCGGGAGGCGGCTCGCTCAGCACCGAAGACGGCACCTTCCGCATGGTGCTGCCTGACCAGGAAGGCAAGCTGAACGTGCGCATGCTGGCTGAGCTGCATGTCAACCCGTGAAGCCGGGTGAAACGCGAATGACCTTTGTGGACGAGCAGGCGCAGCCGCAGGTTGGCACGCTTGGCCGGCTGGCCATCTTCATTGGCCTGATCGGCTCATCGATCCAGATGGGCGTACTCGGACTGGCGGTCATGCTGGTCGTACTGCTGCTGGCCGGCATGGCCGCCTTCCGGCCCGCGCTGCGGCGCGTGCTGCGCTGGCGCTGGCTGTTGTTCTTCGCCGTGCTTGTGTTGCCGAGTGCCCTGTGGAATGGTGAAGTGGATTCGAATTTGGCAGGCGTGGCGTACTCCGGCGCCGGGCTGCAAACCGGGTTGGTGATGGCGCTGAGGGCGGGCATCATGCTCACAGCTGTCATGTGGTTCACGGCTTCGGTCGACATCACCGAGGTGGCCGGGTTGCTCGAGCGGGCCGGGTTGAGAGGTCTCGGCTTTTCGATGGGCGTTGCCGTTAACTTGCTCCCCTCGCTGCAGCAGTCCTTTCGCAACGCCTGGCACACGCTGCAGATGCGGGGCGGCATCGGCCGCCTCAGGCTGCGGGCGGTTCGCCTGCTGCTCATCACTGTCTTCGCCAATGCGTTGCGGCGAGCGGATGAAATCACGCTGGTGGCCGAGGCGCGCGCTTTCTCGCCGGAGTGCTCGCGCTGCATGCCGCTCAAGAAGGGCCGCTATGATTTACTGCTTGGCCTGGGTGCGGTCGCCTCGCTTGCCCTGTTAGCGATGAGGGGCTGAAAATAGGCTCATGCAGGCAAATACCGAGAGCCCGCTCAGCGGGCCGCCGCTGATCTGTGTCGTCGGCCGTTCGCGCTCAGGAAAGACGACGCTGATCGAGAATCTGATTCCGCTCCTGCGAGCGCGTGGCTACCGCATCGGCACGATTAAGCACCATGCGCACTCGGATTTTGATTTCGATGTGCCCGGCAAGGATTCATGGCGCCACGCCAATGCTGGCAGCGAGCACGTCATCATCGCTGCTCCGGGGAAGATCGGGTCGGTCGAACGCACCGACGGCGACCCGGCGCTGGATGAACTGGCAGGGCGCATGGACGATGTCGACTTGATTTTCGCTGAGGGCTACCACTGGGAGGCGAAGCCGAAAATCGAGGTGCTCCGGTCAGCCCGCAGCCGCGAGCTGCGCTGCAACCCCGGCCAGTTGTCGGCTGTCATCACCGACCTCCCACTGGATTTACCGGTACCGGTTTTCGGTCTGGGTGAGATTGAAGCGCTGGCCGATTGGCTTGAGAGCACCTTCCTGAAACCTGGCGGAAGGGCAGCAGAGGATGCGGAGTGATTTCCTACACTGAAGCTCTGACACGTACGCTGGCTGCCGTCAGCCCGCTCGGTCCATGTGAGGTCGCACTCCCCGAGTTGGTCGGTCGCGTGGCGGCGGAGGATATTCGCGCGGCGATTGATTCGCCCTCACTCGCTGTCTCGCTCAAAGACGGGTTTGCGCTGCGTTCCGGTGATGTGACCTCGGCCAGCGAAGAGCAACCCGTGCGCCTGCAGCTGCTAGGGCGCGCAGCAGCCGGCGGAGCGTGGTCGGGAGAAGTCGTCCCGGGGAGCGCGGTGCGCATTCTCACTGGAGCGCCAGTTCCATCGGGCGCGACGGCCGTGCTGGCCGAAGAGTTTGCAGCTGTTGAGGGAGACCATGTGCTGGCGCGGGCAGTTGCAGAGCCCGGCCGCAACATCATGCCGCGCGGTGCAGATATCTTCACCGGCCAGGTGCTGGCCAGCAGTGGACAGGTGCTGGAGCCGGAACGCATCGGGCTGCTGGCGGCGGCAGGTATTCAACGGGTCCCGGTCGTCGAACGCGTACGAGTTGGTATCCTGGCTACCGGTGACGAAGTGGTCATTCCAGGTAAATCGCTGCGTTCAGGCCAGCTCTATGCCAGCAATCTGGTAGCCCTATCCGCATGGTGCAGCCAGTACGGCATGCGGTTCTCAACGGCGGTATCACGGGATGATGTGGGCCAACTGCAATCTGCGCTGGAAGCGCTTTTTGCATCACATGACGCAGTCCTGACCAGCGGTGGTGCGTGGAAGGGCGATCGCGACCTGATCGTCAAAGTGCTTGAACGTATGGGCTGGAGAAAGGCTTACCACCGTGTGCGAATCGGTCCGGGAAAGGCCATTGGATTTGGAGTTCTGGATGAGAAGCCTGTTTTCTGCCTGCCCGGTGGCCCGCCTTCCAACCAGATGGCCTTCCTGCAGCTGGCACTTCCGGGCCTGCTCAAGATGAGCGGTTACAGCCATCCCTCGCTGCCGTTGATCCCGGTGCGTGTGATCCATGAACTGCGTGGGCAGATCGATTGGACGCAGTTCGTGTACGGGAAGTTGCGCCGGGACGACGGCCAGCTCGTTTTCGAGAAAGTCGATATGAAAAGCAGGCTGCAGATGATGGCCCGCGCCGAGGCCATCGTGTCGATTCCCGAGGGCTGCGACTGCCTCGCCGCTGGTTCGATCCACGCAGCGCAGCTGCTTACGCACTCGCCAGCCGGTTTTCTATTGCCCGGCGAGGAGAACTCCTCCCGGGACTGATGGAGTGATGATGAGACCGGTGGTGGTGTCGATCGTCGGGCGTTCGGGAAGTGGAAAGACGACCTTCCTGGTTGCGCTGCTCAGGGTGTTGAAGGCGCGCGGCTACCGGGTAGGTACGGTAAAACACCATGTTCATTCTGGTATCAGCCTCGATCGGGAGGGCAAGGACAGTTGGGAACATGCTCAGGCTGGAGCCGACGAGGTCATCGTTGCCGCACCGGATCAAATTGTCACCTTTAGGGCTCTATCCAACGAATTGCCTCTTGCCAAGGTCGTGGAACTGTTCAACCATATGGATATCGTATTGACAGACGGATACCGTATCGAAGGTGAGAACAGGATCGAAATTTTACGGGAAGCGGCCGGTTTTTCGCTGGTTTGCCGGGAGGATGAGCTGTTCGCCATCGCGACGGACAAACCGCTCGAGCTTGATTGGCCTGTCCCGATTCTCGATATTGATGACTTTGAAGGAGCTGCCGACTTGATCGAAAGCAAGCTTGTGGTGCGATCTAGCACAAATTCAAGAGCGGATCTGAATCAACCCGGCTCCCGCATGCCTGGATAGCAGATTTATGGAGTGAGGACGAACGCTCCATTAGAAAGTGATACGCAGGTAATGGATGAATCGGCTCCAGCAAAGGTTGAAGCAATTCTACGGAACCTCACCTCAAGCACTTTCGACGGGTCGATTCTGTATCTACTATCTGGCGAACGCGGTGATGGGAAGACTTCGTGGTGCAAGGAACTGGCGGCTGCGGCACGCGCGAGCGACCTCGTACTTGGTGGGGTGATTTCCCCCGGCGTGTATGCTGGCAGTCGACGGATTGCGATCGACCTTGAAGATCTGCATTCCCAGGAAACCCGACGCTTGGCAACCCGGCGCTCAGACTCTGAATATCCAGCGCCAGCCCGAAAGTGGGCGTTTGACCCGCAGGCCATTGACTGGGGGAACCATTTATTCGGTTCACTTGGCGAAGTTGACCTGCTCATCGTGGATGAGATCGGTCCACTTGAGTTGTTGGAGGGCAAAGGTTTGCAAGCCGCACTCCTTTCGATCGATCGAGCTGAATACAGGGCGGGGGTCATTGTCGTTCGTCCCTCGTTGCTCGAGATAGCGTTGCGGCGTTGGCCGGATGCCTATGTTTTAAAGCTGCCCAGGGGGGGAGCGAGCGAGTCGAGCGTTTGAAGCTCCGGGTTCAATTGTACTTGATTGGCTAGTTGAATCACCTTTGAGAATGTGGCTTGCTAGGTTTGTGACCGGTAAGTAGAGCAATCAGAGGCCATGTCACGAGATAATCGGTACCTATTATTTATCTATATCCTCGATAGAAATTTATTCCAGGATTCAACTACGAAGCGCAACACAAATGAATGAAAGTGAGGTTGGGGGTGATCCTATTCTGGACACCAACTGCACTTGCTAGGTTTACCCTCCGCGTGTAGGGTCATTGAAACTATTGGTCGCTGGGTTCCGAGTAGTCGCAAATCGCTAGGTCACCCTTGGAAGCCCAGCCTGACGGTCCAAGGCCCCTGTTTTCGGATTCGAACTTCTATGATGAGGGATTTGTCAAGTAGCCAACACCTGGCGTCCTGAATCCTCGGCTTCACTGAGCCGCCCACCACAACGCACCTTCTGCTCATCCCCTTTCTCAATCCTTTACTAATCAATTGCAGCAGAGATCGGATCCCGGGCTGCCTGTTTTTCAGAAGTTCTTTGCCTTGAACCAACTTCTATCCGTGCCGGTCGAAGTAGACCAGTCACCCTATGCTGCCTTCGCCGCAAGGCGATGGGGGAAGGGAGGTGTGAGCGGAGCCTTCTCATAATCGGTTTCCCGTTGGAAACCCGTTCGAACCACGCCCGCTGACACCATGCAGCTCCGTCCTCCGATCGTCTCTAACTCATACAGAAACCGCTTTTAGCACGGCTCCTTTCGGGATCTCACCGGTCTCAAGGTATCGCCAGAGGGCAATGAGCAGCTTGCGTGCAAGAGCCACGATGCCGATCTTCCGCACGCGGCTGCTTCCCTTTCCGAACCGCTCTTCGTACCAGAGGCTGAGCTCGCTGTCGGGTTGATGGATCAGCCACTGCCAGGCAAACTCTACTGCTAAAGAACGAAGACGCGCATTGCCGCACTTACTCAATCCCTTCTCCCGGGACATTTCACCGCTTTGATGGGTGACGGGCTCCAGACCGACCAGGGCACCGATCTCACGGCTGTTCTGGAACTGGCGCCAGGAGAAGAGCTCCATGGCGAGCGGCCAGGCGGTGTGGATGTGAATGCTTTTCAGACGCATCAGGTCACGGACCATGGTGATGCTGGGGTGATCGGGGTTCCTGATAGCCTGGCGCTGTTCCTGCTCGATGGCCTTCATCTGCTGCTCCACCATCTGAAAGCGTTCGTGTTCCCTCAGGAGCCGGTCCTTGAGCCCCGGAGGCAAGAGGGATCCATTCCACGTGCGGACCTGCCCCAATTTCTCCGGGAGGTCGCCGTTGACGGAGAGACTGATGCCTTGAGATGCCAGCAAACCCTTGATCCGGTTGGAATGCTTGTTGCGTTCGCTGCTGAGCGTCCATCGGTCCCGGTGCAGATGCCGCCGGTCTTCCGCGCCTGTACTGGGAATGCGGATGACGCTCCAGATGTCCTCGTCGCCAGCGTGGTAGCGGATGAGCATGCGTAAGAGCTTCTCCATGTCGATGCGATCTGTCTTGGCTCGGCGCCGCCTTTTTCTACTTTCCATGCTTCCGGCGTCGACAATGAGGCTGTTGATTCCATGGTGGATCAGGTAGCGGTGGAGCCAGAAGCCTTCTCTACCAGCTTCGTAGCAGCTGAGCACCGGGCAATCGTCCGGGAGGTGGAAGCGCCGTAGGGCGGCTCGGATCTCGCGTTGGAGCGCTGCGGTGTCACGGGCGGGAACATCGCGCTCGCGGGGCCGCTGGCCGAAACCCGTGGTGAAGCCCAATTTCCAGCGGTTGTTGTCGAGCTCGATGGCCATGTAGAGCACGCGTTCCAAGGTATACTCGAATGTGCAGGTCGCTGCGGTGTCCATGACTGCCTCCTCTTAGGGTAAAGGGTTTGGCAGAAGGATACAGTGCAGCGGCTTGCGCGTTCAAGACGAGGCTATCCATAGCATCTCATAACCTGAAGGTCCTGGGTTCGCCTGCCCTGGCGGGCTAGGCCAGGGAATCCCAGCCCCGCTACCTAGAAAGGCCTCCGATACGGAGGCTTTTTACTTCATAGATACCAGGGACCCTTCACCCTGGCGGGTTCAGGGCAGGTCCCAGCCCCGCTACCGAGAGGCGCCTGAGAAGAGGTTCTTCTTTTTTGATTGAAGAGTTCACCTGCTATACAAGCGAGTAGACCCCGGATCTGAACTCTCAGATCGAAGTTCACTCGCGCGTGAATTTCTCATTCAAAAGGATGGTGGTAGTTCAGATACTCACCGTTTGGCTACGTTGGAATCTCCCGGGACATGGTGCTCAACATCTTCTCGAAGGTGTCTTAGGGGATTCTTCAGCTGCACCTCTTCGATCCCGAAATTTCGTCTCCTGTTTCACTTCCCCTGGTCTAGAGTTGGATCAAGAGATGGAAATACTGACATATATGTATGGATTTCAATCTTTGATCTGGCGGTCAAGCACCCAATCCATCGGTGTATTCTTCCGCTTTCTCATGAGCTTTTCATCTTCTTCATCTGGATGAGAAATTCCAAAGCTGTGGTGAACCAGACGATGCCACTTACGATTGACATGAGAGAATCCGGATCCACTAAAAATGCAAATTATAAGACCACGCCAACTATCACAAAGATGAGGGCGCTTGAAATTTAGAAAATAATGTCTTTCGAATTCATCAAAGACCCCTTTGACTCATGCGATAAATACCGATCTGCTGACAATGGATCCTAATCGATCACTTACAGGAGACACGGTTCGTAGTAGATAGCTCCGATGTTCTGTAAGGTCTTAACGGCTCGGCCAATCAGCGTAGGCCCGCCGGTTCCCACCGCTCTTCCAACAACGGAAACGAAGTCCCCTTGTTCGATCCCCTTGCCGCATTAAAGCCTCGATGCTGGGGCGTAAAACTCACAGCAATAGCACCTCCCCATCTATTGACCACTTCGATTAATGAATATTCTTTGAGTATCTCGCATTGGTTTCAAAATCCACGAAGACCTTACGAATATCTCAGTTCAAGCTCGAACTTTTCAATTTGGCGTGAGGTATTCGTTATGCTTCCTAATTCGGACTACCTTTCAAGCGTCTGCAATGGCTTCTTTATGAATACAAGAAAAAAGGACATACCTGCCGAGCATGGGCATCGATTGGACTTGATCGTCCTATTGAGTTCGATCTTTATGTCCTATCGGCAAATATTGGTGGCAGGGAAGCGGCTGCATCGTCACCTGCACTTTTTTGCATAAAATCTGCGCAGGTTGGTCGAGGTCGGAGGAGACGGAAGCTC
>Ga0315553_10003105_pt1 | contig 13067 bp, 9 predicted proteins | sample SalMarSW160140MG_FD_203099 | JGI IMG/M metagenome (GOLD analysis project Ga0315553, IMG submission 203099) | Salt marsh sediment microbial communities from the Plum Island Ecosystem LTER, Massachusetts, United States - Salt Marsh Sediment SW1601-40 ... | reverse complement strand
TTTCCAGCGGTTCGTGGGTCAAGGAGCACCACCGGTTCCACAACACTATCCGATTCTCAAGAAGATCAACGCCCGCGGTCCGCAAGTGATCGGCGCCGCCCCGGTCGTGCCCGGGCTGCCGCCCGCGCAGTTCCAGGCTGCCGTCGCAAAGGGCGATGCCCAACTGGTCGATACGCGGCAAATGTTGGCCTTTGGCGGTGGGCATATTCCCGGCGCGATCAACCTCGGCTCTCGGGCGGAACTATCCGTCTGGGCCGGTGACATGCTTTCCTACGACAAACCGATCCTGCTCGTCGTGGAGGACGAAAAGCAGTTGGATCGGATCGCCTGGCAGTTTGTCTACGTGGGGCTGACCAACTTCGCCGGCTATTTGGTCGGCGGTATGCACGTTTGGCAGAACGCGGGCTTGCCGCTGGCGACTCTGCCACAGCTTTCCGTGCACGAACTGGCCGAGCATCGCAGTCGCTTCCAACTGTTGGACGTCCGCACGCCCGGCGAGTTCAAGCTCAACCGCATTGCCGGCGCACAGCATCGCTACGTCGCCGAGATGCGGGACGGCGTCGACGGCAGCCTGAACCTCGACCGCGGCAAGCCGACGGCCGTCTACTGCGGAAGCGGCTATCGGGCCAGTATCGCAGCGAGCCTGCTGAAGCGGGCGGGATTCGAGCAAGTGTATAACGTGCCGGGCAGCATGCAGGCATGGACGAACGCGGGCTACCCGATTGAGGAGTAAGCGTCGAGGAGTATGCGTTGAGGAACGGCAGAGAAAACAGTCGATGAAGACGATGTTGCTCAGCGCCGGTTTTGGCTTGCTGTTGCCGACAGCGGCAATGGCTCAAACGGTTGAGGAGTTGCCGTCGCCGTATCCGTATTCCGAGCCTGCCTGGTCGCCTTACCTGGTTGGCGCGTTGATCGGCGTTCTCGTACTCGTCACGCTGTCGCTGGCCGGCAAAAGGGTGGGGGCATCGAGCGGCTATGCCGACGCTGCTGGTCTGATCGGCCGGGTGATCGCGCCGCGGCACGTCACCTCGCTGTCGTATTACCGCGAGAACAAGCCGATGATCGGCTGGAGCCTCGTGTTCGTCGTCGGTGTGATTGTTGGCGGTTTCCTCGCGGCTTGGAGTGGCGGCGAACTGACCGGACGCTTTCTTCAAGACATGTGGGTGGCACGTTTCGGTGCCGACAGCTACGCATTGCGTGTCGTGGTGGCACTGGCCGGTGGAGGATTGATGGCCTTTGGTGCCCGCCTGGCCGGCGGTTGTACTAGCGGTCACGGAATCAGCGGCACGCTGCAATTGGCGGTCGGTTCCTGGGTGGCGGTAATCTGCTTTTTCGTCGGCGGCATTTCCACGGCCCTGTTGATGTATCGAGGCTGAGGCGGCCGAACGGGAGAAAGGCGATGACCAGCGAGAATCAATCAAAGCGTTCGGTTCCATCAGCCTTGGCGGAGGATCCACCGATGGAGAAGTGGGATGTGAGGTCGCAAGATGCGGACTCCGCCAGTGCTGACCACTGGGACTGGTTCGAGGGTTCGCCGGGCAAGTTGCTCGGCGGAGCGGTGTGCGGCGTGATCTTCGGCTTCCTGTTACAGAAGGGCGGCGTGGCTAAATTCGATGTTTTGGTCGGCGTCCTGCTGCTGGAAGACTTTGTCGTGGTGAAAGTCATGCTCTCGGCGATCGTGGTCGGCATGGTCGGTGTTTATCTGCTCCGACGATTGGGCGCGATTGAACTGCAAATCAAGGAAACCAAGTACGGGGCGAATATCATCGGCGGATTGATCTTTGGCGTCGGATTTGCCTTGCTCGCCTACTGTCCGGGTACCAACGCCGCCGCCGTCGGCCAGGGGAATTACGATGCGCTGGTCGGACTCCTCGGCTTGCTCGCCGGGTCGTACGTCTTCGCGCTCGCGTATCCCTTCACCAGTCGCACGCTCAGCCGTTGGGGAAATGCGGGCAAGATCACCCTGCCGGAACTATTTCACGTACCGACCGGGGCGGTCGTCGCCGTCGCGGTGCCATTGCTGGTGGTGGTGCTCGTCGTGTTAGGAGTATACGCTCGCTGAGACGTCGCTTTGAGCAAATCTGCCCTCGATTCCCCGTTCTTGAAATCCGCGACATGGCCGATGCACGCTTTGGCAGCTCGTCGATAGTTTGATACAGTATGGACAGTAGGTGGTGGTCCGCTCGAACATCACAACCAAAGGATTTCTTGTGTCTTGGATACTTGCGTCGGACGTGGACGGCACGCTCACCGGAGATCAGCAGTCGCTCAATCACCTGGCACCCCGGCTACGCGAAATGCAAGATGCCGGCCGGCTGTTTCTCATTTACTCGACCGGCCGTCGGCTCTCGCAAATTATATCCGGATTTGCCGACGAGGGCCTGCCCCAACCGAACGCGGTGATTTGTCAGGTCGGCACCGAGATCTATCTGCCCCCTTACCGGGAAGACAGCCGTCCGCTCGAGTCGTGGCGCGAGCGTCTGTTGGCCCAGTACCGACGCGACGAGGCACTGGTGTTTCTCGAAGGGATCGACGGTCTGGCGTTGCAGCCGCCCGAGTTCAACACGGAGCTGAAAACAAGCTGCTACCTCGACGGGTGCCCAAACCCGGAGCACGCCGCCGCGGAGATCATCCGCCGCGTGCAACCAGCGTCCGATCGTTATCAGGCGGTTTGGTCGAGCGGTCGCGACCTCGACATCCTGCCGGCCGCCTCGGGTAAAGGAAAGGCCATCGAGTTCTTGATCAAGCTGCGGGAAATGTCCTCGGACCAGGTCATCGTGGCCGGCGACAGCGGCAACGACGCCACGATGTTCGAGCACTTCCGCCGTGGCGTCGTCGTCGCCAACGCCCAGCCCGAGCTTTTGCGGGTGGCCGAACAGATGAACCATGACCGCGTCTTTGTGGCCAGTTTGCCGTACGCCGCGGGCGTGGAGGAAGGACTCGAGTTCTACGGCGTTCTATCCTCGTAGGACGCCGGTCGTAGCAGTCTTTGAAACGCGTGGAAACTATCGCGTCGGCCGCCGGCCGGCTGAAATCGATATTACATGTCGCAACAGACGACATTCGCGGTGGCCCCCACCGCTGCCGAATGCTGTTCTGACCGGAAGGAATCGCCATGTTCGACTACATGAACGACCCCACGCACCAGGCTTTCACGAGCCAGGATCTTCCCCACGTCTTGATGATCACCAATCACGGCATCCACCAGTGGGACGTGGTGCCGGGGCTGCCGGACACCGGCGGGCAAAATCTGTTCGTCAACATGTTCACCCAGACGCTGGCCGAACTGGGGTTCCGCGTCACGATCGCTAACCGGGGAGGTTATCGTCAACCCACAACCGACGAGCTGCAGGTGGGCTTGCGTTACAAGGACGCCCGGCAGCGGATTGTTTATCTGGAGGACGACCGCAAGGAGTTCATCCGCAAAGAGGACATGGACGCGCAGACGCCCAAGCTCGCCGACTTCCTCTGGGACTTTCTGGAAAGCCCGATCGGCGGCTATGTGAACCTGATCATCTCGCACTACTGGGACGGGGCGAAGATCGGCTCGCTGGTGCGGCGCAAGATGCGGGACAAATCGCCGCACTACTGGGTGCCGCACTCGGTGGGCACGGTGAAGAAACGGAACGTGAAACCCGAAACCTGGGACAATCTGCGCATCGATGAACGGATCGCTATCGAGAAGAGTCTCATCCCGGAACTCGACGGTGTGGTTGCCACCAGTCCGCTGATCCGGCAGGCGCTGGTTCAGGACTACGGTGTCGATAAGCCGCTCTTCCTGCCTCCTTGCATAGATCCGGCCCGCTATCATCCTCGCCAGATCGACGAACAGCACGAGATCTACGAGTTCGTCGCGCATCACTGCGGTCAAAGCGCCCAGCAAGTGCGTCAAAGCCGCATCGTCACCGAGATCAGTCGCACGGATCACACCAAACGCAAAGACGTGCTCATCAAGGCCTTTGCCCGGGTCCTCGACAAACACCCCGATTCGATTTTGGTCGTTTCCATCGATCCGCACGAAAAGCAGATCTACAGCGAGTTGTGGACTCTCATTCGCGAGCTGGGTCTGTCTTCGCACGTCGCAGTGGTGGGCAACATTTGGGAATGGCTGCCCGACCTGTACGCCATCACCGACGTCTATTGTTCGCCCTCGGTGATGGAGGGATTCGGTATGGCGGTGCAGGAAGCTGCCGCCACGCGGGTCCCCGTAGTGGGCAGCAACCTGATCCCGTTCGTTACCGACTACCTGCTCACCGGCGATGTAGAGGAGTGGAAGGTCGACGGCGCCGTCGCTCCGCTGAAAGTGGGCGGCGGAGCGATCGTTGTGGAGATCGACGACGTCAACGGTTTTGCCGCCGCCATCGAGCGTCTGCTCGCCGACCCCGATCTCCGCGAACGGATGGGCAAGAAAGCGTACCGCGCGACGATCCCCTATTTCACGTGGGACGGCATGACGCGGCAGTTCCTCGATGACATCGGCTTCGGCGAACGAGAGCGGACCCGCATCGCCGCGGAACATCGCTATCATCTCGATCGTCGGGTGCTGGATACCATTCTCGACGTCGAGCGTGTTGATGAACTGTCCGTGGCGAAGTTGGAATCGCTGTTCCGCGCCGAGGAAGACGTGCAGAAGGCTTTGCCCGACGGCATCTGCCGCGTCGATCCGCGAGATGGAGCGGTGATTGTGTTTCATGCGCAGCGGGCCCGCCGGCCGCACGACAACGCCGAACCGCCCGTCGAGCCGGAAGAAGATGCCGCGGCCGATCCGGTTTGTCGCGGGGAAACGACCCGTGCCGTCGACGTCGCACCGCTGAGCGAGGGTTTCACGTTCATCAACAAGAATCTATTTCCGATCGTCTATCCGTTTGAAAACGGTGCCGGTCGGCGAGAAGAAGAGCCCGACGGCGTCGCGCCGATTCGCGGCATGCACTTTCTGCAATGGAGCTCCAACTATTTTGACCGCGACTGGTACAACATGCCCCAGTCGGATCGTTTCGTCGTATTTCAGCGTCTGGCAGCACTGGAGAAAACGCTGCTCCTGGATGAAGAGGCCAACTACCCTGCCTCGGGAGAGACGACCGACGGGCGCACGACCCGCGGCTACGTGCTGATGATGAAAAACTACGGCCGGTTGGTGGGCGGTTCGCTGGCTCACGGACACCAGCAAATCGTGTACTCGAGCCAGCAGCCGCGCCACCTGGCCCGCAACCTGCGTTTTCAACAGGAGCACGGCGAAACTTTTTCTCAGTTCATGCTGCAGAAGAATCCGGAGGAACTGCTGGTCAAAGATTACGGCCCGGCCGTGCTGCTCGTGCCCTACTTCATGCGGCGGCCGTACAACAGTCTGCTCTTGTTGAAAGACCACACAAAGCGGCACCTCTTCGAGTGCACCGAAGCCGAGCTGGACGCCCTGGCCCGCGGTTGGGGCGAAGTGACCTCGGCGATCATGGCCTTCATGCCCGCGATGAATAAACAGATCGCTTATAACGTGACGATCAGCAACGGCCCGGGCGCGGGACTTTACTGCGAGTTTCTGCCCTACACCCAAGAGACTGGCGGTCTGGAGCACCTGGGCCTGTGGGTTTGCCAGGGAGAGCCCGAGAGCGCCGCCGAGCGATTGAGGGAGCAAGTCCAGTCGGCAACGTGAGCACTCCTACGCGCTCGGCAGGAACGACAGCAGCACATTGCGCCAGCGCGACCGCTCGGCGGGCGAACGGAACGCCGACATGGGAAACACTCTATTGGATCAGGCGTCGGTTCCTGATTCCCAAGGCCCCTAACGCGACGGCCACCAGGAGTACGAATGACGACGGTTCGGGCACGCCACTCGAGGAGGCGGTCGCCGACGCTTCTTCGAACAGCGCGCTGAAGGCTGCGACGTCGCCGAAGTCGAAGACGCCGTTGCCGTCGACGTCGCCCGAAAAATCAACGTTCACCAGCGGGTATTGCGCTTCGTAAGCCGCTCGATTGACCAGCGCCTTGATGAATAGTGGCACGTCCTCTTCGTCGACGTCCCCGTCGTCGTCCATGTCTCCGGGCACGACGTAATACACCGGTGCAACATGCGACACCTCTTCTCCCGGCACCCCGTAGCGAAACAACAAGTCCTGGGCGCCGATGGAGGTATTGTAAGGATTGCCCAACGTGCGACTTTCGCCGGGGGCCAGCGTCGTACTGCCGAGCCAGAATGCCTCGGTGAGGACGCCCGCGCCCGAGCCTCCTCCTTCGTCCCATGTTTGGCCGGTTTCATTTCCGTCACCGACGGGATCGACGCCCTGATCGCTCAGGCTATTCCACTTTTCAGGACTGGCATCGAGTGAGTCGGCATCGCTAAGAATCTCGTAATAATTCAACTCCACGCCGTTGGAGCCGAGGGTGCTCTCGAGTTTCATGGCGCCAGTGAGAGGATGGACCAACAGGCGCAGATCTTCAGGGACGGAAGATGCGGTCAGTGTTGCTCGATCGGCGCCGGCATCGTCGAACAATCTCAGAGCCACGCCAATGGGTTGACCAGCCTCGGGACTTAGATTTGAATCGACGGTCCAACTGATGCTGATTTTTCGCCAGTTGTTTTGGCTTTCTTCCTGGGTCCAATTCACGTCGCGATTGTAAAAGTCGCCGGGCGTAAACATCGTCGAGTTCACGTCCACGGTCCCATTCTCATCGACCGGTGTCGGAGGGGCAAAGCTCCCGAAGGCGAGCGCATCCTCTTCCACACCAGTAAACGGAAGGGAGCCATTGTAGAGGTACATCCAGACCGTCGATTGCCAGCCAAATGCGCCAGCGAATTCCGTATCGTCGTCACCCTGTGCCCAGATGGAAAAAGTGTAGGTTCTGCCCGGTTCAAAAACGAATCCTGCTTCTTGACCACTGTAGTGACTCCGCCCGTGCAACGCCTGGTCGCCGCCACCGGTGGGTGCCGCGCGTTTTCTGAGGACCGATCCCGTTTCCGCGTAGTTGGCGTCATAAATCCAATTGCTCGCGTCGGGGCCACCGTCTACTGGTCCCGGTGCATCGTCGGGATTGCCGACCCAGGCGCTGGTGGGACGGTATTCATTGGCATACGCATAACCGACACTCGCGTTGATCTCATAGTCTTCGAAGCCACCGTCCGCCAGCGGTAGCGTGGCGATGCCGTACGCCGTGGCGGGAATCGCCAGCCCCGATGCCATCACGATCAGGCCAAGCTGCTTCGAGAAGCGGGCGCCCAACTTCCTGAGCACCGGCGCTAAGAAACTCCGAATCTTCATGGCTTATGTTCCTTCGCGGATCAATCTTGAGCAGGCTCGAAGTGCAGTTTGCGAGAACCAGTTAACAGATCGAACATGACGACAGCCAAGGCGGCGCACGCAGTCGCCGGCGACGAGAACTCCCGTTCATCACGATCAGGCCGAGCGAGATCAGTACGAGCGACGACGGCTCCGGTATGGACGCAATCATCTCCGCGAACGAACTGCCCGGGTTCGCCAGCTCGTAGGCGGCCTGGAACGCCACAAAATCGTCGTGATTCGTCGTCAGATCGCCGGTCAGATCGCCCAGTTGATACGCCAGGGCCGCCGACGTGCTGGTACTTCCCAGGCCGTCGACCCAGGCCAGCCAATCGTCGGCATCGATGTCGCCGTCAAAATCGAGATCAGCCGAGAGCAGGTCGTCGCCAAGGTAGAGGGCTTGGCCCACGATTACACTTCCACCCGGTATTGTGTACTCGAACTCGAGATCACTGATGTCTCCGGTCCACTTGATCCAGGCGTCGCCCAGATCGATCGACCCGCCGTCAGCAATGGTGACGGAGGTGCCGGTGCCGTTGGACTCCTGCAAGGCCTCGTAGGTCGGGTCGGTTCGATTGGTCTCGATAATCCAATCCCCCCCCGGATCCAGTCCGCTGCCGGAAATGGGCGTCCAGGCGCCCTCCTGAGGATCGAGCGCACCGTCGTTGGAGTGAATACGGTACGCGCCAAATGTTACCGGACTGCCCGTGTAGTTGTAGAGTGTGATATTACCCCGGTCCGAAGTACCGGTTCGATCGATGACGGCAAGCAACTCCGTGGGCGTCTCTTCAGTCAAAGTGGCGTTATCAACGGCGCCGTCGGCAAATACTCGGAATGCCACGCCGATCGGATGACCGATCTCTGATGCGCCGGGCAACACCGTGTGGCTGAAGCTGATCTGCTCCCAAGCGGCTTGGCTTTGTGCCTGAGTCCAGCCTTCGTCTACTTCAGTGGTTTCAGGGTCATCTGGAACACGATTTACAAAGTCGCCCTCGAATCTGCTAAACCTTTCCGATGCAAACGCCGTCTCTTCACTAAAGGTGCCGTTCCCATCATAGATATACAGATAGACTTTGCTTTCATCGCCGATCGTGTTGTCGTCCCCCTGAGCATAGATGGAAAAGGTATAAGTCTTTCCCGGTTCGAAGGTGTCGCTTACGACCTGTCCGTTGTAGTATGGGTTGCTGTTGCTAGCCCGGCCGTGCATCGCCTGACCGCCGCCGACGGGAGCTCCACGGCCCACTCCACTACCGGTACCCCCGTCGGGTTCTGCATAGGTCGCATCGTATACCCAATTGCCGACGCCGTCGTTCTCGCCGGGAAGATCGGGATCGTCGATCCAACCGCTGGTCGGATAATACTCATCCGAGTACGCATATCCGATACTCGCATTTACGACGTAATCTTCGAACCCCGGATCCGCCAAAGGAATATCGACCGCGTAGACCAGACCAGGCATTCCCATGCCCGCGACAATCACGAACGAGCCGAGTTTCTTACAGAAGAAGCCTCCGAGCTTCTTCAGCACCGACGCCATAAACGTGCGGATCTTCATGGTTCATATCCTTGGCAGATGACGTTCCGTGTGTACGTACTGGTTAGGTCTCGTCTATTCGTTAAGCAGGTCGCCGGAATCCGTCGAAACCAATTGCCCGATTGGATTGGGGAGTCTGGACGCTCTTCTAGCCTCAGTAAGACAAATCATCTCCACGTGGAATGCCGCCTGTGGATCATGCAACGGCAAGGATCATAGAAAGCGATCGCTTGCGCTCCCCTAAGCGCCAGATGTAGTTTACCAATGTAGAGACATTTTCGCCAGTTTTGCCGGGCGCTTTTTTCCCAGATTCAGTGCCGATATCGGTCGCAAAAGGCCCCCCAAATTGATTGGTTAAGGTTCGAGCCGCCGCGCCGACCCTGAGCACGCACCGGGTAGGTTTTGCTGCGTCACAAAGTAGCTCTCCTCTGTTTAGGGAATGTGAATGTTTAGGGAATGTGAAGCGCAGCCTAAGCATAGCCAAACGTCTGGACGAACGGCTGCAGCGTTTCCAAATGCGGCTCCAGGTACGTGGCATAGTTTCGCCAGCGGCCGATGGAGCTGGTATAGACAGGCCGGGTCACGTCTTCGTAAGTCGGCGAGTGGACGTGCTTTTTCTGCGCCCGGCGATGGTAGTCGAGCACCGCGTCGTCCCAGGGCAGCTCGAGGAAATCGAGCACGCGTTTCGCCTGCTGACCTATATCGGCGACCGTGTCTTCGTAGCGGACCTCGATCCAGGGGTTTCCGATCATGTCGCGTAAGGTGAGCCAGGTGCGCATGGTGCGGGCGTATTCGCGGACAGTGTCTTCGAGTGTGAGGAAGTGGACGCTTACTGGATTGAGAGGCAGTTGCTGGGCAAAGCAACTGATGACCACGTCTCTCGGATCGCGAAGCGCAAAGAGAATCTTCATGTCGGGGAACACGCGAGCGACCAGCGGCAACAGGCCGGTGAGCGCGGGGTTCTTGTCGAGCAAAATCCGCTCGCCGATGGGCTCACGCAGTGCACCTTCCATGGCCTTCCAATAGGATTGTCGAGATATTTGCAGATCGTCGCGCGAGAGATGATCGAAGACGTCGAGTGCCGTGGCGTGGGGGTTCGATTTTGGCCGAAGCGGGATATAGACCACCTCAGTCATGACCTGCAGTTCGTCGGCGCTAATAAGCTGTGGGTGGCTGTCGAGCATCTGTTCGAGCAGCGTGGTGCCGCTACGAGGATGACTGGTGAGCAAGGCCAGTCCCCCGCCCAGCGGCTTGAGTTGGCGACCTTCCTCGGACCAGCGCTGAAAATGTTCAGGTGTGATGGTGCGAAGGGTACTTCGCGTGTTGCGGGCAATGAGTTTTGCCTGTTCTCGATCTTGTGTTGAGGAGCGGTCGCGGATCTGTTTGGCCTCGACCAAGGCTTGGTAGGCTTCGTCGTATCGACCCGCTTTGTCGTGCATCGACGCCAATTGGTACCAGGTGTCAGCAAGCACCAAGGGAGGTGCTGCGGCCCGTTGGATCAGCTCATGCAATCTCGCCTGGGCCACCTCGGGGTGGCCGGAACGACGGTCGATGAGGGCAAGAAGATAGTGGAGCACTTCCTGATCGGGCGCGAGGGCCAGCGACTGCTCGGCACACTGTCGTGCGACCTCCAAGTCGTGCAGCCGCTCGTACATCTGGGCAAGTTCGTAGAGCATCTTCGGCCGCTCGGGCAAATCGGGTTCCAGTTCCAAGCTGCGCCGAAAGCAGGCGATCGCCCGATCGTAATGATGCAACTGCAGGTACGAATCGCCCAACATCCGCTGAAGATGGGAATCGTCGGGATATAGCGCACAGGCCCGATCGATGAGCCGCTCGGCGTCGGCATATCGGAAACGCAGTGCGTAAGCCCGGGCCAGATCGACCAGCAGCACGGCATTGTTCGGATCGCGCTGGAGCGCCCGTTCGTAGAACCAGATTGCCTCGTCGTAGCGTCGCGCGGCCCAGGCCCGCTGGGCCTTGTCGATGCGGACGTCGGGCTTGTGCCGCGGCAGGGCCTTGCCGGCGGTGCCTCTATTCTTTCCGGCGGCCTTGCCCTTCGTCCGAGCGCCGGAACGTTGGTCGCCCTTGATCCGCTTGGGCCGTTGCTTCTTTTTCCTCGGGTTGCGGGCCATATAGTCGAGGATACTTCGAGATCGCGCAGGTTGGTAGCGGTCTTTATAACTTCGAAGACGGTGCAGGATGATGCGTCTACGGGTTCAGAGGAGACGATCGTCGATGCGGCACTTGTGCGCAGGAAAACGGCCGACCACCCGCAACGGGTGGACGGCCGGGAATCGGCTTCACGTCAAAAAAAGCCAATAGCTATTGCTTGCGTCGGCGAGGCGCCAACAGAACCGCTCCTGCCATAGTGACCAGCACCAGAGTCGTTGGTTCTGGGATCACTTCCAACGACGCATTATCGACGGCACCGTCGTCGCCTACCCAGAATGCCACTCCGACCGGGTGACCAATCTCCGGTGCGTTGTAAGCGACAAAGTGACTGGTGGTGATCTGCTGCCAGGCGGCTTGGCTTTCGGCTTGAGTCGCATTCTCCTCACGATTGACGAAGTCGCCGTCGAACGTGTTGAACTTCTCGGCCACCAAGGCATTGGTTTCGTTGAAGTCCACGTCACCATCGTAAATGTACAACCAGACGCGGCTCTCATCGCCAAAGGTATTGTCGTCGCCCTGAGCCCAGATCGAAAACAGGTAGGTCTTTCCTGCCTCAAAGGTCGCATTGGTCTCTTGCCCACTGTAGTGACCGCGGCCGTGCATCGCCTGATCGCCGCCGCCGGTAGGTGCGCCGCGACCTGTGCCATTTCCATTCGAGGAGCCGTCCGGTTCCGCATAGTTGGCGTCGTAGAGCCAATTGCTTGACAAGGCATCTTCGTCCGAGCCCATGTCCGGATCGTCGACCCAGGCGCTGGTGGGCCGATAAGACCCCGAATACGCATACCCGATACCTGCGTTTACCGCATAATCTTCAAACCCTGGGTCTCCGAGCGGGATGTTATCTGCCAATGCAGCACTGGGAACCCAGATACCCGCCGCAACCAGGGCCGCGGCCACTTTCTTCCTCCAGTTGCTAATCTTCACGAGCGTTTCCCCCAAGAATCAAAGATGCAAACGTAGTCGCCATCTCTTTGAAGACGACGTGCGTCGGGACACTAGAACCGCCAATAACGAAGTCGAAGAATTGTCGTTTCACCTTTCCAACCTTCACCATCTACCCAACTCTGGCACGAGAGCCGTGGCGTAAACTAGGGGCAGGAGGTAAAGCTGTCGTTCATGGTTAAGGTTAACGATTGGACAGGTAGACTACCAGTATTTTTTCGAAAAAACGTTATATTTTGACTTACGGTGTGCTCGGACGGGCAAGGAGGAAGTTGCCCAAACTGCCGCAGACTTGCACTTTTGGCAAGATCTGCATGCATGGGGGGTAACGTACGGCCCACAGTGGAGCCAATAGGAAGGGGTCGTCAGTCAGGAAAACGGAGATTAGCGGTTGCCGGGAAGTGCAATGGCTCACCAGTCCGGTAGAATCAATTCCCGGAGAGGTAGTAGCGCTGTTTTGCAAGAGTGGCCCAGGCGGAGAAGCCGGAATGCCATCAGGCGGGTTTCTTTTTACGTCGGCTCCCGGATTGAATCTGTCCCAGGGACGAAACGCCAAGGTGAGTATTTCCCTTCCTGTACGCGCCCGCTGCTCGATGGCGCGAGGGCGGTTCCTGGTAGCGTTTTGGGCGTGTTTGATGGTGGGCTGCAACGACCGCGGTCTGCCGAATATGGTGCCGATCCGCGGCAAGGTGCTTTACAACGGCAGGCCGGTGGAGCACGGGATTGTAAAGTACGTGCCGGTGAGCGAAGGAAACGGGCGCGTCGCACTGGGCACAATTCAGCCGGACGGCACGTTTATAATGACAACATTGAAGAAGGGGGACGGCGTTCAGAAGGGGGAGTATCGCATTGCCGTTATTGCTCCTCAGCCGTTTAGCGATCGCGGAGGACAAGCCGGGCAAGAAACGAAGGGCGTCGATGAGGTTGTCTTGCCAGTGAAATTTGGGATGGAGCAACAGTCGGGACTGACCGACAAAGTCGGTGCCGACCATTCGGGATATAAAGAATTGATACTGACCGATCCTTAGTCACGCGTGCGTGAACGCAGCGCGGGCATTTCAATAAAAGTTACGAAGACCGTGTTGGCAAATCATTCTTCATTGGAAGCGGTGCCATGAAGACGCGTGCTGCACCGCTGCGAGGGTTTACCC
>Ga0315553_10003104_pt1 | contig 13069 bp, 9 predicted proteins | sample SalMarSW160140MG_FD_203099 | JGI IMG/M metagenome (GOLD analysis project Ga0315553, IMG submission 203099) | Salt marsh sediment microbial communities from the Plum Island Ecosystem LTER, Massachusetts, United States - Salt Marsh Sediment SW1601-40 ... | reverse complement strand
ATGGCCGCTTCCTCCGGATGATCGGCGCGGATACGGTCGTAACCCTTCGTGTAAAGTTCCTCGGCCAACTCGAAGCCGCCTGTTTCAACGATTCTGCCGCCGAGCATCACGTGCGTTTTGTTCGGCCGGTTGTGCTCCAGCAGTCGATCGTGGTGCGTGATGATCAGGATGCCCATCTCCGCACCGCCGATTTCGGCAATACTCTGGCTGGCCAGCCGCACGGCGTCGACGTCCAGCCCGCTGTCGGTCTCATCCAGAATCGCAAACCGGGGCCGCAGCATGGCCAATTGCAGAATCTCCGCCCGTTTCATCTCGCCGCCGGAAAAGCCGTCGTTCACGTACCGCCGGGCAAACTCCGGATCGATCCGCAGCTGCTGCATCTTTTCCTTCAGTTCCTTGCGAAACTCTCGCATGGGGATCAGGTCTTCGCCTTCCTTACGCAGCGGGTTGCGGACGTTGGTGGCCGCGTGACGCAGCAGGTCGGCCATCTTCACCCCCGGCACGGCCATCGGCCGCTGAAACGCCATGAAGATGCCGGCCCGCGCCCGCTCGTTCGGCTCCATGTCCAACAAGTTCTGGCCGTCCAGCTCGATCGTGCCACTGGTCACCTCGTAGCCGGGATGCCCCATGATCGCCAGCCCGAGCGTGCTCTTGCCCGATCCGTTGGGACCCATCAGGGCGTGCGTTTCGCCCCGGCGAATGACCAGATCGACCCCCTTGAGAATCGGCTTGTCGGCGACCGAAACGTGCAGGTCTTTGATGCAAAGTGTTTCGTTGGTAATGTCGGTCATGGCGAGAAGCAAGTTGTTGGTTGCTGGTTGTCAGTTGTTGGTAAATGGCTCTTCTTTAGCCGCGATGTTACACGTCGCCGGCACGTTGTACGCTATTCATCGGCTGCCAGCCGCAAGCAGCAACCATTAGGATTTAGGTCTTAGGATTTCGTTTTCTTTCTTACCCCGTGATCTTCTGGTGATCGTAGAGTGGCTCGTTGTCGGCCGGAGCCGCTACATAGCCGCTGTGATGCGGCACCGGCAGTTCGTCATCGAGTTTCACGCCGACGCGTGCCCTCGCTGCCGAACCGGCTCGTTTGGCAATTCGATGTCCTTTGATCTTGTCCTGGATCCGCATCAAGCCTTCCAGCAGCGACTCCGGTCGCGGCGGGCAGCCCGGCACGTACACGTCGACCGGCACCACCAGGTCGACGCCCTTGACCACGTGGTAGCCGTACTTGAAATACGGTCCGCCCCCGACCGTGCACGCGCCCATGGCGATGACGAATTTCGGGTCGGGCATCTGGTTGTAAAGCCGCCGCACACGGCTGGCCATCTTGTAGGTCACCGTGCCGGCCACAATCATCAGATCGGCCTGGCGCGGCGTCGCGCGAAACGCACCTGCTCCGAACCGGTCTATGTCGAAGCGGCTGGCGCCTGTGGCCATCATCTCGATCGCACAACAGGCCAAGCCAAACGTCAGCGGCCAGACACTCGACTGTCGGGCCCAGTTGATCGCCTGTTCCACGGTCGTCGTGATGACGTTTTCCTCAAATCGTCCTTCAATCCAGGGTCGTGTCATGTTCGCGTTCCGTTCATTGAATCAGCCTTTTCACTCAGGCCGGTTACCCAGCCACGCGGTGCCGCTACGTCTACTGCGTTTCACGGCGCGAATCTCCCAGGGTAACAATCTCCTAGCCGGTTTCAAAGGTGCAGCAGCCGTCGCCGTCCAATCGGCAGGCCGTCAGTCGCAAGCCCGTGCCGACCATTTCGGAAAACAACATCCGCTCCATCGCGCAGATGGAACGGTCCTGAGCGGCCAGCTCCGGGTACGGACACGACAGGGCGGTCAGCACCGGCAACCGATCCTTTGTATCCACGCGGAACGGCACTTCGCGCTCGTCCATCAGCACTTTGATCGATTGCATCCGGTCCGCCACCGAGCCCCCGCGAACTTGTGTCGAATACTTGCCCGCCAGTCGGGCAGAGATCCGCTGCAACAGACCTCGTCGGACCTCCGGGTCCCGCACGGCGCGGATTTCCTTCCACAGCGTCAGGGCCAGATCGCCATAATTGACGCCGCCGGAACGCAGACCCTTTTCGGTCAACGAGTAGAGGTGGCTGGGCCGACCGCGACCCGCCCGCTCGATACGCCGCTCGACGAGACCGTCTGCCATGAGACGGTTGAGCCGTTGGCGCACGGCGGTGGCTGTGACACCGGTCAGATCCGCCAGCTCGGTGACTCCCAGCGAGCCGTGCTGCCGCATCAGGTCGACGATCGCTCGATCAGACGTTTCGGTGGCCATAACCCGTTACCTGCACACAGGTGCGCCATCCGCCGTGGCGCGTTGAATCCATCGCCTCTATAAGCAATTCTATGGTTTCTCACATTTTTGACAACCCTTTGTTCGAAAAATCGACCTGCAGTCAACTTTTCACCGTAAGCCGTTGACATATCACCATTTATCAGCTACAAGGGCACGCTGCTGTCGGCCGATTTGTTGCGTTTGGCGGCTTTGTCCGCTGTCCTCATAGGCGGGCAGGGGCGCCAGTTTGGTCACTATCACCTGCAGTACCGCGATCCTGAAAGAGCGAGTTATGACCACAATGCTAGCAAATACCGCCAAGATATTGCTGTTTACGCTGCTAGTAACGGTCGCCGTCTCTGCGACGGCCGTGGCAGAGGAGACCGCGAACGACCACGCCTCCGCGGTAGCTGCCGAAGCGTCGAACCAGCAGGTGGCATCAGACAATTCCGACAAGGCAATGGCAGGCGAAGAAAAGGCCGCGGCCGAAGAACCAGAAATGCCGCAGTGGGAAAAGGACGTTGACGAGTTCTTCAAAACGTATCTCGTCGACCCGTTGAACGCGGTCCTTTTCTTCGACTTCTGGAGTGGACCGTGGACCGGCAGCGATGGCGTCGAGCACACAGGCTGGGCGGGGACGTCCATTCCGTTCGTCGTTGCCTGGCTGTTCATCGGGGCCACTTTTTTCACGATACGGATGGGCTTTATCAATCTGCGGGCCTTTCGCCACGCGATTCACCTGGTCCGGGGCGATTACGACGACCCGGAAGAAACCGGCGAAGTCTCACACTTTCAGGCGCTTTCGTCGGCGCTCTCCGCTACGGTTGGCTTGGGCAACATCGCCGGCGTGGCCATCGCCATTGGCACGGGTGGTCCCGGGGCGACATTCTGGATGATCGTCGTCGGCCTCTTAGGCATGACGAGCAAGTTCACCGAGTGTACGCTCGGCCAGATGTACCGCAAGGTATCGCCCGACGGCACCGTTTCGGGTGGCGCAATGCACTATCTCCGTGACGGCTTGGCAGAATTGAATTTGAAGCCGTTGGGGTCAGTCCTGGCGATTCTGTTCACGATACTTTGCATTGGCGCTTCGTTCGGTGGCGGCAATGCATTTCAGGTATCACAATCTCTGGGCGCGATTCGCATGGAGATTGACTTGGTAGACAAATTTCCCTGGATATATGGTTTGGTTTTGGCCTTCTTCGTCGGTATTGTGATCATCGGCGGCATTCGCTCGATCGGCGCGGTGGCCGGCAAGATTGTGCCGTTTATGTGCACGGCCTACGTCTTGATGTCGCTCTACATCATTTTCATGAATTATTCACGCGTCGACGACGCAGTGCTGGCCATTTGGAACGGCGTGTTCACCCCGAAAGCCGCCTGGGGAGGGGTCATCGGTGTGTTGGTGACCGGCATACGGCGTGCGGCGTTTTCCAACGAAGCGGGCGTGGGCTCCGCGGCCATTGCCCACTCGGCTGCCAAGACCGACGAACCGGTTAGCGAGGGCATCGTCGCTCTGCTCGAACCATTCATCGATACCGTGGTCGTCTGCACGATGACCGCCTTGGTCATCATCATCACCGGGGCGTACAACCCACCCGCCGGCAGCGAGATGGCATCCTACGTCGCCCTTGACAAAGGGGCTGCGCTGACTGCCGCCGCCGTCAGCGGGGAACATGGAGTGTATTGGTTTCGCTGGATACTCTACATGGCCGTGATCCTATTCGCCTATTCGACGCTCATTTCGTGGTCCTACTATGGCGAGCGATGCTGGACTCACCTCTTCGGCGATCGTTCTTCGATAGTTTACAAGCTCATTTTTGTCGTTTTCACATTCCTTGGTTCTATCGTCGCGGCGAAGAATGCGCTCGGCTTCAGTGACTACCTGCTGCTCGGCATGGCGATTCCGAACATCCTGGGGCTCTATTTTATGAGTGGCAAAGTCCGGCGGGCATTGGACGACTATTGGGGCCGTGTGAAATCGGGGGAAATCAAACCGGTGCGTTCTGAGTAAAATATAGGTAGGAAATGACCGGACAGGTTATTGTCGGCTGGGTTGCTCGCCCTAGGGCCGCAGCATAGGACGAGCGAGTTCATGACCGAAGCCCGAGCCCCGGAACCAGGGACCCAAATTAAGGAGATCTAAAATGAGCTGGTTGCCCAAGAAAACCGTCGTCGTACCGTTCGATTTCTCCGATAACTCGGCCACGGCCGTCGACACCGCACTGGAAATGATTGAGTCGCCTGCCAATCTCCACGTGATTCACGTCCTGCCGGAACTGTTGGTGGGCGAGCCGGGTGTCGTGTGGGGTACGATCGACGACGAGAGCCGCCAGGACCACGCGCTCGAAGCGATGCACAAGCTGCTTGCCGCCAAAAAGTACGCCGGCATTCAGTTTCGCGCCACCGTCGGTAACGCAGGCCACGAAATCGTCGAATACGCCAATTCCGTCGGGGCCGAGTTGATTGTCATGCCGTCGCACGGTCGCACTGGCCTGGCACGGCTGCTCATCGGCTCGGTGGCCGATCGGGTCGTACGGCTGGCTCATTGCCCCGTGCTGGTGTTGCGGATGCCGCACTGAAGTCCGTCGCACGAATGAAAGTACGATCGCCGCTGCCGCACAGAATTTGAACTCTCCGCGCTAAGCCGCGGGCGGCCAGAACGGCTACCGTTGGTCGAACTGCTCATCCCGTGGAAAGTGTTCGGCCACTGCCCGGTGGAACTCATCGGGCGTCTCGACCGTCGCCACGCTCTTGCGAAACGACCGCGCACCCGGCCTACCCTGCGCATAGCAGCAGGCATACTTGCGCATCAGCACCGTGCCCTTCGTCTGGCCGAACCGGCGGCAAACCAGTTCGTAGTGATGCAGCAAAAGGCGCCGCTGCGCGTCGAGCGACGGCTCGGCAGGAATCGGCTTGCCACGCAGAGCGGCGGCAGCCTGGGCGAACAGCCACGGCTTGCCCAGCGCGGCCCGGGCGATCATCACGGCGTCGACGTTGTAGCGGTGAAACGCCTCGACCACCTTTTCCGGTGTGTCCAGATCGCCATTGCCGATCAGCGGGATGCGTTTCAGATGCGGTTTGATCGCCGAGATCCTCTCCCAATCGGCCGAACCTTTGAAATAGTCCTGTGCCGTGCGGCCGTGAACGGTCAGCGCCGCCGCCCCGGCACCTTCAACCACCTGGGCGACGTCGATCGCGTTGACCGTGTCGCGCGTGCAGCCCAGGCGGATCTTCGCCGTCACCGGTGTCGGGGCACACGCCTGGACGACCTGCGAAATGATCGCCGCCATCCTCTCGGGCTGGCGGAGCAGATACGACCCGCTGTGTGCCTTCTCGGTTACCTGGCGGACCGGGCAGCCAAAGTTGATATCGACGATCGACACGCGGTATTCGTGCGCCAGCCGGGCACCGACCGAGGCTAACGTCTCCGGGTCGTTGTCCCAGATTTGCACGGCCAGCGGCCGTGGTTCGTCGGCCACGCCCCAAAGTCGATCCGGGTGCTCGCTTGCCGTGCGATCCAGCCAGACGAAGCCCTTGGCGTTGACCATCTCCGTGGCCAAGAGACCGGCACCGCCGAACTCACGCACAATCTGGCGAAAGGCGTAATTCGTGAAACCGGCCATAGGGGCCTGCAGCACGGGCGGATCAACCACCACCGGCCCGATGTACAGCGGCGGTGGGCTGTTTTCGCAGATCGGCGGTCGGTCGGCGCTGGCCAGCGCGGTGCTCATGGGCAGCCTCACCGAGTTGCCACGGGGCAGGGTTCGTCACGACGATGAAGAAGTTCACAACGTCGGTGCGGCGGTGCCGCGGCCACGTCGCCATCTTCTCTTTATAACGTGCCTGGCGAAGTACGTCAGGGTTCGCGCCGCGGCACAAATCCGTCGCGTCGCGTCGCGGATGACGAAGAGCCGGTCGGCGAATCAAACGGCCCCTCGGCCCCGGCCGGGACAACGCCCGTGCCTGCGCCGGCCGGCGGAGTGGCCTGCACGACGCCACGCTGCTTGAGGACCGAAGGCAACGTGCCCGCTGAGATCTCTCGGGACGATACGCGGGTCGGCTCAGCGGCGTTCTTGACGAGCATGTGCGCTAGTTCCGACGCACTCGTACCGGGCCGGGTGACCAGCGAAACATACTGGGCGATCTGCTGGTTGTACTGGTGGACGGAGCGGACAAACTGACGCCGGTTGTCCCGCAGATTGTGATGTACGGCCACCAAGTCTCTCAGGCTGGTGCCGCCCTGTTGGTAATCGGCAGTTTTTTGTTCCAGCAATTTCTCGAGCGCGGCCACGGCACCGGCTCGGGCTTTGAGCTGCTCGTGTCGCAAAGGAAGTGTCGCGTGAATCCGCCCGGCGGTGGTCGACGTGCCGGTATTGGCGAAGATCTTTTCATAGTGCGTGCGATAACCGCCCGTGTGCGGCCTATCTTTCAACAGAATTTCCGTGTTAGCGGCCATTGCGACCGACTGCGTGGCGCGGAGCGCATTTTGTGCTTCGGCAACGACAAGTCGTGCGTCGACTTCGCCCCCTGTGGCCATGGCTTGCTCAGCCACCAGCAGCGCTTGATCATCTGCCGATTGGCCGGAAAGACTCTCGATCCAACTCAACTCTTCCTGGGCAAAGTAATGTTCCGTCAGTCCCGCGGCCAGTGTCCAATAGGCCTGAATCACGTCGTGGGCCGGTATCTCCACGCGACGCGACGCGATGGCGTCGGTCAGGGTCAACCACTGGCCGTCCGACGGTGTCGACGCCGGCGACAGCGCACGGCGGAGAAGTGCTCGTGCAGATTCCGCGTCGCTTTCCGTCCAGGCGTTGTGCTCCCTGCGGCTCGGGCTGCGATCGAGCGGGAGTTCCTCCGACTTGGCGCCGCCCGCGTCTTCTCCCGTGAGCGGAGGCGTACTTCCGGGCGAGCCGGTCGCTCGCGGGTCGATCTCGTTGCTGGTCGCGTTGTCGGCCCGGCCGCCGTCGGGAGTTCTGCTGAGATCCGAATTCCCGAATTCCGTCGCGGGACTACTAGCCGGGCTTGACGGAAACTGAGGCTCCGCCGCCGCTTCACCCGACGGCTGCGTTTGACCGTCGCTTGCAGCACCCTCCTGCAAACGCGTATCCAGCGAGGCGGCAGGCGCTCCCCCGGCCCACGGCTGCTCGGATCCGCCGAAGGGCTCCGGTTCGGCTCCGGGAGCCTGCGAAAGCAACACGCAACTAACCAACACGAGGCATCCGTTCATGGGATCAGTCCTCCAATGACGTTCGTGCGAAAAGCGCGGGATGGCGAGTGACGCCGGCGTCCATTGGCCGAGGCGTCGTTATTCTAATTCTTCCAGCCACACGCGGATCTCATTGCCGTACTCGCTGGCCAGGTCTCCTTTGACCAATTGGCGATGGAAATCGGCAGCCCCTTCCTTCACGAGATCGGCAGCCTCGGCGTTGGGAAAACGGCACATCGGGTCGGCGGCCGTCAGGCTGCGACAAAAATTCATCAGCATTTCGTTGCAGGCTGCTTCAGGGGGCATCAACGATTCGATCTGTTGCGGCAACAGCCGCTTTGCTTCCAGCAGTTGGCCATAATCGCGTATGCCGGCGAACAGAGGTCGACCGGCCAGCATCTCGATCAAGACGTAGCCCAGGCTCGCCAGATCGGATCGAGGAGTACATTGCACGTTCTCTAGAACCTCAGGTGCCGCGTATTGCGGTGTGCAGGTCCGCTGTTGTGGCATGCTGTTCAAATCGATGGCCGATCCGATGTCGATAAGCTTTGCATTGCCGGTGCATTTCAACATGATATTCGACGGCTTGACGTCGCCGTGGACAATTTCCTCGCGATGCAAAGCGGCCAACGCCGCCAGACATTCGCGAGCGATGGCGACGGCGATACCCGGCTTGAGCCGCGGTTGGATCGGTCCGGCCGTGACAACCACCTGGTTCATCTCCTCCCAGCGCCGCTGGCTGACGCGGTTCTTGACCCGCTTCAACATTTCCGGCGTGAGTAGTCGCTGCAGATCGTAGCCGTCGATCCACTCCATCTCCATCATGCGAATGCGATCGCGTTCGATGAAGTTGTAGACGTCCAGCAGGTTGTCCTGCTGAATCTGAGCGACGCGTCCCGCCACTGCGGCGATGCGCCCCATCGCCTCTTCGTAGCTGCGCGTGTCGACGTAGCGTTCCGGCGAAAATATCTTCAGCGCAACCGGTAAGGTAAAGCTGTCGGTACCGCGCCGTTCACTGAGAAACACAACGCCCTGGCCGCCGGACCCCAGACGGCGTTCGAGCCGCAGATGCTCCGTACGGCTCAGTTTCGGCTGATCTACCAGGGCGTGATACTTTTCGAGTATTTCGTCCGGACAGCGTCGCGTTGGCGTACCGTCCAACGCCATCGTCCGGCTTGTGGGCACAATGGTCGTAGTCATGAATCGCCACCCTCGCCTCCAAATTGCAATCTATGATGATGGATGAAAACGGTCCGCGTTGAAGAACCTTGAAGCAAAGCCGCCGGTCACGTCCGGCGAGTATCCCGGAAACTTCGGATGAAACATGTGCGTATCATATTATGCCGGCTCGATGAACGTCCAGTCGGATTCACGCAGCGTTAGCTCGCCGACGAGGAAACCGTGGAATATCGAGGTTCTCTGCGATTTTGGAAGCAAATGCCATCAGCCGCCCAGCGGCGGGGAAGCGTGCCGCAGAGGAAAGCCAAGCTGCTTGTCAACCAGCTTGTGTAGCGGCTCGCCGGCAATATATCTCCGCAGATTCTCGCAGCAGAGATCGGTCATGTCGTCGACCCGGCGCCGCGATTGACCGGCCACGTGCGGCGTGATCACCACGTTCGGCAGATCCCACAGCAGACTATCCTGAGGCAGAGGTTCGGGATCCACAACATCGAGGGCTGCGCCGGCCAAATGATTGGCGCGTAGAGAGTCGACCAGATCATCGATTACCACCAACCCGCCGCGAGCCACGTTGACCAGCAAACTGCCCGGACGCATCTTCGCCAGTGCAGCCCGGTCGATCATGCCCCGCGTATGTTCGTTCAGCGGAGCACACAACACCACCGTGTCCGACTGGGAAAGCAGGTCGTCGATCCGCTCGGGCGGCCACAGCGATTCGACATGCTCGGGTTTGTCGACCGGGCACCAGTCGGTTGCCAGAATCCGCACCTTGAAGGCCGCCAGCAACTCGGCCAGCCGCCGACCGACGCCTCCCAATCCGACGATGCCGATCGTACTGTAGTGCAGATCGCCCGTCGGACGGCGCACAAACTCATGTGCTTGTTGAGCACGAAAGAACACGGGCATGCTGCGAATCAAGCCGCTCAACAGGGCCATGGCGTGCTCGGCCACCTGGTTGGCCAATACGCCCGATGCGCTGGTAACCAGGATGTCCGATTCAACGACGCTCGGTACGAGACAATGATCCAGCCCGGCAGCGGTTGATTGAATCCACCGCAGTCGGCCACGGGCGACGACTTCGTCCCAGGGCATGGGAACTTTGGCATGACCGACAAAAACATCGGCATGCAGAATCTCCTCGGCAATTCGCGTCTGGCCGGCGTCGGCCAACTCAGCTTGTGGAGCGGCAGCGGCAAGCTGGGCGATGTGTCGCGGCTCAACTGGATAGCAAAGAACGATCCGCATCATCGGGTCTCATGTCGTGTCTTGTCGTCAGATCTAAACGGCTATCGAGCGTAACGGTTGTTCCGTCATTTGCAAAGGTCGCATCGAGGTCGCGGAGCGATCGGCCTTTATCTAAAGACATCAGCCGGTGGGCGCTAGTGATCAATCACTCTTTGATTCTCGGATGGCCAACACGGTTTAGCGGGGCCGCTTGCGACCCGTGCTCCGATGGTTTATCCGAAAGCCAAGCCTTGAGGCGATACCAGGTGGCGGTTCAAAAATTCATGGGCCACGGATAACGGGCAAAATGTGATCCCCCAGCATAATCTCCAATATCCCAATCCACATTGCCCATTACTCATGCTCAACTCGACCGGTCGTGAGCGAGAGAGCGACTGATTGAGCTCACCGATGCAAGATAATTGGCCCGCTCCGGGTTGTACAAAGGGGTGGCAAGAGCCGTCGGCCAAGCATAAAATAGGGTGTTTCCCCGCCCAGGTTCGCGCGCCAAGCCGCGAGCGTCCAGCATCGTTCTTTAGTATCCTCTATTATTTGCACCGTTGTTCCCCTGACGCTTTCCCCTTTTGCCCTGGGTTCTCAACTCTCGACTCAGCAAGGAGCTTTCCCCTGGTACGCACCAAAGGCCAGATCGGTTTTGCCACGATTGTCGCACTCGTCATGCTGCGGCTGGCAGTGGGGTGGCACTTCTACAAGGAAGGTGTGGAAAAACAACTCCACCCGGATCGGTTTTCTTCCGCCCCGTTTCTGCTCCAAGCCAAGGGGCCTTTGGCACCTTTGTACCACGCCAATGCGCCCGACTTTCACCAGTTTCGAAAACTGCTCGCCGCGCCGGCACGACACGTCCCCTTGACGCCGCAGCAGGAGATTGAAGTCAACAACTGGGCAGCCGACTACGCCGGTCGAATCAAAGAGGCCGAGGATGCAAACAAACCTCCTCCAGCCGTCGAATTTCCGCCGTACGCACCCTACAAAACGTGGGCCGAGCAGATCGCCGACGACTGGCGTGGCTCGGTTGTCGCGGTTATCAAAAGTGTCCCGCTGGATGATCAGCAGCAGCAAGCAATCGCTGATCTGCTCGACGCACGGCTGAATCAACTGCGAGACTATTTTGCTGAAGTCGACCCGCTTGCCGGTGTCGACCGGCCTGCCGAGATTGCTAAGTTTCGCAACGAGCTGTGGCGATTGGAAAAGATGCAAAACGATCCAACGGCCGGTGAAATGCCCTACCAGGGCCAGCGCATCGCGACCAAAAGTGCCGAAACGCAGACCTCCGGAACCGAGTGGCTTGATGACGTACAGGCGATGGAAAACCAGTTCTACGCCGATATCGTCGCGGCCGTCGACGAGGACCAGCGACCGCCCGTCAGCCAGGTTCTCGGCCTGGGCCGGCAGCAAACCATCGACACGGTGGTGACGTACCTAGTACTGGGTGTCGGCGTGCTGCTGGTTCTCGGTCTGTTCACGCGGATTGCCGCGGTGGGCGGGGCCCTGTTCACCGCGGCGGTCATCGCTTCGCAGCCTCCCTGGGCTGCCGGCGCGACGCCCAACTGGAATACCGTTATTGAGTTCGCGGCGCTGCTCGTGTTGGCTTTTTCGGGTGCCGGTCGCTGGGCCGGGCTCGATTTCTTCGTCGGAGCGCTGTGTGGCAAATGTTGTAAGTCACGTTGTAAATCGAGTAAGAGTTCCTGAGATTCTTGTAGTTATTCAACCATTTGTAAGAAGACCACGAATCACACGTTGGATCATGTTGCCAGTTATCGGTTGCCGGTTGTCAGTAACCGCCCGAGACCGACAACTGGCAACCAACAACCGGCAACTCAATTCGTGCTTGTGGCGATTCAATTCACGTGGCTAAAGTGTTGCGGATTTTTTCGGCCTCCCGCAGGTCGGCCTGATAGGGTTTTTTCATCATAGGTTGGTAGCATGAATCTCACACCCGAAGAACGAGAAATCGGCAAAGACAATTATCACGAAGTCGTCGGCTCGCTCGACTCGCGACGCGACTTTCTCAAGAAGGGCGTCGCCGCCAGCGTCGTCTCCGGCATGGGCCTCGGCGCCATGTATTTCGATTATGGTGACGCCAAGTCGATGAAGAATCCCCTGCGCGTCGGCGTCATCGGCACCGGCGACGAGGGCAGCGTACTGATCGGCGCGCTCAATCCCGACTACGTGCAGGTCGTGGCCATTGCCGACATCCGGCCGTATAACGTTTACCGCGCCTTTCACGGCGATTGGTCCAGCGACTCGGCCAATGCGGCGAGGCCCGGCTTGATGGCCAAATACGATTGGAGTACCGAGGACGAGGCCCGGCGAAACGTCAAAGTCTACAACGATCGGTACCAGGACCTGCTCGATAATCCCGACGTTGAGGCCGTCATCATCGCCCTGCCCTTGCACATGCACGACGTCGCCGCGATCGACGCCATGCACCGCGGCAAACACGTCCTCACCGAAAAGCTGATGGGGCACAGCGTCCATCAATGTAAAGAGATGGCCCGCGTCGCCGAGCAGACCGACACGCTGCTGGCTACTGGGCACCAGCGCCACTACAGCGTCCTCTACGACAACGCGATGGACATGATCCGCCAGCGTTTGCTCGGCAACGTGCATTACATTCGTGCCCAGTGGCATCGCGGCAATCTGCCGTTCCACGATAGTTGGCAGCCGCCGCTGCCCGACCCCAGTGGTTTCACGATGGCCGACTTTGAACGCGGATTGAGCGAAGCCAAGAAAACGGGCGACAACCGGTTGGTCGAGCAGTATGTCGCTACGCATAAACTCATGGCTACGCTGCGAAGTTACCAGGCCGAGCTCGAGAAGGCCAAGAAAACCGGCAAGTCCAAGGACGTCGACCTCTGGCGGAAGCGCGTCGCTCAGGTTGAAAAGCAGATGACCGACGTCGCCGTCGTTGCCGAGAATTACGGCTACCAGTCGAAGACACTCCAGGACGGCAAGGGCACCGAGCGGTCCGCGCTGGAGGAGCTCATCCGCTGGCGGCTCTGGAACCGCACCGGCGGCGGGCTGATGGCCGAGCTTGGCAGCCACCAGCTCGACGCGGCGGGTCTGTTCATCACCGCCAACCTCGACCTGGACGGCGAAAAGAAAGTGCGACCGCTGAGCGTCGTTGGCGTTGGTGGACG
>Ga0315553_10003102_pt1 | contig 13073 bp, 9 predicted proteins | sample SalMarSW160140MG_FD_203099 | JGI IMG/M metagenome (GOLD analysis project Ga0315553, IMG submission 203099) | Salt marsh sediment microbial communities from the Plum Island Ecosystem LTER, Massachusetts, United States - Salt Marsh Sediment SW1601-40 ... | reverse complement strand
GACTCGACGCCAGCTCCTACCTCAAGGAGTTCGGTCTTCGCAACGCGACCGTCGTCCTGGAGTATGCGGGGCGATCGACGGAATGGCGGGTGCCGAGACTGGCCGTCGCGCTCATGCATGGAAGGGGTCGCAGCGTCATCTCCGGCAGGGCCACCATCGCGTCGGGCGCGCGCCCCTGGGAACTTACGTTCGAGACGGACGAGTCGGCGCGCGAGCGCACGCTCAATCTCAAGACCTCCATCAAGGGTCTCGTCCCGCGCAGTCTGGCGCCGGCCGTGCCGCAGCTGAGCCTGCTGCAGGGTTTCGACATGCCCATTGGCGGCGATGCCACGCTCAAGCTTTCGAGCGATGGCGACATCCGCGCCGCCACGCTCGCGCTGGAGATCGGGCACGGCAGCTTGCGCTTGCCGGCGCTTCCGGATACGCCCCTAGAGGTCGACGGCGGCTCCTTGAAGCTCGGCTACGACGGGAAAGCCCAGCGAGTCGTCCTGTTGCCTTCGTCGCTGCGTTGGCGCGGCAGCCGCATCACGCTGTCAGGGACACTGGAAAACGAGCACGCCAAAGGCAATGGATCCGCCTGGGCCTATCGGCTCAGCGCCAGCGATGGGGTCTTTGCCGCAAACGAGTTCGGGGTCGCGCCCGTGTCACTTAAATCCTGGCATGCCAACGGCCGCATCATCCCGCAACGTGGCGAGATCGAGCTCGCCGATTTCAATCTGAAGGCCGGAGGGGCAGAGATCGCACTGAAAGGCGACCTCGTGGCGGGCGTCGATCCGGCCAGCACGCGGCTCGAGGGAACCTTCAGCCCGATGCCGCTCGCGACGCTGAAGGCGCTGTGGCCCAAGGCGGTGGCGCCGGGTGCGCGCGCGTGGGTCGGCGAGCGCGTGACACGCGCGGACATTCTCGGCGGCACGTTCCGCTTCGCGAGCGGCGGTGCCGACGCGCAGTCCAACCAGCATCAGTTGTCGTTCGCCATGGACGCGGCGAACTTGGAGATGCGGGTCATCGACAATATGCCGTTGGTGGTCGCCCCGCGTGCCTTAACGCGCATTGAGAACGACGGCCTGGAGATCACCATTCCGAAGGCGGCAATCGTTTTGGCTCCGAACCGCCAGCTGCCGCTGAAGGACGGCGTTTTCACCGCCGGAGAGATCATGGGCGAGACGCCGGTCGGCGACATCGTCTTTAGCTCTGAGGCGTCTCTCGCTCAGGTATTAGAGGTGCTCGATCGCTCGCCGCTGACCGTGTTGGAGGAGGCGGGGCTGCCGCGCCAAGGGATCGAGGGCAAGTTCAATGGGCACTTCAAGGTGACCCTGCCGCTGCTTGCCGACCTGCCGGCGAGCGCCATCAAGGTCGAGGGCAAGGCCAAGATCAGCGACGGCCGCGCCAAAGATTTGCTCGGCCCCTACAGCATTCAAGGCGCCAGCATCGACCTCGACATCACGGAGAAGGCGGCGGATGCCAGCGGAGAGATGCTGGTCAACGGCGTGCTGGCCAAGCTCAGCTGGCAACGGATCTTCGATGCGCCCCTCGACAAGCAGCCTCCCTTGCGGATCACCGCGACGCTCGACAACAACGACCGCACCCAGCTGGGCCTCGACGTCAACCACATTGTGCAGGGCGAGGTGCCGGTGGAGCTCACCATCACGCGCGGACAACGGGATCAACCGGCGATCCGCCTGCGTGCCGATCTCGGCAACGCCGATCTCGTCTTAGCGAATGTCGCCTGGCGCAAGCCGCCGGGCCACGCCGCGACCTTACAGTGCGATATCGCGCGGGGGCGCACGCACAAATTGGAGCTGCAAAACTTCAAGGTCGCGGGCGATGACGTTGCCATCGAGGGCTGGGCGGCGATCGGCGAAGACAATCGCCTGCGCGAGTTCTATTTCCCCGACTTTTCCCTGAACGTCGTGACGCGCATGGAGGTGCAGGGGACGCTCGGCCCCGACAACGTCTGGAAGGTGAAGGCGCGCGGCCCCACCTTCGACGGCCGCGATTTCTTCCGCTCTTTGTTCTCGCTCGGACAGCTCGCCGGTCAGCGCCCCAAGCCGCAGAAGCCGCGCGACGGCATTGATCTGGACGCGGAGATCGGCACGGTGATCGGTTTCTCGGAGGTGTCGCTGCGCGGCGTGAAGCTGCATTTGTCAAAGCGCGGCGACAAGCTTACGGCGCTCAACGTGCGCGGCACTCTTGACGGCGGCAAGCCGCTCGCCGTCGAGTTGCGCGAGGAAAAGGGCCAGCCGCGCAAGCTCTTGGCGGATTCGACCGATGCTGGCCAAGCCTTCAAGCTCATCGATTTCTATCCCAACATCCAAGGCGGCCGCGTGCGGCTCGAGGTGAACCTCGACGGCAAGGGGCCGGCGGAGAAGACCGGAACGCTGTGGGTGGAGAACTTCCGCATTCTCGGCGACCCGGTGGTATCCGAGGTGTTCAGCGGCGCCAACGTGGGCCAGCCCGGCACGTCGGGGTCGCGGCAGCGGCAGCGCCGGGTGGTGCGGCAAGTGTTCGATTTCGACAGCATGCGCGTGCCGTTCTCAGTCGGTTATGGGCAGTTCGTGATGGAGGAATCCTATTTGCGCGGGCCGCTGCTCGGCGCCTCGATCCGCGGCAAGATCGATTACAAGACGCACCGCGTCAATCTGGGCGGGACCTACATTCCGCTGCAGGGGCTCAATGCGGCCTTGTGCGAGATCCCGCTCGTCGGGCCGATCATCACCGGGCCCAAGTGCGAGGGCGTATCCGGCATTACGTTCGCCATCCAGGGCGCCATGAACCACCCGGATGTCATCGTCAATCCGCTGTCGATGCTGGCGCCCGGCATCTTCCGCGATGTCTTCCAGATGACGAACCCGAACCCGAAAGTGCAGCGCCGCGACGAGAAGGCGACGCCGCCCTCCGACAAAGGCGTGCGGGCCTCGAGCACGACGATGACGGCGCCGCCCGCCGGCAACAAGGGCGCCACGCAGGTCGGCTCCGATACCATCGACGGCTGGAACTCGCAGACGATCGAGAACCCGGTGAAGAAGCAATAGCCGCTACGCGGCTCACACGGGCTTCAGGAGCACGTGCTTCTTCTTTCCGAGCGACAGCTTGATCACGCCGCCTGCGGCGAGATTGGCGGCCGTCAATTGCGCTTTCTCGTCGGCGACGGCCGCGTCGTTGACCTTGAGGCCGCCGCCCTGGATCTGACGCCGCGCCTCGCCGTTCGATTTGACGAGGCCGGCCTGCACGAAGGCGGCGAGCACGCCGATCCCCTTTTTCAGATCCGCCTCTGAGACCTCTACGGTCGGCAGATCCTGTGCAAGAGCGCCCTGCTCGAAGGTCTTGTGCGCTGTCTCCGCTGCGGCGTCGGCCTTATCGCGCCCGTGCACCAACGCCGTCGCCTCGGTCGCCAGCACCTTCTTGGCCTCGTTGATCTCGGCGTCCTTCAGCGCTGCGAGCTTCGCGACCTCTGTCAACGGCAGCGTCGTGTAGAGCTTCAAGAAGCGCTCCACATCGGCGTCCTCTGTGTTGCGCCAGTATTGCCAGTAGTCATAGGCGGAGAGCTGTGGCTCGTTGAGCCAGATGGCGCCCGCGGCCGTCTTGCCCATCTTGGCGCCGGAGGCTGTGGTGAGCAGCGGGCAGGTCAACGCGTAGAGCGGCCGCTTCACGCCCATGCGGCGGCCGAGGTCGATGCCGGTCACGATGTTTCCCCACTGGTCGGAGCCGCCCATCTGCAGATTGCAGCCATAGCGGTTCGCCAGCTCCACGTAGTCGTAGGCCTGCAACAGCATGTAGTTGAACTCGATGAACGACAGCTCCTGCTCGCGCTCGAGCCGCAGCTTGGCCGAATCCATCGTTAGCATGCGGTTGACCGAGAAGTGGCGGCCGACGTCGCGCAGGAAATCGATGTAGTTGAGGGGTGCCAGCCACTCTGCGTTGTCGACCATGGCGGCATCGGTCTTGCCGGTACCGAATTTCAGGAACTTGGCGAAGGCACGCGCCATGCCCTCCTTGTTGGCCTCGATGTCCTCAAGCGAGAGGATCTTGCGCGTCTCGTCCTTGCCGGAGGGATCACCCACGCGCGTGGTGCCGCCGCCCATCAGCACGATCGGCTTGCCGCCGCACTTTTGCAGCCAATAGAGCATCATGATGGAGATGAGGCTGCCGACGTGCAGCGACGGCGCCGTGCAGTCGTAGCCGACGTAGGCCGTGACCGCGCCCTTGAGGCTGAGCGCATCGAGGCCCGCCTCGTCGGAGCATTGGTGCACGAAGCCGCGCTCGGTGAGGATCTTTAAGAAGTCTGATTTGAGATTGGCCATGACCCGGGTATTGACGTTGCGCCGCTTGCCGCCCTGCCGGCCAATGCTGTCGTGGGGGCGGTGGCGGGGAACATGCACAGGAAGGGCTCCATGAGCAAGCTCAAGCGCGCGATCGGTCTGATGAGCGGCACGTCCATGGACGGTATCGACGTGGCGCTGTTGGAGACCGACGGGGACCGCGCCTTGCGTCATGGGCCGGCAGCGAGAACACCTTATCCCGCAGAGATCAAGGTCAAGCTGCGGGCGGCCCTCAAAGAGGCGCAAGCCCTCAAGGACCGAGCCGATCGCCCCGCGGCGCTGCTCGACCTGGAGCGGGAGCTGACCGAGCTCAATGCCGAGGCCGTGACGCGCTTCCTGCAGGCGAACGGCATCGAGCGGGAAACCATCGATCTCATCGGCTACCACGGCCAGACGGTGTGGCACGATCCCGCCCGTTCCATGACGGTGCAACTCGGAGAGGGCGCCTTGCTTGCCGCGCGCACAGGGATCGACGTGGTCTTCGATCTGCGCGCCGCCGATGTCGCAGCCGGCGGGCAGGGCGCGCCGTTGGTGCCGGTCTACCACCGGGCGCTTTCTGCGCAATTTTCCGAATTGCCGCTTGCCTTTCTCAACATCGGCGGCGTCGCCAATGTCACCTGGATCGGCGAGGGCGGACGCTTGCTCGCGTTCGATACCGGACCCGGCAACGCCCTGCTCGACGACTGGATGCTCAGGCACACGGGTGCCGCGCACGACGCCAACGGTGCCGTCGCCGCGCGCGGCCGCATCGACGAGGAGGCGCTGATGACCCTGCTGACCAACGCCTACTTCGGTCTGCCGCCGCCGAAGTCGCTCGACCGCGACGCGTTCTCGGCCGCGCCCGTCGCGGCTCTCGCGCTCGAGGATGGGGCGGCGACGCTCGCCGCCTTCACGGCAGCCTCCATCGCCAAAGCGCGCGAGCACATGCCGCGCGAGCCGCGCACCTGGATCGTGTGCGGGGGCGGGCGCAAGAACAAGACCTTGATGAGTATGCTCGCTGGGCGCGTTGCCAACGCTGTGGTGCCCGCCGAGGCGATCGGCCTCAACGGCGACGTGATCGAGGCGGAGGCCTGGGCCTACATGGCCGTGCGCTCTGTTCTCAAGCTGCCGATCACGTTTCCCCAGACGACCGGCGTCGCCGCACCCATGACCGGCGGGGTCCTCGCCAAAGCAAATGGCTGATCTTCACTGCACCAGATCGCGCAGCGTCTGCTCGAGGCCCAGCGTGATGCGCGCGAGCGTCTCGTAGTCGACCTTCTCGGGCGTGTCGGTCGCTTTGTGATAGTGCGCGTAGCGGAACAGCGCGGTGTCGGTGATCATGATCGCCGGGTAGCCGTGCTGGGCGAACGACCAGTGGTCCGACCAGCCGATGCCGTCGAACTGATCGGGCGCCGTGCCGCCGATGGTGGGAAGCTCGGTATGGCGGCGGAAGGGGCCGACGACCTCGTGCAGAAAGTCGCGCGAGCCCGGCATGGCGACGAAGGCAAGAAAGTTGGCCTTCGATGGGAAGAACAGCCCGAAGGGGATGGGATACTTCTGGCTGCCAGGCTTGTCGGAGAAGCAGCCGAGCGTTTCCAGCGACATCATGCCGGCGACGGGCTCGCCGCGCTCTTTCAGCATTTCAGCGTAGCGCCAGCTTCCCATGTGGGGCGTGCGGTCGTAAGGCGGCTCCTCGTTGACGAAAAGGACGAGGCGTAGACGCTTGCTCTTGGGCGTCATGTCCTTAAGGAGGCGCGCGAGCTCGAGCACGGCGGCGACACCCGTGCCGTTGTCGTTGGCGCCTGGCGCGATGCCGGCGGAGTCGTAGTGTGCGCCGACGACAATGCTCTCCGTCTTAGGGCCGGCGCCTTGCGGCTCGAGCACGACCTCGATGTTGCGCACGGACCGGCCGTCGGTGTCGAAGACTTGAGCGTGCGGCGCATATCCGAGCGCTCTCAGCTGGTTTTCGATGTAGGCGGCCGCCCTCTGCAGCTCAGCGTAGTGGCTGACGTTGTGCGGCCGGCTGGCAATGGCTGTGACGTGGCGCTTCAGACGCTGCGCGAGGTCCTGTTCGGCCGGCGTCGGCGGGGGAATAGGTCCAGCGAAGCTCTTGCCGGGCAGGCCCAGCATGTACCAGGCCGTTGCCGCCGAGAGCGCGGCCAGGACGAGCAGAAGGCCTGCTCCCCAAAGGATCACGGTCTTCCTCACGTACGCATCCGCCTCTCGTCGCCAGTGCTGCGGCCTCAGCCGCCGCCCTGCTCCTCCTGGCGCTCGATCTCGCGCTGACGCTGGCGCTCGCGCTCGCGTTCCCGCTCGCGCTCCTTCTCCTTGGCGCGGTCTTTCTCGGCCTGCTCCATGCGCTCATCGATGTAAGCGCCGACCGCCTCTTTGAGCTCGTCGAGCTTGTCCTCGAAGAAGTGGTTGGCGCCGGCGATGATCTGGTGCGTGATCTTGATGCCGCGCTGCGTCTTGAGACGCTGGGACAGCTCCGCCACGGAATTGGTCGGCACCACCCGGTCCTTGTCGCCGTTGATCATCAGGCCGGAGGACGGGCAGGGCGCGAGGAAGGAGAAGTCGTAGAGATTGGAAGGCGGGGCGACACAGATGAAGCCTTCGACCTCCGGGCGCCGCATCAACAGCTGCATGGCGATCCAGGTGCCGAAAGAGACGCCGGCGATCCAACAGCTCTTGGCATCAGGCTTGACGAGCTGCAGCCAGTCGAGCGCGGAGGCCGCGTCGGACAATTCTCCGGGGCCGCCGTCCCAGATGCCCTGGCTGCGGCCGACGCCGCGAAAGTTGAAGCGCAGCACCGAAAAGCCCCGCTCTGCGAACGTGTGATAGAGCGTGTAGACCACCTGGTTGTTCATCGTGCCCCCAAACTGCGGGTGGGGGTGGAGGATGAGGGCTACGGGGCTGTCGCTCGCCGAATCGTGATGATAACGGGCCTCGATGCGGCCCACAGGCCCATTGATGATCAGCTCGGGCATCGTTTTTCCAGCTCGTTGGAGGTTGCGGACTCGGCCCCCGGGCACGACGGCGGGCAGAACCGTGAGTTCGACCGCTCCGAAACCTTGACTTCAGGGCTCGGAATTTTCATATTCCTTATAGAATTTAGAATGGTTCGAAAGAGTGGGCGTGTTCCGGGCAACGCGCCGGCTCTGGACGGTCGCGCTTCTTAGCACAGGCCCCCGTGGCGATTGCAAGAGAAAGCCGCCGCCGGCGCGCCGCACGCCGGGACCGGGATCGGAGGATGTTGGCGTGGAGCTGAACACCAAGGCCAGGTACGCGGTGATGGCGATGGCCGACCTCGCCAAGCACGGCGAGGACGCGGCGGTGCCGCTGTCGGCGATCGCGGAACGCCAGAACCTGTCGATGGCCTATTTGGAGCAGATCTTTCTGCGCCTGCGCCGCGCGGGTCTGGTGGAAAGCGCCCGCGGCCGCGCCGGCGGCTATCTGCTCGCGCGGCCCGCAAGCGCGATCCGGATCGCCGAGATCATGAAGGCCGTCGAGGAGGAGACGCGCATGACGCGCTGTCTTGACGGTGACGTGGGATGTCTCGGAGATCACCGCTGTCTGACGCATGCGCTGTGGCACGCGCTCGGTGGGCACATCGCGGCGTTCCTGGCGAACGTGTCGCTACAGGAGGTGCTCGACGGAATTCCCGCGGCGAAGCTCGCCGACAAGCCGCGCCGGGAACGGGAGCTCGTGGCCCGATGACAAGCGCGCGCATCTACCTCGACCACAACGCCTCGGCGCCGCTGCGGCCGGAAGCGCGCGCGGCGATGCTGACGGCGCTCAATGTGGCCGGGAACCCGTCGTCGGTGCATGCCGAAGGCCGGGCCGTGCGCGCGATCATCGAGTCGGCGCGCGAGGAAGTTGCCCGCCTGCTCAATGCGCGCCCGAACGACGTCGTGTTCACCAGCGGCGCGACGGAAGCGAACAACTGGGTGATGAGTGCGGGCTGGGACGTGATCTGCCTCTCGGCCATGGAGCACGATTCGGTTCTGGCGCCGGCGCACCGCACGAGCGCCGAGATCGTGGAGATACCGGCCTCAAAGAGCGGCGTCGCCGATGTGGATGCCTTGGGCGAGCCGCTGGCGCGCACGGCGCAAGGCTCCAAGCTGGCACTCGTCAGCCTCATGCTGGTCAATAACGAGACCGGTGTGATCCAGCCGGTCGAGCAAGCCGCGGCTCTGGCGCATGAGCACGGCGCTGTTGTGCATGTTGATGCGGTGCAGGCGCCGGGGCGCATCCCGGTCGACTTTGCCGCGCTCGGCGTCGACGCGCTGGTGCTCTCCGCCCACAAGATCGGCGGTCCGCGCGGCGTCGGCGCGCTCGTCGTGCGCGAGGGTGCAGATCTGCCGCCCTTCGTCATCGGCGGTGGGCAGGAGCGCCGCCGGCGCGGTGGCACGGAGAACGTGGCCGGGATTGCCGGCTTCGGTGCGGCGGCCGCTGCGCTCGCACGCGAAAAGGATGTGGCCGCGCACATGGAGCGGTTGCGCGCGAAGCTCGAGGACGGCGTGAGGCAAGCGACGCCCAATGCGGTGGTCGTCGGCAAGGAGTCGGCGCGCATCGCCAACACCTCGTGCATCGCGCTGCCGGGCAAGCCGGCCGAGACGCTGGTGATCAAGCTCGACCTCGCAGGCGTGGCGGTGAGCGCAGGTGCGGCCTGCTCGTCGGGCAAAGTCGGATCGAGCCACGTGCTGGAGGCGATGGGCTTAGCCCCGGAGATCGCGCGCTCGGCGATCCGGGTGAGCCTTGGGCCGCAGACGAGCGAGAACGACATCGCCGCCTTCCTGGCGGCCTGGGAGAAGATTGCGGGCTCTGCGGCAATCGCCGCGTGAGCCATCGAAGGACGTGAAAGGGTAGTTATGCCAGCTGTTCAAGAGACGATCGAGCAGGTCAAGAAGATCGACGTCGATCAGTACAAGTACGGCTTCGAGACCCAGATCGACACGGTGAAGGCGCCGAAGGGCCTTTCCGAGGACACCGTGCGCTTCATCTCGGCCAAGAAGGGCGAGCCCGCCTGGATGCTCGAATGGCGGCTCGAGGCCTACCGGCGTTGGCGCAACATGACAGAGCCGACGTGGGCCAACATTACCTATCCGAAGATCGACTTCGAGGATCTCTATTATTACGCCGCGCCGAAATCGACCGAGGGGCCGAAAAGCCTCGCCGAGGTCGATCCGGAGCTGATCGCGACGTACGAGAAGCTCGGCATCCCGCTCAAAGAGCAGGAGGTGCTGGCGGGCGTGAAAGGCGCGCGCGTCGCCGTAGATGCCGTGTTCGACTCGGTCTCCGTCGTCACCACCTTCAAGGAGGAGCTGGCCAAGGCCGGCGTGATCTTCTGCTCGATCTCGGAGGCGATCCGCGAGCATCCCGAGCTCGTGAAGAAGTACCTGGGCTCGGTGGTGCCGCAGGGCGACAACTTCTACGCCGCGCTCAATTCGGCGGTGTTCTCCGACGGCTCGTTCGTCTACGTGCCGGAGGGTGTGCGCTGCCCGATGGAGCTCTCGACCTACTTCCGCATCAACGAGAAACAGACGGGCCAGTTCGAGCGCACGCTCATCATCGCCGACAAGGGCGCCTATGTGTCGTACCTCGAGGGCTGCACCGCGCCCATGCGCGACGAGCACCAGCTGCACGCGGCCGTCGTCGAGCTGATCGCGCTGGAGGACGCCGAGATCAAGTACTCGACCGTGCAGAACTGGTACCCGGGCGACAAGGAGGGCAAGGGCGGCATCTATAACTTTGTGACCAAGCGCGGTGACTGCCGCGGTCGCAACGCCAAGATCTCCTGGACGCAGGTGGAGACCGGCTCCGCCATCACCTGGAAATATCCGAGCTGCATCCTGCGCGGCGACAACTCGCGCGGTGAGTTCTACTCGATCGCGGTGTCGAACGGATATCAGCAGGTCGACAGCGGAACCAAGATGATCCACCTCGGCAAGAACACGTCGAGTCGCATCATTTCCAAGGGCATCGCCGCCGGGCACTCGAACAACACCTACCGCGGGCTGGTGTCGGCGCACCGCAAGGCGACGGGCGCGCGCAACTTTACCAATTGCGACTCGCTTTTGATCGGCGACAAGTGCGGCGCGCACACCGTGCCTTATATCGAGGCGAAGAACGCCACCGCGCACTTCGAGCACGAGGCGACGACCTCGAAGATCTCCGATGACACGCTGTTCTATTGCCGCCAGCGCGGTTTGAGCGAGGAGGAGGCGGTGGCGCTGGTGGTCAACGGCTTCGTGCGCGACGTTCTGCAGAAGCTGCCGATGGAGTTCATGGCGGAGACGCAGAAGCTGATCGGCATCTCGCTTGAGGGTTCGGTCGGCTGAGCGACGCCCACCAACATTGAGGATTTGAAGGTAACAAGAATGCTGGAAATCAAAGACCTGCACGTGAAGATTGCCGAGGAGGGCCGCGAGATCCTGAAAGGCCTCTCGCTCACCCTCCCGAGGGGCGAGGTGCACGCGATCATGGGCCCCAACGGCTCTGGCAAGTCGACGCTTGCCTACGTGCTGGCCGGCCGCGACGGCTACGAGGTCACGTCGGGCGACGTCCTGTGGAACGGCGAGAGCGTGCTCGAGATGGAGCCAGAGGAGCGGGCGGCGAAAGGCGTGTTCCTCGCCTTCCAGTACCCGATCGAGATCCCTGGCGTTGCGAGCCTCACCTTCCTGCGCACCGCGCTCAACGCCGTGCGCAAGGCGCGCGGAGAAGCAGAGCTGACGACGCCCGAGTTCTTGAAGCGGGTCAAGGACAAGGCGGCCAAGCTCGCCATCGACATGGAGATGCTGAAGCGGCCGGTGAACGTCGGCTTCTCAGGCGGCGAGAAGAAGCGCTCCGAGATTTTGCAGATGGAGGTCCTGGAGCCGACGTTGTGCGTGCTGGACGAGACCGACTCCGGCCTCGACATCGACGCGCTACGCATCGTCGCCGACGGCGTCAACGGCATGCGCGCAAAAGACCGCGCCATGCTTGTCATCACCCATTACCAGCGGCTCTTGAACTACATCGTGCCCGACAAGGTGCACGTTATGGTCGACGGCAGGATCGAAAAGTCGGGCGATGCCTCGCTCGCCGAGGAGCTCGAGAAGTCCGGCTACGCTGAATATCAGGGGAAAGCCGCGTGAGCATGGAAGGAAAATTGCCCATCGGCGTGGGCGCGGATGAGTTGGCCGAGGCCGAGCGGCCGGCAGCAGAGCCTGCGCGCGCGGACATGGCGCCGGGAAGGGGCGAGAGGACCGTGACAGTCTTGAAGACCAAGTCGGAGCTGGGCTTAAGCGAGAGCTATGCCGCGATCGCGGACGAGCTTCCTGGCGGGGACGGCGTGCGCGATGTGCGCGAGCGGGCCATCGGCCGTTTTGAGGCGCTGGGGCTTCCGCACCGGCGCATCGAGGCGTGGAAGTACACCGACTTGCGCAACGCCGTGAAAGAGGCACTTCCGCCCGACGTAGGCGACGAAAGTCCCGTCACGGCCGACGATGTCGCGGCCGCGCTCGGGCCGCTGGCCGCCGTCGAGGCGGACCGGGTTGTGTTCGTCAATGGCGCCTACCGGCCTGATCTTTCCCAGCTCGAAAGTCTCAAGGACATCCTGGGGAGCCCCTTATCTGCAGCGCTCAACGACCGGAGCGATGGGTCTGCCGTGGACCTGCTGCGACTTGAGGGGCGTGACGACGATGCGGTGCTCGCCTTGAATACGGCCTATGTCACAGACGGTGCCGTCCTGGGCATCGCCAAGAACGCCAAGCTCGAGAGGCCGTTGCTCATCGTGTTCGCGCGTGCTGGTGCCGAGCCGCATCTCATAACGACCCGCAACGTGATCGGCGTGGGCGACGGTGCCGAAGCAACGATCATCGAAGCGTTTGTGACGCTGCCCGGGGCCAGCGCGGAAGGTCAGCACAACGCCGCGACCGAGATCGGCATTGGTGACGGCGCGCGCGTCACGCATGTGAAGTGCACGCTCGACGCCGGCCGGGCGACCCATCTCGCCAACTGGCTGGTGGACATCGGCTCGAACGCCGACTACCGCGGCTTCCAGTTCACCGCCGGCTTCGCGCTCGCGCGCAATCAGCTTGCGGTGACGTTCAAGGGCGAGGAGGCCAAGATCGATCTTTCCGGCGTTTTCCTGGCGCGCGGCACCGAGCACATCGATACGACGCTTGTCGTCGATCACGCGGTGCCCGCTTGCGAAAGCCGCGAGCTGTTCAAGGGCGTGCTCGAGGACGAGGCGCGCGGTATTTTCCAGGGCAAAGTCATCGTGCGGCCGGATGCGCAGAAGACCGACGGCAAGCAGATGGCGCAGGTCTTGATGCTGTCGCCCAACGCGGAGTTCGATTCCAAGCCTGAACTCGAGATATTCGCCGACGACGTCGTCTGCGGGCATGGGAGCACCAGCGCCGACCTCGACGAGGACCTGCTGTTCTATTGCCGCTCGCGCGGCATCCCCGAGACCGAAGCGCGCGCGCTCCTGATCGAATCCTTCGTCGGCGAAGCGCTGGACAAGGTCGAGCGCGAGGACGTGCGCGAGGCCCTGAAGCTGGTGGCACGGGACTGGCTCGCAGACGCGGCAAAGAGGGCAGCATGACCGGCAATACGCCAGAGACCAAGGAGATCGAGCGCTCCGCCAACCGCCCCACGAGCGACGTCTACGACGTGGGTCGCATCCGCGCGGATTTCCCCATCCTCTTCCGGGAGGTCTACGGCAAGCCGCTCGTCTATCTCGACAATGCGGCCTCTGCCCAGAAGCCGCGCTCGGTGATCGAGGCGATG
>Ga0315553_10003099_pt1 | contig 13080 bp, 8 predicted proteins | sample SalMarSW160140MG_FD_203099 | JGI IMG/M metagenome (GOLD analysis project Ga0315553, IMG submission 203099) | Salt marsh sediment microbial communities from the Plum Island Ecosystem LTER, Massachusetts, United States - Salt Marsh Sediment SW1601-40 ... | reverse complement strand
TGAGGGAAGTGCCGGCGACGCTGGTGGTGATGCAGACGGATGTGGTAGAGATGGACGTGTCGGCGATGTGGGAGATGGGGGACAATGCGGTAGCGAGTGGGACAGGGGTGGTGGACGAAGTGAACCTGGTGGGGCTGCTGTTGGGAACGGAAGGGGGGTTCGTGGGAGATGTGGAGGGAATGGTGCAGCCGATGGCGGGTGAGAGCTACGAGGTGGTGCCGACGGTGCGGAACTGGGCACCGGACGGGGCGGTGAATCGAGGGCTGCTATCGGATGTGCTGACGATGGAGGTGATCCGGGAGCAGCACATAGCGAATCTGGTGGGGATGTGCAAGGAGAGCGGGTATGGGGGGATAGAGATAGACTATCGAGGGGTAGGGGAGGAGGAGAGGGAAGCGTACGGCGAGTTCATCGGAGCGCTGGCGGAAGGGATGCACGAGGAAGGGTTGCGGCTGAACGTGGTGGTGGAGGCGGCGGAAGCGACGAACGGGGGATGGGAGACGGGAGGATACGATTGGAGGAAGCTTGGGGCAGCGGCGGACGTGGTAAAGGTCCCGTTTCCAGAGGATCCAGGGGTGTACGTGGAGGGAGGACAGGCGGAGCGATTGTTGGAGTGGGCGACGAGCCAGGTGGACCGATACAAGCTACGGATGATGGTATCGTCGCTGAGTGCGGAGCGGAGCGAGGGAGAGGTGAGAGCCATCACGATGGAGGAGGCGTTGGCCCCCTTCGGAGAGGTGATGATGATCAAGCCGAGTGAGGGGGAGGCGGTAGAGTTTGGAGGGGAGGCGGAGTTTGGGTTGTCGGGGCGAGTGAAGAGCATCACGGTGCAGGAGGGGGGAGGCACGTATCGGGTGGAGTATGAGGGGGAGGGAGGAGAGAGTCGGACGGTGTGGTTGGGGACGGCGGCGAATCTGGGGACAAAGCTGCGCTGGGCGACGAGGTACCATCTGGGAGGGGTAGCGATAGCGGACTTGCTGGATGGGGGGAACGGGCCTGGGATGATGGAGGTGGTGGCGAGCGAGGGGAGTGTGGTGAGCGGGGCAGAGGGGCAAGGGATGGAGGTGGTGTGGACGGTAGAGAGCGAGACGGCGACGATAGATCAACAGCGGACGTCGCTGACAGCGCCGGGGTACACGTGGATGGTGTTGGCGTCGGAGGGGGAGTACACGGTCAAGGCGCGGATAGGGGGGTATGAGCACGGTGCGGTGCGGGTGATGGTTGGGCAACCACAGCCGGAGATCGCGGAGGTGATTACGACGGATGAGGCGAACACCGTCCCCGAGCAACCTGCTGCCGATGAGCCCGTTGCGCAACCCAGCGAGACCCCGGTGGACGCGAATTGCCTTGATGCCAGTTACACGGCTGACGTGACCATCCCAGATGACACCCAATTGGAGAACGGTGAGGAATTCGTCAAGACGTGGCGCGTGCGCAACAGCGGCACCTGTGCATGGCCCGAGGATACCGTCATTGCCTTTGTCGGCGAGACACAGATGGATGGGCCAGAGAGCGTAGCGGTGGGTGCATTGGAACCTGGCGGGCAGGTGGAAGTCAGCGTGAATATGAAGGCGCCCGCCGACGCCGGCCGGTACACTGGCGTCTGGCAGATGAAGAGCGGGGATGACTTTTTCGGCGGCAAACTGACCGTCGTTATTCGAGCTGGAGATGTGGCAACTGTCCCGGCTGCCGTAGTCGCGCCGGTCAGTGGGGGTTCCTTCGAGCTTGGAGGCCACATTCGGGACGTAGGACTGCCCTATGCAGACAAGATGCACTATGCGGGGATGAACTGGGCCAAAGTGCAGGTACACTATGGAACGGATGCATCAGGTATTGTTGCAGCGGCACACTCGCGTGGGTTCAAGATCCAGTTGAGCGCTTTGGGCAGTCCCAATATGGTCACCCGTGGAGGATTCGAGCAGGACTATGCCAATTGGGTGGCTCAACTTGCCGCTGCCGGGGCCGATGCCATCGAGGTGTGGAACGAACCCAACATCGACCGTGAGTGGCAGATCGGTCACATCAGCCCTCAGGCCTACACGAACCTCCTCTGTGCGTCATACAATGCTATCAAGGCCGCGAACGCCAATGCCGCGGTCATCAGCGCGGCGCCAGCGCCGACCGGCTTTTTTGGCGGCTGCGGTCCCAATGGTTGTGACGATGCCCCGTGGATGGCTGGGCTGAGTAGCGCGGGGGCTGTCAACTGTATGGACTATATTGGTGCACATCACAACTCGGGTGCTACCTCACCCTCGGCTCGCATCGGTCACCCGGCCAACCCTGGTGATCCCCATCACTCCTGGTTCTTTTTGCCTCAGACAGAGATGTACTACAACACATTCGGCGGTGCGCGCAAATTGTTCTACACTGAAATGGGCTATGCATCACAGGAGGGTGTGCCCACGTTCGACGATGCCTTTGGTTGGGCCCGGGGGACAAACAACGCCCAGCAGGCGGCTTGGCTGGCTGAGGCGGTGCAACTGAGCGTCAACACCGGGATGGTACGCTGTATCATCGTCTGGAATATCGACTTTGTGCGCTATGGCTACGACCCTCAGGATGGTTACGCCATCATCCGCCCGGGTGGAGGTTGTCCGGCTTGCGACTCCCTTCACAATGTGTTGGGCACACGCTGAGATGGGGGAGTCGTTCTCCTGGTCGTCGGCGGATGGTCCTGCTTTGAGTGGTTATCGTGTGGTGCGTTTCCTCCGAGCGATAGGTAAAGACAAGACAGGGGTTCGGCTGTGGCCGAGCCCCTTTGCCCTTAGGAGGTCACAATGAGCTTCTCAACCAACTCCGGAGGACTCAGAGGCAGGCAGCTCTACGTTTTTGTCGCTGCCTGGCTTGTTCTCGTCATTGTTGGGGGATTCTGCACGTGGTACGGCTGGTTTGGCTCAGGCAGCGGGGAGAGTCCACCTGAGGACGCAGACACGACACCGACGGCTGGCGCCCTTGCCGCAGATCCAACCGCTGTTTCCCCCACCCCCACGACCGTCCTCGCTCCTCCCACGATAGCGCCGGAGGAGGAGGTTTTTGGCTATGGCATCGCCATCAACGGTACAGGAGGCGGGGACATCAACTACTGGATGGGCCAGGTGAACAGCCTCGGTATGGGCTGGGTCAAACAGCAGGTAGAATGGGCTCGGTTCGAGGGCAATCCAGGCCAGATGGATTGGAGCGGATACGATGCGGTGGTTGACACTGCCAACCGGGAGGGCATCAAGGTGTTGCTCAGCGTGGTAGATGCGCCCCGCTGGTCGCGCACGTATTTTGATGATAACGTGGAAGGTGCTCCTCCAGATGACCTAACGTTGATGGCCGACTTTTTGGGTCGATTGGTGGATCGGTATCAGGGACGCATACATGCCATCGAGGTTTGGAACGAGCAGAACCTAGACCGCGAGTGGGATACCGCCGAGGGAGTCAGCGCCGAGCGGTACGTCGAGATGTTGAGGCTGGCCTATCAGGCTATCAAGAGCCGCGATCCCAACATCATTGTCGTCAGCGGTGCGCTTTCACCTGTTGGAGCCTCGGCCACTGATTCCAATAATCCAGCACGTGTCATCTATATGGATGACTTTGAGTACTTTGACCAGATGGTCGCTGCCGGGCTTTTGAATTACTGTGACTGTGTGGGGGCACATCACAACGGGATTAACATGCCGCCCAATATCGCGTGGAATGAAGGGTATGACGATCCTGCTGCACAGTTCCGTGGTCCTTTTGACAATCCAGATCATAGTTGGTCTTTCAGGTCCACACTGTGGGGATATCACGATCGCATCGTCGCCGCCGGAATCGACAGGCCACTCTGTATCACGGAATTCGGATGGGCGACTGCAGAGGGATTCGAAGGCTACCCTCCAGGATTTGAATTCGCATTGGATAACACGCTCCAGGAACAGGCCCAATGGGTTGTAGAAGCGTTCCAGTTAATGCGCGAGTGGGGCTTTGTGCGTGTGGCGTTCTTGTGGAACCTGAACTACTCGCAGTTGGGATGGGGACCAGAAGACCCCAATGCGCCCTACGCGTTGATTGATTTCCAGGGTGTTGCGCGTCCGGCCTTTGGAGCCATTGGCGCGATGGACAAACGCTGAGAGTAGTAAACGGGCTGATGAAGGATGAACACGCCTCCCGACGAGGCAAGGCTTCTAGGCTAGCGATCGCAGGGTCTACAACGCTGGTCCTAAGCCTGATGCTGATGGTCCTGACGCTCGCGGTCTGGGACCTACGGGTCGGGAGTTCTCCCGTTCCTCCTACCCCTACTTCGTGGCCCCGCGCCCGTCTGATATCCCCTGAGTATGGTTTGCAGGCTTTTCTGTGGTGGGATGAAGGGACGGCAAAACGGGATCTGGGGTTGATTCACGATGCTGGTTTCACCTGGGTCAAACAGCACGTGGGTTGGAGGGAGGTTGAGGGCATGGCGAAAGGGCATTACGATTGGTATTTTACCGATCGTATCGTCGCTGACGCGGAGCAACTGGACCTGAACTTACTCTTTCGCCTGGACCGCCAACCATTGTGGGCCTTGCCGCCCCATAGATCCGGGCGAGGGCCGGTCGAGAACCCTCAGGATTTTGGTGATTTTTGCTTTGCCATCGCCGACCGGTATCGGGGACGCGTGCGTGCGTACCAGGTGTGGAATGAGCCGAATCTGGCCCGTGAGTGGCAGAATCAGGCCCCCGATCCTGTGGGATACGTCAAGCTATTACGTGCGTGCTACGTTGGCATCAAGAGTGCCGATCCGGCCGCAATGGTCATCTCGGCTGGTTTGTCGCCCACCGGCACTGGATTGCCCGACGCAATACCGGATATTGAGTACCTGTTAGCGATGTACGAGGCGGGGGCGGCCCCGTACTTTGATCTGCTGGGCGTACACGCACCTGGCTTTGGTTATCCACCTGAGATCTCGCCGGATGAGGTGGCCGAGAATCACGACGGGCATCGTTTCTTCTGCTTCCGCCACGTGGAGGACGCACGAGAGGTCATGGTGCGCTACGGGGATGGTGACAAGCAGGTGGCGGTTCTAGAGATGGGGTGGACGACGGATCCGGTCCACTCTGGATACGCCTGGTTTGCGGTCACGGAAGAACAAAAGGCCGACTACCTGGTTCGGGCTTTCCGCTATGCACAGGAGCATTGGTCGCCATGGGTCGGATTGATGACGGTGATCTCGATCGCTGACCCACGTTGGACCGAGGAGGATGAGCAGTACTGGTGGGCCGTCACTGACCCGGCATGGCCTGAAACCAGCGTGCGCCTATCCTACCAAGCCCTACGCGATATGCGAAAGTGAGCCTCCCATCTCCAATCCGGCATCCCGATCCCAGAAAATGTTGGTCATTGATGGCTCTCAGGGGGAGGGCGGGGGCCAGGTGCTACGAACGGCGTTGGCGTTGGCAATCCTCACCGGACGGCCTATGCGTGTGGAGCGTATTCGTGCGGGACGCAGGAAACCGGGCCTGCGCCCTCAACACTTGACCGCGGCGCGAGCGGCCGCCGCCGTGTGTGATGCACGATTGGAAGGGGACGCGCTGGATTCTCAGACGCTTACCTTCCTCCCTGGTATCCCGGCTCGTCCTGGCAGGTACACTTTTGATGTAGCCGAGGCAGCTCAAGGGGGCAGTGCTGGGTCCACAGGCCTGGTGTTGCAGACACTGCTTTTGCCTCTAGCGATGGCAGAGGTCGCGCGGGAACGGTTGGCAGAGTCTTCCCTGACGCTGCGGGGTGGTACACACGTCCCGTGGGCACCGTCGGTATCTTACCTGGAGCACGTTTTCCTACCTCAGCTCGCGCGGATGGGTGTGCGGGCGAAGGTGGGGTTGAATAGCTGGGGATTCTACCCGACGGGCGGAGGAGAGCTACAGGCGCAGATCGTGGGACGGCAGAGACCTTTGCGGGCCATCCTGTTGACCGAACGCGGGGGATTACGACGAATCTGGGGCACCGCGGTGGTGACGAATCTTCCGGCTCACATTCCGCAGCGCATGGCGAATCGCGCCCGAAATATATTGGCCGGGGCAGGGCTCCAGGCACAGATCGAATCCCGTCGGCTGCGAGGGGCCGGCCCAGGGGCGGGCATATTCCTGTTTGCCGAGTATGTCGGCCTTCCGAGCGGAGAGACCGTGACCGCCGGCTTTACCGCATACGGTCGCAAGGGATTGCCGGCCGAACACGTGGCTGAGGCAGCCTGCGAAGAGCTTTTGGACCATTTTCATTCCGGTGCACCGGTTGATCCGTACTTGGCCGATCAATTGGTGCTGCCCGCGGCTCTGGCAGAAGGGGAATCGCGGGTGACTACGTCACGGGTTTCCCAGCATCTGCTTACTAGCATCGGGATCGTACGCGAGTTTATCTCGCGGGGATTACGCGTCGAGGGTGAACCGGGAGAGCCGGGCACGTTGATCGTACAATCCACAGGGGGGGAAGGAGACGTATGATTGAGATCACGTTCTTGGGTACTTCGGCATCGGCCCCCTCCATCCACCGTGGGCTTTCGGCACAGGTTGTGCTGTACAAGGATTATCGTTTTCTGATCGACTGTGGCGAGGGGACGCAGCGGCAGATCTTGCAGAGTGGATTAGGCTTCAAGAGGTTGAATAAGGTCCTCCTCACCCATGGTCATCTTGATCATATCCTCGGCCTTGGGGGATTGCTCTCTACCTTCGCTCGATGGGAGACGGTCGATCACATAGAAATCTATGGCGGCAGTTGGGCGCTCGAGCGCGTGCACGATCTGATCTATGGTGTCGTGCTGCGAGGGGCTGAACCTGCGATCAAAATCGAGTTTGTCGAGGTCCGCCCGGGAGTCATTTTGGAGGACGAGACATTTGAGATCGTGGCCTTCCCGGTCATTCACCGGGGACCTTGTCTGGGCTACCTGTTTCGTGAGAAGGCCCGCCGCCCTTTTCTTGATGAGCTAGCGGAGGCGTTTGGTGTGCCACGGGGACCGGAGCGACGCAGGCTGGTCGCCGGAGAGCCGGTGACGCTGGCCGATGGACGTGTCATTCATCCTGATGACGTGCTTGGTCCCCCCCGGCAGGGCGCGTCCTTGGTCCACGTGGGCGATGCCGGTAAGACGGACAGTCTGGTGGACGCCGTGCGTGATACTGACCTGCTCGTTATCGAGGCCACGTATCTGCGCGCCGAGGCGGATATGGCGCGGCGCTTTGGCCACTTGACGGCCGCACAGGCAGCTCGCTTGGCTCGGGACGCGGACGTCCACCGACTGGTGTTGACCCATATCTCGCGACGCTATCGTGAGACACAGATCATCGAAGAAGCACGGTCGGTCTTTCCCAACACTGTCGTCGCCCGAGACTTTGATCAATTCCGTGTGCTGCGCAGGGATGTTACGCACAATCGTGAGGACACCAACCAGGGAGGAGATCGGTCCTAACTTAGAGTCTCCGCTCGGAGAATCCTGCTGGGGAAAGATCCTATAGTGTGACCAAAAAGAACGATGGGAGGACATATGCCAGCATATCGTAAAGCCAGCATTCGAGAATTGGCCTCCGCCGCCTATGAACTGGATGCGGGAGTGGTTGAGGGGCGTCTCCACCCCAGCTCGGAGGACAGTGCCTGGGTTATAGGTGACGCCAGGTTGGATGACTGGCTAGCCAGGTATGATGGCCAGGAGATCGTTCTCATTGTTGCTTCACTGGACGATGAACGTCCCGTCCTATCCAAGACCTGCCGCACCTGTGGTACGCAGTATGTGGGCATCCACTGCCCACGCTGCCGTGAAGCCCGCATTCGCCTGCGGGGTCAGTGACGGAGGAACAAGTCAACTACCACCGGCTGAAAGCCGGTGGCTTGGGGAGTGACTGAAAGTCACCTAAAGTCCCAGGCCACGGTTGACCAGCCTCGGCCAGAGAGCGCATTGCGCTCTACCGGGCCACGTTGGGAAAGGCACGACACCCTGGGGTGAACGCTCCAGCTCCAGGCTCTGTCGCTGGTGGTTAAAAGCTCGCGTGTGGTAGTGAGCGGTGCTGCCAGCATAACAACCTCTCCCAACATTGGCGAGGAGCACGCCCTGATGGGCGACTACAGCCGCAAGGCTGACTTATCCGAGAGGATTGAGCATGTTAGTGTACGTGCAAGACCAGGATGGCAAGCCCTTGATGCCAACCCGACGATACGGCGCGGTGCGTCGCTGGCTCAAATCGGGCCGGGCGAAAGTGGTGCGGCGTGAACCGTTCACGATCCGGCTCCTGAACCGCCATGGAGGCTACACCCAACCGCTGGAGGCCGGCGTCGATCTGGGGTCGGCTCACGTCGGTGTGTCGGTCGTGTCCGAGCAAGAGGCAGTACTCGCCGGTGAGTTCCGTCTGCGAACGGATGTGAGCAAGCTGCTGACCCAGCGCCGCCAGTTCCGGCGTGCGCGCCGGGGACGTAAGACGCGCTACCGACAGCCGCGTTTCCTGAACCGTAAGCACAAGGACGAGCTTCCGCCTTCTCTGCGGGTCAAGGTGGACGAGACTATCAAGCTAATCCGCCTGGTGGACAGCATCTTGCCCATCACTCACTGGACCTTCGAGATCGGCAGCTTCGATCCGCACAAGTTGGCCGACCCGGACGTGGAGGGCACTGGCTACCAGGAAGGGGATCAGTATGGCTTCTGGAACGTGCGAGAATACGTGCTGTGGCGTGACCGGCACACCTGTCAGGCGTGCAAGGGCAAGTTGGGCGATCCGATCCTGACCGTGCATCACCTCCGGCAACGCAAAGAGGGTGGCAGCGACCGGCCGGCAAACCTGGTAACACTGTGCGAGACGTGCCACAAGGCGCACCACGCCGGGCAGCCGCTCAAGCTGGAAGCGCCGCCGACCCTACGGGATGCGACACATTTCAACGTGATCAAGGCGTACGTGATGCGGGTCACTGTCCATCTGAACCGGTCGATCACGTTCGGCTACATCACCAAGGCGCGGCGAGTGGCGCAGGGGCTGCCCAAATCCCACGTCAACGATGCCTTTGTGATCGCCGGAGGCCAGGAGCAGGCCCGATCACACTATGTCTACCTGGGCGGGTTCTACCGCCGCCAGAACCGCAAGGTGACCAAAGGAGCGAGATCGCACATTCGCAACACCATCCCTCAGGCATTCGGCTTCAGGCGCGGAGATCGGGTCAGAATGCCAGATGGACGACAAGGGTTTATCTATGGCTTGCGCACGTCCGGCTACTTTGACGTTCGGCAGTTGGCTGGCGAGGTGTTGAGCCACTCGGTCAGTTGGAAGAAGCTAATGCCGCTTGAGAAAGCGCGTACACTACGAATCGAAAGGAGGAGGGGTTGGAAACGGCCTGCCTGAAAGGCAGGGGTTTCTACCCAATTTACGGACAATGAAGAGACCTGATCCATCCACTGGCAAACGGCTGCTTTCAGGGAACGAGGCCATCGCACTGGGCGCGTGGGAGGCGGGGGTGCGCTACGCCGCCGCGTACCCCGGCACGCCTAGCACCGAGATTCTGCCTGCGCTGGCTCAGTATGCTGGCGTGTGTGCCGAGTGGGCATCCAATGAGAAGGTCGCCCTGGACGCTGCTGCCGGGGCCTCTTTTGCTGGCGCGCGCGCGCTGGCGGCCATGAAGCACGTGGGGGTAAACGTTGCCTCCGATAGCCTGATGACCCTCTCCTATACCGGTGTGGGGGCGGGGTTGGTATTGGTCAGCGCTGACGACCCCGGTGCTTTCAGTTCTCAGAATGAGCAGGACAACCGTCACTATGCCCGCTTTGGCAAGTTCCCCTGCCTGGAGCCGTCTGACAGCCAAGAGGCAAAGGATTTCACCCGCTTGGCCTTCGATCTGGGCGAGCAGTTCGATACACCGGTGATGCTGCGTTCGACTACACGCCTTTCCCATTCAAAGAGCGCAGTGACGGTGGAAAAACCCGCCGAGCCAAGGGTGCTCGATCCTTTGCCACGTTTCGAGCGCCATCCGCACAAGTACGTCATGATCCCGGCCTTTGCCCGGCTGCGACACCCAGAGGTTGAAGCTCGGGTGCGGGCGATCGCCGAGTACGCCGAGAGCTGTGCACTGAACCGGGTCGAGTGGGGAAACAGGCGCGTCGGCGTTATCACCAGCGGGGTGGCCTACCAATATGCGCGGGAGGTGTTTGCTGGCTTCTCGTTCCTAAAACTGGGTATGACCTACCCTCTGCCAAAGCAATTGATCTGCGACTTTGCCGCCGAGGTCGACGCTCTTTTTGTCGTTGAGGAGCTAGATCCGTTCGTCGAGGAATACGTGCGCGGGCTAGGGTTTGAGGTTGCCGGTAAAGAGTTCTTTCCCTCAACAGGCGAGCTGTCGCTGGCCCTGGTGAGGGCGGGTGCGCTGAAGGCGGGGTTGCCCATTCGGGAACGAGGGCAGGTCACGGGTGTCGAGTCCGAGGACAAGTCTGAGGGGGGATCTGGGGCCACGAAGCTGGATCTCCCGTCGCGTCCTCCTGCGCTGTGTCCTGGCTGTCCCCATCGCTCCGTCTACTTTAACCTGCGGAAACTCAAGATGCTGGTTGCAGGCGATATTGGCTGTTATGCCATCGGCGTTTTGCCTCCTTTTGAGAAGATGGATATGCTGATCTCGATGGGGGCGAGCATCGGGATGGCCCATGGAGCCAAGCAGGCCGGTTGTCCTGACAATATCGTCGCTACCATCGGCGACTCTACTTTCTTTCACGCCGGCCTGCCCGAGTTGGCCAGTACGATCTACAACCAGGGCGTCGTCTGTACAATGATCCTGGACAATGGCACGACGGCGATGACGGGTGGACAGGACAACCCTGCGACTGGCGTCACGTTGCAGGGCCAGACAACGCACGCGATCGACATCGAGGCGACCGTACGGGCGATGGGCGTGGGAGACGTGTGGGTCGTGAATGGTCTGGATGTCAAAGGAGTCGAGACCGCCATCCGGGAGGCCACAGCCATAGAGGATCGGCCCACCGTCATTATCGTCAACGGAGCCTGTGTCTTTACAAGGCAGTTCCGGCGACGACCGGTCGTCGCCGTCGATCCTGATACCTGCAATGGGTGCGGCTTTTGCTTCCGTGTTGGCTGTCCATCCATCCTCAAGTCGGACCAGATCGGTGAGAAAACAAAACGTCCCAAGGCACAGATCGACCCGCTTTTGTGCACGGGTTGCACCGTCTGTCTGCAGATCTGCCCGCGTAAGGCCATCTACCGGACCGAGGGGGAGGCGTGAGATGCACCAATCCATCAACTTTCTGTTTGTGGGCGTCGGTGGCCAAGGTATCCTGACCGCCTCCGACATTGCTGCTGAGGTGGGTCTGGAGGCGGGATACGATGCCAAAAAGTCCGAGGTGCACGGCTTCTCTCAGCGCGGCGGCGTGGTCGAGAGCCACGTGCGCTGGGGCGATGACGTAGCATCTCCGCTAGCAGAGAAGGGGACGGTGGACTACCTGGTTGCCACCGAGATACTCGAGGTCGCGCGATGGATAGAGTGGCTCCGCTCTAGCGGGGCAGCGTTCGTCAACCGCCAGCACATTGCGCCGATGTCGGTCACGGTCGGAACAGCGGTCTACCCGTCAGATGAGGACATTCTGACTGTTGTGCACGCCCGCAGCGATGACGTGACGATCGTTGAAGGGCTGGCCATAGCTGAACGGCTTGGAAATCCCCGCCTGGCCAACACGGTCCTGCTGGGCACACTCTCAACGCGACTGGACGTGTCGCCGGAGACGTGGCTGACGGTCATCGAGCGGCGGGTCCCGCCCAGATATGTCGAACAAAACCGCGAGGCGTTCTGGGAAGGACGGCGCGCGGCAGGCAACGATTGAATCACGGGGACTCTTTTAGCAGCAAGAGCGCGCCGATCTGTCCCTGACGCGCGGACAACCGACGAGAGAATCAGCGTTCGTCGGCCTCTATCTGGTTTCAGAATCTCGATCCGGTCAGAACAGACTTCAGTTGGCGGCTCCAACGGGGAGCGATCGTCTGTGCCAGTCCCAGCCCGGCCACCGTTCCAAATGCGGCCAGGTACAGGACCGCAAAGGGGATCACCCCATAGTTGCCGGTGGTGTATGCCACCGTGGCCGTGATCAAGGCATAGAGGGTCAACAGCGTCTCGCCAATGACGCTGCTATCAGCACTGAGTCGGTAGCTGCTGTCGGTCCAGCCGCCTTTGCGCCCCACAAGCCGGAACTTGGGTGTGCGGGCAAAGGTGCCGCCCCAGTGAGTCAACCCCCGCCATATGGCCTGCGTGTTGGACCAGGCGGTGCCAATCCCGATCAGTATCAGGAATGGCAAGGCCCGCAGCCTCCGTCCCCAGTCAGGATACAGCTCTTGCTGAGAGATAGCGTAGACCAGGGGTGGCCCCAGGCACATCAGGCCCAAGCCGCTGAGCGACAGTTGTCTCGAATCGGGTAAAAGCAACAGCGGAAGAGAGACCGCCAGAAGCATTACCATCAGCCCGTGGGCCAGATAGCTGCTCAAGTGCACCAGGGCCATCGCTTTTTGCCCTGGTCTCAGCCGCCGGCTGCACAGGATCGGCCCGACCAGTTTGCGCAGCGTCTGTACCGATCCCTGCGCCCAACGGGACTGTTGCCGTTTGAACGCCGTGATCTGGGGGGGCAGTTCGGCTGGCGCATCCACTGTCGAGACGTAAAGACACTCCCACCCGGCCAACTGTGCCCGATAGCTCAGATCCAGGTCTTCACACAGGGTGTCAGCTTGCCAGCCACCGGACTCCTCAATGCAGCGCCGCCGCCATACGCCTCCCGCTCCGTTAAAACTCATCAACAGCCCGGAGCGACTGCGCCCGCCCTGTTCGACGACAAAGTGACCATCCAGCGCCAGAGCTTGGGCCCGGGTCAGGGGAGAATAGTCGGCGTTAAGGTATGACCAGCGTGTTTGCACCATGCCCAGTCTATGGTTGGGCAGGAAATAAGGGATTGTCCGAAGTAAAAAGTCGGGATGTGGACAAAAGTCGGCATCAAAGACAGCCACGTACTCACCGCTGGCGCGAGACAGGCCCCATGCCAATGCCCCAGCCTTGAAGCCGTCTCGATCCGGTCGGCGCAGGACCGTGACGTTCACGCCGCGCTGTCGGTGGATCGCGGCTCGAACCTGG
>Ga0315553_10003097_pt1 | contig 13092 bp, 8 predicted proteins | sample SalMarSW160140MG_FD_203099 | JGI IMG/M metagenome (GOLD analysis project Ga0315553, IMG submission 203099) | Salt marsh sediment microbial communities from the Plum Island Ecosystem LTER, Massachusetts, United States - Salt Marsh Sediment SW1601-40 ... | reverse complement strand
CCGCATGTACGATATCCAGCTCCAGGTCCACCCCGTCTACGCATTTGTATGAGAAGGCGCTGAAACCCTTCTCCTCGCAGATCTGCACCGTGGCCAGGTACATGCGGATCACCCGTTCGACCACCTCTTCTTTGGGTTTGCCCAGCGGATACTCCCAATTCTTCGTAATCGCAGCCATCTCACTGCGCACCTTCCCGGCGTCCAGGGCTTCCATCCGCCTCAGCAGCTGGAGCATATCGATGCTCTCGACCTCCAGTCCGATCACATCCCTCAACTTGATCACGGAGAAATCGGTGGTATAAAGACCCATATCGTTGAATCCGATCATTCCTATCCGGCTCTTCCGCAGCTGTTTGGCTGCGGAGGCGGCTCGCCCGAAATCAATGATCCCATCGACATCCATCGGTGAGTCAGGACCGTTGAACAGGTACTTGAATTTGAAACCCCACCGCTCCAGCGGGTAGCGGATGGCCGTAGATCCGGCACCGGCGGCTGGAGAAATCAGCGTGTCTCCTTCGGTGAAACCGCCGAAGCTGTACAGCACGACTGGTTCCCTGCGAAACTCGAGAAGAACCCGGGTGACGGCGCGAACCTCGATCCAGTTTATGATATTTGCGATCAGGAAATCCCACTCCCCGGCTTTCAGCTCGGCAATCGCCCTGTCGACTTCTGCTCCTTCGCCGAACACGGGGTCGGTGCGCACAAGCTCGATACCTCTTTCGACAAGCTGTTTCTCGGCCCGCGCACTGATCGCTCTCAAATTCTCCGGTTTGTAGAACTGCGTCCCGAAGGACACGTAGCCAGCTCGTAATGCCTCCACCTAAACCCTCCTTCAGAATGTATTTTTTAACGGGCTTCAACACCTGCAGTGCTCACCACAAAGTCCGAAACATCGCTCCCGCCCCGATTGGTCATCCGCTTCCCCCCAAGAACTGATCATAATAATCAAATTGTGCTTGACTTAGAAACATAGTTTACTATACTTGTTTCAAATAGTCAGCCCTTGTTTCGGTGCGGGGGGGGTACACCGCCAGGTTGATGTGTAGAGCCAGGAGAATCGACATGAAATCATCGATCCGGAGTCCGCTTCTTTCGCTGAGTGACCTTTTGGGCAGAGAGTACACCACGGCGGTGTGTGCAGCAAGGGCCTTCACATCATCAGAGGATGTGAAAAAACTCCTATCCATCGCCGATGAGAAAGAGGATTTTTACCCGAAAGATTTCGAAAACAGGGTGGATGAGCTGGTCGGCTCTGTCGGCAAGCAGGTTTGTCCGGGTTTCAAAACCTCCTCCTGCGGGGCCACTACGGATGCCTTTGTCAAGGCATCCAAGTTCGCCATGGCCCCGCTAAGCGGCTACGGATTCATCCGAATCGGGGAGGATGGGCGGGCCTATTTGGTCTCGAAGAGCGAGCACTACCATGCTTCCCTGGGCCACGGTTTCCCCGGATACCGGCTGATTGAGAAAGCCAAGAGACTCGGGATCGCCAATATTACTCACAACAACACCCGCGGCCATATCACCCGACTTCTGGAAGAAGAGCTGGTGCGGGTGGCGAACGGGATCGCCCGGACAGATCGCAAGAAGCTGGAATCCGTGCTGACTTCGAAAGAACAGCATGTTCTCAATAGAGTCATAAACCTGGAAACCGGCAGCCTGGCGGTGGAGGCCGCTTTGAAGATGATGCTGGCCCGTTTCTTCAAACTGGACAAGACCATTCCCGACCCTGCCTACGCGGACCGCATACCCGTATTCCTGGTCATCGCCGACAACGAGGGAGGCAAGGAGGCCAATTACCACGGGACCACCATTCTCACGCAGATCATGCGGGGACTGTGGCCGGGGATGTACGACAAAATGCAGGAGCGCGAGCTGTTCGTCGTGCAGCCGGTCCGGATCAACGACGGGGATCACTTCGAAGAGCTGGTCAGCCGATTCGACACGGGAAAATACAAGATCGCCGGGTTCTTTCATGAGCTGATCCTGATGAACTACGGTGCGATACGCCTCAAGGAATCGTTCCTGCACAGAGCGTACCAGCTGTGCCGGGATCACGACATACCCACTTGCGTGGATGAAATCCAGAGCTGCATCTGGAGTCCCGAGCTGTTCCAGTTCCGCGAGTACGGCCTGCAGCCGGATTTCGTGTCCGTCGGCAAGGGTTTCCCGGGCGGCCAGTACCCGGCCTCCAGGATCCTGAGCACTGCGCAGATGGATATCCTAAACCAATTCGGGGCCCTGGTTACCAACGGCCAGGAAGAACTGGCCTCCCTTGCCTACCTGATTACGATGGAGTTCGCTCAGGCCAACGCGGAACATACGTCGGCGGTGGGAACCTACTACGAGCAGGAGCTGAAAGCTCTGGCCAAGCGGCACAGCCGTTGGATCGATCGGATCGAGGGACAGCGGCACCTGTCCTCGATCTTCTTCAACGAAGAAGACAAGGCCGTGCAGTTCATCAGGTACCTGAACGATCTCTGCATCGACATCAGCGCCCATACTTACAAGCCCAATTGTCCTCCATCGGCTTTGACGAAACTGCCCTTGACCGCCACCCCGAAAATGGTAGACTTTCTGATCAAACAGATGGATCAAGCACTTTCCCGGCTTTGAGCCGATCGGCGAGCACAGGCGGATATTCGAGTTGCGGGATTTCCTGCAGCCGGCGGTGGGGATTTTGTAGCCTTCCATCGTAGCGAAAAGCAAGGGGTACGTTTCAATGGAACGAAGAAAGGTGAAATTTGGAGTAATCGGTCTGGGGTTGATGGGCCGGGAGTTCGCAAGCGCCGCAGCCCGCTGGTGCCATCTACTGACAGACGGCCCGATGCCACAGATCGTCGGGGTCTGCGATACCAATCAGGCGGCCAGAGATTGGTTTACCGACAATTTCCCCTCCGTAAAGATCGCCACTTCCGACTACGAAGAACTGCTGTCCACCAAAGAGATCGAAGCGGTGTACTGCGCCGTACCTCATCACCTGCACCAACGGCTCTACGTTGATATCCTGAACGCGGGCAAGCACCTTATGGGCGAGAAACCTTTCGGGGTCGATCAGAAGGCCAATACGGCGATTCTCACGGAACTGTCCCGGCATCCTGAGCTGGTGGTACGCTGCTCGTCCGAGTTTCCCTTCTTTCCCGCCTGTCAGAGGATGATTACGTGGATCCGAGAGGGGCGTTTCGGCCGCATCATGGAAGTACGCGGCGGCTTCAACCACTGCAGCGACATGGACCTGAGCAAGCCGATCAACTGGAAACGGATGATCGAGTTCAACGGTGAGTACGGATGCCTCGGAGATCTGGGCATCCACACCCAGCACATCCCCTTTCGCATGGGCTGGATCCCCAAGAGCGTGTACGGGGTACTGTCCAACATCGTGCCGGAGCGGCCCGACGGAAAGGGCGCAACCGCGCCCTGCCTGACCTGGGACAACTCCTCACTGATCTGCCAGGTGGATCACGCCGGCGGCTACACCTTCCCCATGACCCTGGAGACCAAGCGCCTCGATCCTGGATCCACGAATCGTTGGTTTCTGGAGGTCTATGGATTGGAAGCCTCGGCCAAGTTCACAACCGACGATCCCAACGCTTTCACGTACCTGGAGACCACGGGCAAGGAGCAGGCCTGGGCCCGGGTGGTGGTGGGCCACAAAACGATGACCCCTTCCATCACGGGCAGCATCTTCGAGTTCGGTTTTTCCGACGGCATCCTGCAGATGTGGGCTTCGTACCTGGAGGAACTGGACGGCAGAGAGGTGTCGTTCGCATGCTTCACCCCGGAAGAAACCAGAATATCCCACGCCCTGCAGACCGCGGCGCTGGATTCCCAAAGGAAACAATCGGTTGAACCGGTTCGCCTCTGAATATAAGGGCGGGCAAACCAGGCGGAATGAAGACAGGAGACAAAGCCATGATCAAGCAAAATCTGAAAATTGGGCTTCTGCCCCTCTACCTCAAGCTTTATGACGAGCGCGACCGGGACAAACGACCTCGGATAGAGTCCTTCTACAAACAGATTGCCTCGGAGCTCGAGAAAAAGAAACTAGAGGTATTGACCTCACCTATCTGCCGCACGAGTCCCGAGTTCGAAGCGGCGATCCGCTCCTTCGAAGACAGCGGGGCGGAGGCGATCGTGACCCTGCATCTGGCCTACTCCCCTTCCCTCGAATCCATCGAAGCCCTGGCACGCACGGCCCTGCCGATCATAGTCTGCGACACGACCCCAACCTATTCCTTCGGCCCGGAACAGGACCCCGAGGAGATCATGTACAACCACGGCATCCACGGAGTGCAGGACATGTGCAACCTGCTCGTGCGCCGGGGAAAACCCTTTCAGGTCGAGGCGGGTCACTGGCAGAAATCCGATGTGTTGGACCGGGTCGTTCGCCACCTGATATCGGCCCGTATGGTCCGTCGGCTGCGCACCCTGAAGGCGGGTCTGGTCGGTGAACCCTTCGAAGGAATGGGGGACTTTTATGTGTCCCCATCGGATTTGAAAGCCACCATCGGAGTGGAGACCCGGGTGCTGAACCCGCGTCAATTCAAGACCCTGCTGTCGGAGGTAACGGACAAAGAGATCCAAACAGAGCGGGATCTGGATGAAAAACGTTTCACGATGGAAGGAGTCAACGAGGGGTCCTACCGCCGTTCGGTGCGCAACGGACTGGCTCTGCAGAGATGGATCGACAAGGAGGGAATAGGAGCTTTTTCCTTCAATTTCCTGCAAATCGGCAAGGCGACCGGACTGGAGACGGCCCCATTCCTCCAGGCCTCCAAGTTGATGGGCAGGGGTGTCGGTTTTGGCGGGGAGGGGGACCTGCTTACCGCGTCGCTGGTCTCCGCTCTGGCCGCCGGCAATCCCGAGACCAGCTTCAGCGAGATGTTCTGTCCGGACTGGAAGAACGGTTCGGTGTTCCTGAGCCACATGGGCGAGATGAACTGGAAGCTGGCGGCCGGCAAACCCCGCCTGCTGGAGATGGATTACCAGTGGAGCGACGCGGCCAATCCGGTATACGTGAGCGGGCGGTTCAAGGCCGGGGAGTTCGTTCTGGTCGATCTTCTGCCCCTGGAACCGCTGAAAGCAGGCGCTTACCGCCTGATCGCCGCTCCGGCGAAAATGCTGGAGGTACCCGGCAAGGACAACTTCGGCAGGAGTATCCACGGCTGGTTCAAACCCGGCCTGCCCGTTGCGGAATTCCTGGCCGAGTACAGCCGGGTTGGAGGCACCCATCACCTGGCCATCAGCTACGGTCTGAGCGTGGAAACCGTCGAAGCCTTCGGGAAAATGATGGGCTGGGAAACGGTGGTGATACGATAATTCGATGTGGAGGAGAAATGGAGACGAATATGCGCAAAGTGAAAGCGGGATTCGTGGGATTCGGAGAGGTCAACATCCCTGCCGAAATCATCAGAAAAAAAGTCGGGGAAGCGGAGAAGCGGCTCGAGGACCTCGGCCTGGACCTGCTTCGCACCGACCCGGTCAGTGATGATCCGCAGGGGCAGGAGGCACAGAGGGCGGTCCGGGAGCTGAAGCGGGAGGAGTTCGACCTGCTCGTCGTATGCATAGCCGGCTGGATTCCCTCCTGGGCGGTGATCCGCATCACGGCGGAGTTCGCCCACAAACCGATGCTCCTCTGGGGGTTGACCGGATACACCCAGGGGGGTCGGCTGGTCACCACCGCTGACCAGGCCGGAACCACGGCCCTGCGCAAGGTTTTCGAGGACCTGGGGTATCGATTCAAATACATTTACGAGAGCCCCGGGGCCAAACCCAAACTCGAGGCAATCCGCAGCTTCGCCGCCGCGGCCCGGGCGGAGAGCCTGCTGAAACTTGCCAAGGTGGGCATGATGGGCTACCGGGATATGAAGCTGTACGGCACGATGTTCGACGGCCCGTCCCTGAAAGCCCGCACCGGTATCGAGGTGGAATGCTTCGAGATGCTGGAGATGGTGCAGCGCAGCGAGAAGCTGGACCCCTCCGCGGTGCAGACGGTGATCCGGGAAATGGAGACCAACTGGCAGTTCGAGAGCAAAGCGCAAGCCCAGACTCTCGAGAAGGCGGCCCGCTACTTCCTGGCGGTGCGGGATATCACAACGGAAAGGGGCTACGGCGCGGTTTCCCTGATCGACGTTGACGGAATGAAGAAGCTCCTGGAATATCCTCCGGCCCCGATATTCATGCTCCTGGGGGAACAGCTGGGGGTTTGCACGATCCCGGAAAACGACGCCCTGGGCGCGGTCACCCAGCTGTTTGTGAAATTCACGACCGGCCAGATCGCACCCTACTTCGAGTTCTACGAGCTGTTCGAAGACCGCATGCTGATGGGTGTACCGGACTTCGTTCCCTCAGAGGTTGTAGAGGGCAGGGTAAAGGTGCTGCCCACCGCCTTCGGCGGCTTTGCCGAAGGGCTCCTCAACGTCTCCAAGGTGAAGACCGGGAGGATCACATTGAGCCGGCTGACCGCGGCCGGGGACCGCTACAGCCTGCACATGATAACCGCCGACGCAGTAGCGCCTGGCTCCTGGGAGGAGGCCGGCTGGCAGCCACCGGCTCCGCAGCTGCCCAGTCTGGAGATCGTACCCGATATTCCCGTGGAGGATTTCGCCCAGAAGGTGCTCTCTCAACACTACATCTTGGCCTACGGGGATATTACGCGCGAGCTCATGGACCTCTGCCAACTACTGGGCATCGGCATGTATTGAGAATCATGAACCGCCTTGACACCGCAGCACTCAAGGCTGCCCGAAGGATCCGATAACGATGACCTCCCGAGAACGGGTGGAACTGACCCTGGCGCACGAGGAACCGGATCGCGTTCCAATCGACCTGGGCTCCAGCCTCGTGACCGGCATCCAGGCCAGCGCCTACGCCGGGGTGAAAAAAGCCCTCGGCATCTCCCAGGGTGAAGTCCGTGTCTATGAACCCTTCCAGATGCTGGCGGAGGTGGAGGAACCGGTCCGCCGGGCTCTCCGCGTCGATGTCTACGGGATCATGCTTCCGGTTACGATATTCGGCTACAAGAATGAAAACTGGAAACCCTTCCGGCTGTTCGACGGCACCGAGGTACGGGTCTCGGAGCACTTCGTCTGGGACGAGCTTCCGAACGGGGACCTGATTCAATATCCGCAAGGTGATCGCAGCCTCCCTCCCTCCGGCAGGATGCCCAAGGACGGTTTCTACTTCGACGCCATCGTCCGCCAGGAGCCCATCGATGATGCCCGCCTGGATCCGGGGCAGTGGGTCGAACAGACCTACGGGCTGTTCGGCGAAGAGGAGATGCGCTTCCTGGAAGAGCAGTCCCGCTGGTATTTCGAGAACACCGAATACGCCCTGTTCGGCAACTTCGGCGGTGGCAGCTTCGGGGACATCGCCATCGTCGTAGGTCCGCACATCCCCTTTCCCAAGGGGATCCGAGATCCCGAGGAGTTCTACATCTCCCACATCACTCGCAAAGAGTACATCCGGGAGATCTTCGAGCGGACCCTGGAGATCCAGATGAAGAATATCGAGATGTACCGACAGGCGGTGGGGGAGCGGATCCAGGTGATCGAGATCAACGGCAATGACTTCGGTTCCCAGAACGGCCCATTTATCTCCCCGCAGATGTACCGGGACCTGTACAAACCATACCACAAAGAAATGAACGACTGGGTACATGCCAACACCGGCTGGAAGACCTTCTTCCACTCCTGCGGCTCCAACGTGGCGTTTCTCGATGACTTTCGTGAGGCGGGGGTGGATATACTCAATCCCGTGCAGATCTCGGCGGCGGGTATGGATCCGGAGTACCTGAAAAAAAATTACGGCAAGGATTTCGTGTTTTGGGGCGGTGCGGTGGACGCCCAACATACCCTGCCGTTCGGCACCGTCGAGGAGGTGCTCCGGGAGGTTAAGGAGAACATCGCCACCTTCAAAAGCGGAGGCGGCTACGTGTTCAACAACGTCCACAATATCCAGGCCGGTGTGCCCGTGGAAAACATCCTGGCCCTGTTCCAGGCGCTGGAGGAAGCAGGGAACTACGGCCACTGACTCGAGCAAAATCTTATGGGAACAACCGATCCATGTATCTGAGCTTTGATGTAGGAACGACATCCGTGAAAACAGCCGTGTTCGACAATCGGGGCAGGCTGATGGCCAAAGATATCCAGAATTACTCCCTGGATACCCCCCGGGTTGACTGGTACGAGGTCGAACCGCAGGTGTACTGGCAGGCGGTCCTGCAAGGTTTCCGGCAGACCGTCGCCGGCGCCGGTGTGGACCCGAAGGGCATCCGGGCCGTCTGCGGCTGCAGCCAGGGGGAGACGATTGTTTTTCTCGACAAGGAGGACCGTTCTGTACGGCCGGCCATCGTCTGGATCGATAACCGGGCGCGCGCGGAAAGCGAGGAACTCAAAGGCCGCATCCCCTCAGAGGAGTTTTTCAAGGCCACCGGCTGCGTGGAGATCGAACCGACCTGGAGCGTCCTCAAGATCACCTGGCTCAGAAACAACGAGGCGGGAAACTTCGGCAGGATCGACAAGATCATGCTGGTGGAGGATTACATCGTCTATATGCTGACCGGGCGCTTCCTTTCCACCCCGACCCTGATGCACTCCACCGGCCTGATCGACATCAGAACCGCAATGTACTGGAGCAAGACCGTTTCCCCCCTCGGCATCGCAGGCAACCTTCCTCCCCTCGTCGACGTGGGCAGCATCGTCGGACCGATCAAACCGCAGTTGGCGGACGAACTCGGTCTGTCCCGAGAAACCGTAGTCGTGAAGGGAGCCATGGATCAGACCATGAGCGCGGTGGGAGCCGGAAATATCCACCCGGGCGTGGTTACGGAGACCACGGGGACCGCTCTGGCCATCGGTGTGACCGCAGACTCGGTGGAAGCGATCCACGCCAACTCCCTGGCCCACCAACCACACGCGGTACAGGGGAAGTATCTGATCCTGCCGTACGCCCAAACCTCGGGGGTTCTGTACAAGTGGTTTCGGGATGTGTTCGCGTCCGCGGAAATCGAGGCAGCCGGAGGCCTGGAGCCGGCTTATGAGGAGTTGAACCGCCTGGCGGCCGCAGCGCCCGCCGGCTGCGACGGGCTGGTGCTGCTGCCCTTCTTCGCCGGAGCCTACATCCCGGAGAACGACATGTACGCCAAGGGCGTGTGGTACGGGATCACGCTGAAACATGACAGGGGCCACTTCGCCCGCTCGATCCAGGAGTCGGTGGGCTTCATGCTGCGCAGGATCCTGGATCTGATCCAGGCGGCAAACATCGAGATAGAGGAGGTCCGCAGCATGGGCGGGGCAGCCCGTTCCGATCTGTGGCTTCAGATCAAGGCGGATATCTGCGATCTGCCCATGGTGCGGATGAAGGAGGAGGAGACCTCGGTGCTGGGCTGCGCCATTCTCAGCGCCGTGGCTACACAGGAGTACAGCGACATCGAAGAAGCTGCGGCGGCCATGGTCAGAACCGGAAAAACCTTCGTGCCGGATCCGGTCCACCGGGACCTCTACGGTCGTCGCTTCGAGCTGTACAAACAGCTGTATGAGACTCTGAAGCCGGTGTTCCGGCAGTACACATAATGGAAATAGAACAGGAGAAGAACAACATGTCGAAAGAGTGGTGGAAGAAAAGTGCAACCGATATACCAAAAATCTCGGTCGAACCTCCGGGGCCCAAGTCGAAATCCATGCACGAAAGCACGGCCCGCTATTTTCGCGGACTGAGCAGCCAGGTAAAACTGTTCCCGGTCTGCTTTTCTGAAGGTCACGGTGTAACTTTGACGGACGTGGACGGCAACCGCTACTTGGACTTCTCCTCAGGGATCTACGTCACCTCGCTTGGACACAGTCATCCCAAGATTTCGGAGGCTGTCTGCCACTGGGCCAAACGGCTGATGAACTGCCACGATTTCACCACCCCAGTAAAAGAGGCGCTGCTGGCAAAGATGGCTGAAATCCTGCCGAAAGGGCTGAACCAGGTGCAGTTCTACAGCGACGGGACATCAGCCGTGGAAGCGGGGATCCGGGCCGCCCGCGCCATCAGCGGGAAGCACGAGTTTCTCTCCTGCTTCCGTGACTTCCACGGCAAGACTCTGGCAGCGGTGAGCTGCGCTCAGATGTGGCGGGGGGACGTGCTGAGCTACGGCCCGACCCGGGCTCCCGGCTTCTACATGGTGCCTCGACCCGACCCCTACCGGCCGATATTCACCACCCCCGACGGCTCGATCGATACCGATGCCTACATTCGCTTCTACGACCAGTTCATCCGGGAAGGTACGGTGGGCAACGTGGCCGCCTTCGTACTGGAACCTGCTCAGGGCTGGGGAGGCTCGGTCTTCCCACCGGAAGACTTCTTCCCCAAGCTGCGGACTTACTGCGACCAGAAGGGGATCCTGCTGTTCGCCGACGAGGTGCTTACCGGTATGGGCCGTACCGGCCAGTGGTTGTGTATGAGCCATTGGAAAGTGAAGCCCGACATCGTCACCTTCGGCAAGTCCTTTGGAAACGGCTTTCCCGTTACCACCATGGTGGTCGGAGAGGAAAACGCCGAAGCCCTGGACAAGATCTCGGCCTCCTCCAGCTACGGCGGCAACCCCATGGCCTGTGCGGCCGCCCTGGCCTCTCTGCAGGTTATCGAAGAGGAAGGCATCCTGGAAAACGTGCGTAGCGTGGGAGAGACGATCATGCGGCGAATGGTGAAGATGAAGCAGGAGCATCCCATCATCGGGGATGTAAAGGGCAAGGGCTTCCTCCTTGGAATCGAGCTGGTCAAGGACAAGGAGACCAAGGAACCTTTCGACGAAGCGGGAAAACTGGTCTACCAAAAGGCGTTTCGCAAGGGACTGGCCTGGATCCCGGCGGGACACATCCTGCGGATGTCCCCGCCCCTGATCATGGATGAAAAATACGCCTCCCTCGGCCTCGACATCATCGAAGAATCCATAGCCGATGTGGAAAAAGAATACAGCTACAAGAGTTCTTGACAGCGCTGCGGCGGTCCATTATGGTTCTCGCAATCCTCTCGAGATCGGGAAATAGACAATGTCTCACACAATAAACGAAGTCCGCCCTTTCCGCGCCCTGCACTACGACCCGGAGAAGATCGACGACATCGGGCTTTGCCTGGCCCAGCCCTACGACGTGATCTCACCGAAGCAGCAGCAGGCCTACTACCGGCAGCATCCCTGCAACGTGATCCGCCTGATTCTCAACAAAGAGCAGGCCGGCGACAGCGAGAATGAGAATCCCTACACCCGGGCAAGGGGCCACCTGCAGCAGTGGCAGGCGGAGGGTGTGATCCGGGAGACCGGACGACCCTCCTTCTGGGTCTACGAGCAGGCCTTCGACATCCCGGAGATCGGAGGCAAGACGGTGAAGGGTTTCATCGGCCTGGTGCGTCTGCAGGACTACCAGGAGCGAAAAATCCTTGCCCACGAGAAGATCATGGCCCGGCCCCTCGAGGATCGGGTCCGCCTGATGCGCACGACGGAAACCCAGTTCGAATACATCTGGTCGATCTACCAGGACAAGGCTTACGTGATCGACAACATCCTCGATGAAACGGGGAGGCAGGAACCGATCATTGATTTCTACGAGGAATCGACCCTGGTCCACCATCGGATGCGGCGCCTGCTGGATGCCGAGAAATGCCGGGTCATCTCCCGGACCATGGAGCGGCTCACCATCTACATCGCCGACGGCCATCACCGCTATCAGGCCATGCTCAACATCCGGGACGAGATGCGTCAGCGCCATCCCGATGCCGGTCCGGATGCCCCCTGGGAGTTCATCATGATGTTCCTGGTCAACTCCGAGCACGAGGGGCTGACGGTTCTGCCGACCCATCGAACTTTGCACAACCTCGAGGTCTCGAACCTGAGCGGTCTGCACCTCTCCATACTGGAGCACTTCCACGTCAAGAGCTACTCCTTCAGCGGCAACAGTGAGAGGGAGGCACGCAGGCGCTGGCTGCGGGATCTGCGGGACGCGGAACCGGGGGTGCACAAATTCGGCGCCCTGATCACCAAGCTGAACCGCTACTTCCTCATCACCCTCAAGGACGCCGAGGCCTACGAGGAGATGGTGGACATCCCCCTGTCCTCCGAATGGAAGCTTCTCGACGTAAACATCCTCAACACGCTGATCCTGCAGAGGATCATAGGCCTGACCGAGGACGAGCTGTCCGCCCAGACCAACGTGGCCTACACCAAGGATCTGGAGGCGGCTCTGCAGTCGGTGCGGGAGGGAGGCGTGCAGGTGGCGCTGATCCTCAACGCGACCCGGCTCGCAGACATCATCACCATCGCCGAGAATGACGAGCGCATGCCCCGCAAATCCACCCACTTCTATCCGAAACCTCTCTCCGGGCTGTTGTTCTTTCCTATGGGATATGCCAGACAGGGGGCAGACCGATAGGTCGAAGCGAACCATTGCGATTCTCCGTGTAGCGGGTGGCGGATTTCTCGCAGCATCGTCTGGCACAATTTTCCTGCTATTGATTCCATTTCGCAGTGGCGAGCTTTGGGCGAATTGGGCTCTCTTGGCAGTCGGTCTGGCTTCGGCCGTTCCAAGTCTTATCGCTACTCTGCTGGTCAAATTAAAAACGCCCGCATCCCCACCGTGTGCCAATCATATGGGTTATCAAACCAGCGCACCCCGTCACACGCCGCCCGGCCGCCGCAGCTGCTGCACTCCCCGCCAGGTCAGATCGATGAGCCGCTGCCCGTGCTCCCGGGCTGCGGGGTGCTGCCCCCAAATCTCCCTCAGGAGCCGTGATAGGGAACTCTTGTCCAGCTGCTGCGCCGATTTCGGCAGAAGTTCGGGCTGCCGGCTCAGTTTCTCCCGCCTCCGGATCATCGAAAGGACTCCCGCTCCCGCTCCGATCCCGAAGTTCAGCGGCTGTACTCCCTGCTGCAAAGCGATGACCATGGTGCCGTACAGGCGATCCTCTATGCCCAGCTTCCTGGGATGATCCCTACCCACCCGCTCGACCAGGTCGTTGAGGTTGGGATTGGTCATGCGTGTCAGCAGATCATCGGCGTACTCCCTGTAGCCCTGCTCGGAAAACAGGGGATCCCCCACCCGGGCGTGCCTGCGGATCAGC
>Ga0315553_10003096_pt1 | contig 13094 bp, 13 predicted proteins | sample SalMarSW160140MG_FD_203099 | JGI IMG/M metagenome (GOLD analysis project Ga0315553, IMG submission 203099) | Salt marsh sediment microbial communities from the Plum Island Ecosystem LTER, Massachusetts, United States - Salt Marsh Sediment SW1601-40 ... | reverse complement strand
CAAAATATATTCCTGTTCCCATATCTCCCGATATTGATCGCAGATAGCAATCTCGTATTTCAAAATTGGCACTGGTATTATAAATCGCGATACAGTAACTATCACTTTCAATTGAGAGATTTTCGATTACATATGGTATCTCTTCAGTTCCACTTCCGCTCCATCCTTGAGTGGAAAAATCTGTGTCATTAGTGATTACAATCGGTGCATGCGGTGTATAAGCGGAAGATTTTCCTCTATCCATTGTTGAGGGTAATTCTGGATGGAGCCAAGATGTACTTGGTTCAACTCCTACATTCGGTATGTTAATGATAAGACTGGCAAAAATCAGTATTCCAATAAGTGTTTTCACGCGCATACGAAACTCACGATTCTGTGAATGGATTTTGTGTCTTATATTTATTATTGGGAAAAAAGAAGTGAGAGTGGCTGGAGTAATCTCCAGCATCATACTGAAAAGTGGAAGAAGCATGAGATGAGCTTAAATCACGGATATCAACATGATATACTGTAGGTGTGTCCCATGAATGATTTGGTGCATGAGGGAGAAATGCATAACAATATGAAAGCATCAATGGGGGATTAATAATTGGATGTGCATGAAAAGAAAGCCCTCCTGAAGAGCCTCAATCTGTTTGGTATAGACGCTTGGAATGATATTGATCTGTATTCTGATGAGGTTTTATCGGATATGGATGTTCAGAATGCCCTGCTTGAGAATTTGTATATGCTATTGAACGATGATATAAACATCATCGAACTATCTGACAAAATACTAAGCAATGATGTGCTGCAAATGAATGAAGCTCTTGTGAATCTGCTATTGGATGCAGTATTCGATGATGAGGAAACGCAATTCCATTTCATCTGGGAACTCCTACCTGAACTTATCAAGAAGACAAATATGGAGCACATGGCGCATCTATTAAAGAACTATCTGCTAGGGTACCTGAAGGAAAGTAACGAAGCTTTTGATTTCTATTACAGGATTCTTCCTGATTTGAAAATCCTACAAAACGACGGTGAAATAACACAAGCTGTGATAAGCAACGAGGAGTCTTTCAAGGAGAGCTTTAGATACGATGTATATCCGAAAGAAATGGTAGAAGCCATCAAAGAAATACCCGCGGTGCTCTTATGTGAACCATTTGTTAACGAATTGTTATTTGAACTGAATGAATCAGATCATCCTGAACCTGTAATAGAGGCTATTTATGAAACTCCAACCTTACGAACATGTCCAAAGATATGGACCGCAGTTTTGGAATTTTTATCGGAAAACCCACTTTTTGATTGGTTGAAGGACTATTTCAAATTAGATATTTCTTTACATGCTGATTCTGATGAGTCATTCTCAGTAGATAAATATCAAACCAAAATTATTTCACTCATTGATACAAAGGGATGGGATCTAGTCAAAATCGCGCTTCTACAAGAGTTGATGACATTAGACTGGGGATTTCAAAACGATTGGATTGACTTTACTGAAATACATGATGCAAGAAGGAATTTCTTCAAAATCTTTCGAATGGATGAATATGCAGGTTACGAGGGTGACATAAAAGATGTGCTAATGAACACAACGTATCATGACGATTTTGATAGGTTGTGCTCAGACTTGTCTGATAAGATATCGCAATCTATTGAAAATTATATACAGAACAATAACTCCACTCGTGGACTTGACATTAACGCTTTTCGATCATCGTCTGCATCAAAGCTCATCCCCCTCATTTTGCAGGCACGAATGAGAGAGATTGAGGAAATAGAACTCCCTGTAAAGGAATCATGTGTGGACCTGCGTGAGCTTTGGTCAACCAGTTATGGATACGAAGTTCTTTCGGCAATGAAGGTTTGGAAATTTTGTAGTAAGCGGACACTGTCTACAATTCTTGAGAGGTTTAAAGAACTTGAACTGAATTTACCAATTGTAGAAGGATATGGATTTCAAAAACAGGCTGATAATGATGACACTAGAATCTTCAACAAGAGAATAGATTCAATTGCAAATTACAGAGCTTTAGTTGAGGGTGTATATCAACTTGGTGAAACGAAACATCCAGAAACCTTAGATTTGATTGTTCCTCTAATTCATTCTCCCTCAGAGCTCCGATTCGAGTGGAAACAGGACATAGATTATTACGGTTGGACAAGAAATGAAAAGCCAGTTCCACTATTAGAAATCGTTGATGCAATGGGTTGCATTGATGATGAACGTGTTCTTCCACGTTTGCGAGGTCTGCTTGGAACCCATTGGAACTTCGATAGGTCCAACTATAGCCGGTCAACACTATATGCAACCCTACTAAAAGCACTAGAAAGGCATCATGATAGAACGATTCTGCCTTCACTTCTAAATCTGTTGAAGTTGATCCCCCATTTTGTTGAAGAGGATAGTGCACCACCGAAACATGCTTCACACAGCCTAGACGATTTACTAGAATCTGTGGTCAACATTTTGGAATCTTATAGCGATGAAACGATTCCATCTCTTCTACTTCAAATATATGATAAACTCATTATGTTACGCTATTCAGATTGGGAACACTCGAACGCATATCGAGCAAGGATTGCAATAATTAACGGATTAAAAGCAATCTTACCTTCCTCAAGTTTTGTCGAACTTCTTATTGATCGATTGCTTCTCGATGGTAAGTATATGAATTTTGATATAGCTCGTCTCTTGGAATCCTCTGGAGAACTCGTAATTGAGCCTCTGATTGAACTCATATCAATAGGCACAAATGAACAGGCTGACGCATCAATGCAGGTACTTGGACCAATTGGTTTGATTGGTATAGAGGCGGCTCTTAAGGCTAGACAAGAATCAGAATCTGAAACCGCTCTTACTCGACTCAATAAATTTCTGAAAGGATATGATGTAATACGTCAACTGTGCAAACAAGACATATCCATTATTGACCTCTCAGATACAGAACTGGATTTTTGCGATTTAAGCCCTCTCAAAAGCTGTAGAACCTTAAGAGAGATAATACTGAAAAACAACCGATTATCACAAATTGACCTCTCCTCTTTATCGGATTGTGATTCACTTGAGACTATTGATTTATCTCGAAATAGGCTTAGAACATTGGATTTGAATCCCATCTCTAACTGTACCAATTTGAAGCGATTGTTACTAAATAGGGCTGGACCGAATATGCTCTCAGATCTTGACCTAACCCCTTTGTCAAAATGTAGTCTATTAGAAGAACTCGATATTAGTGGCCAATTTCATTCAATGACAGAAATCAACCTGAAACCTTTGTCCGGTTCATGTAATTTAAAGATACTTTCCCTCGGTTCTAATTTTGTTGGAAACATAGATTTGAATCCTCTCAAGGATTGTGGTTCCCTTGAACATCTTAATCTAGGTGACATGAACCTTGATCGTATTGATTTGTTACCTCTTCAGAGATGTACAGAACTCCAAGTTATATTGCTTAGAAAGAATAACATCCGTGAGATTGATCTTACTCCATTAATGAACTGCCCTAGGTTGCATACATTCAATCTCAGTGCAAATCAGCATACTTTTCTTGATTTGCAACCACTATCCGAAAAAAAAAACATCTTTCAAAATTGATTCTAAATTCGCTCAATCATTTGACATTGGACATAACAGGTCTGTTTAGTTGCCCGTCATTGAAATTTGTTGTACTCTCTCATCCATTCAGAAGCCACCTTAAAGTCAAACTTGTTGGAGATAAGAGGCAATATGACCAATATTCTGGTTCAATAGCTATGTCTGTTGAAGAATTAATGAAACAATACGAGATAACTTGGAGAAACCAAGAATGAAAGGAATGTTCAGAGGATGAGAATAAGCTGGGCGTAGCGTTGGTGATTAAGAAGGGCTTCGCGACTAGCATCATCTTTGTTGATGTCCTGAATAGACAGAGAGAAATCTGTTCTGATACTTTTACTATCTGGTTTTCGGAAAGTAAAATAATGGTTATTGACTCTGACAACAAAAAGGAATGTGGCTCGTTTTATTACGAGCCACTACCATTGCTAAATTATCCCTAACAGCCCTTGGACGCCCTCGCCGCCCATGCCTGCGAGTTGCTCCTTCGCGATCTGTTCGTAGTATTGTTTTATAATCGAAACCATCAGCAAGATACCGGTACCGCTGGCAAGCGCACCCAGAATGTCTGCAGTCGCCGCGAGTATTCCGATAAGGAATCCTCCCAGCCCCGCCACAATGGGGATGTATCTCTCCAACAGACGTTCAAGCACCTTCTCGCTCCTTCTGAAGCCTGGAACGATGTACCCTGATCCTAAGAGTTGGCGTGACACATCACGCGGTGCAATACCACTGATCTCAACCCAGATGGAGCTAAATCCCCAACAGAGAAGTACCATCATCACGGTATAGAGTATGACATGCAACCAGCCATCGCCTTCACTAATGATTCCGAGTATGCCCTGCGGCGGTGTTATGTACCGCGCAAGGCCCGACACCGCGACGAGCCGATTCCCCTGCTCTTGGAATATTCCTATCCAGCTCAGGAAGGGATTCAAACCACTCCGATTCCAGTTACTCCATATTATCTGTCCGAAGAAGATGATGTTTGCATACAGTGCTTGTGCAAGAATCACCGGGATATTTGATGTATACAGCAGCTTGATGGGATACCTAGCCTTCATGCCTCTGTATTTAGCATACTGTAATGGTATCTCCACACGGACGCTTTCCAACCATATCACTGCAGCGAATATACCAAACGTGACAATGAGTGCGAGAACACTCGGATTCACCCCGTCGCGGATCATAAACCATGAGAGGTCAACTGGTGGACCAACATCAGAGCCAATCCCTACGCTTCTCAGGAGATTAGTCACCAGTGCTGCGAGGATTCCTACTGGAAGATTTGTCGAATCCTCAGCGTAACCTACCGGAGCTGCGCCTTCATACTGAGTTATGTTGAACATGTTGAACACGACCTGTCCTGCGACGTTTGTCATGATGAAGAGGGATACTCCTGAACCGAGCCCCCAACCCTTCTGGATAAGTTCGTCCATAAGAATCACAATGATTCCTGCTACCATCAACTGAAGCCAGACAATTATTGCGGCATTGGCAGTCAGAGGACCATAAGCATTACCCCCAATGTATGCAAATGCTTGGAAACCAGTCATGAACAGAGCTAGGACTTTCTGTCCACCTGTGAACAACGCTCGATCGTCCGGATCACCAAAGTCTACGTCGATTATTTTCGAACCTGACAGTAGCTGCATGACCAGACCTGCAGTGACAATAGGTCCTATACCCAGCTCCATCAATGTACCACGTGTGCTTGCGAGAATAACTCGCATTGCCCATAGATAGTCTGTCCCTGTGTTCTTATCCACTGCAAAAAGCGGCAAATGGGACATAATTAGAAAAATAATTAGGACTATTATCGTCCACATGATTTTTTCTCTGAAAGACACCTCTTTTTCTGGTGCCCTGACTTCAGGCATGACCCTGACAAATGGTGACAATACTCTTAGAAACAAAGATGGCATAGGCCTAGTTTCTCCTGCAGGTGTTATTTTTGCGCCTCCAGATTGAGATGCCATTTAAGACTAGTGGTTGTTCAAAGTATATGCCTTTTACTTCATGAAAATTGAACCAACCCACAAGCAGATTAGATTCCTCCACTAATTTCAGGTTCTGCTTGGAAGCAATGGCGTTCATTAGAAGATTCTATGCTATCTTCAAGTAGGAAGACGTTCCTGAAACTGATTCAGAGCGTCAGATGTAAGAATTACTTATCTACTGGCAGGTCTATTGTACCGCCAATGCCAGTTATTTTTTCACGGGCTTGTGCAGTTATAGCGTTGACTCCGGTGAGATCCATTTTCCTAGTGACTTTTCCAGACCCAAGAATTTTGTCAATCCCTAGTTTTGATACATCAATCATGTATCTCTTCCCCTTCATCTCAGCAAGACCTCGTTCAACCAGTACGTCCGCAGAGCTGTCTATCTCTCCAATGTTGATCGCGACAATTTCCGCAAGGAGCTTTTGAGGACGTTTAAAACCATGTTTTCCAAAGTAATTAGGATCTTCAGCAATCACTTTGAGATAGTGATGTTTCTTAGAACCTGCGTTACCCTTTCCACCACGTTGACCTGAGGCTCTATGTCCTGCACTGAAACCATATCCGGCAGACCTTCTCCCTCTCATTTTGTTGATTTTTTTGGGTTTTCGTTTTATTGTCATGATATTCAACTCTATTCTATGCTCTTTTCAGTCGGACTTCTAGTACACCGTTTCTGATTGATGATTTTGCTTCTTCTTTCTGGACTTTGGTTGGTAATTCAACTGTCTTATGATATGGTTTTGATGGGTTGTCAACATCAATTGTCAGAGTCATTCCCTTTACTCTGACCTTGATTTCGTCCTTCTCAACCCCAGGTAGTTCAGCTACAACAACTATGTCACCATTCTCTTCAATGACATCTACCAATGGCTCTAAATGTGATGTGAGTTCAGTCCCTCCTTCACCAGGATGGGCGTTACCGAATTGTTGAATCATTGGCTTTCCATCGGGTCCTACTCGCATCTGAAAACCCCACATGAATGGCATCGTGCCCTGTGGGTTTCTCATGAGTTCATCAAGAGTATCCTTATCAAACACTCCACCTTGACCTATTTCACTCAGCATTCGTTCCATCATTTCTTCAATCTGGTCAAAAACAGACTCAGGTAGAAAATCGCCCAACCATTTACGAAGTTGGCGACGTGGATCATCATCAAATGGATCATCAATTGGATCGTCCCAAGACAACTATAACACCTCATATCATTTTAATTGCGAGTTCATTTATGCTTGTGCCTCTATAACCTGTGACTCCGCCCATACCTACAGGCAGGTTTCGCTTGCCTTTGTATCCTTTCTTTGGAGGGTGTAATCTGAATACTGGTTTGAGACCTTCGACATCACTTGTGGATGCGTTTCCTGATGTAAGCGCCTTTGCGAAATCCTTGATACTCTTGAAACCAGAATTTGCTTTGATGTATGCATCTGTCACTCGATCGTTTCCAGATATTCGCCCTCTCTTTTGCACTAGTTGTTCTACAACATGTTCATCGACCTCACCCCAAGTAATGTAGTCTTTTGATTTGATGACCATGCCTTGAATGCTCGGAGTCATCTTCAATAACCTAGCTTGATGAAGTCTGCCAAGCTTGAGTTTATTGAGAGTGTCTTCTATCTGTGGTCGGACACTTACCTGTCCCCTTACTCTTATTGCAAGGATTACTTTTTCATCAGAGCTCATGACTCAACAACTCCTGTACTTTGCCATTCTTGAGGTGGTAGCATATGGTAGGTCTTTGTCAGGGCATCAACAAATGCTTTAGCAAAATTTGACGATGTTCTTGATCTTCCCTTAGTTATTGACCAGACATCATGTAGTCCTGCTATTCTAAGCACAGTTTTACCAACATCCGCTGTTACTAGTCCAGTCCCTTTTGGTGCAGGACGAAGAGTTATATTGACAGAACCTGAGTTACCTTTCACTTGGAATGGAATGCTGTGTGGATCATTACACCTGCATTCCCAAGAACCACAACCTCTTCGGAAGAGTGTGATATTCATTTTTGCACGTACTTCAGCTGAACGTACAGCTGGTACGAATTCGGGAGCTTTTCCAATACCAACACCAATGACTCCCTCACCATTACCAACTACAACGGTGACTCTGAAGCTTTTCTGCTGACCACTGTCAGACTGACGTTGGACCATAGTTACATCCACTACCTCTTGGCGAAGTTCTGGAAAGAGTGTGTCAACGATCTCTGCTTCTCGAATCACATAGTTGTTTAGAAATATCTCTTCCAAACTATTGACATGGCCCTCTTTGACCATTTTCCCAAGATGCGTCTTGGGAATCCATTCCGCAAGAGGATCTGATTCGGCACGTGGTGCTCTCCGTTTTCTTCTATTACTCATAATGATTCACCCTCACTTTCTCCTCTTTCCTTTCTTACCCTTACCACGAGCAATCAACTTCTTGGGTTTAGGCTTCCTAGGTATAGCACGAGGAGGCTTCTGTTCAGGTTTTTCTCTAATCGTTTTGGTTTTCTTAGGCTTTGTTTCTGTCTTAGTTGGTTTGGTCTTTTTCTTTTTCTTTAGTTCTGCTTTTGGAATCTCAAGAAGTGTAGCTTTCACAGTTTGAAATTGTTTGGGTATCCCAGTAATAGTAGTCTTCTTCTTTCCGAGATCTGAAAACATTCTTGAATCCTTATCATCTGAAAAGTGTTTGAATGCTTCAACTATATGTTCGCCACTCAGTCTTGATTCATCTGGCAATATTTCCTCATTGTGCGGAATATTCATTCCAGCATCAATCACGCCTTTAAGAGCAGCATAGATTCTGGAACCTTTTGTTGGAGGATGAAGTCCTATATCCAAGACCGCATTATCTATACCCCTTGCAGATGCTCTTAGTCCTAGTAAGAACCCTGTGAGGTAAGATGATGGAAGATTTCCTGTTCCAGCTATCCAACCATAATCTCCAAGCTCTGAAGATATTGCAGAAGCTACTGTTACATCTCCAGTAACCTTGGCGTTGATAATCTGTGCTATGATTCTGGTGTTCGTCTTTCTTATCACAAGACGTGATTGTCTAGAGCTGAGTAATCTCTGCCGTCGATAGTAGTTTGTCTTACCTTCTCTTCGTCTTCTGAATTTGACCCTGTATGTTGGACCTTGTGCCATTATTTCTTCACCTCCAACCTTTGCTCAGATATGTACGTTCTGAGGTGTGCTTTGTTTCGGAACGCATTTCCTTTTGCTTTGAGATAGAGTTCTCTGTATACTCGGCGTGTTATGCGTCCATCATCTCTAAGACCTCTCAATTCTTTTCTTAGAGGTCGTATTTTATGCATCCAGCGTTCTTTCTTTGAGAGTTTGGAAGTAGCCTTACCTTTTTTCCTACCTGGTCCTTGCCTCTGTCCTTTTCGTTTCTGACGCAGTATGAATCGAGCTCGGCCTCTGCTTACGCCTTGTACAGGTTTCTTTTGGATTGCTCCTTCATCTATAAGACGTCTAATGTCCTCTTTTGTAATTGCGAGACTTACTTCATCTAAGAATTCGGGATCAATCCATACTCTTGATTCCCCGACTTTCATTACTGCTGCGGCTAGTCTCTTTTGTGTAGTGAGCTTCATTCTAATCAACCTCCAAATCATCAAGCTCTGCAAACAGTTCTTCTTCTTCTACTTCTTCTGGAACTCCGGGGTTTAGAACACGCAAAAGCATTGCATCAGCTTTTTTGATGATTTCTTGACGTTTTCTTAAACCAACTGAACCTCCAATCCTGACAGCATGAATTTCAGGGTCGAGTATTTCTAAATCTGCAGGTCTATGAACAAGTACTTCTTCATATAATGATGGATGAAGTCCTCTCACTGCTTTTGGTTTGCGATATCCCGCAGACACCATCGAAATACGGCCTTTGCGTTTCTCTCGAGTTGCGCTATCGATACCTTTTACTTTTCTCCAAGAATCCTTTATCCGGATCCACCGATGTGCCTGTTCATGCCTGAACTTTGGCTGTCTTCTACGTTTCTCTTGTGCAATGCGGAGAAGCCGTTTTTCAACAAGAGTTTCTCTTGTCGAAATATCCACTTCTTTTGGTTCTTTCTTCTTTACCTTTTTAATCGGTTCCTTCTTGGATTCCGCCTTTTTCTGTGTTTTTGGTTTCTCAGATGGCTCTACAGGAGCTAACTTTCTTGCTTCTTCTATTATTTGAGTTGCTAGTGTTTCACCAATCCCGTCTACTTTTGACACTAGCTTAGCAACATCTGTTTTTGCAAGACTTGCCACGGTCTTGAATCCCGCATCCCTAAGATTGTCAGCGGTTTTTGGTCCGACACCTGGAACATCCGTCAATTCGACCTTCTTTGGTTTCTCAGGTTTTTCCTTTACCTCTTTCTTCTTTGTTTCAGCTGGTTTCGGTTTCTCAGTTTTCTTGGGTATTGGTTTATCCTCAGGAACGAGTTTCTTGGCTTCTTCAACTATCTGTTTTGCAGTTGTTTCACCAATCCCCTCTACCTTCACCATCAATTTTGCAGGATCCGTTTTTGCCAAACTCTTTACTGTTTTAAATCCTGCTTCTCTGAGGCTTTCAGCCGTTTTTGGGCCAATTCCTGGCACATCTTCAAGTTCTGGTTTTTTGGACATTCATATCGCCTCCTATACGATGGTTTTTACTTCCTCACCCAATCTCTTCTTGATAACATAGATGCCATCAAGGAACACTCGGCGGTCTTTATCACGTATCTTGGTTGCCAACTGAATATTCGCTGCACTCTGTGAAACGTGCTCTATATCCACTCCACTAATGATTACTTCATCTTCGGTGGTTTTTACATCCACGTTGCCAATAAGCCGTGCTTTTCTTATTCCTCTCTCTCCAATGAAATTCTTGATATACACTATCTCGCCGTGAATTTCTACTGTTATTGGAAAGTGACTATAGACAATTTTCATCTCATACGTATAACCATGCTGAACTCCAATTATCATGTTTCTAACATGAGCTACGACAGTTCCAACTAGAGCTCGAGTCCGTTTTCTGTTTATCCATGTCGCTGCGACAAGCTCATTTCCTTCTAGATTTATCGTGGTTTGAGGTTCTGGGAATGTCTTCACCAGAGTACCCTTAGTTCCACTGACTTGTACAGTTTTTCCTTCTACAGTGACACTAACGTCCTCTGGAATTTCAATCCGTTTATCGTAGAGTGCTTCTTTGGACATTCTTTAACCTCCTAGAATACATAAGCAAGCAATCGACCACCGATACCCTTAGACCTAGCATCCTTGTGTGTCATTACTCCTTGGGGTGTTGTGACTATGAGAATACCGTAGTTATAGGCTGGTAGGAAACGTTTCTCGAATTTTTCAAATCCGTCACGTTTCACTGGGAATCTTGGCTTAATCACTCCACATTTGTTAGTCCGCCCCATCAATTGAATTCTGAATCGACCTGATTTTCCATCATCAATCTTTTCGAATTCCCCTATGTAGCCGTTTATCTGCATAACGCGCAGAACTCTCTCAATTATACTGGATGCTGGTGTGATTAGTACTTCGGGTTTACCAACAAGTTCACTGTTGTAGATGCTTGACATCGCATCAGCCAGTGGATCTAATAACGTCATATTTTCAAGGACCTCCTAACTATATTTTCGGAATCCCATTTTCACGGCTGTTTCCCTAAAACAGCGTCTGCACATGTAAAGTCCATATGAACGGATGATTGCCTGATGTGTTCCACAACGGAGACATCTTCGATTTCCTTTACCCATTTTCTTTCGTTGTCTAGTTCCTTCTTTCTTACTCATACTAACTCACCTCAAAATAGGTATGTCCGCTCACGTTCCTTCTCAAGTATCTCTACACCGAATTTGTCTTTGATGAAGACCATACTCTCTTCCGGAGTCATGCGATGTCTGTAAGGCACTTTTGTCCTACATTTTCGCCTACGTTTTACACGATTGCCTGGTCGTTCTACACACACTGTGATATTCATTCCCTGAATACCAAGTTGAGGATCGTATTTTACATCTGGAATGTCAATATGCTCATTGATTCCGAATGCAAAGTTACCATCATCATCCCAGTTCTTAATTAGTAGAATCTTGTCCTTTGCCTCAAGAGCCCTACGTAGGAAGCTCTCAGCATGACCATGTCTAAGTGTAACTCTGACAGCTATTGGTTCTTTTCTACGAATACCAAAATCTCGGACAGTCTGTCTTGCTCTTGATTGGCTTGGAGTCTGTCCTGTTAATTGTTGTAGAATTGTTGAAGCTCTATCAAGTGATTCGCCTCCTCCAGTACAGATATCAATAACGACTTTCTCTATCTTTGGCATCCGCATTGGATAAGCTTGCCAGTCTGCTTTGTACAGGTTTGTGTTAGGTAATGGTACTTCATCTGATGCGCTCATTAAGAAACACCTCCCTCTCCAAGATCAATTTCTGGTTTGTTCTCTCCAACGACGAAGACATATTCAAGTGCAGTTTGAAGTCTTTCGCCACCAGAATCCTCTATCGTAACCGTGCTTGCATGGGTTCCAAATCTGCGATTAATTTCTACAATCTTACCTTGGATTCCCACGTTTCTCCCTTTTGTCACAAGAGCAATAGCTCCTTCTTTAAGTGATATTTTTCCAAGTACCTCCTGATCAGGCAACGAAATCTTTAATGTATCAAGGGTTGTATATTCGGATGTTTTTTGCTCCTTAGGAAGTAATACATTTCTCCCATCATGCAGTGTCATCTGCAATCTTCCTCCATGAGTCATCATCTTCTTTTCGACTCTGCAGAGTTTGAATTTGCTTTCTGTTTCTTTGATTTGGTGAAGTCTGAGTCCACCTTTCTGCTTTGGAAGAATTCTGTACAATACGCCTTCGTTTTTAATCTCAATAACATCCATTATTCCCACAGGATATCTTGGATCTTTTCTAATTCTACCATCAACTACTACTTGACCACTAGAGAGTATGGCTTTGGCCTCTCGCATTATTTCTGCATGGCCTAAAACCTCTCTCAGAACGACTGCCAATGTGAAGCAATCTTCTTTGGCATGGGGACCAGGACGTGGTTTTGTGGTAAACTTCGCCATTTTCCTTTTAATTGGCCAATGCTTTGGTGCTGGTAAACGCTTCAGATGTTTTTTTATTCCTCGTCTTGCCATCTACTCACTCTCCACTACAGTCATCGCTTTTTTCGCAATGGCTCTTTTTCTGTCATCATTCATAGATAGCTTCACAATCAAAAGATTGGATGGATGAATAGGTATGTTTGCTTCCTTCCCATCTGCTTTTGTTGTTGTAGCACTATCCACATAGACACGTGCTTTTCCATAACTGACACGTGTTACTGTACCTTCAGTGTCCCTGAATTGTCCTCTCATAACTCTTACAAGGTCCCCCTTCTTGATTACTAGAGATTTGATACCATGCTCTTCTGCTAGGAATTCATCAAGCTTGCAACGGAGTCGTTTCTTATTGGCATGTATCGGATCATTACGAATACTACGCCTTTGTTTTCGTGGGGCCTTTGAACTGACTTTCTTTGTCATTCTTATCAACC
>Ga0315553_10003095_pt1 | contig 13095 bp, 9 predicted proteins | sample SalMarSW160140MG_FD_203099 | JGI IMG/M metagenome (GOLD analysis project Ga0315553, IMG submission 203099) | Salt marsh sediment microbial communities from the Plum Island Ecosystem LTER, Massachusetts, United States - Salt Marsh Sediment SW1601-40 ... | reverse complement strand
CCACGCCATGCACGACCCCACCGAAGGGGGGCTGGCCACCGCCCTCTATGAGATGGCCGAGGCCTCCGACGTGGGCATGCAGCTCGAAGAGGCGGCGCTGTCCGTGCTGCCGGCCACTCGGGCCGTCTGCCAGGCAGCGGGGCTCGACCCGCTCGGGCTGCTGGCCTCGGGCGCGCTGCTCATAGCCCTGCCCCCCCAGGACAGCGAGCGGCTGCTGGCCGCACTGGCGGACGCGGGCATAGCCGCCGCGCGCATCGGCACGGTTACACCAAGAGATGCGGGCGTTATAATAGACAGACGTGACGGCGGCAGGACAGCCCTGCCCACGTTCGCCAGGGACGAGGTGGCTCGCTTCTTTGCCCAGCAGGGGCAAGCGGGCGAGTCAAGGGGAGGCCAGGAGGAAGCGACGTGACCGGCAAGAAACCGACAACCATCGCTGAGCTGCGCAGCTCCGGCTACCAGGTATGCAGCGTCAAGGAGGAGATGCGCCGCAACCTCATCGAGAAGATCCGCTCCAACGAGAGGCTTTTCCCGGGCATCATTGGCTTCGATGACACCGTAGTCCCCCACCTGGAGAACGCCATCCTCTCCGGCCAGGACATCATCTTCCTCGGCGAGCGGGGGCAGGCCAAGTCGCGCCTTATTCGCGCCCTCGTATCGCTGCTGGACGACGAGGTGCCGGCCATCGCCGGCTGCGAGATCAACGACAACCCCTACGCTCCCATCTGCAGGCGCTGCCGCGACTGGCTGGCCGCAGAGGGAGAGGACGTGGAGATCGCCTGGCTGGGCCGCGATGAGCGCTACGGCGAGAAGCTGTCCACGCCCGACATCACCATCGCCGACCTCATCGGCGAGGTGGACCCCGTAAGGGTGGCCGAGGGCCGCTACCTCTCCGATGAGCTGACCATCCACTACGGCCTCGTTCCCCGCCACAACCGCGGCATCTTCTGCATCAACGAGCTCCCCGACCTGGTGGAGCGCATCCAGGTGGGCCTGCTCAACATCATGGAAGAACGAGACGTCCAGATCCGCGGCTATCGCATCCGCCTGCCCCTGGACGTGCTGGTGGTGGCCAGCGCCAACCCCGAGGACTACACCAACCGCGGCCGCATCATCACCCCCCTCAAGGACCGCTACGGCGCCCAGATCCGCACCCACTACCCCCGCAACGCCGAGTACGAGATCGCCATCGTGGAGCAAGAGCGCACCCCCCTCGAAAGCGACGGCCACCCGCTGAACGTGCCGCCCTACATGAAGGAAGTGGTGGCCGAGATCACCCGCCTGGCCCGCCGCAGCCCCGATATCAACCAGCGCTCCGGCGTCTCGGTGCGCGCCTCCATCGCCGGCTACGAGAGCCTCCTGGCCAACGCCCTCCGCCGCGCCATTCGCCTGCAGGAGAGAGACATCGTGCCCCGCGTCAGCGACCTGCCCTACGTCATCCCCTCCATCAGCGGCAAGCTGGAGTTCGAGACGATCGAGGAGGGGCGAGAAGAGCAGATCATCGAGAAGTTCATCCAGAGCGCCGTGGCCACCGTGTTCAACCGCTATCTCAGCCCCAGCGAGCTGGAGCCGGTGGTGGCCCGCTTCAAGGAAGGGTTCACGCTGGAGGTGGCCGATACCATGCCCTCGGCCGAATACGTGCGCATCGTCAAGCAAGTGGAGGGCATGCGCGAGGCCGTCGCCAAGCTGGAGGCGGGCCGCAACCCCGGCCTAGTGGCCGCGGCGGTGGAGTTCGTGCTGGAAGGGCTGCACCTGAACCGTCGTCTGAACAAAGACAAGATCGCCGGAAGAGCACAGTACAGGGGGTAGGATGTACGCCTACCGCTACTCAGAGTGGGACGGCAGCCAGGACGTGCCGCCCCTGGACGCGGACGACGTCCTGGCCAGCATCACCGACGACCTGATGAACTTCGGTGACCTGCAGCACGCCCTGCGCAGCCTGCTGCAGCGGGGCATGCGCGACCCCCTGGGTCAGCGCCTCCAGGGCCTGCGCCAGCTCCTGCAGCAGCTTCGCCAGCAGCGCCGCCAGACGCTCGACCACTATGATCTAGCCTCAGCCTTCGACGACATCCAGAAGCGCCTGCAAGAGATCGTGCGGCTGGAGAAGGACACCGTCGAGCGGCGGCTGGACGAGGCCACCCGCCAGCTTGAGGAGCGAGAGAGCCCCCTCCGAGCCTTCCAGGAGGCGTTAAAGGACGCCAGCGTCGAACAAGAGAGCCAACCGGATCGCCAGTTCGCCCAGATGCTCAAGGACATCGCCGAGAAGAGGAAGGAATCCCTGGAGAACCTGCCTGACGACGTAGGCGGTCAGGTGAAGGAGCTGCAGAACTACGAGTTCATGGACCCCGAGGCTGGCCGCAAGTTCCAGGAGCTCATGCAGATGCTCAAGCAGGCGATGATGGACACCTTCTTCAAGGACATATCCGGCCAGATCGCCAGCCTTACCCCCGAAGAGATGCGGCGCCTCAAGGAGATGCTGCGCGAGCTGAACCAGATGCTCTCGGAGAAGATGGCCGGCGACCAGGCCGACCTCCAGCAGTTCATGCAGAAATACGGCGATATGTTCGGGCCCAGCCCCCCTGAGAGCCTGGACGAACTGGTCGGCCAGATGCAGCACCAGATCGCCGTCATGCAGAGCCTCCTCGACAGCCTGCCCGCCGAAATGCGCCGTCAGCTTCAGGACCTGCTGATGCAGAAGATCGGCGACCCCGATCTTCAACACGACCTGCACGAGCTGGCCGTCAATCTGGACATCCTCTACCCCATACGCGACCTGGGCAACCGCTACCCCTTCCGTGGCGATGAGGAACTGGACCTCCTCCAGGCCTTGCATCTCATGGACCGCCTCGAGGGGCTGGACGAGCTGGAGAGGCAGCTCGAGCGCGTCCAGTACGGCGGCAACCTTGACGACATCGACGAAGACAAGCTACGCGAACTACTGGGCGAGAAGGCCTACGAGACCTTCCGCCAGCTCAGGCAATTCCTGGAGGTGCTGGAAGAAGCGGGCTACATCCGCCGCAAGTCCGCCTCTGGCGGATGGGAGCTCACCCCTCGCGCCATCCGCAAGATCGGTCAGAAGGCCCTGGGCGAGATCTACGCCCAGCTCAAGAAAGGCGACCACGGCAAGCATCCCTTGCGCGAGCGCGGCTCGGGCGGCGAACGCACTGACGAGACCAAGCGATACGAGTTCGGCGACCGCTTCGACCTCCACCTGGGCCAGACCATGATGAACGCCGTCTTCCGCCAGGGGCCCGACCTACCGCTGCAACTGGACAAGGACGACTTCCAGGTCTACCGCTCGGAGCAGCTCACCCAGACGGCCACAGTGATTATGCTCGACCTATCCTGGTCGATGGCCGTGCGAGGCAGCTTCCAGGCCGCCAAGAAGGTGGCTCTGGCCCTGAACAACCTCATTCGCAGCCAGTTCCCCCGCGATACTCTCTACATCCTGGGCTTCTCCGCCTACGCCCACGAGTTGACCGCCGACCAGCTTCTCCATCTCCGCTGGGACGAGTCGGTGCTGGGCACCAACATGCACCACGCCTTCATGCTAGCTCAGCGGCTCTTGGCCAGGCACAAAGCGGGCACCCGCCAGGTGATCATGATCTCGGATGGCGAGCCCACCGCCCACCTGGAGCACGGCCGCTCCTACTTCACCTACCCGCCCAGCCACATCACCATCCGCGAGACCCTCAAGGAGGTGCGCCGCGCCACTCGCAAGGGGATCGTCATCAACACCTTCATGCTCGACCGTAACTACTACCTCAAGGAGTTCGTCAATCAGATCGCCAGGATAAACGAGGGGCGGGTGTTCTACACTACGCCCGATAGGCTGGGCCAGTACGTTATGGTGGATTATGTCGCGCAAAAGCGGAAACGGATCAGCGGTGCCTGAGAGACACGACTCAGCGGCGAGGGGTGAACCGCAGCCATGACCCCAGTGCGACCTCTGGCTGTGGGGGCAGTCCTCTTCCTTGGGCTGTTCACCTTCGGTGTCCTTGGCTACATGGCCATCGAGGGCTGGACCTTCATCGATGCCCTGTTCATGACGGCCATCACCGTCACCACTGTCGGCTTCGAGGAGGTCCACCCCCTGGGGACCGGAGGGAAGATCTTCACCATCTTCGTCGCTTTCTTTGGCATTGGCTGGGCGTTCTACATCTTGTTCGGCTTGGTGGACCTGATCTTGGGAGGCCGGCTAGGTCTGACTCTGGGGCTGCGCAGAATGAAAGGCAAGATCGAGGCTCTGCGTGACCATTACATCCTCTGCGGCTTCGGCCGGGTGGGTGAGGAGATCGTCCGCGACTTCATAGCTCGGGGCGTGCCCTTTGTCATCGTCGATTCCAACCCCAAGGCCATAGAGCGCGCCCGCAAGCAGGGCTATCTGCTGGTGGAAGGCGACGCCACCTCCGACGCTGCCCTCATCGAGGCCAGCATCCAGCGTGCCCGCTGCCTGCTGGCCGCCTCCGACTCCGACTCCGACAACACCTACATCGTCCTCACTGCCAAGGCCCTCAACCCCCGCCTGTTTGTGGTCGCCCGCGCCGGTCATACCGCCAGCGCGACTCCAATGCTGCGAGCAGGTGCCGATCGGGTCATCTCCCCTTACAGCATCGGCGGCCGCCGCATGGCCCTCTCCGCCCTTCAGCCCCTGGTGCTCGACTTCATCGACAGCCTAGCCGCCGGCCACCACGGCGAGCAGATCCTGGCCGAACTGGAGGCAAGCGAGGAGTCAGAACTGGCCGGCATGAGCATCGAGCGATGCTTCCAGGCCTGTCCCGGCGCCACCGTCCTCGCCATTCAGAAGGCCAGCGGCACCATCCAGGTGGGACCGCGAGGGAATACCACCCTGGAGCTGGGCGACCGCCTGATAGTGCTGGGGGATGAAGCCGACCTGGAGTGCCTGCGCCCGACGCCCCCCATCGAGCGGGCGGCCACAGCCCAGGAGACTGCTGTTCGGCCGGATGAGAGCGCCGAGACCGCCTAGATGGAGAGAGATCGAGGTATTCTGCGCCGGTTGGAAGGGTCGGACAGTGCACCCTAGTGGTGGGACCGTGGCGGAGCAGGAGCGCAAGCGCCTGGGCAGCCAGGCTACCTAGGTTCCTTCCGATGAAAAGGCTCACACCCTGGCGCAGACTGGCCATTGGCGGCACGGCCGCCCTCACCCTATGGGCGGTGGGAATCGTTGGCTACATGGCCATCGAGGGATTCAGCTTCCTCGAGGCCGTGTACCAGACGATCACGGCGGTGACCACCGCTGGTTTCGGCGAGATCAATCCCCTAGGGAGTGCCGGGCGAGTATTCACCATCGTCATCATCATTCTGGGCGTCATCGTCATCTTGTACGTCCTGACTGCGGTGATGCAGATCGCCGTGGAGGGAGAACTGGAGAATATGCTGGGGGTGCGTAGAATGAAAGGGAAGATCAAGGCTCTGCGTGACCATTACATCCTCTGCGGCTTCGGCCGCGTGGGTGAGGAGATCGTCCGCGACTTCATAGCTCGCGGCGTGCCCTTCGTCATCGTCGACTCCAACCCCGAGGCCATAGAGCGAGCCCGCAAGCAGGACTACCTGCTGCTAGAAGGCGACGCCAGCTCCGACGCTACCCTCCTCGAGGCTGGCATCCAGCGCGCCCGCTGCCTGCTGGCTGCCTCCGACTCCGACTCCGGTAACACCTACATCGTCCTCACTGCCAAGGCCCTCAACCCCCGCCTGTTCGTGGTGGGCCGCGCCGGTCAGGCTGCCAGCGCGACTCCAATGCTGCGAGCGGGCGCTGATCGGGTCATCTCCCCTTACAGCATCGGCGGCCGCCGCATGGCCCTCTCCGCCCTTCAGCCCCTGATGGTCGACTTCATCGACAGCCTGGTCGCCGGCCGCCACGGCGAGCAGATCCTGGCGGAATTGGAGGCAAGCGAGGAGTCAGGACTGGCCGGCATGACCATCGAGGGATGCTTCCAGGCCTGTCCCGGCGCCACCGTCCTCGCCATTCAGAAGGCCAGCGGCACCACTCAGGTGGGCCCGCGCGGAACCACCGTCCTGGAGCTGGGCGACCGCCTGATAGTGCTGGGGGATGAAGCCGAACTGGAGGCCCTGCACCCGACGCCCCCCACCGAGCCGGCAGAGGAAGCAACCCCGGAGAGAGCTTAGCCGGCCACCACGACAGAATGCCCTTGCCCCCTGCCTGACGGGGCGCTAGCATGGGCCTGGAGCGAACCGCTCATGCAGTCGGCCACTGTAATCGTTAATCCCGTCGCCCCCAATCTGCCCTCCCGCCGCCACCTGCGAGAGGCTGCTTCCTGGCTGCGCAGCCAGGGCTGGCAGGCGGACTGGGCCCTCACCCACTCATCGGGCGACGCCACGGCCATGGCTGCTCGCGCCGCCCAGGAAGGACGCCCGCTGGTGGTGGTCTGCGGCGGCGACGGCACCCTCAACGAGGCGGCGAACGGCCTGGCCGGCAGCGAAACGACCCTGGCGGTCATCCCGGCGGGCACAGCCAACGTCTGGGCCAAGGAGGTAGGCATCTCTCGCCAGCCCATCGCTGCCCTGGAGGTAGCGATACGCGGTCAGGCGAGGCGCATTGACCTTGGTCGCGCCAGCTCGCCGTCAGAGGAGGGAGGGCGCTACTTCTTCATGATGGCCGGCCTCGGCCTGGACGGGAGCATCGCCGCCTCTCTGCCTCTGAACGTCAAGCGATATCTGGGCGCTACTACCTACGCCATCATGGCCGTCGGCCAATCCCTGCGATATCGTGGCCAGCGAGTCAAGTTGATCGTCGACGGTGAGCCACTGGACACCAGGCTTCTGATGATGGTGGTGGGCAATACCCGCTACTACGCCGGCGTTACCCAGGTGACACCCCGCGCCTATGCCGACGATGGCCTTCTCGACGCGTGCATCTTTCAGGGGCGCCATACCCTGGACATCATCTTCCACACTCTGCGGGTAGCAGCCCAGGCGCATCTGAGAGCAAGCCCCGTCCTCTACCGGCAGGCGCGGCGGCTGGAGGTGTACAGCGAGACGCCTCTACCAGCGCAACTCGACGGCGACTTCTACCCCGGCTATCCCACTGTCTTCGAGGCTGTGCCGGCGGCCCTCACAGTGATGGTGCCTCGGAAGAGGCTCCCCCTGTTTCGACACCGGGTGCCCCGGCCTTAGCCTCCAGCGAGCCTTCAGCCACCTGGAATAGGGTCGCGCCCTTCAGGAAGTCCGCCAGGAAGCGATCCACGTCCGTGGCCGTAACCAGCACCTGTTCGTAGTCGGCGATGGCCGCCAGCACCGCCGCCCGGCGCCGGCCGTCCAGCTCCGAGAGGACGTCGTCCAGGAGAAGCACGGGCGACTCGCCCCGTCGTTCCAGGAGATAGCGCGCCTCGGCCAGGCGCAGGGCCAAGGCGACCGTGCGCTGCTGAGCTCGCGAGGCGAAGGTAGCTGCCGAGATGCCGTTGAGGTGGAACAACAGATCGTCGCGGTGAGGACCCAGAAGGGAAACGCCGGCCCCTATCTCCCGCTCTCCCCAGCGACCTACGACCTGAGCGAAGGCCGCAGCCAGCTCGTCCTCACTGAGGGAGGCGGCCTGGAGACCATCGACCGCTCCCCCCAACTGGGGCTGGTAGATCAGCGCCAGCTCCTCCTGGCCCTCGGTGAGGGCAGCGTGGGCAGCCGCGGCCAGCGGACCCAGCGTAGCCACCGTCTGGGCCCGCGTCCGGATGATGTGGCTGCCCTCCCGCACCAGCTCCTGGCTCCAGAAGGCCATCTCCTCCCTGCGAGCGCTACCCTCTTGCACTCGCTTCAGGAGATGATTGCGCTGGAGGAGCACCTTGGCGTAGCGCTGAAGGGCCCGCAGGTAGCCTCCGTCCACCTGGGAGATGGTGATGTCCAGATAGCGGCGGCGCAAGGACGGCGGGCCGTCTATCACCTCCATGTCGTGGGCCGTGAACAGCACCGCGTTCAGTTGCCCTACGGCGTCGGCCAGGCGCTTGGCGACACCGTTCACCCGCATCACCTTGTTCGCGCGGGGGACGCCGGCCGGCCGGGCAGCAGGCAAGCCCAGATCTCCGCCACGGGCGACGATAACCATCTCCAGTCGTAGAGGCCCACTGTGACCTTCCACCTCAGCCACCAGGCGGGCCAGAGGCGGCGCCCCCGCTAGCTGGGTGACCTGCCGCCGGATCAGCTCGCCATCGCCGTCGGCCCGGGGCGAACGCATCGCCGAAAGGAGATAGACCGCCTCCAGAAGGTTGCTCTTGCCCTGGGCGTTGCCTCCCACAATGACCACTCGCCCGCTGGGGAGAGCGAAGTCCAGCCGGGGGAAGTTGCGGTAATCGGCTAGCTGAAGACGGCGCACTCTCATGGCAAGCTCCCAGGCTGCCGAGGCCTGTCGGAATGGAAACCCTGCTCGCCGACAGGCAAGCGCCATCATTATAGCCTATGGGCTGAAGCAAGAACGCAAGGGGAGTCGAAGCAGATGACGCGGCAGCGGCGGGAAGCCTAGACGACTCCCGCCTTCGCAGGCTCGACAGCAGGCTCCAGATGACGCTGAACGGCCAAGAAGAAGGTGCTGCCGCCCTCGCCGCTCTCCACCCAGATGCGCCCGCCGTGCAGCTCTGTTAGGGACTTGGCGATGGCCAGGCCCATGCCCATGCCGCCGGGCACGCGCCTGCCGGAGCCCTCTCTGGACTGATAGAAGGGCTCGAAGATGACCCCTCGTTCGTGCTCGGGGATGCCGGGGCCGGTATCGGAGATAGCGATGATGACCTCGTCCTCTTCCTCGCGCACGTCGACGCTGATGCGCCCACCGGCAGGGGTAAAGCGATGAGCGTTGGATAGCAGGTTCACCAGTATCTGCTCGAAGCGCCGCGGATCCACCAGCACCTTGGGCCCATGGACATCGAAGTGAGCATCGAGGGTCTGCCTTTTCGTCTGGATAAGCGGCCGAATGAGGTTGCAGGCGGCGCTTGCCATCTCGCCGGCTCCCGCAGGCTCCAGGTTCAACTGCAGTTGGCTATTGCTCAGGCGGGCCATGCTCACCAGATCGCCGATGAGGTTGTTGAGGCGACTGACGCCTTGCACAATACCGCGGATGAGCTGGCCCCGCGTGCTCTCCGCTGGCGAGTCATCCTCTTCCTGGAGCATCTCGGCTGATGTCTTGACCGCGGTGAGAGGCGTTCGTAGCTCATGGGAGACCGTGAGGAGAAATTCGCTCCTCATTTGGGCCAGCTCTTGCAGTCGCTCAGCCCGCTTCCTCTCCTGATCGTACATGCGAGCGTTATCCAAGGCCAGGCCAACAGCGACGCTGATACCGCTCAGGGGCCGAAGATCCCTGGGATTGAAGGTGGCGCTATCGCCGGCCAAGCCAAGGACGCCTATCACCTTATCCGATGATAGGAGAGGCACATAGGTCACAGAATATGATTCGCCGAGCCCGGAAAACCAACGATCTCCGACCGCCGTCTGCTTGCTGACCACCTGGCCTCGCCGCACCGTCTCATGGAGCCCGCTTTCGGTCAGGCTGAGGTGGGGAGCCACCTTGAGCCACTGCTCAGGAAGGCCTGCACCGGCCAGCGGCTCCAGCTCTTGCAGCTCGCTGTGTACCCAGGCCACCACGACCGCTTCCGCCCCCAAGAGTTCGGCCACCATCTCAGCACTGCGACGGCAGGCCTCTTTGAAGCCACCCAAAGGGCTCAGCTCCACGGCCAGCTTCACCGGATAGAAGCTTGCTCTGGTCAGGCGAAGGATATGAGCGAAGACCAGCTCGATGGTCAGGACAGCAGTGACCGCCATCGTAAAGAATATGACGACGCCCTCTTCTACAGACAGGTCGAAGGCGAACAGGTAAAGCAACACAAGAGTGAGGGTAGCCAAGAATGCACCAACCCTCACCAATTGTTTGAGAAAGCGCACCTCTCGCAGAGGGTCGCTGGTGAAAGGATATCGTCTCATACGAAACATGAGCTGACCTGTAGGCTCTCTAAACATAAAGACACCGCAGCCACGCTCTTGTTACACGTTTTCTCCGCTACCAATAGAATCCGTTATGCGAGGCTATTGCTGGGAAAAAGGGAGCGGCCCTCCAAGAGGCACTGAGAAGCCGAAACAGAGGATGAGAGCCAGCGGCGGCTGGGGAGCGCTGACCTGTCGTGTCAGGCGCGCATCGCTACGACTGAGAGTCGACGGGGACCAGCCGGTAGCCGACCCCCCTCTCGCTCTCTATGGCGATGGCGGCATTCATCTCCTCGCCCAGCTTGTGGCGAAGGCGACGGATGTAAACCTTCAGGTAGTCCAGTTCGCTGGTGTACTCCCGGCCCCAGACCTTGGCCAGGAGGGTGCGATGAGGCAGCACCCGCCCGGCGTTGCGGGTCAGGTGATAGAGGAGGCCGTACTCGATGGGGGTAAGCCTCACCTGCTCGTCCCCCACCGTCACCCTGCGAGTGTTGTAGTCGATCTGGAAGTTGCCCGCCTCGAACACCTCACCCACGGCGGGCGGCTGGCTCTGATAGCGACGCAGAACCGCCCGCGATCGCGCCAGCAGCTCCAGGTGGCTGAAGGGCTTGGTGATGTAATCGTCGGCTCCCATCTCCAGCCCACGCACTCGCTCCACCTCCGCATCGCGCGCGGTGAGCATGATGATCGGAACGTCGGAGAAGCGCCGCACCTCTTCACACACCTCGAACCCGTCCATATCTGGAAGCATGATGTCCAGGAGCACCAAGTCGGGCGCCTGCTCCTCAACAGCGGTCAGCGCCTCCTGACCGGTGCCGGCGGAGATCACTTCCGCTTCCGGCCAGCGGAGATTGAAGCAAAGTCGTACTACGTCGACAACCTCGGGTTCGTCGTCTACTGCCAGTATTCTCATAGCCACCTGCCTATGGTGATGATGAAGACAAGACCCAGCTAACGTACGGGTAAGCTGAAATCCGCCCACCCTATGAAGAGACTCACCGCGGCCCGTTATTGTTACATTTATGGCGAACGAGCATGAGCACGTATGTTAGACCAAGGCGTAGAAGGTCTCCTATTTCCGCGCCCAGCGGTGCATATTCGCCACTGAGCTGGACACGGACGAGGACACGGCGTAGCTGCGTTGTAACGTGAGGTGAAGTGTAGCGTCCTACAAGAAAAGAGTTGTGAAGAAAGGACAGAAGCTAGAGCTATTTTCATGCAAGGCACAGAAAAGGAACTCCCCGCCGAGGTGAGGCTCTCCAGGACCACGAGGCGATCTGACCGACGCAGCACACCTGGCGGCAACCTGACCCGCCTGCGTTGGAAGCTCCGGGCCGGTGGGGCGATACTCGCCGCTATTTGTGCCGTCATGCTATCGTTGGCGCACGCAGCCAATCTAGGCTGGGAGTTTTACACCCTGAACGGCCTGATCTTCGCCGCCGCCACCTTGACTGCCTATGCGCTAGCTGCCGTGTCTCGCAAGAACCACGTAGCGCAGGCGCAACACCGCCGGGGGCAACCGTCCGCCGACAGTCTCGAGTCGCAGGACCCGGCGATGCGAGACTACCTGACCCAGCTCTTCAACCGAGAATATTTCTTCGAACGTTTGGATCGGGAGATTGAGCGGGCCCGCGGTTTGCAGGGCCCCTTGGCCGTTCTGGTGCTGGACATCGACCAGCTGGACGCCATAAACGAAGCCCACGAGCGCAGGACGGGAGACGTGGCTTTGGCCGAGCTGGCCAAAGTAATACTGAAGTGCACCCGTGCCAATGACATCCCTGCCCGCTTGGGCGAGGACGAGTTCGGCGTGATCATGCCCGAGACTGATAGGCGCGGGGCTTTTGTGGTAGCCACGCGCATCCGGCGAATGCTGGAAGTTACCCCCTTCTGCCAGCGGAACGGGCGCTCCCTCAAGCTGAGCGTATCGCTGGGAGTGTCGGGCTTCCCCTGGGATGGCCAAACCGGCGACGAGCTAGTGCAGAAGGCAGATGGCGCCATGTACGTCGTCAAGGCCACTCGCCGCGTCACCACCGCTGCGCCAACCGCCACCCCTACCGAAGCCGGCCTCACAGGCTGACCCGCCACAGTTACATTTCTGCCTGGCGGCAGGAGACGGAGTACCTCGGCTCTACCTCACCACTGGACGAACATGGGCATGACCACGTGGACGTAGTTCTCCTGGCCCACCGGTCGCAGGACGCCGGGGCTGGAGGGACCGGACGTCTCCAGGGCCACCTGACTGCAATCCAGCACCTGGAGCACATCCTGGAGGTATCTGCTGTTGAAGGCGATCTTCGCCTCCTCGCCCTCCATCGACACATCGATCTCGCCGCGGTTGTCGCCGAGCTCCTCGGCCTTAGCGGAGATGACCAGCTTGCCTGGCGCTAGCTCCTCGCCCGGCGTGACCTGGACGCGGATGATGCCGCTGCCATCGCGGGCGAAGATAGCAGCGATACGCGTCTCCCGCAGGAACTCGGCCACATCGATAACGGCGCGGCAGGTGCGGTCCTTAGGGATCAACTGGCTGTAGTTGGGGAAGGTGCCCTGGATAAGCTGGGCCACCAGCTCCACGTTCTTGAGGCGAAACAGAACCTGGCTGCGGCCGCTGTTGATCGTCATCTCGATTGGCTCTTCCTCATCGGCCAGGAGGCGGTTGACCTCGCGCATCGCCCGAGCAGGAATGATCACCTCAGTGCGCTCGGCCGCCTCCTCCTCCAGCGAGAGGGTGTGCACGGCCAGGCGGAAACCGTCGGCAGCGGCCAGGGTGAGGTTGCGCTCCTCCCTGAGAAGATGAATGCCCGTAAGCACCGGGCGGGTGTCGTCGGCGGCAGCGGCGAACTCCACCTGATTGATGGCGGTGCGCAGGCTCAGCGGATCGAGAGTAAGGGCCACCCCCTCGCGGATGGCGGGGATGGGGGGGAAGTCGCTCGCATCCATGCCGGCCACGGCAGCCTCGTTGCGAGCGCAGACAATGCGTAACTGCCTGGCCCGCGGCGTCAGGCTCATCTCGATGCGCTCATTGGGCAACGAGTTGACGAAATCGCCCAGGAGGCGGGCAGGCACGGTAATCGCCCCTTCCTCCTCCACCTTGGCGCCAATCCAGGAGGTGATGGCGATCTCTAAATTGGTGGCCGCTAGCTTGAGCCGACCGTTGTCGGT
>Ga0315553_10003094_pt1 | contig 13097 bp, 18 predicted proteins | sample SalMarSW160140MG_FD_203099 | JGI IMG/M metagenome (GOLD analysis project Ga0315553, IMG submission 203099) | Salt marsh sediment microbial communities from the Plum Island Ecosystem LTER, Massachusetts, United States - Salt Marsh Sediment SW1601-40 ... | reverse complement strand
GAATGGACTGGTACGGCAATACATTCCCAAAAACTGCGACCTTTCAACGGTGACCAAGGAGGAATTGTCGATGATCATGAAGAGATTGAACCATCGACCAAGAAAGTGCCTGGGCTTCCGGTCTCCGTTTGAGGTATTCTTTCAGCATTCCGTTGCACTAACGAGTTGAATCCAAGAAAATAAACCCTCAATATAACTTTTGGAAGATGCGCTCTACGGGCCTTTCCCTTAGGATAGAGGCAGTAATCAGGATGACGTTTCAGGAGTTTGTCGTTACCTGTACGACCTTCAATAAAGGAAATTATACGTGTCGGGATCAAGGTCGAGCCAGCCAGCCCATTACGCCATTCATATCAAAGAGCACATCCCTGCACATTGGTCCACGTGGTTCGAGGGGCTGACAATTGCCAATCTGGAAGCTGACGGGGCAATCCTGTCCGGCCCAGTTGTTGACCAGTCCGCCTTACATGGGTTGCTTGCCAAAGTGCGTGACCTGAACCTGACATTGATCTCCGTAACCCGTATCGAAGATCCGAAATCGCCAAAAGAACCGGTGGATGAACAATGAACAAAGTTCTATTCGAATTCTTCGTGGCAGGGGCGGAACAGGACATGGTGACTCCCCGTTGTGGGGAGCGGTCGCTGCGTTCGTATTTTCGGCGATCGGCTTATCCAGCGGCTTGAGCCGCGGGGCGGCCATTCCGATCGATCCCGGAGTGCGAGCCCATGGAAACAACCTTATTCTGGCTCTATTTAGCCAATACCTGGACGTTGATCATCCACGAAGTCGATTCGGCCTATTGGCAAGAATGGAATTTATTCCACCCATACCTTCTTCATCCGCCGCGGCTATCCGGAATTTAAGACGCCCGTATCCCAGGGGATCCTTTGGGCCACGCTGCTGCTTTCCCTGGCGCAATTGGGCGTGACCATCATGCTACTGGTTTAAACTATCCTTATGGAGGACCCAATGACTGCGCTTACGACCTGGATAAAAAAACATCCCCTGCCGGCCTTCTTCATGCTGGCTTACGGGCTTTCGTGGATGGTTGAAATTCCCCTGGCGCTCGAAGCCCAGGGGCTCATCCAGATGCGGATGCCCTTCTCAGTGCACTATCTGGCCGCTTATGGGCCCATGCTGGCTGCGCTGATCGTGACCCGGGTGGTCGGCGGTCCCCGCGGGCTGCGCAACTTGTTCGGGAGGATGACCAAATGGAAAGTCGGCCCTGGCTGGTGGTTGGTGGCAGTTGCCCCATTGGGACTTTATCTCGCCGTGGCCGCGGCACTCTGGCTGATCCAGGGAACGCCTTTCGACCTGATCGCTATGGGGCAAATAGACTTTCTTCCCGCTCTAGGCCTGGCAGCCCTGCCCGTTTGGATCCTGACCTTTGGCATTGGCGAAGAAACCGGCTGGCGAGGATTTGCCCTCCCCAGGCTGCAAGAAGGCCGCAGTGCGCTGGGCGCTACGATCATCTTATGGGCCTTTTGGGCGCTTTGGCACCTGCCCTTGTTTTTCTATTCGTATGAGGCTGCCATCCTGCCGGGTTTTTTGATCGGCCTGCTGGCCGGGGCGATCACCTTCACCTGGCTGTACAACAGCACCTATGGCAGTGTTTTGATGGTTGCGATCTGGCATGGGGCTTTCAACTTCACCACTGCCTGCGTAAGTTGCAAAACCGGCTTGTCAGCGGCGGTCATCAGCACCCTGGTGATGGTTTGGGCCGTTGTTGTGGTGTTGTTCTTTAAGCCAGCGAGTCTCTCTCGTTCCGCTGAGCAAGTAATTTGAAATATTCTTTCAATCAGGAATTGGTCAGACAAATGAAGAACTTCACTTATTTTTCTCTGATGGTTACCCTGATGCTCGCCCTGATCGGTTGTACCCTTCGACAAGGCGGGGTAGTGTCCACAGAGGCTGTAAGCGATGAAGAGCTTGCTCGCGATGTTCTGTCAAATTTCCTCGAAAGCCTTTACAACGGTGATTATGATGAGGCGATCAAGCTTTACGGTGGGACCTATGAAACCATGATCGATCACAATCCCAGTATTGACCCCAATGATCACGCGGCTTTATTACGCAACGCATGTACCCTCAACGGGATGCAATGCCTGCGGGTGAAAATCATTGGACTGGAGGAAGAAGTCCTCGGCGAAGAATATGTCTTCATGGTTGAATTTCTCAAGGAGGATGGAACCCTTTTTCTGCTCGGACCCTGTTGTGGAGATGATACAACAAGTTTTCCGCCTCAATCCGTGTTCCATTTTACGGTCATGAAAGTAGATCAAAACGGATTTGCCGTTATGGGTTTGCCGCCTTATGCACCTTAATTCGAATAGGACGATTTAAGCGCGATGCTAACAATGTTCAACGAGCATTTGACGAGTTCCCGCAACTGCCCCTTGACAAATTAGAGTATTTACTCTATACTATTAGAGTAAATACTCTAATTATCATGTGGAGGTTGAACCGTGACACAAGAACAGTCCCGAAAAGCTGCCGGCATCCTGCTTATTCTGGGTGCCATCCTGGTGAACATTCCCTATGCCTTGCTCATCACAACATTCGATTATCCCGATATTTTACGCGCACCAACGGCTGATATTTTGACGAAGTTCGCGGCTGGTGGACCTAAACTAATCTGGACCTGGTTAGCATTCGCCTGGGTGGGGTTGCCTATTCTTCTTGGCATCCTGCTGCTGCCGCAGGCGCTAGCGGACAATAAGGCGGCGGCTCTTAGCCGCCTCTCAGGCAGTCTGGCCTGGTTTTTTGGAGCTACCGGGGCGATCGCACAGATGCTAGGTTTGCTGCGCTGGCCTTTTGTCGTACCGGTGCTGGCTCGAGCATACACCGCCCCGCAGGCTACAGAGGCAACCCGCGAGGCAGTCGCCGCCGCCTTCCAGGTCGTGCATCAATACGGCGGCGTCGTTTTGGGCGAGCATGTCGGCCAAATCTTCACGATCTTATGGATGATCTTGCTCAACTACAGCATGTTAGGCCGAGGAACGCTGCCCCGCTGGCTGTCATGGGCCGGGTTCCTCGCCGCCGGTATATATACGCTGGCCCAAGGCGAGTTGCTGACGACTGTAATGCCCGATTTTCCAAATTGGGAGATGGCAGGACTTATAGGAAGCCTATCCTGGCTGGGTTGGTTAATCGCCCTGGGCATCGTGCTGTTACGAAAGACAAGCAGGAGTACTCATGAATACACAGGACAATATTCTCAACGCAGCGTTAGCCCTCTTCAATGAGCAGGGGACTGCAGCCGTATCGACCAACCATATTGCTGCTGCGATAAACATCAGCCCTGGTAATCTTTATTATCATTTCCGCAATAAGGAAGACATTATCAGGGCGCTGTTTGAAAAGTTGTTTGCCGCGTGGGATGAAACTTTTCAATTGCCAGCTGATCGGACGCCTGAATTGGCTGACTTGGAGACGATGATCGCCGAGAACTACCAGTTAATTTGGAAGTATCGTTTTGCATACCGCGAGCTGGCAGCCTTGCTGCGCAGCGATCCCGAATTACAGACCAGGTATGTAGAGGTGCGCCGACGTGGCTTCGAGGGATTCGCAGAACTGCTCGAGCTGTTTGCCAACGCAGGAGTCCTTACCCGACCCAAAACTTTACAAGAACGAACGGCGTTGACGGAGCTGTGCTGGATTGTCAGTGAACAATGGCCTATCAACCTGGAGTTGAGCGGTCGAACTTTGGACGCAGCCGGCATCCAGGAAGGCATTGACCTAATGTGGCATATCTTTCGTCCTTATCTGGTTCAAGCAAGAGGAGGGTGAGCCCGTAAGTGCCCGTACAAAAGAACCAAGGTAACCTGGACGATCGATATGCTGTTCAGATAAGGCGCAACCAATCGAGGTAGTTGCTATGACTGCTATGCTTACCCGAAACAGATTGAGTGGTTTTCTTGATCGCTACGCGGGTTCCCAAGTTCCTGGACTTCAATATATCGTTGTTGGAGCAGAGACGAGCTTCTTTGAATACGCGGGTGGCTGGGCAGATATCCAAAATCGAAAACCAATGACGCTTGATACAACCATGATGGGTTATTCGATGACGAAGCCCTTTACTGCCGTCGCTATTCTGCAACTTGTGGAGCAGAAGGAATTAGGGTTGGATCACGAGATGGATCATTATCTTTCTGGCGTTCCCTACGCAGGCCATCATATTAACATCCGCCAACTGCTCAGCCACTCTTCCGGCATCCCGAATCCAATCCCCCTCCGCTGGGCCCATCTGGTGCAAGACGAGACGAGTTTTGACGAAGAAACCGCACTAGCCCAGGTTCTGCATGACAACCCCAATCTGGCTTTTGAGCCGGGTCAAAAGTTCGCCTATAGCAATATCGGCTATTGGCTGCTCGGCAAAATTGTTGAGCACGTATCAGGACGATCGTCCCCGGATTATTTAAGGACGAACGTCATCGAGTTGTTGGGGCTATCCCAGGCAGAGATGGATTTTACTATCCACGATCCAGCTCGTCATGCAAACGGTTATCTCGCCAAATTCTCCCTGACGAATCTATTGAAAGGCTTCGTCACGAATAATAAATTCTGGGGAGGCTATGAAGGAAATTGGTTGCGGCTAAGAAGCCACTACCTCAATGGCCCGTCCTTCGGCGGATTGGTTGGCATGGCACGCAGCTTCGCCTGTTTTCTGCAAGATCAACTGCGGACAGAATCAGTTCTCCTCAGGCGGGAGACTAAACAGCTGTTTGAAACTCAGCAAACGGATACGGTGGGAAAGCCAATCCCAATGACGTTGGGGTGGCACATCGGAGAAGAGAGTTCCACGGCCTACTTCTTCAAGGAGGGTGGGGGTGGCGGATTCCGTAGTGAAATGCGAATTTACCCTTTGAAGGGTATTGGCTCGGTGGTAATGGCGAACAGCACTACCTTCAATTCAACTAACTTCTTGAACCGCGTGGACGCCGCGTTCATAGAGCCATAAGCAAAAAACATTAAATTCAGCGTAAATATCCATGGAGCAAACCGATGGCGCCGAATAAGGGAAGAAATATCTTCATGTTTATTTTGGGGATGTTCACCTTTGCGGTCGGGTATTTTATTGTGACTACCTTTGTCCTGGTTGAACGTCCTTCTCCGGAGGGGATCATCGAGGATTGGGATCAGATCTGTTTTTGGCCGGATGAGGACGGCCTGTACGCGGCCGTTTCCCCCAAGGGCTGCTTTTCAACCACCTGTACGGCGCCCAAATTTCAGGCGGGCACCGCGATCATCGACACGCAAAGCCACAAAATTCAGCTGGAGACGCGTTTTCTGGTGGCGAAGACCTCTCGCTTTCCCTTACCCTGTACAGACAATTGTTCCGGGGGCGGTACGATCCAATTCAAGCTGGATCGTTTGGTCCCGAGCGATTATGAAGTGTGGTTTAGGGATGAAAGGGTGGGCGCCGTCAAGGTTTTTTCCGGTAGGCCGACGCCCCGGCAGTGTTTTGAAAACAACTGAGGAGAAGCTAGAATTATGTGCAGGCAATTATGAACACCAAACCCAAGCTCCTGTTAGTCGATGATGAGACCGCCATCACGGACCGCCTGGCGCCATTCCTGTCCCGGGCCGGGTTCGAGGTGAGGGTTGCCGCAGATGGCGAAGCGGCCCTGGATGAGATTCTCTCAGATTCACCTGACTTGATCGTCCTGGATGTGCTGATGCCCCGCATGGACGGGCGCGAGGTGCTGCGGCGGCTGCGGGACAAGGGGGACTGGACTCCGATCATTCTGCTCACGCAAGTGGGCGAGTCAGCCGAACGCGCCCTGGCGCTCACCGAAGGAGCGGATGACTACATCAACAAACCCTTCGATCCGAACGAGCTGGTGGCCCGGATCAAGACGGTCCTGCGGCGGGCCAGCCCCGGACAACCCCCACTTTCCGTCGCCGAGCGCTTGCGAAGCGGGGACTTGGTCGTGGACCGCACAAAACGCCGGGCTTATTTGAACGCGGTTGAGATCCATCTGTCTCCCAAGGCTATCTTGCTCCTGGAATACATGGTCACCCATCCTGATGAACTGCTCACCCGGGAGCGCCTGCTCGACGCCGTTTGGGGCTGGGATTACCCCATCGGTACCCGCACGATCGATACTCGCGTCGCCGAGCTGCGCCGCGTGCTGGGCGACGATGCCAATAAGCCTCGGTACATCGAAACGGTGCCGGGCCAAGGCTATCGTTACATCGGGGAGGTGAAAACAATATCATGAAGAAGTGGCTTTACAGTCTCTCTCTCCTCCCTGTTGGGGCAGGTCTGCTCATAATGGGGCTCGCCGCCAACCGGTGGATACCGAATCCCGTTTTGTATCTCCGTGGAAATCTGGCCCCACTGGCGGCTTTGGGTGGGTTAATCCTGTCCATCTGCGCCCTGGCGAGCCTCTATTTCTGGTCCCGGAATCAAGAGAGCCATCTACGAGAAGTTCAAAGTGTGCGTGAACGAGCTTCCGCAGATCGCCGGCGGTTTCTGCACCGGCTCGACCACGAACTGAAGAACCCGCTGACCGCCATCCAGGCAGGACTGACCAACTTGAGCGATGAAGACCTGGGCGAGTATCTCTGCAACGAGGTGGCTGCAGTAAGGGTGCAGGTACTGCGGATCAGCCGGCTGGTTGCCGATCTAAGAAAGCTGGCGGTTTTGGAGAACTCCGTTTTGGAGACAACGATGGTAAATCCCGGGGAACTGCTCACGGAAGTCATCGACGTTTTCGAAAACTCAGCCAGTATTCAGGAACGCAACCTGGCGCTTATCCTGCCCAATGCGCCTAGGCCCTTGCCGGACGTGGTGGGAGATCCGGATCTGCTCCTTCTGGCGATCCATAACTTGTTGGACAATGCCATCAAATTCACTGCTCCAGGCGATACCATCGAGGTGCGCGCCTCGGAGAACGGCCATGAAATCGTTATCGAAGTCGCCGACACCGGCCAGGGAATTCCGGACGAAGAGCTGGGTTTGGTATGGGAAGAGCTGTATCGTTCGAAACAGGCCCGCGGTGTGCCAGGCTCCGGCTTAGGGCTGCCGTTGGTCAGCGCGATCATCGAGAAACATGGGGGCAGCGTGGATCTGCGCAGCATCCCAAGCCAGGGGACGGTCTTCAGCGTGCACTTGCCGGTGCGCAGCTAAGGCTCTCGGACTGGCTGTTACGGGTAGGTAACAGGGCGTTTGCAGACCGTAACACCGTTGACATAGCGGGGTAACGAGTGGGGGTTATGCTGGATGCAGCACGATCACGCAAACTCGAATGCTGCTTAGCGAATGGAGCAACCCATGAAAACCAAGAAAATCCCCATCAATCTTTATCTGGCTTTAGCGCTGGTCTTCTTGATTCTGCCGATGCTGGTGGGGTGCGGAACGATCTCGGCTGGCGCCGTACAGCCCGAGCAAGAAAACCTGGGGGCGGCCGAAACCGAATCCGGGGGGATCGATTTGGGCGAGATTGGCACGATCGAAGTTGGGGTTGAGCCAACGCCCCTGCCGGAAGGAATTACCTATACCAACGAAACTTATGAGTTTGCATTTGAGTACCCTGAGACCTGGACGCTAACCGAAGAAGACCACGGCGTCGTCTTGCAACAGGGGCCAAACCGCCTGGCGATCAACTTCCGCTGGGCGGATGAGCAGATCGATCGCTTCGGACGCACGGGGATGGGCGCAGGCGATCTGATCTACGCGGGCAAGGTCAACTTCATGAACCAGGTCATACCGGCTGAAGCGCTGTTCTTTGAGAGGAAATCAAAGGCCGTGTTTTACGGCGAATCTGGCAAGGTTGAAATTGGCGACCGGGTTTTTACGATCGCGCTGGAAGACCTGGAAACCGACTACCTGGAAATAGATCTGCCCGAGGGCGTCATTGCCGAAGCCAACACGATCCTGGGATCCTTCCGGGATCTGGCGGCTACCGGGGGCGAAACATCCGCCGCCCCCAGCGGGCTCGAAGCCCATCTAATAGTTCAGAGTCCTGTGCAACAAGGGGGCGGAGAGCCGATCGTGGTGAATTTCCTGCTGGAAAACCACGGCCAGGAAGCGGTCTACCTGCTCAAATGGTTTACGCCGTTCGAAGGCTTCGGCGGGGATATTTTCAAAGTCACTCGAGATAGCGTGATCATCCCCTACCAGGGCCCTCAGGTCTCCAGGACGGCCCCCACACCCGAATCCTACGTCTATGTGGAGCCTGGCCAGGGTGTGGCAGTGGAGGTAAATCTTGCGGAAGCCTATGACTTCTCGCAGATTGGAACCTATACCATCGAATTCCGTTCACCGCGTATTTCTCACCTGGCGCGGTCGGAGGCGGAGATGGCGACGACCATGGACGATCTGGGCCCGGTGGAAATCCTCTCCAATGAGGTCACGCTCGAAGTGGTTGCTTCGACGGCCGGCATGGGGGAGCCTGTTCGCCGGACCGCCGAGGAGGCCGGAGAGCTCATATCCGCACAGCTATTGGCGCAGAAACCGGGCTTGATGGAAGCGCCCCCGCTTGCCTTCGAAGAGCTCCCAGACGAGAGGATCTGGGAGGAACTGCAGGGGCAGGTGTTCCGGGTAACCGAAGGGATTTTCAAGAATGAATCGTTTTTCCTGCGGCATGACCGCGTCGTTCAGCTCGGCGAAGCGTTAGGCGGTCAGGGCCTCACTTCCCTGGTGGTTTCTGACCTCGATCAAGACGGGCAGGCGGAACTGCTCTTTTCGTACATCGCCGGTCTGGGACCGGGGATCGGGCCTGGAACACAAACCCGAGTCGGCATGGTTGAGCCGGATTCCGGGGCGCTGCGCGTAATCGAAGCGGATATGGCGTATTTGGGCGTCGCGGCGCTCAGGTTGGAAGAACCAACCGTCGTCAGCCTCAATGTCGTCGAGGCCGTTGAGGCAATCAAGGTGCTGCGTTTCCTGGATAAACTGGGTTATCTATCCATTGAGAACCAGGGGTCAGACGAAACGCTGATGGTCAACTTTGACCCGAATTTGCCTCCAGAAATAAAGCGCAATATCCTTGCAGAGCAATGATCGCGATTCGACCAGATTCGATCCGGGCTGCCTGGCGGGACGATCGGGAAGCTTTCAGCAGGCTGGTAACAGCCCGCCTGGATGGGGTTTACCGCCAGGCTGAATACCGCCTTGCCGATCGAGTGGTTGAGGACGAGCTCCTCAACCACCTGATCTCCCGCCAATCCCAGGCCCTCCAGCGTGCTGACGCGCTTTACCGCGCGGTCCGTTTCGCCGGGCAGGTCAATCGTTGCCTGTCGTGGTTGACCCGCCAGCCAGACCACCTGAAGGAGGCGGCGGAGATCGTACCCGCTGAGATTAGCGCTTATCACTTTGCCGGCTTAAAGCTCGTCTCCATCAGCCGCATCATCGCTTCAGAAAGGCGCAGCCAGGATTTTGACACTGCCTTCCGCCCTCTCTGGGACGAAGACCGGACCCGCTGGACCGACCTGGCGGCCGCCAGGCTTTTGGGTGCTGAACTCCCACCGGTGCAGCTCATCCAGGTTCAGGACGCCTACGTCGTGCGCGATGGTCACCGCCGCATCTCGGTGGCATGCGCCTTGGGCTTGGAGAAAATCGACGCCTGCGTAACGCTCCTGTGTTGATTGTTCATTTAATTTAAATCTGGCCTGGTTTCCAGCCAATCACTTCCACGTGGACGTTGGCGAAGAACGCATCGGGGTGTTCCCCCCACTTCCGAACGTCTTCCTTCAACCTCTCGATCGCGGCACTGTCGGCCCACCCATTCTCCACGATGGCCTGGCCGAAAGGACCATCGAGCAAAGCAATCGTAATTTCAGCATGGGAGCGTGTTGCTTCTGGATCCCCCTTGGTGTCCGCAGAAACGCTCTTGACCGTGTTGGTGAAGCCGGCTTCTCGCAGAATCGCCGGGAGCCGCTTGCCGAGGGTGATGTCGCTGCCCCGGCTTTGCTGCCAGGCAAGCATGAGCTCGTCCAACTGTTGAATGGAGTCGGTCCGATGGCCCCACACGACTGCCCCCGCGTCTACGTCACGCGCCGCGAAGAAGCCCTGCGGTTTGAGCACACGATACACTTCTCTGGCCGCCCGGACGGCGTCTTGGGCAAGGTGAGTGAAGACGTCGTTCTCGAAAGCAGCGTCGAGGGCGCGGTCTTCAAAGGACAGCGAGAGCGCGCTGCCTAGCTGGAAGCTCACATTGGCAACCCCTTCTTCGGCCGCCAGCGCTTTTGCCGCTTCAATGTGCTTTGCGTCGTGATCGATGCCGGTCACGTGGCCAGGGGCTGCCGCCCGCGCGAGCCCCAGGGTAATGGTGCCGGGCCCGCAGCCCACATCAAGCAGATGCATGCCGGGGCGCAAGTACGTCAGGACGAAAGCAGCCTGCTGGGCCGCAGTCCTGGCTCTATAATCTCGATTCAGCACCGGCGTCACACCATGGGCGCGTTCCTGTTGTGCTGCCATTGTTGATGCCTCCTCTCGCCACTCACTCCTTGATGCTGAGAGACAATCCTCCAGCTCCTGGACTCAAGGCCTGCCGAGGTCGCCTTTGCCAGCGTCAGTGCCACTGGCAACCGTTTTTGGGTCCTTGGGTCGATTCGATCTTAAGTATAACGGGCGCAGCCGCGGATGGGGACGGCACACACACCGGCGGCTTTGATGCCTCTCGAAAAAGGGAAAAGGCTATCCGTTTCGCCTCAATCTCGGCACAACCTGGCCGGAGAGCTATAAACAGTACCCTTCGCCGTTGCGCATAGCCGTAGTCTATTTTTTTACTAATTTTTCCCTGAAGCCTCTGCCCAAAGCAACAAACCGCTCGGTTCAAATTACCCCCTGATCGGAGGTATGGGTGGGGGGCTGCCCAAAGGTGCGATTGACAACGCTGGCAATCTCAGATAATCTATCATCGCTGATGTAACGCTGAGAAAAAAGGTTGGTGACCATGTCCGTGCGCGGCGCTAGAGACCAGATAACGAAAGCCTTGTTGGATAGGGCTGGGGTGCAGGCGCATCCCCACCGTTTCGGCGGCACCGAGTACCGCCTGGGCAGCCGGGAGATCGGCCACGTGCATAGCGACCACCTGGTGGATATCCCTTTCCCGACCCGCGTGAGCCGGGAACTTGTTGCAGCGGGGCAGGCGCAGCCTCACCACGTGCTGCCAGAGAGCGGCTGGGTGAGCCTTTACCTGCGCGAGCCGGCCGATGTGGAAAGGGCGATTGTCCTGCTGCAGCGTTCCTACGAGATCGCGACCGCGCAAGCGGCTCGCAGAAAGGATCAGTCTAGATGATCGATCATCAAGGTGTCACTCAATGGCTGGAAGATTACGTCCGTGCGTGGCAATCCTACGACCCGGCGGCGATCGGCGCCCTATTCAGCGAAGAGGCCACCTACCGCTACAATCCCTACGACGAGCCGATACGCGGGCGCGAGGCGATCGTCGCCAGCTGGCTGGAAGATCGCGATGAGCCTAATACCTATGCCGCCGAGTACAAGCCGTTGGCGGTGGACGGCGACATTGCTGTCGCCAATGGGCGGTCCTTATATTATGAAGCGGACGGCGCAACCCTGAAGAAGCAGTACGATAACATCTTCGTCATGCGCTTTGACGAGCAGGGGCGTTGTGTCGATTTTTGCGAGTGGTTCATGGAGCCGCGGTAAATCGCAAAAACCTGTTCCCGGCTGTTCTTGTTTCGAGCGTTGACTGCTGAAATATACGGCCTTGTTAGGCATCAAACCTGATGAAAAAATCAGGTTTGATGCTCTATATTTACCTGTGACCGAAAACTTTTATCCACCTCCAGTACGATCTTGATCGTTCATTCTCCAAGACGCCCGGGATCTGATGACGGCTCGCCGGGCGCTACTCTTAGAGCTCCGCTGGCGCGAGCGATACCTTATCAAGATGGTCTGCGCATGCGCGTCGAAGCGCTTTTGGGACGCGAGTGTTTTTGTGCTTCCGCCTGGGAGGATGTTTTTTTCGAGATATACGGGTGGTGGATGTTGCTATTCGGTGAACATCTCTTGTAATACAGCCAGCACTTGATCAGACTCGCTTTTGGATATTCGACCCAGTTTTTTTGTCAGGCGGGTTTTGTCAACTGTACGGATTTGATCAAGGATGATTTGCCCGTTCCTTCCTTGAAAATGGCAGTTGACCCGCGATGGATAGTTGCGCTTCACCGATGTCATGGGTGCGACAATAACAGTGGAAACGTGGCGGTTCATCTCATCCGGCGAGATAATCACACAGGGACGGGTTTTCTGGACCTCGCTACCAATTGTCGGATCGAGGTTGACCAGATATACAACGAAACGGCGCATTACCACTCCCATTCCTCTTCATCAAACTGGGTCGGTAATGGTTCATCGAGCATAGCGTCCTCGCCAGCCGCCGCCATTCCGGCGAATGCTTCATCCCAACCACGCCGGGGCTTATTCACAGGATGAACCACCAGTAGCCGCTCTTCGCTTACCACCAACTCCACATCGTCATCTTCTTCAACGCCAACTTGCTCTAAGATCGTCTTGGGGATGCGGATGCCTTGCGAATTTCCTATCTTCACCAACTTTGTTCGATAGCCCATATCAAAATCCTCCACAATGAAGTGATTACATTGTAATCACTACGGGGTGGCACGTCAAGTAGTCACTTCAGGGATTGGCTAAAGTTTTGGTTAGAATTGCGGAATGCAAACCTGTCCACGCTGTCAACACACCACTCAGCAACACAAATCGGGTAAAACCGGGTCAGGCAGTCAACGCTATCGCTGTTATCACTGTGGCAAGAAGTACACCCCAGAGCCGAAACGCCAGGGTTACCCGCAAGCCATGCGTCAACAAGCCCTGCAAATGTACGTCGATGGGATCAACTTGCGACGCATTGGTCGGCACCTGGGCATTCACCATCGCAGGGTCTCGTTATGGGTGCAAGCCTATGCCGCCCATTTGCCGGCCGCGCCTTTGCCAGAAGAAGTCCAAGCGGCCGAAATGGACGAATTGTTCACCTTCATCGGCCACAAAAAAACAGGATCTACATCCTGACGCTGGTCGACCGGCAAACCCGCTGCTATTTGGGCTGGCAAGTGGTCTGGGAACGTACGCAGCCAGCCATTCAAGCGCTGGTCGACGCAGCGC
>Ga0315553_10003092_pt1 | contig 13114 bp, 14 predicted proteins | sample SalMarSW160140MG_FD_203099 | JGI IMG/M metagenome (GOLD analysis project Ga0315553, IMG submission 203099) | Salt marsh sediment microbial communities from the Plum Island Ecosystem LTER, Massachusetts, United States - Salt Marsh Sediment SW1601-40 ... | reverse complement strand
CCCTATAAGAACATCTGTATCGTCAAATTTACCGGGATACTCGCTTTTGAACGCCTCAACAGCAATTTTGGCTGCCCGAGGATCCCCCGGGTCCGGCTGCTGTTCACGCCCCGGCTCGCTGCAGAAAGAAGGGAACAATCCATTGAGATCATTCAATCCATTGTGCGTTATTGGTTTGACATCGGTGAATCCAACCTCTCTCAAGAGCCTGGGAACAGCAACGTTGCCTGAGCCATGAAAGGCACAGTAGGCAATCCTTAGTGGCTCCGGTGAGGATTTCTGGCGATCCCCAAGATTTTGCATGAGCAAAAAGCTCTTCACATGGTCTCGGTGTTTTTTGTGCATATTTATAAGAAAGTCGTCCTTACCTGCATAATCAAACCCGGGAACTGGCTCATGTCCTCCAAGGAACCATAGCTTGCCATCAGCCGCTTCGCTAAAAGGGCAAAGCTTAATCTGCTTGGGCTCCGAAGTTGCAATGTATTTCTCATACATTTCATCTCGCTCTTCTGGATCGAATTGCGAGCCGTTGCTGCATGATAGCTTGTAACCGTTATATCGATAATCGTTATGACTGGCGGAGATGAGAATACCAACATCCGCCTTGACTGACTCATTGGGAATAGCAAAAGTCGCTTCAGGATATGGACAGGGTGCGTCGAAGAAGTACACAGTATAATTATAAGCCAGAAATAATTGAGCAACAAGCGCAGCTAAGTCATACCCTCTGATACGGCTATCGTACCCTATAACTACTTTCGTGAATGGAGGTTGCTGGTCTTTGCCAAATCGAGCCACACCCACTGAGGTCAGCAAGAAGACCAAGTCGTTGATCATATTTGGACCCTTAAGTATAGGTGTGTCTATTCCCTCGTCTTTTAATCGAATAATGTGATTCTTATCAAATGCCATCAGGCCCCGTATCCCGCCTGTGCCAAAACGGACAGACTGGCGAAAGGCATTCACAACATTTTCCCATTTCTTGCTCTCCTCCTCTTTATCCTTACTCTCCTTGTTGATTGCATCGCATATCCCTTTTTTGAGACGTGGTAGATTTTTGTCGATATACGGGTCTTTCAGCCAATGTTCTAGGTTGGGAAAAGTGTGGTTCTTAGCTTCTTTATATAGTTGTTGGTCAATACGGCCATCTTTCAGTGCATCTTTTAGATAGTCAGATATCTTGGCGTTTGCTTCTTTGATCACTGAGGTCATATTCTTATCAACTGTTGGTTTACTATCTTCCACTTGAACCTCATTAACACTACCTTTGAAATGGTAACCATTTTCTTCAAGATAAAATCTTTGTATGCCACCATTTGGAGCATTGAATTTAATGAAATGACGTCCTTCTTTGTCTGTGTAGACAGGATCAACTAGACCGTTGAACTCTTCGTCTCGATAGAGTTGTATTTCAGCCTCAAGCTCCTGCATCGAGATACCAAAATACTCTGGCCCAAGTTTTTGGACGATTTCAGATTTTTTAGGGCCGTTTCTGTTGCCTACAAAACTCATTTTATACTATCCTTTTTCAGAACAATTGTATTTCTTAATCCGTTCCGGGCTTTTGCCTCGTAACCTCCTGATCTTTGTAGTAAATCTTCAGTTGTTATCCAATAACCCAACTTAGCTTACAGCTCCGATTATTGATATGTTAATATATTACGCGTTGGCTTCTCTGTCAAGTTTTTTGACTTTCGTTATTGGGATGTGGAACGTTCTGTGTGGAATACTATTATTTGGCCATATAAGTCAGGTACAGGCCGCAGAGGATAACTGCCAGCCCGCATATACTCTTTATTATGGTCGTGGCTTTGGACTTCTCGTTCCAATTCATATAGCGCTGAACGAGCTCGGCGGATGTGCCGGCTAAGATAATGACAGAGCAGTGCCCGATGCCGTAAGCGAGCAAAAGAAGCACGCCGTAAAGTAAATTTGTGGCGGCTACTCTTAATGTTACGGCCAGCATCGGCGCCATATAGGCAAAGGTGCAGGGCCCCAAAGCGATTCCGAACACCAGCCCGAGAATAAGCGCAGCCAACATGCCTTTACGTTTCATGTTGACTTGTCCCGGCCCCGACCAGGGCAGTGGGATTGCTCCCAAAAGGTGCAGCCCGACCACGAAAAATATCACAGCCACAAAGTAGTTTCCGTACGGACCGACGTTGCCCAGCATTCTTCCGGCTGCGGCGGTCACAGCGCCGACTGCTGCAATAGTGATGAGAATTCCCACAGCAAAAAGCGTGGAAATGACAAATGCCCTTTTGGTGGACATCCGCCCTTGTTTATCGATGAAGCCGACAATAAGAGGGATACTGGCCAGGTGACACGGACTAAGCAGTATGCTCAGCACGCCCCAGGCAAACGCTGCCACCAGAGCTATTGCAGATGAACCCTCGACCGCATGCGTCAATGTTGTAAAAAGCTGCTGTATCATTTTGTCTTTTTAAGCTCCACGCCGAATTCTTCCCACTTCGCCAGAATATCTTCTTTTGAGTAAAACCCCTCGTGGCGAAAGAGCTCCTTACCCAAAGCATCGTAGAATATCTGCGTAGGCATAACCCTGATTCCGTATATCTGGGCCGCATCCGGGTACTTGTTTAAGTCCAGAAACTGCACCACTAATTTATCGACCAGGTCTTTTTTGAGTTCTTCGAGGATTGGAGCCATCATCTTACATGGAATACACGTACCAGCTCCGATATCAATCATAGTGGGCAGTCCCTTTCCTGTGATTTGTTCAGGCCTGTATTCAGCCTGCGCTTGTGGACCGACAGACTCACCGGCGGAAGCTGCTGCCGTTTCCGCTCCCGTTGTCTGGCTGGCGGAACCATATTTCTTGACGGCAATCACACTAATTACCGCTGCAATTAGAACCACTACAATAACGATTCTGCCTAAGTTATTCATATTTGGCCATCCCCTGCTAATAAAACTGTCCTTCTCAATTCTCGCTCGCTTGGTAAAACACCTTTAGACTATGTAAGCATTTGCTTAATCTCATCTGCCGAGAGCACCTTACCGACAACTTTGACTTTATCGTCTATCGCAAAGGACGGCGTCATCATCACCCCGAATTTCATAATTTCATTGATGTCGGTAACCTTCTCAATATCATATTCAATACCCAGCTCTTTCGCAGCAGCCTCAGCGTTTTCCGCTAACTTCTTACACTTCGGACACCCCGTTCCGAGAATTTGTATCTTCTTCATTCTGCCTCTCCTGCCGTGTTCTAAGTATTGTAAAACCGGTTATCAGATTTTATATTTCTTTTATCCACGGTATCCAGCCAGCCGTTATGCCTGACTTCAAAACAATCGAACTTCCCCACATACGGCTTTATATCCAGCAGCGGTGTTCCGTCCAAAATATCAAGTTCAGAAACGTGAAGTATATTTGCCTCGACGGATAAAAGTTTCACGCAGGAAAGACCGATGGGATTTGGACGTGATGGAGCACGAGTCGCGAACAAACCATGCCATTTGTCATCCAAAAAAGGCTTGACCTTTAACTTGAACTTCGAAGCCCTGTTGAACCAATATAACAGCCAGATTCTTTCGAAACCTTCAAGGTCAAGCAGGCCTTCTTCAAATTCATTATGAACCTCGACCGTTCCTTCATAGCCCTTTGCGAAAACCGGCTGAATCGGGACACCATTTGTCTGGCTAAAAGGTGAATGAATAATTCCTATTGGTTTAATCCTCATCTGAATTACCTCCATCAGAAAAATGCTCCAAAAAACACTCCTGAGATTGTTGCCATTACAATAACAAGCAAAACGAATACAACAGTCTTCTGCATTCCCATAACCGAGCGAATCACGAGCATATTTGGCAAAGACAAAGCAGGTCCGGCCAGCAGCAGCGCCAGTGCCGGCCCTTTTCCCATACCTGCGCCCATCAAACCCTGGAGAATAGGGACCTCGGTTAGAGTGGCGAAATACATAAAGGCCCCGGCTACCGACGCAAAAAAGTTGGCCCGCAGAGAATTGCCCCCAACCGCACGTTCCACCCACACCGACGGAATCAGTCCTTCGCGACCCGGCCGACCAAGCAAAAGGCCGGCTATAATTACGCCAAAAAATAATAACGGCAAAATCTGCTTTGCAAAATCCCACGAAGCAGCGCACCACTGGCCAAGCTGCTCTTTCCTAAACCACGCCACCAGGGTAAAAACTAAAACCGCGGCAAAAATTCCTGTCACAATCCATTTGGCCGAGTAGACACTATGCCATACACCTGTCATCTCGGTTGGTTTGCCCCAGTTTGCGAAGACAAGAATCCCGACCATAGCAGCAAAGTATACAGCGTTCTGCCAGAGCGGCCGCTTAACATCCGGCTCCGGCATAGCCATCTGATTATTGGCTTTTGCCAGCTCCTCTTTGTGATATATCAGGTGCATCAAAAGACCGATGACAACACTGAAAACGATTGCCCCGGCTGCGCGGGCCACACCGATTTCAAGCCCCAGAACCCTGGCTGTCAGGATTATCGCCAATACATTTATGGCCGGGCCTGAATATAAAAACGCCGTGGCGGGTCCCAGCCCTGCCCCCATCCTGTAAATGCCCGCAAACAACGGCAGAATCGTACAGGAGCATACTGCAAGGATAGTCCCGGAAACGGATGCAACGGCGTAGGCTAAGACCTTGTTTGCTTTTGCCCCGAGGTATTTCATCACCGATGCTTGGCTGACAAAGACCGAAATGGCCCCGGCGATAAAAAAAGCCGGTACCAGACACAACAGAACGTGCTCCCTCGCATACCATTTAACCAGGTGCAGCGATTCGCCGATTGCATTATCAAAACGAGAAACACCGACAGGCAGGTAATAGCACCCGAGAAATACAGCGACAATAATTACAAGTTTTTTCCAGTCCGTCTTCCAGCTCATGGCATAGCACTCGATTTACAGGGCTTTAAGCAGCTTTTCAGTATCTTTGAGTTGCTGCTTCAAACAGGTGGTTGTGCACGAAAAAAAATCAATAATGCAGGGCGTCTTGAGTTTGTAAATGACCTTAAGTCCATCTTTGCGATACTCCAGCACGCCGGCATTGACCATCAACGAAAGATGCCGCGAGACATTCGACCGCTCGGAGCCGATAAATTCGGCGATGTCGCAGACGCATTGCTCACCATCCTTTAGAAAATCTATAATCGCGATTCGCAGAGGATGAGCTATCGACTTGGCAATCTCGGCCTGTTTTTGAAATAACAGCAATTTTTTCTTGTTTAACATTGCAAACTCCACCTTAGTTACTATGTGATTACATACTCACATATTAGAATAATGTTCGGATAAATTCAAATACCTTTTGATTAAATCTTTGGGCCGTTTTTGCGGGAACTAATACTTTTTTCTAAGCCTGGCGGTGGGGATGTTCATTAGCTTACGGTACTTTGCTACGGTGCGTCTGGCCAGATTTTCGATACCAACTTCCGCCAGTTTCTTGCGTATTTGGTCATCACTTAGCGGCTTGGTTTTATCCTCAGCATCAATAATTTGCTGAAGTTTGGCCCTTATGGCTTCCCAGCTGTGGCCCTGGCCGTTTACGTCTTCGGTGCCACCACTGAAAAATTTTCGCAGCGGCAGCACTCCCCAAACGCACTGCATATATTTGCCGGCAACCGCCCGGGAAACTGTAGCCAGATGTATCCCAACATCGTCTGCGACTTTTGACATCGGCAGTGGCCGAAGATGCAGCGGGCCTTTCTCAAAAAAAGCTCTCTGAAATTTAACTACCGCCTTGGTTACTTTAAGCAGAGTGTTTTTTCGCTGTTGAATCGCGTCTATAATCCATTGAGCTGAACGGACATTGTTTTGCAGGAACTTTCGTGTTTTTTCAGTCACTCTCGTATCTTTTGCCATTTTTGTATAGTGGCTATTTAATCTTAAGCTCGGCAAACCGGACTCGGCTAATCGTACAGAGTACTCACCCGAACTGTTCGTCGATTCCACTATTACATCCGGAGTAATAGGGTGGTTTCGGTCCTGACCGATTTGCAATCCAGGGGAGGTGTCCAGCTTACTCATACGCTCGATGGCACGATTGATTTTGTCGATGCTGCAATTCATCTTCTTGGCGATATCCGGCAGACGGTTTTCCAGCAAAGCATCCATATGTTTGGTGATAAGCTGGATTTCAAAGCTCATATCTTCGCCGCTTTGCGCCATCTGGATAAGCAAGCATTCTTTCATGTCGCGTGCACCGACACCTGTCGGCTCTAACTTTTGCACAAGCTCCAGCGCCTCTTTCAAATCTTCGAGCGTAAAATCGGTCTTGTCTTTATTATGCAGCTGCTCCAGCCTTACGGTCAGAAATCCTTTGTCGTTGATATAGCCTATAATCGTACTGCCGGCTTCTTTCACGGGCTCTTCGGCGTCCACAAGCCGCCATTGTTCTGTTAGATGTTCGTGTAGAGACAGGGGAGGTGCTGCTGTATTTTTTAGCGCCTGCTGTTTGGCATCCGGCTCGTCACTTCCAAAGCTCCCACGGAAAGAGCCCGCCTGGCTCATATAGTCCTGAAAACCATCGCCGATACTGTCAAGGCGTTCGAAGTCTTCAGCCTTGTTGTTGTCCGTATCGATAACCAAATCTTTTTCGTTTACATCTTCCTCCTGAAGTTGTTCCTGAGATTCTTCCTGAGCAGACTCGGTGCCTTCAGTATTCGAGGGTTCTTCCATTTCCAGAACGGGATTGTTATTGAGTTCCTGCTCTATTCTTTCCTGAAGGGCGAGAATTGGCAGCTGAAGAATCTCCATTGATTGGATCATATGCGGAGCGAGCTTCATTCGCTGCTCCATCCGCATTTGTCCTGTCATCTCCAGCTTCATAAAAACACCCAAAAAAATCCCTTATCCCGGCCGCTCACTCCTGTTTAGCTGCATATCATAATTGTTTAAAAGGATTTCGTCAATATTTGACCGGCAATTCAGATTTTTTTTACAGACAGAGAACAAAAAACTATTGTAATTGCTGTCTGCTTAGTATTGCATCTGTAAGCATTTTTCCGCTGGCATATTCGATAGTGCTGCCGGTGGCAAGTCCTCTCGCCAGCCGGGTAATTTTCACGCCGGAACTTCTGAGCAGCGAGCTTATATAAAGTGATGTGCCGTCACCGGTTAAGTTGGGATTAGTTGCCATTATCACTTCTTTTACATCCCCGTTGCGGACCCTCTCGATTAGTTTGTCAATGGTCAAATCACCTGCATCGACCCCGTCAAGCGGTGCAATATGACCGCCGAGCACGTGATATACCCACTTGCACGCACCCGTCTTTTCAAGGGCAATGACGTCTTTTGGCAGTTCTACAACGCAAATCAGACTCTTGTCTCTTTTTGGGTCCGAGCAGATTTGGCAAATTTTGTCTTCCGCCAGGTTGTAGCAGATTTCGCAGCGTTTGATACTGGTTTTCACATCTTTTATCGCTTCAGCGAGCGCCATAGCCTCAGCCGGCCGGGCCTTCAGTATGTGAAACGCCAGCCGTTCCGCTGTCTTGGGCCCTACCCCCGGCAGCTTCCCGAACTCCTCGATAAGCCTGTTTAAACTCTCTGTATATGCGCTTGCCATAATTCAGTTATCAATAATCATTAATCAATTCTTCTCTTGGTTTTCTTCTATCCCGGTGATTGTTGCATCGAGGCCGATAATGACTGTTTTCACCGCGGGGTCGTTGATTATTTCGTTCTTCCTTCGACTGTTGCTTTTAGGCTGGCTTGAAGTCTTCTCAATCGGTTTATTTTCATTATCAGCTGTTTCAGCCGTGCTTTGCTGCTGTCCATTAGAAATTTCACCTTTTTGTGTTGTATTGCTTGTTACCGTCGCAGGATTTCTAATGGGGCTCGTACCTCGTGGTTCATGGTTCGTCGCTCGTGACGTGTTATTTTGTGCCTTTGTGCTTCTTGGACTCTGTGCCTCGGTGCTCAGCTCTTTTTTTTTAACTGTAGCTGCCGGTTTGCCCTTCAATTGCCAAAGCAGCTCGTCGATGTTCAGGAAATGTTCGCTCAGGGCGAATCTCAAGACAGATGCTTCCAGAAGCGCCCGTGGCGTATCGCTGTTTTTAACGGTCCATCGTAGTTTTTCAAGTGCCGTTATATTGTAAATAAGCGCGGCTGTATCAAACTTCTCCGCTAACTCGGCCGTGCGTTTCTGTTGTTCGGCTGTCAGAATCAGAAGGTCGCTGTCGCCCCCGGCCGATTTTATCACCATCAAATCACGCATATAATCGATAAGAGCATCGACTATCTGGACCTCGCTTAAGCCCGTATTGATTAAATCCTCTGTTGCTGCAAGAGTCCCGGCTGCGTTGCTGTCGCCGATTTCGCCGATGAGATTATAGATTTTTTCACTGTTCGGCTGACCCAGAAACTCTTCGAGCAATTGGTGACTCAGCGGTTCGACGCCGGTGCTTATTACTCTGTCCAGCAAACTCAGGCCGTCTCTCATCGAGCCGTTTGCCATCTTCGCCAGAGGCAAAATCAAATCGTCCTCGTACTTTATTTTTTCCTGCTTGAGTATGAACTTCAGCTGCCCGGCGATTTGCCCAGGACTTATATTGCTAAAATCAAACCGCTGGCATCTTGACTGAATAGTCGCAATAACCTTGTTTGGCTCAGTGGTGGCGAAAATGAACTTGATATGGCTTGGCGGTTCCTCCAGTGTCTTCAAAAGCGCGTTGAAGGCGGAGACGGTTAGCATATGCACTTCGTCGATAATGTAAATCTTGAACCTCGAACGCGCAGGCCGATAGATAGCATTCTCGCGAAGCTCGCGAATTTCATCGACCCTGTTGTTTGATGCCCCGTCGATTTCGACCACGTCAATATCATCGCCGGTGTTTATGGCGACGCAGCTGTCGCACTTACAGCACGGCTCCGTTGTGGGCTCATCCGCGGCAAGACAGTTGAGTGATTTCGCCAGCACTCGTGCCATTGTGGTTTTGCCGATACCTCGCGTCCCGGCAAAAAGATAAGCATGTGCGACTCTCCCCGTCTTTATCGCGTTCTTCAGGGTCTTTGCGATAGGGTCCTGCCCCACGACGTCTTCGAACGTCTGCGACCTGTATTTTCTTGCAAGAACAGTATATGCCATTTTACAAAGATGGCCGGGTTTGCCACGGCACAGCCAAACTCACGCTTATGGCTGCTCGGTTCCCCGCCTGACCAGATTCACGGGCTCGGCCTGCATGGGACCCGGCCATAAAATTGATTATCCACTACTGATTATTCCTTACGCCACAACGCGCAGGTAGTATAGCAGAGCAGATGCTAACTTTCCACAAAAACCCGCTCAATTACCAATTTTTGCTTATCTCGGCCGGTAAATACAAGGAAAAATTTCTCAAAGAAGTCCATCGAATCTGCTATAATACTATATAGAGATGAGCGTCTATCAAGCTCTATTTCGAGAGGAATTCGAATGGGAGAGAATAGAAACCTGATTAGCTTATTGGTAGTGTCAGTATTTCTGCTGACGATGCTGTGTGCGGTTGTTGTTGCAGGAACCATCTACGTTGATGACGATGGTCTAGCTGATTTCGATAACATCCAGGCCGCAATCGACGATTCTAACGATGGTGATATCATCGTCGTTCAGCCGGGCATCTACACCGGTGACGGTAATCGTGATATTGAATTCAAGGGTAAGGCCATAACGGTCAGAAGTGAAAACGGTGCCGAGACCTGTATTATCGATTGCCAGGGGACCCCAGAAGAAAGCCACCGAGGCTTTCGCTTCAATGGCCATGAAGATGCTAATTCTGTGTTACAGGGCTTCACTGTTACCAATGGATACGCTGCTGGTGGGGGAATAAGATGCTATGTAGCGAGCCCACTCATAACAGACTGCATAATAACGGCAAATAGCTCTTACGAAAATGGTGGTGGAATAGCCTGTGAGGGTTCTGGTCCAACTATTGTGTGCTGCCGTATCAGCAATAACAATTCCGCACTGTTTGGTGGTGGGATATCGGTTATTCCACATACAAATATATACCCGCTCGTAACGCTGATTAACTGCACGATAACCGGCAACAATTCTGGTTACGGCGGAGGAGTATACTGTCATACAAGCAGTGTTAATCTTCTTAACTGTACTGTTTCCGGCAATCGAGCAAGCGACTGGGGCGGCGGTTTTCTTTTCTGGCGAGGTCTCGGCGGAAATATCAATAACTCAATTCTCTACGGAAATATGGCTCCATCAGGAAACGATCTTTGCACGAGATATTCTCCCGGCCATGCTGGATGTCCTTGGCATCCGCTTCACAATATATCTCATAGCGTCGTTGGAGACGACCCTAATGCAATTGTTAATTTAGGCTGCCCCGACCTGATAAGTGGGCAATGGATTCAAGTGGATCCCCTCTTCGCCGATCCGGGCTACTGGGATCCAAACGGCACACCGGACGAGCCTAATGATGACTTCTGGGTTGATGGTGATTATCATTTAAAATCCCAAGCAGGCCGATGGGACCCAAATAGTCAAAGCTGGGTACAGGATGATGTGACAAGTCCATGTATTGACGCGGGAGATATGAGTAGCCCCATAGGTCTTGAACCGTTCCCGAATGGCGGCATAATAAATATGGGAGCCTACGGTGGCACAGCCGAGGCGAGTAAGTCATACCTTGGTGAGCCGGTCTGCGAAACCATTGTTGCAGGTGATATAAACGGCGACTGCAAAGTCGATTTCAAAGACTTTGAGCTAATGGCTTCACATTGGCTGGATGAGAACCACTAAATCTCGTCTCGGCGAAAAGTCCGCAGGAAACAGGATTTGGAATTCTGTGGTCCCACAAGGTGAAAAAATTTCCCCGCGAGCATGGCAAATTTTTATTGACTATTTGCCGCTCGAGTACAATAATCGCGGCCAATAATTAGTAGTTGATTCAAGGAGACTTATTATGATAGTCAAAATTGAAGATACCTGTACTGCCTGTGGGCTTTGCGTGGATACTTGTCCTGAAGTCTTTGAGATGGGGGAAGATATGGCACAGGTTATCGTTGATGAGGTTCCCGCCGAGTACGAGGACGATGTTCAGCAGGCTGCTGACGAATGCCCCGTTGAGGCGATTATCGTAGAGTAGATTAGGAGCGCTTATTGGCGAAATTTGGTTAGTTGTCCGTTAAACTACCGAAACGAGACCAGCTTTTTGCCGGCCAATAAATGTAATCCGCCCTGCCTGTTATTGTTGCTAGAGATATAACGCCAAAGTGCCTGCTGTCGAAGGAAAGGTTCCGATTGTCACCCAGCACGAAACATTTATGCTCCGGAACCGTTATCTGTGCAAAATCAGGCGACCCCTTGTCATGAGGGGGCTCCGCTAAGAAAATTTTATATTTTGCATCGCCGTTTATCTCTTCGTACAAATCTCCTTTTAGAATCTGACCGTCAAATTCTATTTTTATTTTGTCTAAAGCCGTATCGGGTAGCTGACGGCGCTGGAGTTTTTGGCCGTTTATATATAATTCATGATTCTTAATCTCCACCGTCTCACCGGCAACCGCAACTACTCTTTTGATATAGTTTTGTTGTCTGTCTTGGGGATTAATGAAGACGACAATATCGCCTCTCTTGGGGTCGCTGTTTTTATAAGCAGTCTTATTGGTAAGTATCCTGTCGTTCGGTACAATCGTTGGGTAACAGGAAGCACTTGGAATTCTAAATGCCTCAAGGCCCTGGTCCCTTAGATACAAACCGCTTCCGATGGTGCCTCCTGAAACAATTAGCACCAGAAGCAGGTATACATACCATCTGTTGTAGTCTTTCAACTGATAATCTGCCCTCATCCGGTTTGCAAGGTAGGCTGAATCAATAATTGCTGTTAACTGTACTATGCCTCCGGCCAAAATCAGAGCAAGCGTTATTTGCATCAACATCAGAGAGTTGTTGAACAAAAACAAACCCATGATTATGGGTATCGGCAAAATATTTAGAAAAGTAAAAACAAGGCCTCTTGCCAGTTTCCCGCAGTACACTTGCCCCAGGCCGGGCATAATCAGCGAAAACATTATACCTATCCAGATTCGTCTTTTATTTCTGATATTTTCTGCTGTATCAGCCATTTATATCTCCTTTGCTTAGAATCACGAGAATAATAAAGACCACTCTGATAAAACCGGCCATAGCACCAACCGCGACTAAAGCAGCTTGCGCCGTCGGATGAGCGGATATAAGCTCGACTAACCACCTCATGTTAAAAGATGTTTCCCTTTTCTTCTGCTCGTACTGATGTGTTTGTTCCATCACGTTGTCTACGAAGCTTTCGCTGGTGGTAACCTGACGGTTTTTTTCTTTCCAGGCGTCATAAAGTTCCTGTTTTTTCATAATAAATCCCCATCAAGATTTTCGAGGGCCGATTTAATTTTCTCTTTTGCCCGGCTGATTCTTGATTTTATGGTCCCGACTTTAGTGCCTTCGATTTGAGCAATCTCGGCATAGGGTAGTTCTTCGAATTCAGCCAGGACAAACGCGGCTTTCTGCTCAGCGGGCAAGGTCTCTAAAATTTTATCCAATTCGGCAAAGAGTTCCCTTTCGCTGAGATTATCAGAAGGATTATGTAAATCAGTTTTTTCAGGTAGCTGGCTAGCAGATAAAGGCCTTTTCTTTTTCAGGACATTTATACTTTTGTTCTTCGCGATGGTGAACAGCCACGTCGGGAAACTACTCCGATCGGCCTCAAAAGAGGCAAGCGATTTGTAAGCCGTAAAAAATACATCCTGTGCAATATCTTCGCAGATGTGGCTGTCGTTTATCATGTGGTTAACGAATCCGATGATTGGTTTTTGATATCTGTCCACGAGTAATCTGAAGGCCTCTGTATCGCCTTGCAGAACTCGATTTATCACTTCTGTTTCTTTCACTTCTGAATATTACCTGATAATTAGCGAGTTTTTACGCTTCGTTCACTATAGTTGTACAATTAGGTATGGCGAAAGTTCCGCAAATATAACGATTTCAGAGATTACACTTACTTAACGATAAACACAGAAAAAATCTTGTGTTACACGGATAATTCTTTGCTTATTTCACAGACTTTTTTCAGGCTGGTTCGGAGTTTATTTGTCCTGTCTTCGCAACATTACAACGCCAAGCAAAAAGGCTGTTGTCCCGATTGCA